>Ga0207648_10007899_pt1 | contig 10376 bp, 6 predicted proteins | sample KBSMisM32_FD_184310 | JGI IMG/M metagenome (GOLD analysis project Ga0207648, IMG submission 184310) | Miscanthus rhizosphere microbial communities from Kellogg Biological Station, Michigan, USA - KBS Miscanthus M3-2 (SPAdes) (version 2) | ecosystem: Host-associated > Plants > Roots > Rhizosphere... | reverse complement strand
TGGGTCGGATTGGCACTGGTTCCGCTATCCGTTCTTAGACGAGGGGAAGGATGAGCAACGACGCGCTGCTGCTCGTGCGATCCTGGCCAAGCATGGTTACAAGATTGCCGCGGTCACCATGGACTTCTCGGACTGGGCGTGGACCGCGCCTTACGCCCGGTGCAGCGCGGCGAAAGACGACAACGGTGTCGCCGAACTCGAACGCATGTACGTTCAGGCGGCCACCGAAGGGATCGCGTTCGCACGCGAGCTCTCTCGCAAGGTCTACGGGCGCGACATCCCCTACGTCGTCTTGCTGCACGAAAGTCCGTTCGAAGCGCGAATGCTGCCGCGCCTGATTGAGCTGTACCGGTCGGCCGGATTGCGCTTCGTGAACCTGCCCGATGCCGAGCGCGATCCGGCTTATGCGGACCAGACGAACCCGTCGCTTCCGGCCGAGCCGAAAGGGCTGGAGGGGAAGGCCATCGCTCGCCGAATTGCATTGCCGACGCGGACCGATTTCTCGGCGGCGCTCGCGGCAATCTGTCCCGGAGGACCGACCGCTTCTATCCCGTGACGGTTAGCTTCGCGCTCTTGAGATCGACCGAATTCGGGCCGCTGGAGATCGTGAACGTGCCCGGCTCGACGACCCGCTTCATTTCAGCGTTCCACAGGGCGAGATCATCGGGCTGAAGAGTAAACGTCAACGTCCGCCGCTCGCCTGGGTTAAGAGTCACGCGCTGGAAGCCTTTTAGCTCGATCACGGGCCGGGTAACCGACGCTTCGTCGTCCCGGACATAAAGCTGCACGACCTCGTCCCCGGCGCGGGTGCCGGTGTTGGCGATATCAACTTGGACCTGCGCCGGTTGCCCGGCCGCAATCGAGGGAGTCACAACGCGCGGCGCCGAGATGTCGAAGGTCGTATAGCTGAGCCCAAAACCGAAAGGATAAAGCGGAGCCGTGGTGTCGAAGAGATAGCCGCGACGCGAGGTCGGCTTGTGATTGTAATAGACCGGAAGCTGGCCGACCGAGCGGGGGATCGTCACCGGCAGCTTGCCCCCCGGATTGACCTTGCCGAAGAGGACGTCAGCCAGGGCATGCCCCGTCTCCTGTCCAAGATACCAGCCCTCGATCATCGCTGGCGCCTTCTCCGCGAGATAATTCACGGCGAGCGGACGGCCATTTAGAAGCACAACGACCGTCGGCTTCTTGAGCGCGAAGATCGCGCGGGCGAGGTCTTCTTGTTGGCCGATGAGGTCGAGCGACGAGCGATCGCCGAGGTGCGTTTCCGCCCAAGCTTCGCGGCTGGTCTGTTCATTGTCGCCGAGGACCATCACGATCATGTCGGCCTTGCGCGCGGTGGCGACGGCGTCGGCGATCAGCTTGCGGTTCGCGGCGGGGGAGGCGAGCTTCACGTCGTCGCACGACCAGCAGCGTTCCTGCGTGATGCGAACGCCTTCGGCGAAGTCGACGGCGAAGTGGCCCTCTCCGGCCTCTCGGATGCCTTCGAGCACGCTGACGACATGCTTCGGAACGTCGCTGTAGCCGCCGATCGGCGTGTCGTTCGCGTGCGTTCCGATGACGGCCATGCGCTTGATCCTCGCCGCGTTGAGCGGGAGCAGGTCCTTGTCGTTCTTGAGCAGAACGACCGTCTTGTCGGCGGCTTCCCGGGCGAGCGCGATGGCGTCGGCAGTCGCGGTCTTCGCTTCGGCAGTCGCTGGATCGGGGAAGGGATTGTCGAAGAGGCCTGAAGCGAACTTTAGCCGGAGGACCCGTCGGACGGCCTCGTCGACCATCGCCTGAGGCACTCGGCCGGACTGCACCAGTTGCGGAAGCGCGGCGAAGCCCTCCGGATCGGGGGTTTCGACATCGACGCCCGACTTGATCGAGCGCTCCGCGGCTTCGGCGATGTTCCCGAACATCTTGTGCCGAGTCACGAGCTCGCGGATGCCGTAATAGTCGCTGACGACCGCGCCGCCGTATTTCCACTCGCCGCGCAGCACGCCGTTCAGCAGCCACGAATTGGCGTGCGACGGGATGCCGTCGATTTCATTGTACGAGGCCATGACCGACTGCACCGGATAGGCCTTCACGATCTGCTCGAACGGCGGGAAGAAATCGGTGCGGAGCTCGCGCTCGCCGACATGCGCGGGGCCGACGTTGGTGCCGCTCTCGGGCGCGCCATGGCCGGTGAAGTGCTTGAGAGTCACCAGCACCTTGTCGGGTGGCAGCGGCAGCGTCGGTCCCTGGAAGCCGCGCACTGCGGCGAGGCTGATCTGGCTGACGAGATAGGGGTCCTCGCCATAGGTTTCCTCGATGCGGCCCCACCGCGGATCCTTGGCGACGTCGACCACCGGAGCGAGAGCGAGGAAGGCGCCGCGCGCGCGCATTTCGCGGGCGGCCACCCCGAAGACTCGTGTGACGAGATCCGGGTCCCAGGTGCTGGCGAGACCGATCGCCTGCGGGAAACTGGTGGCGCCTCTTGCCACGTAACCGTGAAGCGATTCCTCGTGCATGAGGATCGGAATACCGAGGCGGGTATGCTCGACCGCCCAATGCTGCGCGGCGTTGATGTATTCCGCTGTGTCGCCGGCATCGCGGTTGACGGCGCGAGTCGCTCCGGCGGCGGCGTTCCCAGCGCTGACTCCGCGCTTGTCGGACGGACGCGCGAACCCGCCGATGCCGCTGGGGAAATTTTTCGACGCGAGCTCGGGCGAGAAAGTGCCGTCGGCCGTCTGGAGCTTCGCCTTGCTCTCCCAGATCGTTTCGAGCTGCGCGACTTTCTCGTCCAGCGTCATCCGAGCAAGCAGGTCCTCGACGCGGCGCTCAACCGGCTGGCGCGGATCCTTGTAAATCGGTGCGTTAGCAGGTGCCTGGGCCGCGTACGTCGAGCTCGCGAGAAACGCTGCGAGCGCAAGCGTAGCAGTAGCGCGCAAAGTAGAAGTCATCCCCGTCCTCGTGACCCCGAATGATAGCGCTACCATAAACCGCAGTCTGTGCGTTGCAATGCCGTTCGCGAGTGTTAGGACGCGTTCCAATGTCCGCTCCAACCAAGCCGAGCCGCCGCAGCCGGGGAAGCGTCACGATCGAGGACGTTGCGCGCGAAGCTGGCGTGTCGGCGATGACCGTCAGCCGGGTCATCAACAAGGAGCCAAACGTCCGCGACGAGACGCGGCAGAACGTGCTCGAGACGATCGAGCGCATGAACTATTCGCCCAACACTGCGGCGCGGAACCTCGCAGCGGGCGAGGCGACGCATATCGGCCTGCTCTATTCGAATCCGTCGGCTGCGTACCTGAGCCAGTTCCTGGTCGGAGCGCTGGAAGCGGCGCGCGAGAGTGGTTGCCATCTCGTCATCGAAGCCTGCGAGTCAGAAAGCGAGGCAGAGCAGCGCGAAGTCGTGCGACGGTTTGCTCAGGCGGATGCGGAAGGCGTGATCCTGCCGCCCCCGCTGTCCGAGTCGGTGCCCATCCTGTCGGAACTCGAGGCGTCGGGAACACCGATCGTCACCGTGGCGATGGGGCAGTTGCACCCCAATGCGCTCAACGTGCGCATCGACGATTTCGCGGCGGCGAAGGAGATCACCGACTATCTGATCGGGCTCGGTCACAAGCGGATTGGCCTGATCAAGGGACACCCGGACCAGATCGCCAGTGCCGAGCGCGAGCGCGGCTTCATGGCCGCCGTGACCGAGGCAGGCCTGCGCAAAAGCGATATCGCGGTCGTGCAGGGTTACTTCACGTTCCGCTCGGGGCTGGAGGCCGCGGAGAAACTGCTTGGCCGGGTCAACCCGCCGACCGCCATCTTCGCTAGCAACGACGATATGGCCGCAGCAGTGGTAAGCGTCGCGCACCGACGGGGACTGGACGTACCGCGCGACGTCAGTGTCGTCGGATTCGACGACACTGCACCTGCCACGACGGTCTGGCCCGAACTGACGACGATACGCCAGCCGGTTTCCGCGATGGCAGCGGCGGCGCTCAACCTGCTTCTCGCCGACCTAAAGATCCGGCGACGAGTGCGCGGCGGAAGCTCGCAGGAAGTAATCCTCGACCACGAACTGGTGATCCGTGAATCGTCGGGCCCACCGCCCCCCACCGACAAGGCGGGTAGAAGCGAGTTGCAGGGCGTGCGCGCGTGATCGCATTTGCGCGCTTGCATTTCCCCGCGAGGACACGAGAAGTTAGCGCTAACAAATTCGGTCAAGGGGAGAGAGATGACTGAACCGAGTTCAAGCCGGGCCAACATGGGCTTTATTGGCGCCATTGTCGCCGTCGCCACGATCGGCGGGTTCCTGTTCGGCTATGACAGCGGTGCCGTGAATGGCACGCAGGACGGCCTGACCAAGGCCTTCAACCTGGTTCCCGGAAGCTGGTCGCCAACCAATGGTCTCGGCTTTACCGTCGCTTCACTGCTCATCGGTTGCTTTATCGGCGCATTCTTCGCCGGACGGCTGGCCGATCTGATGGGTCGCCGTAATACCATGATGGTCGCGGCTACCCTCTTCCTGGTTGGGGCATTGGTCCAGGGCGCGGCCGGCTCGCAGATCGTCTTCGTCATTGCGCGAATCTGCGGCGGCATGGCCGTCGGCGCGGCAAGCGTGTTGTCGCCAGCTTACATCTCCGAAGTGGCGCCTGCGAACATCCGCGGCCGACTGACGACGGTGCAGCAGATCATGATCATCACGGGTCTGACCGCCGCGTTCGTCGTGAATTATTTCCTGGCCAAGACGGCTGGGGTGTCGACTGCCCAGTTCTGGGGCGGCATCGAAGCGTGGCGCTGGATGTTCCTGATGCAGGCAATTCCGGCCGCGATCTTCCTCGTCGCCTTGTTCATGATCCCCGAGAGCCCGCGCTACCTGGTTTCGAAGGGCCGAACGGAGCAGGCCAAAGGCGTGCTGGCGAGTCTGTTCGGAGCTGACGTGGCCGCAGCGAAGCTCGACGAGATCCGCGCCACCTTTGCTGAAGACCATCGCCCGCAACTCAGCGACATCAAGGCGCCCGGTGGAAGGATTCGCAAGATCGTCTGGGTCGGCATCATGTTGGCCGCCTTCCAGCAGTTCGTCGGGATCAACGTGATCTTCTATTACGGCGCGACGCTGTGGAAGCTCGCAGGATTCACCGAGCAGCAATCGCTCCTGATCAACATCGTTTCCGGAGCCGTCTCGATTGCCGCCTGTTTCGGCACCATCGCCGTCATCGACAAGATCGGGCGCAAGCCGCTGTTGCTCATCGGCTCGGCGGGCATGGCATTGACCCTGGGCGCGATGACCTTCGCATTCAGTCAGGGCTCACTCGATCCGCAGGGCAATTTGGTCTTGTCCAAGGATCTCGGCACGCTCGCCGTGGTCGCAGCGAACCTTTACGTGATCTTCTTCAACTTCAGCTGGGGCCCGGTGATGTGGGTCATGCTGGGTGAGATGTTCCCGAACCAGATCCGCGGCTCTGCACTCGCCGTGTCGGGGTTCGTGCAATGGTTCGCGAACTTCCTCATCTCGTTTAGCTTCCCGGTCATGGCGGCGAAGCTTGGTCTCACGGTAAGCTATGCCTTCTACGCAGTCTGCGCGGTCATCAGCTTCTTCCTGGTGCAGTCTATGGTGCGGGAGACGCGAGGCAAAGAGCTCGAGCAAATGGAGGGCTGAGCCTAAGCCGGCTCGACACAGCTGATGGTACGCACTCCGGCCCGCCCATTTCGCTCCCGCGAGTGGTTCGCGGCGCCGGAGCGCGCGGACATGGCGGCGCTCTATATCGAGCGCTTCATGAATTACGGGCTGACTCGGGACGAGCTGCGGTCGGGCAAGCCGATCGTCGGCATCTCGCAGTCGGGGTCGGACATCGCGCCCTGCAACCGCATCCACTTAGAGCTCGTGCACCGGATCAAGGCAGGCATTCGCGACGCCGGCGGAATTCCGATGGAGTTCCCGGCGCACCCAATCTTCGAGAATTGCCGGCGGCCGACAGCAGCGCTCGACCGGAATCTGGCGTATCTCGGGCTGGTCGAAATCCTGAACGGCTATCCGATCGACGCGGTGGTGCTGACGACCGGGTGCGACAAGACGACCCCGGCGGCGATCATGGCTGCAGCGACGGTCGATATCCCCGCGATCACCCTGAACGGCGGCCCGATGCTCGACGGGTGGCACGACGGCGAGCTGGTCGGGTCGGGAACGGTGATCTGGCGCTCGCGTCGCATGCTCGGCGCAGGCGACATCGATGAGGAGGAATTCGTCCGCCGTGCGTGCAACTCGGCTCCGTCGGCGGGGCACTGCAACACGATGGGGACTGCCTCCACGATGAATGCCATCTCCGAGGCGCTCGGAATGTCGCTGCCGGGAAACGCAGCAATTCCAGCGCCGTACCGCGAGCGTGGACAGATGGCGTACGAGACAGGCAAGCGCATTGTCGACATGGCGTACGAGGATTTGCGTCCGTCCAAGATCCTGACGCGCGAGGCGTTCCTCAATGCCATCCGGGTCAATGCCGCCATCGGCGGCTCGACCAACGCGCAGCCGCATATCGTCGGAATGGCCCGGCATGCCGGCGTCGAGGTCGGCGCCAAGGACTGGATGGAGCATGGCTATGACGTGCCCCTGCTCGTCAACATGCAGCCGGCCGGGAAGCATCTAAGCGAGCGATTCCACCGCGCGGGCGGCGTGCCTTCGGTAATGTGGGAGCTGCTTGAGGCTGGGAAGCTTGATGGCTCGGCGCTGACCTGCACAGGACGGACTCAGGCGGAAAATCTCGAAGGTTGCGAGACAACCGACCGCGAGGTGATCTTCCCGTATTCCGCGCCCTTAAAAGGGGCCGCCGGCTTCCTCGTGCTAAGCGGCAACCTCTTCGACTTCGCGATCATGAAAACGAGTGTGATCAGCGACGACTTTCGCCAGCGCTATCTGTCGCGACCCGGGCACGAAGGCGTGTTCGAGGCGCGCGCGATCGTGTTCGACGGCTCGGACGATTATCATCATCGCATCAACGATCCGTCGCTCGACATCAACGAAAATTGCATCCTGGTGATCCGCGGATCCGGTCCACTCGGCTGGCCGGGATCGGCTGAGGTAGTGAACATGCAGCCGCCCGATGCCTTGCTCCAGCGCGGCATCCAGAGCTTGCCTACGCTGGGTGACGGGCGACAGTCAGGGACGTCGGACAGCCCGTCGATCCTCAACGCATCACCCGAAAGCGCGGCGGGCGGCGGGCTGGCGTGGCTGCGGACAGGAGACACGATCCGCATCGATCTGAACGCAGGCACGTGCGACGCAATCGTGGCGGACGTAGAGATCGCGCGGCGCAAGTCTGAAGCGCCGCCGCCGGTGCCTGAAAGTAATACCCCGTGGGAAGAGCTCTACCGCGAGAAGACGGGACAATTGTCCACGGGAGGCGTGCTCGAGTTCGCAGTCAAGTATCGCGGCACGTCAGCGAAGACGCCGCGCCACAATCACTGAACGGGAAGTTCGAACACCGGCGCGGGGAGCATGTCCGTGTCGTAGAGATTCACGACAGGATAGTCGGCCCAGGCGTAACGCACTCGCGCGACGGGTTGCCCGTCTGACTCGATCACTATTGACGAGCCCTGCACCCGTGCGTCGGCATAGCGGCAGCCTGCGGGGGCAGGACCGCAAAGTTCAAAGCCGTTCGCATTGGCGCCGCTTAAGGATTGCAGTGGCTTGCTGAGGGTGACGACGATCGAATTCCCCTGCCTTTGGGCGTTGATCGGAAGCGGGCCAATCATTCCGCCGTCGCGATACGCGACCGCGTGAGCAGCGAGCGCCAGGCGGCGTCCGACCTCCTGCTTGTTGGCGGGATGAATGTCGACCGGCTCACCGAGGTCGATCGCACTTGCAAGTGCGCTGTTAGGGTCGCGCTGCACCGCGAGCCTTTGCTCATTGATCAACGAGGCCCAGCCGCTTTCGACCGGCTTTGAAACGGGCGTGCCCCAACCTGCGAGCCCAACGATCAGAAATGGCAGCTGCGGGTCGTGGAACTGCGCGCGCCAGTTTGCCATCCAAGCGGCGAGGCGATGATCGTAGCCCGCTTTCCCAACGTCGGCTTCGCCCTGGTACCACGCCACGCCTTTGACACCGAGTGGACCGAGAGGCGCGACCATCGCGTTGTAGATCGTCGCGACGCCAGATGACCCGGCCCACGGCGCCGTCGCCGGCTCGCCGACCGAATCAACAATGCGCGAGACCTCCCAACCTACGTTCAGCGGTTTCGAATGGCCATCAGCGAAAGTGAGGGCGAACTGGTCTGCCGGTCCCGCAAGACCGCCGCGGCCCCAGGCGTTGCGGGCGAAGATCATGATATCGTTGGAACCGGCCTTGAGTGTGCCCTTGGGCAGCGGATAGGCGCGCGGATTGGCCGGGTCATTCTTTCCGCCTACCGCGATGCCGTTGACGAACGTCTGGTCCATGTCGTCGATGGCGCTGAGCTTAAGCGTGGCCGGCTGAGCAGCTTCGGCGGGCGTAAGCGTGACGCGGTCGCGGATCCAGGCGGAGCCGATCCACGATTTCCACTCGGGAGCCCAGTCATCCCAATAAGTGAGCGACGGGACTGGCTTCCATGTGAGGCCGTCGCTTGCGTTCCACGGCTCCTGGCCGACCTTGTCGCCGGTCTTGGAACGCCACCATGCGCCCCATTCATCGCCGAATTGGCGAAGCGCCTTGCCCGGGTTATTTCGGTAAAGCTCGACGACATCGACCGCCGGGCTGCCACCGCCGGCGCGTGCGGACTGTTCAGTCATCCACGCGCGGATCGGCGTGCCACCCCAACTGTCGTCGATCGCACCGATCGGGACTTTCTCGGTCTTTCGAAGATCGCGGGTCATGAAATAGCAGGCGGCGGAAAAATCCTTCGCGGAATCGGGCGCCGACGGCTTCCACGATGGCGTCTTCTCAAAACGCGCTGCGGGCAATTCGGCGAGCTGCTGAGGGATTTTCATGAGCCGGAGCCCAGGGTCGGCCGAGTCTGCGACTTCGCCGTCGCCATTCAGGGCGCGGCGCAGTGGATATTCCATGTTCGACTGGCCCGAACAGAGCCAGACGTCGCCGATCATGATGTCGCTCGCCGTCGCCGAACCGTCGGATGCGGACGCGGTAATGGTATAAGGCCCGCCCGCCTTGCGTGGTGCAAAGGTTGCCGACCAACGGCCCTTCGCGTCGGCAAGTGCCGCTTCCGTTTCACCCGCGAAGGCAACCGTTACTCGTGCTTTCGGCGTCGCGTCACCGCTGACGGCGATCGGCCGGTCGCGCTGGATGACGGCGTGGTCGCCGTATTGAGGGTCGATCGTCGGCGCCGCAAGCACCGCCGAGGCCACGGTGCCCAGAAGGATCAGTAGCGAACGAGCGGGCATGAGACTCCCGGAACATCGACGGTGAACTCGAACAGGTCGCCGATTTCGGGTTGCTTGGCGATGTCGTCGGCGCTCAGCATCTGGCGCGCCGTGGTCGCGTAGGCCGTTCGCAAATCGTCGCCGCCGAAGGCGATCTTCGTAATGTTGGCCACGGGAAATCGGACGCGCTCGAGCAATTCCCCGGCCGGTGAATAACGGCGCGCTTCCCAGCCAGCGTAGAGACTTATCCAGACGCAGCCTTCGGAATCGATCGTCGGTCCGTCCGGGTGGCCTTCAGCTGGGTCGATGCGGACATATGGACGGCGCTCCGCGAGCGTCCCATTGTCATGGATATCGACCGCGTCGATGGTGCCCTTGAGGGTATCGACCACGTAAAGAATGCGGCCGTCAGGCGAGACCGCAGGGCCGTTTGTGATCGCGATATCGTCGATCGTGGTACGGGTTAGTTGCCCACCACTAAAGCAATAAAACGCGCCACTCTTGTGGCGCTCGCCATTGTCCATCGTTCCGAACCAGACGCGCCCTTTGGGATCAACGACACCGTCGTTAAGTCGGTTCGTTGGAATGTCTTCGTCGACCTTCGTGATCAGATCGAAGGTCCCGGCGCTTTCGTTGAAATGATACAGCCCTGACTGCAGCCCTGCGACGAACCCACCTCGCTCGGCCGGCAGGATGAAGCCGACTTGCTCCGGCGCATCCCAGCTGCGTCGTGCGCCGCTTGCGGGGTCGTAGCGGTGGACTTGTTGCTTCTTGATATCGACGAACCACAACGCGTGGTCACGCTGCACCCACACCGGACCTTCGCCGAGCTCGGCGGCGAGGGGCCAGACGTTACGCGGGACGCTCGCACTCACGGTTCAGCGCCAGCCTGCGTCGACGAAATGTTCGTGTCCGGTCATACCGCGAGCATCGTCCGACGCGAGGAAGGTAACAAGGGCGGCGACGTCGTGCGGCTCGAGCCGGCACTTGATGCACTGCGCGTTGACGATCTCGGCCTCGCCCTCCGGCGTGTACCACTGCATCTGCTTGGGCGTGCGGATGTTGCC
>Ga0207648_10007898_pt1 | contig 10378 bp, 10 predicted proteins | sample KBSMisM32_FD_184310 | JGI IMG/M metagenome (GOLD analysis project Ga0207648, IMG submission 184310) | Miscanthus rhizosphere microbial communities from Kellogg Biological Station, Michigan, USA - KBS Miscanthus M3-2 (SPAdes) (version 2) | ecosystem: Host-associated > Plants > Roots >... | reverse complement strand
ATCCTCGCCTTCATCAAGAGGTCGGGGGAAGCCCGCCGCGCGGTCGTCGAAGCCGGTCGCGTCGAGGAGTCCCGCAGGGCGGAGCCCGCGATTCCCCCGACCGGCCCGGCGCTGCCCGCGCACAGCCGGTCCACGATCCGCGACTAGCCGGCTGCTGAAAAATGGATGCGGGTGTCGTGTCCGGCACTTTGCATCCGGCGCCCGGTCCGCTCTGTTGCGACTCGGACCCTCGCGACTTTCTTGCGGGCGCCTGCAAAGTGCCGTCCACCCTTCGGGTTACGGCGGCGCAGGGTCATCTGCGTCGTCATCGCTCCTCGACGATGCCAAGGCATCGCCGTCGTCGCGCTTCCTTGCATCTGGCCCCGCGGCGCTCGTAACGCCATCCCACACCCTTTTTCAGCAACCTGCTAGATCTCGAGCTCGAGCCCGTCGTGCGCCGCGGTGACGGTGCAGCCGGGAGGCTTCTCCGCGGCCAGAGCCTCGAGCCCCTCGCGCAACGCATCCTCCCCCATCTCAATCGGTTCCTTTCCGAAATGGGAAAAGATGGCGCGGAGCACGCCGTATCGGGACAGCCACCCGAGCTGCGCCCGGACCGTCGTGTGACCGATCAGAGCGCCGCTCGGATGCTTCCGCACGAGCGAGCCTTTGAGCGTCGAACCGTCGCCGATGTACAGGTCGGCGCCGGCCAGCGCCCCGTCGGGGTTGTCGAACGCGACGATGTCTCCCGAGTACACCACCGTGAGGCCGTGGCCCTCGATCCGCGCAGCCATGCAAGGGCAGCGCACGGAATGGATCACGGGAAAGGGAGTCAACCGGAACGGGCCGATCTCCACCGCGGACTCCGCGAACACCCGGACGCGGTTGAGAATCGGCATCTCCTTGAGGAGCTCGTGCGTGACCTCGGAGGCGTACACCGGGACCTCGCAGCCTTCCCAGAGCCCCCATCCGTGATCCGGGTGCGCGTGGGAGACCCATATCGCGTCGGGACGGATCTTCGCGAGCATGCCCTTGCGGTTTTGACCGAAGTCGCAGAGGAGACGGAACCCGTCGTGTTCGAGGACGAACGCGGAGTGTCCCGTGTGCGCCTTGGACAACTCCTCGACGTAGCCCCGGGTTCCGTAGAAGCGGATCCTCACGTTGCGCAGTCTAGAATCAAAGAGCGATGCAATTCGGGGACCTCGAGCTTTTCTTGATCTCCGGCGGTCGATTTCGCCTCGACGGGGGGGCGATGTTCGGCGTCGTCCCGAAGGCCCTCTGGGAGAAGAAGTTTCCCGCCGATGAGCGGAACCGCGTCGGGCTCGAGTCGAACTGCCTCCTCGTGCGCGCGCCCGGCTACACGGCCCTCATCGACGCCGGCATCGGTGAACGATGGGACGACAAGGCACGGGAGATCTATGCGATCGAGGACGGCCCGAGCCTCGTCGACGGGCTCGCGGCCTGCCGGGTGGCGCCCGAAGACGTGGACGCCCTGGTCCTGTCCCACCTGCACTTCGATCACGCCGGGGGCGCGACCCGCGAGGCTTCTGGAGGGGGAGGCGGAGGCCTGCGGCGCACGTTTCCCAACGCGACGCTGTACGTGCAGCGCTCCGAGCTCGACCACGCGCGAGCACCCAACGAAAGGGATCGGGCGTCCTACCGGCCGGCGGACTGGGAGCCTTACGCGGAGGCGGGCCGCCTCGAGACGATCGAGGGAGAGGCCGAGATCCGGCCGGGCCTCCGCGTCGCGCCGCTGCCGGGCCACAGCTCGGGCATGCAGTCGGTCCGCGTCGACTCGCAAAGCCGGACGGCGTTTTTCTTCGCCGACGCCGTGCCCACGTCGGCGCACCTGCCGGCGGCCTGGATCATGGCCTACGACCTGTACCCGGTGGAGCTTCTCGAAGGCAAGAAGCGCCTCATCGATCGCGCCGTCGCCGAGGAATGGCTCGCGGTCTTCTACCACGACCCCGACGTGCCCTGGGGACGCATCGTCGACGAGATCAACGGCAAGCGCCGCGTCCACGTCATCGCGAGAGAACGCGATGCCTATTAGAGTCATCGCGAGGGAACGCGACGCGGACTCGAAGAGTCGCGCGGGACGCCGCGCGGCCGGACGCCGGATCTAGCAGGCTGCTGAAAAATGGATGCGGTGTCGTGTCCGGGGCTTTCGGCCGCAGGCGTTCGCTTCGCGAACGGCGGCCGAGAGTCTCTGCTACCGAGGCCCGTCCGCACCGTGGTTGCCGCTCTCGTCGGGCGCGTCGAGCGCCCGCTCAAAGGTCTCATCGCTCCTCGACGATGCTTCGGCATCGCCGTCGTCGCGCTTCCTTGCATCTGACCCCGCGGCGCTCGTAACGCCATCCCACACCTTTTTCAGCAACCTGCTACGGCGCGGGGTCCAGCTCGGCGACGTCGGCCGCAGCGAGGAAGACGCTCCAGGTGCGAGCCGGGGGCACGTCCTTCTCGAACGGACGGCGATAAACGAGCTGAAGCCATCCGGCGCCGCTGGCGTTTACGGGGATGGTGAAGGTCTGCGTCCCGCCTGCCCCCGGCTGCGACGCCGCCGGCGGCTGATAGCTCGGCGGCTCCGGCGCCGGAAGCATTCCGGGGGCCGCCTGTGCCACGGACCATCCGTAGCCGGTCGTGACGTTCGAAGGCAGGCGCACGGTCAGGACGTCCCCCTTCGCGGCGGAGATGCGCGACCCGTCGTCCGCCTCCGTCAGCGCGAACGTGCGAGACTGCGGCGGCGCTTCGGACACCTCGACGGCGATCCGGAACAGACGCGTCCATGCGGGATCGCGCGGAGCCACCGCGGCGAGGCCAAGGCTCGAGCGGCCCACCGCAGCGGCGACAAATCGGTACACGGCCGTCCGGTCCTCGATCGCGGGCTCACCCTGCGGGTGCAGCGTCGCGGCGTCGACGAAGGCGAGGGCCCACGGGGTCGCCGGCGGCAGCGCCGGCGCCAGCCGGACCACGAGGACGTCGCCGCGGCCGAGCCGGACGGTGCCGCCGTCGTAGAACTCCCCGACCTCGACCCGGCGCGCCTCGGACTTCGGCTGCGCCGCGCCGAGGACCGCCGAGGCCGCGAGGAAGGCGAGCGCCGCGCGCCCCCTGCGCCGCGCCACGTCAGACTTCGCGCAGGGCCGTTGTGATCTTCAGCCGGGCCGCCCGGAACGCCGGGAACAGTCCGCCGACGATGCCCATCGCGAGGGCGAAGACGAGCCCCGCCGTGATGAGCTCGGGCGTCATCCGGAAGTTGAAGAGCACCTCCGAAAACGTCCGGAAGTTCATCGTGCCCGTGGGGCGCGTCAGGACGAGATTGAAGACGAGGAACGTGAACACGATTCCCAGCAGGCCTCCGATCAGGCACAGCAGGATCGCCTCGAGCACGAAGGAGAGCAGGATCGACCGGCGCGAGAAGCCGATCGCCCGGAGCGTCCCGATCTCCTTGGTCCGCGCCGAAACCTGCGCGTACATCGTGTTCATGGCGCCGAAGGAAGCGCCGATGGCCGTGAAGAGACCGACGATGAAGGCCAGCGCCTTGATCGGGTCCGCCGTGATCATCTGCTCGTCGAAATACTTCCGCTCCGTCTTGCCCTCGAGCTTCAGCCGCTGGTCGCCCTTGATCGTCTCGATGAATTTCGAAGCCGCGTCGGCGTCCGGCATGCGGACGAAGACCGTCGAGACGATGTTCCGCTTGGTCTGCTGCTGCAGATCGGTCACGTCGGTCCAGATCTCGGATTCGTAAGCGCTGCCGTCGGCGTCGAACAACCCGACGATGACCCACCGGAAGCTCCCCGTGCCCAGGGTCTCGCCGACTTTCATGCTCGCGAAGCGCTTCGCGAGCTTCCGGGAAACGATGGCCTCGTTCGTGGCCGGGTTGAACATCCTCCCGTCGACGATCTTGACGCCCGGACGGATCTCCATGCCGATGGGGGCCATTCCCCGGACTTGCACGTTCGAGAACGTCTTCCCGTCCGCCCGTGGGATGTTGATCAGCGTCAGCAGCTCGGGCGACACGTAGGGCTTGCCGGTCGAGGTCCGCTCGGGCCCCGGCAAAGCCTGGATCTGCTCGGCCTGTTCGCGGGTGATCACGCTCTGCATCTCGGCCTGAGACCCGATGCGCATCGCGATGACGTTCCGCGTCGAGGCCGAAACCGAGAGCGTGCGCGTCACGCCCTGGATCAGCCCCAGGACGCAGAGGAAGACCGCGGTGACGAGCCCGATGACGAAGGCCGTCATTCCCGTCGACATCTTGCGGGCCGCGAGGTTGCGCAGGTTGTACTTGAGAGGAATCGCCATGGCTAGACCACCTTCCGCAGGCCGTCGACGATGTTGAGCTGGGACGACCGCACGGCGGGGATGAACCCCGCGAGGATCCCCACGCCGACCGAGACGACGAAGGCCATCACCAGCGTGGCGGCGCCGACCTTGAAGTTCACCAGCCAGATCGAGATCGAGGTCTTGTTCCCCGCAGCCACGAGCAGGGGAACCAGGACGTACTTGGCCAGGACCACCCCCAGCGCGCCCCCGAGCAACGACATCAGCACCGACTCGGAGAGGATGAAGCCGAGGATGTGACCGCGGCCGAAGCCGAGCGTGCGCATCACGGCGATCTCGGTCACCCGCTCGCGCGCCGACATCGCCACCGTGTTCGCCACGATCAGCGTCACCGCGAAGAGGATGATGAGCGAGATGCCGTTGATGAGGAACTTCACGTTGCCCATCATCTCCATGAACTGGAGCTGGAACTGCTTCTCGGTCAGGGTCTTCGTCGGCGCGTCGCTGTTCTGGAACATCGCGTCGATCGCGGCGGCCACGCGCGGGACGTTCTCGCCGCTGTCCACCTTCAGGTAATAGATGCCGGTGACTTTGTTCGCCCCGAACCAGTCGGACTGGTTGAGGTACTCGTTGTGGAAAAAGATGTTGGTCTCGTCGCCCGCGTTGTACGAGCCGATGTAGACGAGGTCGAGGTTCAGTGGAATGTAGGTCCCCTTGAGGATGATGTGGTCGCCCTTCTTCCATCCGTGCTTCTCGGCGATCTTCTGGCCCGCGACGAAGCCGTTGCGCGTCGCCTTCCACTCGGCATTGACGGCGGGATCGACCTTCGCGTCGTCGAAGATCTTGTCGAAATAGATCGTCGGATCCGCCGAGAGCTGGCCGATCCAGTTTTCAGGCTTGTCGTCCTTGTACACGCCGCCGAACCAGGTTTCCGGAGACACGGCGACGACGCCCGGGATCTGCTCGATGCGCTGCAGCTGCGAGAGCGGCAGGAAGTTGCCGAGGCCGGTGGCGTGCTGAACGACGAGCCGGTTGGCGCCGCGGCCGCCCGAGGGGTCGGCCTGCATCGCCTGCAGAAGCGAGGTCAGGATGACGATGAGCACGAGGACGAGGACGATCGAGCTCGCCGTCAGCGTCGTCCGCAGCTTCTTGCGGAAGACGTTCTTCCAGATCAGGCGGAAGTACTTCATGCCTTCCTCCCCGCCCCGGCCTCCGTGAGCTGGTCGGCGTGGAGCACGCCCTTGTCGAGGTGGACCATGCGGTGGGCTCGCGCCGCCGCCTTGGGATCGTGGGTGACCATGACGATCGTCTTGCCGAACTCCTCGTTCAGCCGGCGCAGGAGCTCCAGGATCTCGTCGCCCGACTTGGCGTCGAGGTCGCCCGTGGGCTCGTCGGCCACCAGGATCTTCGGGTCCGAGACGATCGCCCGGGCGATCGCGACGCGCTGTTCCTGTCCTCCCGAGAGCTGCCTCGGGTAGTGATCCATTCGGTCGGAGAGGCCGACGATCGAGAGCGCCGTCTCGACGTGCTTCTTCCGCTCCGCCTTCTTCAGATGCGTCAGCAGAAGCGGCAGCTCGACGTTCTCGAAGGCCGAGAGCACGGGCAGGAGGTTGTAGAGCTGAAAGATGAAGCCGACCGTGCTGGAGCGCCACCGCGCGAGCTCGGTCTGCCCCATCGTCGCGATGTCGCGGCCGCCGACGGTGATCCGGCCGCGGGTCGGCGAGTCGATGCCGGCGATGAGGTTCAGGAGCGTCGTCTTCCCCGAGCCCGACGGGCCCATGAGCGCGACGTACTCCCCTTCGGGAATGTCGAGGTTGATGCCCATGAGGACCGGGATCTCGATCTGATCCCGCCGGTACACCTTCTCGACCTGGTCGATGCGAATCAGCGGCTCGGCCATTTCAGTTCTCCTGTGCTTCGACTCGGACCTTGTCCCCGTTCCTGACCTGGACGCCGCCCGAGAGAAGGATGAGCTTCTCCCCGCCCTGCAGGCCCTGCGTCACTTCGACCTGTCCCTGAACGTCGCCCCCGGCGGTCACGGGCGTGAAGACCGCCCGCCCGTCGACGACGCGGAACACCCCCGCCCTGCCGTCCGCCTGTGTCAGCGCGGCCCTGGGCACGACGACCCGCGAGCGCGTGTCCTTGCCCTGCGTCGGCTCGGCCGTGAACGCCACGCGCGCCGAGAGGTCCGGCAGCACACGGTCGTCGGCGTCGAGGAACGCGACCTTCACGCGGACCGTCGCCTTCTGCCGGTCGGCCGCCGGGACGATCTGCCGCAGCCGGCCGTGGTAGAGCTTGTCCTGGACGGCGTCGAGCGAGATCTCCGCCGGCTGGTTCTTCGCCAGCTTGGAGAGGTTGGCCTCGTTGACGTCCGCCCCGACGTACAGAGATGAGAACTCGACCAGAGTCGCAATGGCGCCCCCCGAGCCCCCTCCCGACGGCGAAGACCCGAACGGCGAAACGGCCTCGCCCACGAATGCGCGCTTGGCCGTAATCACGCCCGTGAACGGAGCGCGAATGATCGTGTAGTCGAGCAGGGCCTCGACGTAGCGGACCCGGGCGCGCGTCGCCGCCTCGTTGGCGATTGCCGCGTCGAGCGCCGCCTTCGTCGTGACGCCCTGCTCATGAAGAGCCTTCTGGCGGTCCAGCTCCGCCTGGGCGTTGACCCAGTTGGCCTTGGCCTCGGCGAGCTGGGCATCGAGGTCCGTGGAGTCCAGCCGGGCGATCACGTCGCCCTTCCTGACCCGGGTTCCTTCCGTGACATTGAGGTCGACGATGCGCGACGTGATCTTCGGCGAAAGATCGGCCTTGCGCTCCGCCTCGACGTAGCCGGTCGCCGTCAGAATCGTCGTCGCCTGTCCCTCGGTGACGATCGAAGCCGTCGCGACCTCGACCTTCTGCGGCCGAAGGCTCCGGCCGCTGAGCAGGTAGGCCGCCGCGCCGGCCGCGACCACGACGATCGCCCCGAGGAGGAGGAGCCCCTTCGGAACGCCCCGCTTCTCCGCCGGCTCGCGGTGGATGCGGAGGGCGGAGAGGTCGTGCGGTTTCGGTGCTTCCTGGCTCATGCGCCTGACTTTGAGGTCCGCCATTCTATGCTCGACTTCGGGGTCCCCCCGGAATCTGCCAGCCTCCGTATCTGCCTCACGGGATGAGGTGTTTCCGCCTCCCGGGGCTGTTCCCTACCTACAACGGCAGGGGGTTCGCGGCGTCACGCGTGGTACGCTTTTCGTTTTAGAGGTGGCTCATGCGGAAACGCACTCTCGCCGTCGGAGCTTTTTTCGCATGCGCCCTGACGCTGCGCGCACAGCAAACTCCGAGCCTCTACAAGCTCGAGGGCTTCACCGGGACCAGCATGGTGGCCCTGGGCGCCCCTGTCGTCGTCGGAAACACCTTCGCGTTTGCGGCCTGGCCCGACGGACATTACACGCAAGTGCCGCAGGCCAAGGTCAAGAGAATCATTCAACTCGCGGGCTTGGCTGCCGCGACCGTGTACAGAATCAACCTCATTCCCTCCGGGGTCGTCATCTCGAAGGACAATCCCACGCTCAAGGGGAACACGTACGTGTTCCACGCCTATCGCGGAGGCGCCCTGACGAGCCTGCGGAAGTCCGACGTCAAGGGAATCAGCCCGGTCACGGGAGACGACGCCTTCTGGATCGAGCAGGAACAGATGGGTGAGGTCAACATCCGCGGGCCGGTCGCGATGGAAGGCGCCAGCCAGGTCGTCGAGATCGGATCTCCGCGCGGGCAACAGACCGCGCAGGCGGGCCCCCAGAACTTCAGCCAGATCAACGGCGCGCCGGTCGGGAACTGGCAGTACCAGGGAACACCCGGAACCTCCGACGCCTACGGACCCGCGAACGCGACGATGTCGGGCGGCGTTCCGACGATGCCCGCGGCCACCAACGGCGGCGCGCCGCCGCAGTAACCAGGGTTCAAAGAGGGGGAATCGACATGAAGAGGATCCTGATCCTGGCCGGTCTCCTCGTTTCGTTGGTGGCGGCGGCGCAGCAGGCCGCCTACTATCAGATCGATCTCGTCCCAACCGGGAAGATGCTCGCGGCCGACAAGCCCGTGCTCAAGGGCGGCACCTACGTGTTCCGCAGCTATCCGGCCAAGACGCTCATGAGCCTGCGGCCTTCGCAGGTCAAGTACGTCACGCCGATCACGATGGACACATCGGACCCGACCTACCGCGTCGTGCCGATCGGCAACCTCGCCATGCAGGGCGGCAGCACGCAGGCCGGACCGACCAACGCGAACGCCGTCAAGCCCAAGAGCCAGGGCGGCCCCGAGCTCGGGGAAGGCTTCTACAGCGATCTCAAGATGGGCCAGAGCCTGGCTCAAGACGCCGGCGCGATGAAGGACTACCAGGTCGGACGCGCGTACGGCTACCCGCCGTCGAGCGCATCGCAGAGCTCGCCCGGCGCGCCGCCGACGATGCCCGCGGCGACGAACGGTGCGAATCCGCCGACGATGTCCGGCGCGGCGAGCGGCACGAAACCGCAGTAAGGCTCGGACTCTGAGCGGCCCGCTTCGCGGGCCAACCGACGGGAGAGGGAATGTCGCTTGGGGACCCTCTCCCGAACGATCGGCGGACTAAATATGAATCGCGTGGCCGCCCACGGCTTCGGCCGCTTCGTGGATGGCCTCGGAGAGGGTCGGGTGGGCGTGGATGGTGCGGACGAGCTCTTCGGAGGTGGCTTCGAGCTTGAGGGCCGCCCCGGCCTCCGCGATGAGCTCGGTGGCGGCCGGCCCGACGATGTGGACGCCGAGAACCTCGTCGTACTTCTTCTCGGCGACGATCTTCACGAATCCCGCGGCCTGATTGAGGATGCGCGCCTTTCCGATGGCCGAGAACGGGAACTTGCCGACGACGACGTCGTAGCCGCGCTCTTTCGCCCTGGCCTCGGTCAGGCCGATCGATCCGATCTCCGGGGAACAGTACGTGCAGCCGGGCACCTGGTCGTAGTTGATCGGACGAGTTTCCTTGCCGGCCATGTGCTCGACGGCAACTACCCCTTCGGCGGATGCCAGGTGCGCGAGCGCCGGCGTCGGCAGGACGTCGCCGATGGCGTAGACGCCGGGGACGTTGGTCCGCATGAACGCGTCGACCTTCAAGTACCCCTTCTCGGTCGCGATGCCCAGGGCCTCGAGGCCGATCTTGTCGGTCAGCGGGCGGCGGCCGACTGCCATGAGGACCTTCTCGGCGCGGAAGGTCTCCGTCTTGTCGCCGGCGGAGCGGGCGAGGATCTCGACTCCCCCCTCGTTACGGGTCATCCGCTCGACCCGCGTGTCCGGGTAGATGGCGATGCCCTGCCGCTTGAAGGAGGCCGCGAGCTCGCGCGAGATCTCTTCGTCCTCGACCGGGACGATGCGCGGCAACACCTCGACGATGGTGACCTTGGAGCCGAAGCGAGCGTACATGGACGCGAACTCGACGCCGACGGCTCCCGAGCCGATGACCACCAGCGATTTCGGCACTTCCGAAAGCTCGAGCATCCCGGTCGAGGACAGGACGGTCTTCTCGTCGATGTCCATTCCGGGCAGCGCGCGCGGCGTGGAGCCCGTGGCAACGAGGATGTTTTTCCCGGCGTAGACCGTCTCGGCGCCGTCGGCGCCCGTGACGGAGACCTTGCCCGAACCGGCCAGGCGGCCGAACCCGGCGGCGATGTCGACCCGGTTCTTCTTCATCAGGTACGAGACGCCGTTGGTCGACTGGCGGACGATCTTCTCCTTGTGCTTGAGGGCCGCCGGCATGTCGAGCCGGACCTCGCGCGAGGCCACGCCCACCTCGGCGCCGTGGCGGGCCTCCTCGAGAAGGTCGGCCGTGTGGAGGAGGGCCTTCGTCGGAATGCAGCCCCACAGCGTGCAGACGCCTCCCAGCCGGGGCTCCTTCTCCACGATGAGGACCGTCAGGCCGAGCTGCGCGGCGCGGATGGCGGCGACGTAGCCTCCGGGGCCCGAGCCGATGATGATGACGTCGTAGGACTTGGTAGAGCTCATGTGGCGATCTCGCTCCGAAAGGGGCGTAAGAGTATCAAGAAACAGCCCGTCATCCTGAGGCGCGCAGCGAAGGATCCCGAGCCAAGTCTGGGATCCTTCGCTTCGCTCAGGATGACGG
>Ga0207648_10007893_pt1 | contig 10383 bp, 9 predicted proteins | sample KBSMisM32_FD_184310 | JGI IMG/M metagenome (GOLD analysis project Ga0207648, IMG submission 184310) | Miscanthus rhizosphere microbial communities from Kellogg Biological Station, Michigan, USA - KBS Miscanthus M3-2 (SPAdes) (version 2) | ecosystem: Host-associated > Plants > Roots > Rhizosphere... | reverse complement strand
GTGATGCCGATCGTGTTCGCCCAGTCGATCATCGTCGTGCCGGGCGCGTTCGCGCAGTTCTTCCCGCAGTACGATTTCGCGCGGCGGATCGCCGACATCTTCGCGCCGGGCAGCTTCTGGTACATCGCCTCCCAGGCGGTGCTGATCCTCTTCTTCACCTACTTCTACACCTCGATCATCTTCAACCCGATCGATCTGTCGGAGAACCTGAAGAAGCAGGGCGGCTTCATCCCCGGCGTGAAGCCGGGGGCGAAGACGGCGGAGTACATCGACCAGGTCGTCAGCCGGATCACCTTCCCGGGCGCGATCTTCCTCACGCTGATCGCCCTTCTGCCGGTCGTCATCTCGCGTGCGATCAACGTCCCCTTCGCGTTCGGCGGCACCTCGCTGCTGATCGTGGTCGGTGTCGCGCTCGACACGCTGGCGCAGGTGCAGCAGCACATGCTGCTCCGGAAGTACGACGGCTTCATGAAGAAGGGGCGTCTCAAGCTCCGCGGGCGTCAGGCGGCGCCCGGAGGGTTCTGAGCACGCAGCTCTCCAAGTTCTCCCCCAACCGATGATCATCGTTCTCTTCGGAAAACCGGGGGCCGGAAAGGGAACGCAGGCGCCGCTGCTCGCAGCGGCGCTTGGCGTTCCCACACTGGCCACGGGCGACGAGCTGCGCGCGGCGATCCGCAAAGGAACCCCGCTCGGCCTTGAAGCGAAGTCATATATGGACCGCGGGGACCTCGTTCCCGACGCGGTCATCCTCGGCATCATCAAGGCGGCGCTCGCCGAGCCCCGGCATGCCAACGGCGTGCTGCTGGACGGCGTGGTGCGTACCGTGCCCCAGGCGGAAGGGCTCGCGGCGGTGACGACGGAGCTGGGTCGGCAGGTGGACGCCGTGCTCTGCTTCGACATCGACGACGAGGAGATCGTCCGCCGGCTGGCTGGACGTACCGTGTGCGAGACCTGTCAGACGCCGTACACTGGTCGCGAGCCGGGCTCCAAGTGCGACAAGGATGTCGGGACGCTCGTCCGTCGGAAGGACGATGAGCCCGACGCGATCCGCAACCGACTCGCCGTGTACGAGCGGCAGACGGCGCCCGTGCTGCGCTGGTACCGCGAGCACGGCACTCGCGTCGCGGTCATCGACGCAGTAGGATCGGTACAGGACGTGACGGCGCGCGCACTCGGGGCGTTGGCGCGCTAGCGAAGGCGAGGGACGGGACGTGATCCAGCTCAAGAGCACGCGCGAGATCGAGTTGATGGCCGACGGGGGGAAGATCCTCGCGGCCACCGTGGCGATGCTGCGCCGTGAGGTGAAGCCGGGGATGTCGACGATGGATCTCGACACCCTGGCCGAGTCGTTCATCCGCAGCCATCGCGGTGCGACGCCGGCGTTCAAGGGCCTCTACGGATTTCCCGGCACGCTCTGCACGTCGATCAACAACGAGATCGTGCACGGCATCCCGTCGAAGAAGCGCGTCCTCAAGGAGGGCGACATCATCTCGATCGACGTCGGCGTCGGCTACGAGGGCTACTTCACCGACTCGGCCACGACGGTCGCGATCGGCGAGGTGGACGAGGAGACGCGCCGGCTGCTCGAGGTGACGGAGCGCTCGCTGCAGGCGGGGATCGCCGCGGCGATTCCGGGCAACCACCTCGGCGACATCGGCGCCGCGGTGCAGCAGGTGGTGGAAGAGGCGGGGTTCAGCGTGGTGCGCGACCTCGTCGGCCACGGCATCGGCGTCGAGTTCCACGAGGAGCCGCAGGTGCCGAACTACGGCAAGCCGAAGCGCGGACTCAAGCTCGTCCCTGGCCTCACGCTCGCGATCGAGCCGATGGTGAACATCGGCGGTCCGACGACGCGCACACTGCCGGATAAGTGGACGATCGTCACCGTGGACGGTTCACGGTCTGCGCACTTCGAGCACACCGTTGCGATCACCGAAAGCGGACATCGAGTACTGACTGCGGCGGCCTAGTGGCCGCGGTGAGTTGGTGAATTGGTGAATTGGTGAATCGGCTGGTGAAATGGTGAATCAGGATTTGCGGGGCGCCCCGGCTGTTTGGGCGCCCTCTCTTTTTCTCCGCGCTTGTCGCAGCCAGATTCTCCGAGCCGTCCACCCAACGTGCATCGCACGTCCCCACATCTCGCTCTGAATGACGACCCTCTCCCCCGCCAAGAAGGATCTCTGGCTCCGGCTCAAGCACTACCACTTTGAGCATCTCGTGCCGCCGCACCTGAGCGATCACGTCGCCGCATGCTTCGGCGGACCGGACGCGGCGACACGGGCGTTCGCGAGCAAGCTACAGAAGAAGCTCCACTGGTCGTCGCCGTTCTCGCTTCGCACGATCGGCGAGTACCGCAAGTTCCTCTACCTCGGGGTCGTCGCCGACTTTGAAGTGACGCCGTCGAAGGTGATCGACCAGGTATGGCACGAGCACCTGCTCTTCACGCGCGCGTACGACCAGTTCTGCCGAGAAGTGCTCGGCCGCCCGTTCGAGCACTTTCCGGAGCTCGTGTCGACCGGACAGCAGACATCGACATTCGCTTCCCAGTATCAGGCGACGCTCGACCTGTACGAGGAAGAGTTCGACATGACTCCGCCGCCGGACATCTGGGCGACGACAAAGTTCGAACCGCGGACCGAGCGTACGAAGCGACCGGGGCGCAAACGGCAATCGATCGACTCGGACTCGTCGTCGAGTGGCGATGCGCCGCTCTACAGCTACTTCGACGGCAGCCCAGAGAGCGGCGGGCATTCCCACGACTGCATGCCGGAATTCGGAGGGGGCGGCGGGTTCTCCGGCGGGGGCGGAGGCAACTCGTGGGGAGACGCCACGGGTGATTCCTCGTCGACCGACTGTGCTACTGACTCGGGATCGGATGGCGGCGGGGACGGTGGTGGCGGTGGCTGCTCGTCCGGGTGCGGCGGAGGAGGGTGTGGCGGCGGCGAGTGAGTCGCCCCGGTCTATTGAGGCGGCGTCTCCTCACCGCACAGCTGACGACGTCACGGCCTCGAGGAAGTGCTCGTCGGCGATGGCCGACATGCTCAGCGTGAGATGGATATCGAGGTGCTCCTTGATCCGTTGCGACATCGCCTCATCGAACATGCGCAGGATGAGGCGGAGGTCGGGAGCGAAGGAGCGCGCGTTGAGGCCGATCTCGAGGTTGGCGTAGTCGTCGTCGACCAACGAGTAGAGGGCCTTGGCGCGCCGCACGCCGACGTCAGCCAGGACGCGCGGGGCGGTCGCATCTCCGATGTAGACGTCGGCGCCCAGTGAGCGGAGATGGTGCACCGACGGGGCGTCCTCACGCTTCTCGATGATCACGACCTGTTCGCCCCGCTCGACGAGCCCCTCGGCCACGAACTGACCGAGTCGGCCGAGGCCGCAGAGGATCACATGTCCGCGATGTTCGTAGCGCCGCCGGCCGAGCGCGAGCTGCACTCGCTGCTTGATGATCCGGTCGACCGTGAGGGAGAAGATCATCCAGATGAACACGGTCGACGAGAGCAGCAGCAGGATCCCCACTACCTTGCTCAGCGTGGACGAGTGGAGCAGGCTGACGTCGCCGTAGCCCACCGTGGTCACGCTCACGACGACGAAGTACAGGGCATCGATCCACGCGAGGCCGTCGACGGCGTGAAAGTACGAGATGGCGCCGAGCAGCAGCACGAGGAAGCCGAGGACGAGATTGCGCATGAACCGGTCGCGGCTCACCGGTAAAGCGTCCTCCTTCAATCGCGACGGCACGTAGCGCAGCGAGTGGGTCAGCGGCGTATTCAGCGCATCGATGAACGTGGGTGCCGCGATCCGCGCCGGGTTGAGCACGTGAATGTTGGGATGCGCCGCGCGCAGATGCGGCGCGACGTGCTCGTTGAACAACGACGCCACGATGGTAAACGTGCGCCCCACCGATAGCAGGGCGACGAGCACCTCGAGGTTCCGCTCATCGCGGTCGTCGACTACGTAGGCCACGCGCACATTCGAGAGGTCCAGACCGTCGAGTGCCTGCCCGATGGCCCCGAACTCCTCGGGATCGTCGCCGCGAGACGAGCGGTGGCGCAGATGCACCACGTTCATGCCGCGTGAAGTGGCCAGCGCCTGGATACGTCGCGCGAGATTACCCGAGCCGATGACGACGACTCGCTCGTCCGTCACGCCTGGCGGGCTAGAGTCAGCTCGACGGCGGCGCTGGCGCGGCGGGCGACGTCGCGCGTGCGCTCGACGAGCTGGCGCGCTTCGAGCTCGAGGGCCGCGCCGAGTGCGGGGTCGCTGAGCGCCACGACGTTGATGCGAACGTTGTAGCTCGCGCCGATGCAGCCAGCTTCGGCCAGGAGCGCGGCGATGCCCGCGTCGCTCGCGGCGTTGGTGTTCCCGCGCTCCGCCACCGCGAGCGCGAGCTCGGCGACGGAGGCGCAGGCGGCGGCGGTTTCCAGCGGGACGGCGGCGGCGGCGAGGAGGGCCTGGTCGATCTTCGCCTTCTTCTCCTCCTCGAGCGCGGGAGTTTCGGCGGGGAGCTTGTAGGTGGCGGCGACGGCGGCGTATGCCGCGGCGTCGCGGTCGACGAGTGCACTGAGCGCATTGCCGAGCGCCGCGGCGCGCACGGCGAGCTCGCGCATCTCGGCGTCGACGGCGGCGTACTTCTTCTTGCCCGCGGTCAGGCCGGCGACCATCTGGGCCAGCGCGGCGCCGAGTGCACCGACGTGCGCCGACACGCTGCCACCGCCCGGCACGGGCGTCGGTGATGCGACCGACGCCACGAATCCGCTGAGCGATTCGCCCCCCGTGATGGCGCGGCGCACCCGGTGCTCGAGCACCATGTCGCTCGTGAAGTTGCGGAGGCGGATGTGCCGCACCGCGGCCTCGAGCAGGGCACGCTCCGGCACGAGCCCGACGATCTCGCTCCACGTGGGGGTGACGCCGCGCGCCTCGGCCTCGGTGCGGACCATGTCGAACGCCACGTGCACCGGCGTGCGCTCGGTGTCGACGAGATTCATCGACACCTGCGCCTGACCGTCGACCTCGAAGCCCATGGCTTTCACGTAGCGCAGCCCGCCCGACGATCCGCGCACGGCCTTCGCGACTTCCTTGGCGACCGGGAGGTTGTATGCGGGGCCGAGGTAGACGTTGTACGCGACGAGGAAGGGACGCGCGCCGATCGCGACCGCGCCGGCGGTGGCATGCACCGTCGACGGGCCGTAGTCCGGCGTGCGCACCGGCGTCGAGCCGATGTCGTCGCGCAGCCCTTCGAACTCGCCGCGACGCACGTCGGCGAGATTCTCGCGCTCGGGGCGCGTCGCCGCACGCTCGTACAGGAAGACGGGGATGCCGAGCTCCTTCCCGACGCGCTCGCCGAGCTGGCGGGCGAGCGCGATGCAGTCCTCCATCGTCGCGCCCTCGAGCGGGATGAAGGGGACGACGTCTGCGGCACCCATGCGCGGATGCTCGCCCGTGTGCGAGTTGAGGTCGATCAGCCGTTGCGCTTCCCGGATGCCGGCGAAGGCCGCCTCGACAACGACGTCGATCGAGGCGACGAAGGTGATGACGCTGCGGTTGTGGCTCGCGTCGGAGCTGGCGTCGAGGAGGTGCACGCCGGGTGCGTGCGCGATCGCGTCACGGATGGCCGCGACGACCTCGGGGCGGCGCCCCTCGGAGAAATTTGGGACGCACTCGATGAGCTTCATGCGGCGCGTAGAGTGTCGAGGAGCCAGGCGTGCATCGTCGGATTGCCGCAGACGAGCGAGGTTTCGGCGACGGGGCAGGGATCGCCCTCCGCCGTGGTGACGATGCCGCCCGCCTCCTGAATGAGGAGCGCGCCGGCCGCCATGTCCCACGCGTTGAGGCGCAACTCCCAGAATGCGTCGTAGCGGCCGCAGGCGACGTCGGCGAGGTCGAGCGCGGCCGCACCGCAGCGGCGGATCCCGCAGGTGGCGCTCATGACGGCCGGCAGCGCCGGCATGTAGCGCGCGATGTCCCGGTCGCCGGACCAGGGCAGGCCGGTGGCGACGAGGGCGCGCGCGGGATCGGTGATCTCACTGACACGGATCGGCGCGCCGGCCCGGCGCGCGCCGCCGCCGCGTGTGGCGGTGAACAATTCGCCGGTCGCGGCGTTGATCGTCGCACCGGCCTGGAGCTCGCCATCGACCAGCGCGGCGATCGTGACGGCGTACCAGGGGAGGCCGTGCAGGAAGTTCGTCGTGCCGTCGAGCGGGTCGGCGACGAAGACGAGGCCGCGCGAGCTGCTCACGTTGGGCGAGCCCTCCTCGGCGAGGAGCGTCCCGTCGGGGTGCCGGCCGGCGACCACCTCGGCGATGGCCGCCTCGCTCGCGCGATCGACCTCGCTGACGAAGTCGTTGGCGCCCTTGGACTCCCACACCAGGGAGGTCCGTCGCTCGGCGCCCTGGCGCACGATGTCGGCGCCGCGCGCCGCGGCGGCGACGCACGTCGTGAGCAGCGCACGGGTGTCGGCGCGACCGATCGTCGAGCGCGAGGCGCCGACGCTGTTCTCCATTCCTTGCGACGCGTCAGACGCGCTCATTACGTTCGGGGATGGCACGTATCTTCAGCGGTATCCAGCCCTCCGGTGAGCTCCACATCGGCAACTACCTTGGAGCCGTGAAGAACTGGGTGGCGCTGCAGCACACGGCGGAATCGATCTTCTGCATCGTGGACTACCACGCGATCATCACCGCCTACGAGCCGGCCCAGCTCCGCATCCGACGACACGAGATGGCGCTCGGGCTCCTTGCGGCGGGAATCGATCCGTCGGTGGCCACGCTGTTCGTCCAGTCGGACGTGCCGGAACATACCGAGCTTCAGTGGATCTTCAACACTGTCACACCACTCGGCGAGCTCGAACGACAGACGCAGTTCAAGGACAAGTCGCAGCGGATGGAGAGCGTGACGGCGGGCCTGCTCAACTATCCCATCCTGCAGGCCGCGGACATCCTGCTGTATCGCGCGGATCGCGTGCCAGTGGGCGAGGATCAATTGCAGCACCTCGAGCTGTCGCGTGTGATCTCACGGCGGTGGAACGCCGAGTTCGCTCCTGAGGAGGCGTATTTCCCCGAGCCGCAGCCCGTGCTCACGCCGACGCGGCGCATCATGGGACTCGACGGCCAGTCGAAGATGTCGAAGTCGATGGGGAACACCATCGGGTTGCTCGAGTCACGCGAGGACATCTGGGCGAAGCTTCGCCCCGCGGTGACCGATCCCAAGCGGATCAAGAAGACGGATCCCGGGACGCCGGAGGTGTGCAACATCTATCATCTGCACAAGGCGTTCAGCCCGCCCGAGACGGTGGAGCACGTGGCGGTGCAATGCAGCACGGCGGGCTGGGGGTGCATCGATTGCAAGAAAGTGCTCGCGGAGTCGATGGAAACGGAGCTCGTCCCGATCAGATCGCGAGCGGCGGCGTTGCGCGAAGATCCTGCCCGCGTGCAGTCGGCGCTCGACGCGGGCGCAGACAAATGTCGCTCACTGGCGCGCGAGACGATGCGAGGCGTGCGCGAGCGGATGGGTTTCGACGGATGACGGTGATGGTCGGCGAGGGGTCTAATAGCGCGCATACCTCTTGCTCTCATGCTGGTATCAGCGTCCGCTGCGGGGCGGGCGCGAACATGAGGAACCGTTGCAGCGAGCGAGCCATGCAGTCCCTTCGTGAGTTGATCAGCCGAGTACGTTCGTGGGCGGGATGGCGCTTTTTCCGCCGCGCTCCAGCCGTGCCGACTGCGGGCTCGCTGCCGTTCCTGGTCACGATGGAGCGGCCGATCCTGCGTGAGGTCACACCGCACGGCGTCCGTGTGTACTCGCTGTGCGGCCGGTGCGGTGCGCAGCTCGCCGCGAGCGCGACGCTCTGCGAGAGCTGCGCGCAGCGGCGGAGCAGCCGCTCTGCGCCGAACGCCTGAGTGTCGCTTCTCGAGCGCCTCGCCGGTTTTCTCGCGGCCCAGTATCGCTGGGGGCTGCATCCGCTGAAGCTCGCCGCGGCGCTCGCGGCACCGGTGCTGATCGTCTTTCTCGCCGACCGGCGCATCCGTCGCCTCGCCGCCGTCGTGGCAGCCGAAGAGGAGCGCGTGCGCTCGCTGCCGCGGATCCGTCGCCGTTGATCGCTCGCCGCTGAGTGTACGCCGGTCACGCCGCAGTCGCGCTGGCGCTGCGATGGCGCGAGCCGCGCCTCCCGATCGTCCCGCTCACCCTGGCGTGCTACGGGCCGGACTGCGTCGAAGTCGCGCTGCTGATGATCAACCCGCAGGCGCGGATGGCGTTGTTCACTCACTCCATCCCCGCGGTCATGATCAGTGCGGCGCTCGTCACGCTGCTCTGGAAGGTGATGCGTAAGCCAGGGGCGTGGGTGCTCGGCGTGGCGTGGCTGCTTCACTGGCCGGCGGACCTCTTCACGGGGCGCAAGCCGCTGATCTTCTCCACGCCAACGATCGGCCTCGATCTCTACCAGCTGCCCCTCGCGGACTTCGCGCTGGAGGGGACGGTCGTGGCGATCGGGTGCGCGATCTACGCGCGCGGGGTGCCACGGCGTGCCGACTTCCGCCGAGTGATCGTCATACTTGGCGCTGCGCTCATCGCGTTGCAGGCTGCGGTGGACGTGGCGCTCGGAGTGATGCGGAACACGGAGTGGGAGCCCTCACTGGCGTCGGCCACGAGGCAGTCTCATCTTCCGCGACCCCGCGTTCACGGCTGGGCCGGACTCCGCATGCGTTTTGCATTTTCGCCCCTCACACAGTCGACGCGAGGGCGAGATGGGAACGGACGGACCCCGGGGCATCGTGACGCTGGTCTGCCTCACCTGCGGCAAGGAGAAGTTCTTCACCAGCGAGGTGCCGGCGGCGGTGAGCTGCGAGCAGTGCGGCAGCACCGTCTTCCGGACCTTCGCCACACCGACCGAGCCCGACGAGGCGGCGATCGACGCGCTCGAGGCGCAGGCACGGAGCATGGCGTACGGGGATAGCTCTCCGGACACGACGCCAACCGACGTGCAGGACCTCGACCTTCGATAGCCGGCGGCGGGCGGGAGCCCGCCATTCTAGCCCTGCCTCTGACGCAATCAATTCGGGAGATCATGGAGGTCGTGCGCGTACTGCGCCTCGACCTCCTCATCAAGCTCGCGCTCGCCGTACTCCTTGGCGGGATCATCGGCTTCGAGCGAGAGCTTTCGGGAAAGCCCGCCGGCCTGCGAACCAACATCCTCATCTGCCTCGGCGCGGCGCTGCTGATGGACATCTCGATCCGGATCGGCCTGGTGGATGGCCACCGCATCGGCGATCCGGGCCGCATCGCGGCCCAGGTCGTCACGGGGGTCGGCTTCATCGGCGCGGGGACGATCATGCAGGGCAGCGGCGTCGTCACCGGGCTGACCTCGGCGGCCACCATCTGGGTGGTGGCGGCGATCGGGCTGGCACTCGGGGGCGGCTACTATGTGGAAGGGCTCGGCGCCGCCCTCATGGTCACCTTCGTGCTGTCGGCATTGGGCCGGTTCGAAATCTATGTTCGACGGCTGCGGCGCCGGGTGACGGCGACCATCAGAACCCGCCTCGGCACTACCCAGGAGGCGCTCGCCGACGCCCTTCGGTCGTACGGGATCATGATCGAGAATGCGCGCGTCTACGACCACTCGGACGATCGCACCTTCGAGGTGAAGCTCGCCGGCCCGTCGAGGATGTTCGACATCGCGGAAGGCGAGCTCCTCGGGCGCGACTTCATCCTGTCCGTGAACTTTGACTGACACACCGCGGCGGCTCGTCGTCGACCTGGCCGCCACCTCGAAGAACTGGGCGCTGACGCCGGCCGGCGAGGCGCGGCTGCACGCCGGAGCGCCGGCCGGCTGGGAGATCGTCGTCGTCCGCGCTCCGACCAGCTCGGACGGCGATGGACCGCCGCGCGCCAGCAACGAGGCGTTGGCTGCCATCGGAGGGGCGGAGGCCTACTTCGGCTTCGGGATCACCCCCGACCTCGTGGCTGCCGGAGCCCGCCTGCGCTGGGTGCACTCCGCCGCGGCGGGGGTCGGCAACGTGCTCAAGTCGGGGATCGCCGACACCGACATCCTGCTCACGAACGCGGCGGGGATTCACGCCATTCCGATGGCCGAGTTCGTGGTCGGCAGCGTGCTCCATTTCCTGCGCGGGCTGGACGTGGCGATCGACCAGCAGCGACGCGGGGTGTGGAGCAAGGCGTTCTTCGTCGCCGACCACTCGCCGCTGCGCGAGCTGGGCGACTGCCGGGTGCTGATCGTGGGCACCGGGGGCATTGGGCAGGCGACCGCCGTGCGGATGGCCGCGTTCGGCACGAAGTGCGTGGGGGTGCGTCGCCGCCCCGAGCAGGGCGCCCCCGCCGGGTTCGAGCGGGTCGTCGGGCCCGACCAGCTCGACGATGAGCTGCCGA
>Ga0207648_10007890_pt1 | contig 10384 bp, 6 predicted proteins | sample KBSMisM32_FD_184310 | JGI IMG/M metagenome (GOLD analysis project Ga0207648, IMG submission 184310) | Miscanthus rhizosphere microbial communities from Kellogg Biological Station, Michigan, USA - KBS Miscanthus M3-2 (SPAdes) (version 2) | ecosystem: Host-associated > Plants > Roots > Rhizosphere... | reverse complement strand
GGAAGGCGCGTCTGCGCGAGCTCGCGAGCAAGGCACGCGGGCGCGCGCGCGCGTACGAGTTCGCGGTCCCCCCCATCGGCTCCGCCAGCGCGGCCGGCTTCATCCTCAAGCTCACGACGGTGCAGTTACGCGCGGCCGACCCCGACGCGCTCGTGATCGCGGGCGGCCTCGCGGCCTCCGACAGCGCGTGGCTGGAATCGCTGTATCGCGAGGACATCGCGGCGTACGTCGACGCGGTGGCCGTGGCGGCGCCGGCGCCCGACGCCCTCGACGGCGCGAGCGCGCTCGCCCCCCTCCTGTCCCTCGTGGAGAAGGAGGACCCGACGGCGGTGGTGGCCGTGACCGGCATCGCGCTCGAAGACGAGGCGCAGGCCCCGCGGCGACTGGGAGACTGGGAGCTGCGCCTCCTCGGCACCAAGGCCTTCGCGCACGCCTACAAGACGACGCCCGGCGCCTTCGCGCCCGCGCTCGACGTGGCCACGGCCCTCAAGGACCTCCTCACCGCGGAGGTGGTCACCCTCGACGAGAAGGGCAGCAGCCTCAAGCTCGCGCGCGCCGGCCAGGACGTCACGACGTCCTTCCCCCATCGGCTGCTCTACAACGTCGGCACGTTCTCGACCTACTTCGTCTACTGGGGCGGCCCGGACGCGGGCGGCGAGACGCTGCAGGTCGAGCTGCGCGAGTCCGCGGGCAAGCCGCCGCTCATTCGCGATCCCCTGAAGGGCCGGCAGGGCACCGCCCGCGAGTTCCTGCGCGATCCCCACACCAAGACCTCGCGCGTCAACGTCGTCCCCGTTCCCGACCGGCCGCTCCTCCTGGACTTCAACGGTGGGAGCGACGCCTACGTCTCGCGGGCCGAGGTCACGGAGGGCGTGCTGCCCAGCGTGGCCGAGATCATCGCGCGGCACCAGGAGGCGCAGGCCGCGCAGGATGCGCTCGTCGAGACCTACGTGGCCGACGCGCGCATGGAGCAGCACTTCCGTCCGAGCGCCACCGATCCCGGCTTCGACGTCGTCACCGACAACCGCTTCTACTTCGACCGCGAAGGCACGGAATGGGAGGAGCTGAGCTTCACCCTCAACGGCTCCAAGTGGGGCGCCAACCGCCCGCCCTTCCCGCTGCTGCAGCCGGAGAAGGTCCTGTCCCTGCCCCTGGACCTGCGGCTGAACAAGGACTACGCGTACAAGCTCGAAGGCATCGACAAGGTCGGGGACCGCCGCGCCTACGCGGTGCAGTTCCATCCCGTCGACGGGGCGCAGTCGCTCTACCGGGGAACCGTCTGGATCGACGCCGAGAGCTTCCTGAAGCTGAAGGTGCAGTCGGTGCAGACGCAGCTGAGCCCGCCCGTGGCCTCCAGCGAGGAGATCCAGTACTTCACGCCCGCGGCGGACCTCGACGGGCGGCCCCTGTCGATGTTCACGCGGCTGGTCGGCCGCCAGATCATGCTCGTGGCCGGCCGCAACCTCCTCGTCGAGCGCGAGGTCAACTTCTCGAACTTCCGCGTGAACGCGCACGACTTCGCTTCCGCGCGGGAGGCCTCGCGCGCCACGAACCACGTGATGTACCGCGACACCGAGCGCGGGCTGCGCTACTACGTGAAGAAGGGCGAGCAGCGCGTGGTCGAGGAGAACCCCACCACGACCGCGAAGGCCCTCGCCTTCGGCGTGACCTACGACCCTTCCTACGACTACCCCCTGCCCATCGTCGGCATCAACTACCTCGACTTCGAGTTCCTGGGCAAGAAGCAGCAGCTCGCGCTGCTCTTCGGGGGCGTGCTCGCCCTCGCGAACGTGCAGCACCCCAAGATCCTCGGCCCTCGGGTGGACGCGAGCGTCGACCTCTTCGCAATCGCGGTGCCGGTCAACGACCAGGTCTACGACACCGCCGGCGAGCTGCGCGGGGAGCGGCTGCGGGATCATCCGTTCTCCACGGGCGCCAACCTGGGCTGGCAGTTCACGGACTTCCAGAAGCTCACCGCCAGCTACCAGTTCCGCTACGACCACTACTCCGCGGACGACCTCACCGCACCCGTCTTCACGGTTCCCGCGAGCACGGCCACCAACGGCTTCGGCCTGGCCTACGAGTACAAGCGGAAGGGCTACTCGCTCGGCGGCAACGCGTTCACCTATCGGCGTGGCTCCTGGGATGCGTGGGGCACGGGCGAGGGGTTCGATCCCGAGCAGCAGTCGTACCAGAAGTACAGCGCCAGCCTCTCGAAGGACTTCTTCTTCGGGCTGCACAAGATCCATCTGAACGCCGCCTATTACGGCGGGCGCCACCTGGACCGGTTCAGCATGTACCAGTTCGGGTTCTTCGACGAGAACCGCATCCACGGCGTGCCTTCGGCGGGTGTGCGCTTCGGCGAGCTCGCCATGTTGCGCACAGGCTATTCCTTCAACCTCTTCGATCTCTACCGGGTGGACCTCTTCTTCGAGCAGGCCATCGGCAAGGACCCGACGATCGACAACACCTGGCGCAACGTGACGGGGCTGGGCCTGGGCCTCAACCTGCGCACGCCCTTCGGGACCCTTCTTCGCGCCGACCTCGGCAAGAGCTTCCTCCCCAAGATGTATTCCGGCTCCGGATCGTTCGTGGCCCAGATCATGATCCTCAAGCCGATATGAGCCTCGCCCCGCATCCGACGATCGAGGGCCACTACCGCGAGGCCGCGAAGCGGCAGGAGTACGTGGACTCGCTGTTCGACCACGCGGCGCCCCACTACGACTGGATCTGCCAGGTGATGTCGTTCGGATCGGGCGCGCTCTACCGAAGGCAGGCTTTGCAGCGCCTCGGGGTCCGCCCGGGCATGGCCGTCCTCGACGTGGCGACCGGCACCGGGCTCGTCGCGCGCGAAGCGGTGGCCCTCGCGGGCGGATCGGGCGTCATCGGCCTCGATCCCAGCCGCGGCATGCTGGACGAGGCGCGCCGGACCGTCGCCGCGCCGCTGGTGCAGGCCCGCGGGGAGGGGCTGCCATTCGCGGACGCGCGTTTCGACGCCCTCAGCATGGGCTACGCCCTGCGGCACGTCTCCGATCTCTTCGCGGCCTTCCGCGAATATCACCGCGTGCTGCGGCCGGGCGGGCGCGTCCTCATCCTCGAGATCTCACGGCCGGCCTCGCGCCTCGGGCTGGCACTGGCTCGGCTGTACCTCAAGCGGCTCGTCCCCCTCGTCACGCGCGTGGGCACCGGCAGCGCGGACGCGCAGCGGCTCATGGATTACTACTGGGACACCATCGAGCACTGCGTGCCCCCGGAAGCCATCCTGGACGCCATGCGCCGCAGCGGCTTCGAAGCCACCCGCAAAGTCCAGGGCGGCCTGCTCAGCGAGTACGTCGGGGTCAAGCCCTAGCTGACGACCGACCGCAGAGCAAGGCGGCGCCGCGCAGCGGCGGCGCGTTGCGAGGGGGGTTTCAGGGGGGGCCGCGCAGCGGCGACCGCGGTGGTCGCAAGTGCCCCCCCTGACTTGATACTTCAACCCCTCACCACACCCGACACGGACTCGCCGGTGCCATCGGCTGTCCGACCTGGCACGAGAAGGCCTCGCGGAACTCCGGCATGTTGCTGACCGGGACGCGGACCCTGAACTCGTTCACGGTGTGCTCGTCGGTCTTGGTGATGAGCCGGAGCACCTCGTCCGTGGAGTTCTCGCACCAGCCCTGGGCCATGCCCAGGAAGAAGCGTTGTGTGGGGGTGAAGCCGTCGATCCGGCGCGTCGCCTCCGGGGTGCCGGCCAGGCGGCGCATGAGCGCGTCGTACGCGATGCGCAGGCCGCCGTTGTCGGCCACGTTTTCGCCCAGGGTGAGCCGTCCGTTGATGTGCAGGTCCGGCACCGGCGCGTAGCTCCCGTATTGCTCGACCATGCAGGAAGCGCGCTCGTCGAAGGCCTTCCCGTCCTCTGGCGTCCACCAGTCCTTCAGGTTCCCGTCCACGTCGTATTGGCGGCCCTCGTCGTCGAACCCGTGGGTGAGCTCGTGGCCGATGATCATGCCGATGGCCCCGTAGTTCACGGCGTCGTCCATGGCCCGGTCGAAGAACGGCGGCTGGAGGATCCCGGCCGGGAAGTTGACGTTGTTGTTGGGCGGGCTGAAGTAGGCGTTCACCTCGGAGGGCGGCATCTCCCATTCCGCCTTGTCGACGGGCTGTCCGATCTTGCCGAGGTCCCGGCGCGACTCGTAGGCGAACACGCGCTGAACGTTGCCGACGAGGTCGCGCGGGCGGATGTCCACCTGCGCGTAGTCGCGAGGGTGCGCGGGGTACCCGATCTTGTTGTCGATGACGGCGAGCTTGGCCAGGGCGCGCTCCTTGGTCACGGGAGTCATCCAGTCCAGGCGCTGGATGTCCTCGCGCAGAGCGTCCTCCAGATCCTTGACCATCGTGAGCATGCGCGCCTTGCCGTCGGGTCCGAACGTGCGCTCGACGAAAGCGATGCCCACCGCTTCCCCGATGACACTCGTGGCCAGGTTCGAGCAGCGCTTCCAGCGCGGCGCCAGCTCCTTGGTGCCGGCCAGGGTGCGGCTCTGGAAGTCGAACGCCTGCTCGACGAAATCCTGCGACAGAAGAGGCGCGGCGCCGCGCAGCACGTGCCAGCGCAGGTACGTCTTGACGTCGGCGAGCGGGCGCGTGGACAGCACCTGCTCCAGATGTTGCAGGTACGCGGGCATCCGCGCGTTGACGGTCGCGAGGGGTGGCGCGCCCCGCGCGGCCAGATACGCCTTGAAGTCGAAGGACGGGGCCAGGGCCTGCAGCTGGGCCAGGGTCTTCACGTTGTAGAGCCGCTTGGGATCGCGCCGCTCCTCGCGGTTGAGCGAGCCACGCGCCAGGATCGTCTCCACCGCCATCACGGTGGCGGCGTCCGCGCGGGCGCGGGCGGGCGGCTCTCCCGCCAGGGTGAACATCTTCTCCACGTGGACGAGGTACTTCGCGCGGATGGTCTTCGCGTTCTCCGTGGCGTCCAGGTAGTAGTCCTTGCTGGGAAGGCCGAGGCCGCCCTGGCTGAAGGCGCCGATGACCTTGGCGGAGTCCTGGGCGTCCTGCTCCGACCCGAAGTTGAAGAATCCCGGGATCCCCTTCGTCGCGCGGTCCGCCAGCAGCGCGGGCAGGCCGCGCACGGAGGCCAGCTTGTCGACGGCGGCCAGGTCGGCGGCCACGGGGGACAGGCGCGCCTCGTTCGCGTGCGCCTCGTCCGTGCACGCGCCGTAGAAATCGCCGAGGCGCCGCTCGAGGGGGCTGCGGTCCGCGCGCGACACCGCCGCCTTCTCGAGGATGTCCTTCACGACGAGGGTATTGCGCTCGTCGAGCTCCTCGAAGCGCGAGTAGCGCGCGTGATCGGAGGGCAGCGGGTTCTTCGCCTTCCAGCCCCCGCAGGCGTACGCGTAGAAGTCGACGCAGGGGTCGACGCGCGTCTCCAACGCGGTCGGGTCGAACCCGATCGCGGGGGCGGCCACTCCCGCGATCGGAAGCACGGCCGCCGCGCCCGACACGATGCACACGAGCAGCGAGTGTTTCAAGGGATCCTCCGTGACGTCACGTACGCGTTGTAAGCGCCGTGGGCCGCGCCCGCTATCAGGATCCTGCTCGTCCGCGGCGCTGAGCGAGAATGAGCGCATGGCCTCGGCGCTCGCGTCCAACACGTTGGACGAGTGGACAGGATTCAGTCCTCCTCCCTCGAGCGACGGCAACGTCTCGATCGCGCCGATCCTTCGCGGCCCGCACGTCGAGGTCGTGCACTGGCGGTGCCTGCGCGCGGCCGGCGCGCTCGCGGGCGAGCGCCGCCAGCGGTGGGCGATGCTCACGCTCGCCGAGTCGGGAGCCTCCGTCGTCCACCGCTCGGCGGGAACGACACTGGTGGAGCCGGCCTGCGCGGTCTTGCACGAGCCCCTGGCTCCGTATCGCACGACGCACCCTTTCGGATGTGGCGATGCCGGCTGCAGCGTCCTCCTGTCGCCCGCGATCACGCGTGAGATCCGGGCGCGGCGGGCCGCCGCCGGCTTCGCGGCCGGGGAGCGGACCTGGCCGGCAGGCACCGCCGTCGTGCCCGCCCGCCCGCGCCTGGAGCTGTTCCTGCTCGTCCGCCGCGTCCGGAGCGCGCTGCCCGTCGCCCCCCTCGCCATCGAAGAGGCGGCGATGGCCCTCGTAGCGGATCTCCTCGAGGGCATGCCCTCCCGCGACGGGGGCCGGGCGGCCGCGCGCGAAGCGACGCGGGCGTCGCACCACGCGCTGGTGGAGGTGGTGCGGACCTACTTCGTCGGCCACCTCGACCAGCGCATCCAGCTCACCGAGGTGGCGGCGGCCGCCGGCGTGTCGCCCTTCCACCTCGCCCGCACGTTCCGCCGCGCGACCGGGATGACGCTGCACCGCTACCTGACCCGGCTCCGCCTGGTCTGGGCGCTGCCGCGCGCGACCGAGCCGCGCGCCTCTTTGACCGAGCTGGCCCTGGACCTGGGCTTCTCGAGCCACAGCCACCTGACGGCGGCGTTCCACCGCGAGTTCGGAGTTCCGCCCTCCGAAGCGCGGCGCCGGGCGACGATGCGCGAGGTGGACTAGAGAGCGGCGGCGGCGGCGCGGGAGGGCTTCCCCGCCGCGCCCGGACGGGGCCACTTGCCGTAGACGTAGCTGCCGCAGCAACGCGCGCAGATGGGAAGGGGCTCGCGGGCCAGCTTCTCGCGGAAGAGGCGCGCCCTCTCCCCCTTCCACACGGACGTGAAGGGGGCCGACTTCACGTTGCCGATGACGTAGTCCGGGAAGTCGCCACAGAAACAGACGTCGCCGTCGGGCTCCACCTGGGCGAAGTACCAGGCCACGGGGCAGAGGTCGTGCCCGAACGTCCGCGACGGCTCGCCAAAATAGGCGGGCACGTCGCGCGGCTCCACCGCGGGCACGAACGAGACCCACGGCTTGCCGCGGTGCACGTCGACGAGGCGCCGGCGGCGGGCCGCGCCGAGCACGGACACGAGAGCGCGCATGGTGCCGTTGGCGGCGGCGTCATCCGGCCAGGCGAACTGGAAGCCCCGCCACGAGGAGCCGTCCACGCCGAAGGTGTCCTTCATGACGCGCTCGTAGGCCTCGCCCTCGCGCGGCGGCACGAACCAGCGCAGGCCGACGTTGACGAGCTCGAGCGGCAGCTCGCGGAGGGCGTCGAGGGCGGCCGGGACGTCGGCGGCGTTGAGCTCGGTGACGGGCAGGATCGCCATCTGCACGGGCAGGCCGCGCCCGAGCTTCTCCCGCCAGTGCGCGACGGCGCGGATGCCCGCGGCCGCCCGCGCGAAGCTCGACTCGCGCCCGCGAATCCGGTCGTGCACGTCCGGCGGCCCGTCGATGGAGACCGCGATCGAGTCCATCCCGGCCTCGACGAGGTCGCGCGCGTGGCGCTCCAGGTGCCAGCCGTTCGTGATCACGGTGGCGACGAGCCCGCGCCGCTTGATCGCGCGCACGAGGGGCAGGATGTCGGGGTACAGGAACGGCTCGCCTCCGAAGAGGCTCACGATCGGCTGGTGCGGCGCCACCTCGTCCAGGAGGCGCTCGTAGTCCTCGAGGGCGAGCTGGCGGCGCAGGCCGATGAGCTCGCGGATGCGCGCGCGCTCGGTCTCGCCGTCGGTGGCCCCGTCGCCCTTGTGCTCGCGGAACACGCCGGTGTCGCCCCATTGCCCGCACATCTTGCAGCGGAGGTTGCAGAGGTTGGTGACGCGGAGCTGCAGGAAGGTCGGCATGGGGACGGGGGCGCCGTCTTCGAGGTGCGCGAAGACGGCGCGCCGCCCACGGCGCATACGCAGGTAATAGGAAAGCGCGAAGCGGGCGCGCTTCCACCCGCGGGCCAACCGACTCACGCGCGGATTATAGCCGGCCTCCGCCGCCCTCGACGGAACGGCGGGCGGGGCCAACGGTGCCCGGAAACGCGCCCCGCGCGAGGAACTCGCGCCAGAGCCGGTCCCAGGCCTTCCAGTCGTGCCCTCCGGGCGTGACGAGGACGCGATCTCCGGGCAGCACGGACGCGAGCAGGCGGTGGCCGTAGGCGTAGCGATCGGATTCGCCGTAGGCGAGCCACAAGGGCGGACGCGCCTCCCCCGTGGCGTAGCCGCGCAGGAAGCTCCATACCCCGCGGAAGTCGCGCTCCGACGGTCCCCCGCTCCAGCGCGCGAGACCTCCGGCGGTCTCGATCTCGCGCGTGAGGGCGGGCTCTCCGAGGTAGGGCGCGAGGACGAACAGCCCCGCCACCGCGTCGGGATGCTCCTGGGCCAGGGTGAGGGCGCCGAGCCCGCCGAGGGAGATGCCCACGACGAACACGCGACGATAGCCACGGGCACGCGCGGGCAGGACGACGTCTTCCCAGAGACGGTCCATGATCACGCGCTTGTAGTAGTAGGCGAGGTGCGCATCGACCGCGAGCACGTCCGCGTCGAGGCCCGCTTCCCGCGCCGCGGCCAGGAAGCCGCGCTGCTCGAAGTCCTCGGCGCGGTCCCCGCGGCCCGGGAGGAAGACGACGAGGTCTCCCCCGGCCACGCCCGCCCCCGGATGCGCAATCGTGCGCATGGGCACGACGGCCGGACGCGGAATCCACCAGCAGGATGCGAACAGGGCGGCCGCGCTCGGAAGCCCCCAGAGCTTGCGCAGGGGCTAGTCCTCCGCCGCGACGGGCACCGACCGCAGCCCCGCCGCGGCCAGGCCGTCGAGCACGCGATCGAGAGCCTCGAGGGCGACCGCGCGTCCCTCCGCGTCGCGCGCGCTCGAGCCGTCGTGGAGGAGGAGGATGTCGCCGGCGGCCAGGCCCCGCAGCAGCCGTGCGGCGACGCGCGTGGCGTCCGTGTGTACGGTGTCGAGACCCCGGCGCGTCCAGGACACGAGCCGCAGCGAGAGGCGCGCGAGCACGCGGTCGAGCCAGGGGTTCCGGATCCCGACCGGCGCGCGGAACAGGCGCGGCGGGCGGCCGGTGGCGGCGGCGATCGCGTCCTGGGCGGCGCGGATCTCGCGCTCCATCGCGCGCGCGCCGTAGAAGCCGAAGGCATGGGGATGGCCGAAGGTGTGGTTCTCGACGCGATGCCCGCGGCGGTGGATCTCGGACACGAGGCCAGGATGCGCGGCGACCTTGCGCCCGAGACAGAAGAAGGTGGCGCGCGCTCCGCGCCCGTCGAGCCGGTCCAGGACCGCCGGCGTGACCTCCGGGTGTGGGCCGTCGTCGAACGTGAGCGCGACATCGCTCGAGGCTCCGGGGAGCCGCGTCACGTTGGCCCCGAGCAGGGTGCTGCGCGGCCACATCGCGGCCGCCCCGATGAGGCCGTGATCGACGAGGAGGCCCCCCACGACGAGCGGCCAGCGCTCGGGGGCGAGGACCAGCGTGGCCGCGCCGGCCGCGTGCAATCCGATGCTCGCGCGCAGGAAGGGCGGCAGACGCCAGGGCTCGGCGCTCACGCCCGCGGATCCCCCGCGCGCCCGCCCACGAGGGCGAGCAGCTCCTCGCGGCTGACCTTCCCGCGCGCGGTGCGCGGGATCGCGCTCACGAGCACCACCGATCGCGGGACCTTGTGCTCGGGAAGGTGGGCGCGGCACCAGGCCATCACGTCGTCGTAGCCGAGTCCGCCCCCGGGACAGGCGATCACCGCGCGCACGGTGTCGCTGGCCTTGTCCGCGGACGGCACCCCGAAGGCCACGACCTCGGACACGCCGGGCATCCGCTGGAGGACGCACTCGATCTCGGTGGGATTCACCTTCTTGCCCTTGACGTTGATCAGCCCGTCCACGCGGCCGCGCAATCGAAGCGCGCTCCCCTCGAAGACGGCCAGATCGCTCGTCACGAAGCGGCCGTCGCCCAGGCGCTCGTCCGGGGCGGGCAGGTAGCCGACGGCCACCGCGGGTGATTCCACGGTCACGAGGCCTTCCTCGGCGTCGCCGTCGAGCCGCTCGAGGCGCACGGTCACGCCCTCGACGGGCTCGCCGACCGTGCCCCGCACCGCCGCCGTGCCCTCGCGGTCGTAGCAGATCCCGCCGCATTCGCTGGCGCCGTAGAAGACGTGCACGCGGCGCCCGAAACGGGCGTGGAACTGCGCGGCGACGTCGGGCGGCAGCGGCGCGCTGGCCGAGATCACGAGCCGCACGGACGAGGGCCACGACGGCGGCTGCGACAGCTTGAGCAAGGCCTGCAGGTACGCGGGCGCGCTGGGAAAGACGGTGGCCGACGCGGCCGACGCGGCCCGGAGCGGGGCGAGCGGTCCCTCTTCGTCGGGCACGACCGCGATCGAGCCCCGCCGCAGCGCGGGCAACGCAACGCTCGAGAACCCGTAGGAGTGCGACATCGGGATCGCCCCCAGGATGCGGTCGTCCGCGCGCAGGCCCACCGTCCGCGACAGCGCGCTGTCATCGGCGAGGAGCGCGGCTTCCGTGGCCGCCACTCCGC
>Ga0207648_10007889_pt1 | contig 10385 bp, 9 predicted proteins | sample KBSMisM32_FD_184310 | JGI IMG/M metagenome (GOLD analysis project Ga0207648, IMG submission 184310) | Miscanthus rhizosphere microbial communities from Kellogg Biological Station, Michigan, USA - KBS Miscanthus M3-2 (SPAdes) (version 2) | ecosystem: Host-associated > Plants > Roots > Rhizosphere... | reverse complement strand
GGGTTGGCGATCGTCTGGTAGGCGGGCAGCTCGGCGGCGGCCGGACGCCTGCGCGGCATCAGGGGCTTGAGCACCGCGTTGGCGATCGGGCTCGTCAGCGCGATCGCCAGCACGCCGCGCATGGCGGCCTTGCGCGTCGTCCCGCGGCGGGCGGCGAGGACGGCGGCGACGACGAACCAGAGCACGCTGTGGTTGGCCGCGCCGGAGAGGCGCTTCATGGCGGTGTCGAGCGGGCTCGGGGGCAGCGAGGAGACCGCGCGGGAAATCGCGCGGTCGACGTCGTTCACGTCGTCGGCCCGGCGGCGGAACCAATGCGTCACGGCGAGCACCCTAGGGGTGAGTGGCCGCACGTGCCGCGCGAACCACCGCGTCACAGGCGTGACAGGAGAGGGCGCTCTCCGCTTACGCTAGGGGGATGCAGCGGCGGATATACGGTGTCGAGACCGAGTTCGTCGGATTCGGCGGACGCACCCATGCGTCGGCGGATCCTGTGAACAGCAAGGAGCGAATGCGCTTGTGGGTGGCGCCGTCCAGGCTCGTGTGGTTGCCCGTCGGTGCATAGCCACCGTCCCGGACGATGGCCTGCGCGTCGGGCCCGTTACCAATATCCGGCTTCTTGCCGTCGACGTGATGGAGCTTCGCCGTGAAGCGCTGCGCGTTCGCCTCGAGCTGTGCCTCGATGGTCCAATACTCGACCGCCTTGAACGCGCGAATCTCTCGCTCGCGCTCGACGATCAGCCTGAGCGCGACCGTTTGCACGCGGCCCGCGGAGATGCCCTTCTTGACCGTCTTCCACAGGATTGGGCTCGCCTTGTAGCCGACGAGTCGATCGAGCACGCGTCGCGCCTGCTGGGCTTCGACCTTCTTGTCGTCAATCTGGCCGGCATTCGCGATGGCGCGCTGCACGGCGTCCTTCGTGATCTCATGGAACATCACGCGCCGCACGGGGGCCCCGCCGCGCCGCTTGATCTGTTCCGACACGTGCCAGGCGATCGCTTCGCCTTCCCGGTCAGGGTCGGTCGCGAGGAAGACTTCCTTGGAATCGTGCGCGGCGGACTTGAGATCCGCGAGCGTTTTCTCCTTTCCCGAGATGGTGACGTACTCGGGCTCGAAGCCGTTCGCGATGTCGATACCGAGCTTCTTCTCAGGCAAGTCCCGCAGATGCCCGACGGTCGCCTTCACGCGGTAGCCACGACCAAGGTACTTGCCGATGGTCTTGGCTTTGGCGGGCGATTCGACGATCACGAGCGACGTCGAACCGGCGGGTGCCGGTGTCGCATCGTCCTCGGCCGGAACGGTCGCGGCGACCTTGCGGCCGCGCGCTTTCGTCGCGGCCTTCTTCTTCGCCGCTGGACGGCGACGAGGCGTCTTGGCCGCCGGGCGCGCGGCGCTCCCGCGCCCCGCTACCCGACGGGTGACGACTGGTTCTTCGGTCGATTCGGACGACGGTTCCTTCTTTCGGGCCATTCTGTCAGTGAACGGTAGCGTGATCGGACGACGGGCCGGACGGGTCGTACCCTGAACCCTCCATAAGCGCCCGCAGGTCGTCGAGCGCAATACGACCATCGATCTGCATGAGCGCCCGCTCGATCACGTGCTCGAGCTCGGCGGTGGTCAGCGCCCCGGAACCGGTGAGCGTCAGCAAGTGGCCCCAGGCATCAGGGGCGAACCGACCACGCTCGTGCGGGCCCATCACGCGAAAGGTCATGTGGTTGTGAACGACCGACTGAGCGCCGGTCGCGCGAATAGGAATCTCTGAGAACAGCAGCGACAGAATCTCACCAATCTGGCGCCTATCGTACCCTTCGTACGACAAAAACGCTTCGACCTCCTCGACGTTCGCGTCTGCGGCGAACCGCTCGCGCAACACCGACAGGAGGTCTGCCAACCGATCATCCATGGCCAAACCTATCCGGCCTTTATAGTAGAGGCAAGCTCGACGAGTTTATCTACAACTCTTTTCACATCAAGCAGTTCCGCGCCTACGACGTGATCCGCCTGGGCATAGAGGTTTTCGCGGTCCACGAGAAAACGCTTGAGCTCAGCGAGCGGATCAGGCCTGGAAAGTAGCGGCCGGGCCGAGCGCTGGGAGCCCAACCGGGCGAGCGCGGTTTCCGGCTTGACCTTGAGATAGAGCAGGATCGCCGGCGGTCGAATGATCTCGACCACGCCCTTGTTGGTGACCCAACCACCACCCGGCGCGACGACCATGTTCCCGCACTGCCGGAGCTCCAGCGTAAGCTCCTGCTCGAGCTGGCGGAAGTATGGTTCGCCGCGGACCGCGAAGATCTCGGAGATCGTAGACCCTTCGCGGCGCTCGATCTCGCGATCGAAATCGAGGAACGACCGGTTCAGCCGCTCGGCCAGTGCTTCGCCGACGACGCTCTTTCCCGCGCCGGGCAGCCCGACGAGGATGAGGTGTGGCTTCCCGACTTCAACGTCGGAGACGTTCTGCGACGTGCGAAAGATAGCTGTCATAGTTGCGCCTCGTTTCCGCGAGCGAATCGCCGCCGAACTTTTCGAGAGCCGCCTGCGCCAATACGAACGCCGTCATCGCTTCCGCAATGACGCCCATGGCTGGGACGGCGGTCACGTCGCTGCGCTCCGCCGTTGCCGACGCGCTCTCCCCTGTCGCTACGTCCACGGTCGCCAACGGGCGCATGAGCGTGCTGATAGGCTTCATGGCCACCCGCACCACGAGTGGCTCCCCCGTTGTCATGCCGCCTTCGAGCCCTCCGGCTCGATTCGTCCTGCGACGAACATTGCCTGCCAGCGTTCGGCCCGGCGCCGGCTCCATCTCGTCGTGCACGTCGGCTCCAGTGCGTCGTGCTGCCTCGAACCCAATGCCGACTTCTACTCCCTTGACCGCCGGAATGGACATGAGCGCGGCAGCGAGCCGTCCGTCCAGCTTTCGATCCCACGACACGTGAGACCCGAGCCCCACCGGTAACCCGCGACACACGACTTCACAGATGCCACCGAGCGTGTTGCCTTCCCGCTTGATCGCATCGATATGCGTAATCATCATCGCCTCAGCGGCACGGTCAAGCGTTCTGAGCGGCGACGCATCGGCCACGCCGTTGATATCATCCGGCAGCGGATCCGGTACGCTCGCGTCGATGCCGCCCAGGTGCACGAGGTGACTTCCGATCTGCACGTCGAGCTCGGACAAGAACCGCTTGCAGATCGCCCCCGCCGCGACGCGCGCGGTCGTCTCGCGCGCGGACGCACGCTCGAGGATGTCGCGTGCATCATCGCGGTCGTACTTGAGTAGACCCGTGAGGTCCGCGTGTCCCGGACGCACGCGCGTCACGGCGCGGCGGCGCGGATCAGGATCTCCATCGCGCGGCGCCGCATCCATCACGTCCTGCCAATTCTTCCAATCGCGATTCGCTATGGACATCGCGATCGGTGAACCGATCGTCTGGCCCGCCCTAACGCCTGAAAGAAACTGCACCACATCGGATTCGATCTGCATCCGCCGGCCGCGCCCGTACCCCTGTTGGCGTCTCGAGAGCTCGACGTCGACATGCTCGGCCAGAAGCGGAAGCCCGGCCGGCATTCCTTCGAGTACGCTGACGAGCGCCGGCCCGTGTGATTCTCCAGCGGTGGTGAAGCGCAACATGACGATGGTATCACCTTAAATGCGCGAGCCCGACCAAGGCCGGGCTCGCGAGTCAATGCGGATCAGCGGAGCTGTGCGTCGCTATTTGATATCGCTCGCGTGCACATCAATCATAACCAATCCTTCCGGCGTCAACCCGAACAGCTTCACGACCAGTGAGGCATCGGCTGCTTTCTCGGCCGTCGTCGGGTATACCGCGCGGAGCGGTCCATAGAGATTGCTGCGAATCGGAATGCGACCACGCAGTCGGTAGCTGTAGCTGTCGACGATCTGGATCGAGAAGTCACCCGAGGCGACGAACGCGACGCGCGCGGAGAGATCGGCGGTCTGCTCGTCCACGTTTCCGGGGTGGAACGCCACGCCAGCACCCGCGGCGAACGTAGCGTACTTGCCCTGCAGGCGCAGCGCCGAATCGGAGAAGAACGTCTCGACGCCGTGCACCACGATGTTCGTACTGTTGTTGTTGATCGCGAGACCGAAGACCCGATCCGACGCGTTGTTGGTCAAGTCCTTCACTTCCATCGGCGGCGAGTACTGCTCGCTGTACGCGGGAGTTCCGCTCGGGTCGAACACGACGACGACCCGACCCGCGCCGCCACCGGTGTTCGCTTCGCCGAACGCGACACGCCGACGATCGCCGCCAACAGCGACGAAGTTGGTATCGGGCAGCGCGAGCGAGCCGACGCTCAGGTCCTTCACGTCATCGGCGTTCGCGCCGAGCGCGCGCAGCGCCGCAATGGCCCCGGGGATCGTCGCGTCCTGGACGCACTGGCTGGTGCTCGGATCCGCACCTACCGTGTGATCGCAGACGATGATCGAATCCGGCACGCCATTCTGGCCGGCGAGCACGTCGACGTCGTCGGCGTTGAGGATGACCCAGCGACCACGAGCGATCGTACCATACTGCCAGATCTGACGCGTCTCAGCGCGCGGATCGAGGAAGTTGTCGATGCGGCGGAGCGTGCCCGGAGAAGCTTCCAGCGTGGGACGCGTCGAGTAGTAGAGCGCACCGCTTGCCGACTGCGCGATATACTGCGGGCGGTCGGAGTAGTCGATCGGTGCGGACACGCTGTACTTGTAGCCGCCGCTCGTCTGGTCCTTCGACCAGCTGACGTCGAAGATATACGCGTTCGCGGTCTTGATGCGGCCAGACTCGCTGCGGCTCGTTAGGTCCACGCGGCTGATGTTCGTGCCGCCGGAGTTCGCGACGAGCAGCATGGAACCGCTGTTGTCGATCGCCATGCCCCATGGCTGCGCGCCGACGGACACCGCGGCCAGCTTGGACACCGTGGCGCCGTAGTCGAACGCCTCGAGCTCGTTCTTGTTGATGTTCGAGACGTAGACGCGAGACCGCACGGTGTCGACGGCGATGTCCGCACCGAGGCTGCCAACGGGCAGGCTCGTGGTATGGCCGAACGCGAAGACCGTAGGATCGCGTTTCGCGACGGCGTCGCTCGAGGTCGGAATGTTCGCTCCGCTCGCGACGGCAAAGCCCTTGTGGTTCGCCTGATCGACGGCGTACCCGATCACGAACAGCCCGCGTCCGCGCAGGGTTGCCGGGACGTTCCATTCGATGCGTCGCACGACCTGCTGCGCCGGCGTGGCGATCGGAATCTCGAACGAGCCGACCTGCAAGCCGGTCGAGTCCTTCACGATGTACCCCAGCGCCTTGATCAGCCCGTCCGGGTCGCGGCCGGTGAGATCCAGTGAGTCGCCGGCCTCCATGCGGGCCGGGACGGTCTGATAGACGAGCGGGGTCTGCGTGTCGGCGCCGGACGCCCCGACGCGGACGGTCATGGCGTCACCCGTGCCTTGCAGCCCGTTCCGGTTTTCGGCAAACGGTGTGACGGTGAACGTCGCGCCAACAGCGACGGACGACGGCACGGTGAACGAGAAGGTGACCGTGTCGTTCTTTGGGTAGGGCACCGAGAAGAGCGAACTATCCGAACGCGTCAGCGCGGACGGCCCACTCGACCGGTACCCGAGTTTGGTGATGCCGAGCGTGTCGATACCCTGCACGCTGAGCGTGTAGGTGCCGCCAGCAATGACGGCCGCGTCGGGATTCAGGAGGAGGACGCCTGGAACCGTCGGATCGAACGCGACAGCGGTGACCTCGGCGGTTCCCTTGTTGCCGCCGGCATCGATGACGGTCGCGCGAATGATCATCCCTCGCCCCGAGGGCACGCCCGAGAGCTGCAACTTGGAACTGCGCGAGACTGTATTCAAGCCGGCGGTCGTCGCGACGCTATCGGACTTGAGGACCGTGCCGTCAACGACGACACTCGTCACGATCGCCTGGATCGCGGCGTTGTCGGTCGCGTTCACCGTCACGCTGAGCGGCAAGCGAATGTTCACCGAGTCGACTTTCGGTGGCGCGTTCTTCACGCCTTCCACCGAGAGAGTCACCGTCGGGACGATGAGATCGCCCGACGATGAGGTGAGATTGGTACTGCCGCAGCCCGCGAGCGCGGCGGCCAGCACGCCAGCAGACAGCGCACCGGGTGCCGCGCGACGAACGAAGTGATTCATCAGAGGAGATATCGAGGGAAGATTCCGGATTCGATCAGCGGGCGCCGCCGGGGGGCCGAACAGCCTCCCCTTCGTCGATGATGTGCGGGGTGATCAGCACGAGCAGGTCGCGCTTCTCTTCGCGGCTGTCCGTCTGCGAGAACAGCTTGCCGATGAGCGGCAGCTGGCTGAGGATCGGAATGCCGGAGCGGTTGCGAACGACCTGGGTCTGCGTGAGACCGCCGATGACCGCGGTCTCGCCGTCGGCGACGAGGAGCTGGTTGTCGGCGCGGCTCTTGTCGAAGAAGAACCCGAGGTCACCACCGACGACGTTCAGCCGCGATTGCTCGGCGTGGACGGTCATGCGGATCTGGCGGTTGCTCGTGATGTGCGGCGTGACGCGGAGAATGATGCCGCTTTCCTTGAACTGCACGTTGGCGCGGGCGGTAACGCCGACCTGGCCGGCGCTTCCCGCGTCGATCACGCGGATCGGCGTTTCCTGACCGACGAGAATCTCCGCCATGCGATTGTCGAGCGTGACGATGCTCGGTTCGGCCTGGAGGTCAGCGAGGTTTTCCTCGTGCAGCGCGTCGAGGAACGACGTTAGGCTGTAATTGCCAATGGCTGTAGAGAACAGGAGACTGAGCGCGGATCCGACGCGGTACTTGCGGCTCGCGTTCGCGATGCCGGCGAGCGCCTCACCACCGAGCTGCACCTGGGACTCGAGGGTGGACGCCGGCTGGCCTGGGTACGAGTGCGGCGCGAGGGTGTTGAAGTAGGCAGCCGGGCTGGCGAGGTCGTAGCTGATACCGAGATTCTCGATCGACGTGCGGTTGACCGAGATGATCTTGGCGCGCAGCGCCACCTGTGGCGTGCGGACATCGAGGTTCTTGATGTAGCTCATCAGGTCCGGCATCCGCGACGCAACCTCGGTGACGAGGAGCGTGTTCGTCGATGTGTCGGCGACGACGCCGCCGCGGACGATGCACGTCGCAGCACCGACAACGTTCTGCTGGTTACCGCCACCCGCACCCGACGCCGCGGTTGTGAGACCGGCCTTGGAGCAATCCTTCGAGAGAAGCGAGGCGATCGTCTGCACGAGCGACGACGCGCTCGCGTAATTGACCGCGACGAGCTGCGTAGTCAGCGGCTCGTTCGCTTCCTTGGCGAGAATGTTCGCGTAGCTATCCACCGAGATGATCCCGGTGTTCTCTTCCGACGCGGCGAGACCCTGCGCCTGCAGAACCGCCTGCAAGGCGACATCCCACGGCTGATCCTTGATCTCGGCGGTAACCGTGCCCTGAACGTCGCGGCCGATCACGATTGTGCGCTGCGAGAACGACGCGAACGCCGCGATCACGTCGCGGATGTCGGAGTTCTGATAGGTGACGGTGATACGCGGCTGCTGTGAGCGCTGCGGATTGAACGTCAGCTTCTCGCGCGCCGCGGCAGCCGCGGTCGTGCGCGCACCGTCGTTGCGCGTCTCGGCGGCCACGCTGCCCGCCGACGTGGCGGCGACCCGATCGCCGGCGTGCCAGGCGACGAACTTCTCGGCGCCGACAACGGCGATGCGAATCTCGTTGTCATGGCGCGTCACTTCATACTCACGGCTGGCGTCGAGCTCCAGCACGAGGCGGACGACGTCCGGCTTGTACTGGGCGAGCCTAACGTTGGTGATACCCGCGCGGGATATCTTGTCGTACATCTGCAGGGGCAGGCCCAGACGCGCGCCGGTCAGGTCGATCACAACGCGATCCGGACCGGTCAGCACGAAATCAGAGACGTCGACGGGGCCACTAATGGCCACGACCACTTCAGCACGTCCCGAGGACGGCACGATGCTCACGCCAGTGACGGCGTTGACGCCCTCACGAGCGCGGGCGGGTGCGGGGGCCGTGACGTGCGCGGCGCTCGCGCGGCCGGCGCTCCCGAGCAGGGCGGCGGCCGTCAGTGCGACCAGCGTACAGACTCGACTCATTTCGTCCTCGCTTGATTTGAATCATCCATCGCCAGCTCCTGCTGACGGCTGAAACCGAATTCCTCGATCGTGAACGTCACCGCTTTCTGCGAGATGCGGGCGACGCGCATACGGCCGATTTGTTGCCCAACTTTGATGCGGTATTGTTCGTGGCTCGTGACATCGCGAAGGATCGCCACCGAGTTACGACCGGCGGGATCGATCAGAATCCCGCTGATCGTCAGGTCGCTGATCATCGGGCGAAGCTCGCCGATGGTCATGAGCGAGACGAAAGGGTCGCGACGACCGCTCTGCTCGTAGGCGTAGACTTCTCGACGCAGCACGACCCTGCCTGCGGTGTCGATCGGTGCGCTGGCGCGCGTTGCCGCGCCTGCCGCCGTCGCCCGCACCCCGGGCGAGCGCGACGTGTCCGCGGGACTCTCGACCACGCGCTTGGCAGCGCTCGAGGAAGAGCCCCCGCGCACGTTCGGGCTCGCGGCAGACGCCGCGGCATTCGCGCTGTCGACGTTCGTCATCGCCAGCGTGTGCGTGTTGGTCTTCGCGACCGCCGAGTTGGTGGTCTGTTTGATCCGCGAAATGTTAGGCAGCGACTGCGCCTGGGTCGTCGCGACCGCGGTGGTCGAGACGATCGCGAGCGCACCGGCCAGAACGAGGCGACGCATCATGACTTACTCCCACCCGCCGGAGCGGGACGCGGGGCGGCGGTCTTCGCGACGTAGGTCTGCAGCTCAAACCGAGAGTCGAGGACCGAGTTGTTGTTCTTGAGGGCTTTCTTGCGCTGATCGGCCGCGGCACCACTACCGAGCGGCGACAGCGCCAGGTTCACCGGCGCGACGATGCGCGTCAGCGAGCCGACGTTGGCGAGGAACTCGCCGAGCGCGTGGTAATCGCCAATGACGGCGACCTGATATCGATAGGTGTCGAACTGCTCTCCTTCGACCACCGGCTGCGGCTTCACGGTGGCGAGGTCGAGGCCGACGCGACGCGCGGCCGTCGAGACCTGCTCGAGCAGCGCCGGCACTTCGTTGCTCGTCGGCACGAGCTGGCGCATCACTTCGAGATTCTCTTGCAGCTTCACCGCTTCGGCGCGCAGCTGGTCGACGTTGCCTTTCGCGAGCTCCGCCTTTGCCCGCTGGTTGTTCACATCGAGCGAATCAACGTGCGCCTGCAGGCTGGCGAGGACGTCGGCCTTCGGCGAGAAGACGTATGCGTAGTACAGTCCGATCAGGGCGACGGCGACGATGACGAGAAGCACCATCGCCTGGTCGCGCTGATTCTTCGGGAGCAGGGCCATGGTAGCCTCTTACTTGGACGACAGGGTAACGGGGACGGTCGCAATCGCCGACGCGTCAGGACGCTCGTACTCGGCCTCGAGGAGGAACTCCTGCACTTCCTTGCCTTCGAGGGTCACCAGTTCGGCCTTCGCGATCGTGACGTTCTTCACGAACGGCGAGGACTCGAGCAGCTTCATGAAGCGCGTGAGCGCCTGGATATCGACCGTGTTGCCGGAGATCTGGAACTTCAGCGTCGCCGGAGCAGGCGGCGGAGGCGGAACGGGCTTGCCCTTGCCGTCCTTCGCCGGAGCCGGTGCAGGTGTGGGCGTCGCGGCCGCGACCATCGCGCTCTGCGCGATGGTCTTGAGCCACGTGTACGGCGGCAGCGAGCGGCTCACCTCGTCCATGATGTGCGCCCATACGAAGCGGTCGTTGTCGATGCTCTTGATGATCTCGAGCTGGCGACGAACCGAGTCCCGTTGCGACTCGGCGCGATTGCGCTCGCGGAGCACGGCGACGTAGCGGGTCGAGTCCTGCACCGAGCGACGCTCTCGCTCGGTGAGCTCCTCGGCCCGACCGGCCTGCGACAGATGCAGGGCGCCGATGGCGCCGACGGCGGCGATGATGCTCACCGCTGCCGCGATCATGAATGGGTCCTTGACGCGCGCCCCCGCCTTACCAGCGATGGCGGTGAGGCTGAAGCCGGTGGAGCGGTTTTTCTTACCGCTACCCGGCAGAAGATTGATCTCGATCATCGGAGTTCGGTCGCGGTGAAGGACTAGGCGGCCTGACGAAGCGCGAGCCCGATCGGGAGCATGAGCAGCGGTGCCACTTCGTCGGTCACGAGCGAATCCAGCGCGCCTTCGCGCACCTTGAGGTTCGCGAGCGGGTTGGCCTGCTCGACGCGCACACGCAAGCGGTTGGCGAGCGCCTCGGTGAGTCCGGGCACGCGGGCGCCGCCACCGCACGTATAGACCGCACGCATCTGATTGCCCGACCG
>Ga0207648_10007887_pt1 | contig 10387 bp, 6 predicted proteins | sample KBSMisM32_FD_184310 | JGI IMG/M metagenome (GOLD analysis project Ga0207648, IMG submission 184310) | Miscanthus rhizosphere microbial communities from Kellogg Biological Station, Michigan, USA - KBS Miscanthus M3-2 (SPAdes) (version 2) | ecosystem: Host-associated > Plants > Roots > Rhizosphere... | reverse complement strand
TCGTCATGACCGAAGGGCGCGCAGATCGCGACTTCCTCGATTCGCACACGCTTGGGTGGGACGCCTTCCGCTCGCGCATCCTCGAGTTCCCGCCATCGCGAGCGGCCGCGATCACCGGGCTGCCGCAGGACTCGATCGTCGCGCTCGGGCGGCAGCTCGCCGCGATGCGCCCCACCGGCATCCGCATCGGCATCGGCCTGCAGCGCCACGGCGGCGGCGGGATGGCGGTGCGCACCATCACCTGCATTCCAGGCGTCACCGGAGACTGGCAGTATCCCGGCGGCGGCGTGTTCTACGACACCCGCGGCTTCTTCGGCATCAACTGGGATGCGCTCTGGCGCGACGAACTGAGAGTGCGGCCGGCGCGCGAGCTGCACGCCACCCGCCTCGGCGAGGGACTGCTGGATATCGGCGATCCGCCGGTCAAAGCGCTGTTTGTCTACGCGAGCAATCCGTTGGCGAGCATCCCCCACCAGACCAAGGTCCGCCGCGGCCTCCTGCGTGACGACCTCTTCACCGTGGTGGTGGAGCACTTCATGACCGACACCGCGCGCTGCGCCGACATCGTGCTGCCGGCAACGATGCAGATCGAGCACGCGGACCTGCTGATCGCCTACGGCCACATGTACATCGCGTGGAACGAACCGGCGGCGCCGCCTCCCGGTGAGTGCCTGCCGACGACGGAGATCTTCCGGCGGCTGGCGCGCCGGTTGAACCTCGACGTGCCGGCGCTCTACGACAGCGACGAGCAGATGGCGCGGCAGGCGCTCGAGAGCGGCCATCCATCGCTCGACGGCATCACGCTCGAGACGCTCAAGGATCGTGGATCGATCCGGCTGAACTACCCGCATCCGTTCGTCCCGTTCGCGAACGGATTTCCGACGCCGTCCGGCCGGCTCGAGTTCGTGTCCGAGCGGATGGCGCAGGCGGGACTCGATCCGGTGGCGGGATACACACCCGCGTTCGAGGCGGGACGCGAAGACGCAGCGCTGGCGGGTGGGTACCCGCTCGCGCTGATCACCCCGGCCGATCACTACTTTCTGAACTCAATCTTCGCCAACGTGCCGCTGCAGCAGCAGCGGTCCGGCATGCCGACCGTCGTCATCCACCCTGACGACGCCGACGCGCGGCGGATCGTGAGCGGCGACGAGGTGCGGGTCGGCAACGCGCGCGGATCGTTCCTGGCCGTTGCCGAGGTCAGCGACCGCGTCCGCCGCGGCGTCGTCGCCAGCACCAAGGGCCGGTGGCCGCGCCACTCGAAAGAGGGCGCGACCGTCAATGCGACCGTCGACGAACGCGACTCGGACATGGGCGGCGGCGCCGTCTATCACGACAACCGCGTGCAGATCGTCAGCGCGTCGTAGAACCCGGAACCACGAACCGCGAACCGTGAGCGAAGAACGACGTCGCGCTACTGACTGCTGTTGGTTCCCGCAATCCGCCGCGCTGCCCGTGCCGCCGCGCGCGCGACCTCGCTGTCGGTGTCGTTCGACAGCTCCTGCAACCGCGGCAGCGCGCCGGGGTCGCCGATCTTCCCGAGCACGTCCGCCAGCCCGGCCCGCGCGCCGGGGGTGGCATCCCGCGGGGCGAACAGCGCCTGGCGGTCCGACGGCGAGGTTTCGAGGAGATATTCCTTGGCCAGATCCTTGGTTGCGGCGCGATCGAGCGCGCGAACCAGCTCGTCGAGATACTCGCTCTCGCCGATTCGCAACAATGCGAACGCCTGCGCGGTGCGCACCCGGCTGCTCTTCTCGACGAGGCGCGCCGCCGAGATCGCCGTCTTGCTCTCTCTCGACGCGGTTCGCGCCATCCCCTCGTTCGCGAACAGCCGGATCTGCTCGTTCTTGTCGGCCTTGAGCTGCTCGAAGAGCGGCACCGACGCCGGATCGGCGATGTCGGCCAGCGCCGCCAGGGCGACGACCCGCGGCGCGTCGGTGCGCGGCGCCGACTCGACGATGCGGGTCAGCTCGGGAACGGCGCCGTGGTGGCGCATCGCGCCGAGCGTCTCCATCAGCTCGATGCGAACGGTGTCGGTGTTGATGTTCAGCAGCGACACCAGGTCGTCGCCGATCGACGCGTCGCCGATCTTGCGCAGCGCCCGCACGCCGTCGAACCGCAGGCCGTCGTCGCGATCCTCGCGGACCAGGCGCACCAGATCCGGAACCGCCGCCGTGCCGCGCAGGATGCCGAGGCCGCGAATCGCGGTCCGGCGGATGGCGCGTTCGGAGTCGCCGATGCGGGTGATCAGCGTCGAGATGACGATCGGATCGACCGGGACGTCAGGCTCGACGACCTGGTCGAGGTCGGGTTCGGGCGACAGCATGATCGCCTCGGCCAGCTTCGACAGCTTGGGGACGAGGCCGGTCTCACGCGGCAGGTGAATGCTGACGAGCGACGCCGTGGCGCGCGACCGGATGTCGGCTTCCGCGTCCGACGCGAACGCCACGAATCCCGGCAGGGCGCGCATGTCGGCCATGCGTTCGAGCGCGAGCTCGACTTCGCGCCGGACGGAAGGAACGGGATCGTGGGCGAGCGCGACGAGATCGGGCGTCGCCGCCTGATACTTCGCCATGCCGAGCCCGCGCGCCGCGGCCTGACGGCGCGGCGGATCGGGATTCTTCAGGTCGTAGACCAGGCTCTCGACAGACACCTGGCGCGTCTCGGTCTGCGCCGCCAGGCGAGCGCCTGGCATGAGCGCGAGCGCCACCGCAGCCACTGCGATCAAGCGCGATGTGTGAGCGCATGAATGAACAAGCATGGATCCTCCCGGCCAGCGGCCCGAATCGACTGTTCGTGCACCGGTGCCACGCGCTGGGATCGCACGGCGGAAGAGCGGCTGTGAGCCAGACCGACCGCGCCTGGCTGCGGGGGCGGCGAATGGCTGACAGAGCCCATCCATTCGCCTTCAAAAACACGCCGAGTGTACCACGGGGCGTCAAGTCAATTGAGAATTATGGAAATTAGGAATTACGACTTCGTACGGCTCGCCGCCGCCGCGTGGAGGCTAGCAGCATCACGAATTCCTAATTCCTAATTCCCGTAATTCCTAATTCACTGGGCGCTACTGGTAACGGAGCGCGCTGAGCGGATTCGTGCGCGCGGCGCGCCAGGCGGGCACGACGGTGGCGACCGCCACGCCGCCGACCACGATTGCGAGCGCGCGAGCGAAGGAAACGAAGTCGGTCGCGCTGACGCCGTAGAGCACGCTGTCGAGCAGCCTGGCCGACAGGAGCGCCACCACGACGCCGATCGCGGCGCCGATGGCGCCGAGCCGCAGACCGCGGCCGAGGAATCCGCGCACCACCGACGGGCCGGTCGCGCCAAGCGCGATGCGGATGCCGATCTCGTGCGTGCTCTGCCTGACGGTGTACGACACCAGCCCGTAGGTGCCCATCGCCGCGAGCGCCATGCCGGCGACGCCGAACACGAACAACATGCTGGCGGTGAAGTTGAGGAAGAGCAGCGCGCCTCGCAGCGCGTTGACCAGCGGCCGCGCCGCCAGAACCGGCAGGTCGGCGTCGAGAGCCGCGACGCGGGCACGCGCCTGCTCGACCAGCCGATCGACCGGCGCCTGGCCGCGGACGTAGAGCTGCATCCCCGGCCGGTACGACTGGAAGAACGGCAGGTAGACATACGGACGCGGCGCCTCGTTGATCCGCGAATACTTGAGATCGGCGACGACACCGACGACGGTCCGCCAGTCGCCTTCGGCCAGCCGGAGGCGCTGGCCGATCGCGCGCTCGGCGCCGCCCCAGAAGCGCTCGGCCAGCGTGCTGTTGACGATCGCCACCGGCGCCGCGCCCTCGTCGTCGCGGTCCTCGAAGCCGCGGCCCGCCTTGATCGGCACGCGCAGCACGCGGAAGTAATCGGGGCCGATCGCGTTCCAGAGAAACGCGAGGTCTTCGCCGCGGCGAGGTTCGTACCCCTCGATCGCGACGCCGCGCGCCGGCGTGTCGAGCAGCCCCATCGGGTTGAAGGCCGCCAGCGTTGCCGCGTCGACCCCGGTGTCGGCGCGCGCCGTGTCGAGCAGCTGCCGGTAGAACACGCGGCCGCGCGCCTCGTCGTAGCGATTCTGCCGGACGTTGACCGACACCGCGGCCACCTGGCCGGCGTCGAAGCCCGGGTTCGCACGCCGCGCCGCGTCGAGGCTGCGCGACACGAGCCCGGATCCGACCAGCAGCAGCAGCGACACCGCCACCTGCGCGACGACCAGGGCGGCGCGGAATCGTCCGCGAGCCGCGCCGCGCGGCGACAGGTCGTCCTTCATCACCGAGATCAGATCAATCCGCGAGCTTTGCAGCGCCGGGACGAACCCGAACGCGAGCGCGCTGACCCACGCGACGAGAACCGAGAAGGCGAAGACCATCCGATCGATTTGCACGTTGAAATAGAGGCGCTGCGGCGCGGCCATCGACTCGGCGGTTTCGACGAGGATCGGAATCGTGTACCACGCGAGCAGCACGCCGAGCAGCGCGCCCGGAACAGCCAGGACCAGGTTCTCGACCACGAGCAGCCGCACGATGCGGGTGCGCGTCGCGCCCAGCGCCAGACGAACGGCAATTTCGCCGCGGCGCGAGAGGCCTCGAACCAGTACGAGGCCGGCGATGTTGGCGCAGGCGACCAGCAACAGCAGCAGCCCCGTCACGCCGAGCACGATCACCGTCGGCAGCGCGTTGGCCTGGGCGCTGTTCGGGAAGCGCCAGAACGGCACGACCTTCAGCCGCTGGACGGCGTCGCTGAGCGGACGATCGCGCGCCAGCGTCGCCCACAGCGCCTCGGTCTGCGCCTCGGCGCTGCCCGCGCTGGTCCCCTCGCGCAGGAAGCCGTGCGGCACCAGCACCGGGGCGCGCCGGTCGGTGAGGAAATTCGACGGCGTCAGCTGCGCGCTGCCGAGATCGGTGAGGATCTGCCCCGCCATCATGATCGGGATGAAGACCTCGACGTCGTAGCTGACGATCGTCCCGTGGAACGCGGGATCGGCGACGCCGACGACGGTCAGCGGGTAGTTGTTGATTTCCACCGTCTTGCCGAGGATCGCCGGATCGGCGCCAAAGTCGCGGCGCCAGAGGCCGTCGCTCAACACGATCACCGGATGGCTGCCGGCCGCGATCTCGTCCGAGGGCAGCAGCGTGCGGCCGCGCGAGGCGCCGACACCCAGCGCCCGGAAATAGTTGCCGGTCACCATCTCGCCCGACACCTGGCGGGCGCTGCGGCCGCGGCCCATGTTGGCGGTAATCAGGCTCGATCCGAACAGATCGGCGAAGGCGCCGCCGTGCTCGCGCAGGAACTGGTAGTCGGGATAAGAGACGCGCAGGCTGCGGCCGGTGCTGGTCTCGCCGAAGATCACGTGCAGCCGCGCCGCCTGGCTGACGCCGCTGAGCGGCGTCAGTGCAAGGCTCTTGAGCATGGTGAAGACGGCGGCGTTCAGGCCGACGCCGAGCGTCAGCACGCCGACGACGGTGAGCGAGAAGACCTTGTTCCTCGCCAGCGCGCGAATCGCGTAGCGGATATCGCTGACCTGATCGTGCAGCGCGTCGAGCCACCAGGGGATCCAGACGCGGCGCGTCGCTTCGGTCGTGAGCGTGACGTTGCCGAACTCTTTCAGCGACGCCAGCCGGGCGCTCTTCGGGTCGGCGCCGTCGGCCATCCGCTCTCCGGCGTCGATCGCCAGGTGCGCCTTGATTTCCTCTTTCACGTCGTCGTCGTCGACCCGACGTCGCCTCAGCCACGACCACAAGCCCATTGCCCGCTCCCTCAGCCTGAGACGTAGAGACTCTACGGCCTGTTCCATGCGCGGCTGCAGAGCCCGGACGCGCCCGCCGGCAGCACGGTTTTGCGCTGATCGACACGGAAGCAGAATGCGGCGTTCTAGAACAGCTGAACGAGGGCTAGGGGCGCTCTGCGGCGACCAGCTTCATCACCTCGACGCGATCGATCGTCGTCGCGTCGGCATGAAGCGGGAGATGGGGCGAGCGCTGATATAGTGGCCGACGCCACGATGACAATACAGCTCGATCGCACACGACGGTCCTTTGCCCTCGACGAAGCCGTGGCCATCCTCGCGCGCACGCCGGCGGCGATTGACGCGCTGCTGCGCGATCTGCCCGAGGCGTGGATCGCCGCCAACGAAGGCGACGACACCTGGAGCCCGTTCGATGTCGTCGGCCACCTGATTCACGGCGAGCGCACCGACTGGGTGCAGCGGGCACGCGTCATCCTCGAGCACGGCGAGGCGGTGCCGTTCGATCCGTTCGATCGCTTCGCGCAGTTCGCGGCGTCGCAGGGTCGGACGCTGGCGAGCCTGCTCGACGAGTTCGCGGCAGCGCGCGCGCAGAACCTGCGCGAACTCGCGGCGCTTCGGCTCACCGACGCCGATCTCGACCGCCGCGGCCGTCACCCGGCCCTTGGCGTCGTCACGCTGCGCCAGCTGCTGGCGACCTGGGTCGCGCACGATCTCGATCACCTCGTCCAGATCTCGCGAGTGCTGGCCAAGCTGTACTCGGATGAAGTCGGGCCGTGGCGCGCGTACCTGCGGATCATCAGCGGCGCGCAGGGGTGACCGCGAAGCGCATGATCCGGGCGACGATCGACGACATCCGCCAGGATGTCGGCTACGCGCTGCGGCTGGCGCGCCTCAACCCGGGCCCTCCGCGTTGTCGCTGGCGTCGGCTTGCGTGATGATTGCGCTGGTTGCCGTCGTGGCGACGGAGTTGCTCCCCGACTCGTCGTTGTGATCGTGAAGGCAGGTTGACAGGCGGGCGCGGCTCGGGATCGCCTGAATCAGGCGACCCCGTCGCGCTACCAGCCCGTGGCCGCCGCGGGACGTCACCGGGCGCCTCGCTTCTGCCCGACGTCCCTCCACAGTCTCGTTGTTCACGATCTGCGGATCGGAGCCGAGCGCCGGACAAGCCCCCCAGCTGTCCAATCGCCTCGTTGCCGAAGCGAGAAGCCGGTGGGTCGCCTTGTCGCGGTCGGCCACGGGATCTGGATCGACGAACCGGAACGCACGCTCGATGCGCCGCAACGCTTCCGGTCCGAGTCCGTGGTGCTGAAACCAGTCGGCTTCAACAAGCCCTATTTAAGCACGACGATCTCTTGCAAAACCAGATGGTCAACCGCGCACACTCTGCCCGCGCGCGGGCGATCTGACAATCCGGAAAATTCCCGAGGGCAAACGCCCGCCCGGTTCAGGTTTTACCTCGACGCCTTGTCCGATTGTCTTTGTTTGCCTTGGATGGCCGATTGAACGCCGTAACTGGGCCAGGGGGGCGCCGGCAGGCGGGCTCGAGCGGCCGGGATCCGTTATGAGGATCCCGACCGCTCTCGACGTCAGCGGTGGATGCTTACGCCACCCGAAACGAGATCAGCCGACTTCTGATAGACGACGCCTGCAGGCCCGGTGACCGCAATCGTGTAGTTGCCGATCTGCGGCGCCACGCCCGGGAGCGGTGCTGGCAAACCTGACAGGTCGCACGATGCGAAGCTGACGATGTAGCCAGATTCTCCGTTGAACAGTGCATCGGCGACAAAACTGACACAGCCGGCAGTGTAGGTGATCGCGCGGGCGCCGTTGACGCTCTGGACGCTCACCTCTTCGGCGCGGTCTTCGAACGACAGGCCGCTGCTCTCGGGACGTGACGCGCTGTCGTGGAACTCGAAGTTGCGGCGGTCCTTGTCTTCGCCTCTACCCTCGTCGCGATCGTTGTCGCCCGGCCGGTTCGGGCCCTGGCCGATGAGCACGCCGTTGACATCGATGTTGTCGAGCACTGCGAGGCCGAAATTGTCCGGACCGGTGTCCTGGCCCTCGTCGAACAGGATGCTCAAGCTCTTCACCTCGTCGCCAGGGAGTATCGGTGGGAAGGCTTCCGCGGGGAGCCAGCGCAGTCGGATCCAGCCGTTGCCGACTTGGGTCTCCGCCGGCGGTGGAGACGCGCAACCAACGAAGTGGGTCACGCCATCCTTCGTGACGACGTTGAACCGCGGCGCGCCGGCGCCGCAGTGGGAGCCTCGCGGGTCGGCAAACGCGACCGGCTTGCGAAGGTCGTAGCCGAGCTCGCTGAGGGAAATTCCCTTGACGCCGGTGATTGTTGCGCCTGCCGAGGCATTGTTGTTTGTCGGGCCTGTCTTCGCCAGTAAGAGGCCTTGATTGCGTTTATCTCGTTGGTCGCCCGTTGGACAAGCAGGATCGGTGTAGGGCGTAGGCGGCCCGAGCACGAAGGTGCCTGGTGCGGAAGGCGATTCAACAAAGGGCCTGATGGTCGCGCCCGTCGGACAGCCGAGGCCGCCCTTCCATTCGGATGCGACGAGACGACTCCCCTGCGGATCGAATTCGAACGGGATCACGTTGAATCTCGGGCCGTCAGCCGCGGACGCGGACTGTGCCATGACCAAAGCCGACAACAACAACGCCGGTGCAACAACGGCCGCAGTACTCTTCATCGTTCACTCCTGCTGGGTCCGAAACTCCGCTTCCGCTGATCGCGGTCGTCGGACACGGACAGCAACGACGGTGCCGCGCGGACTCGGAAAATCGGCTGAGCGCGGTTCCCTAACCGCTCAAGCATCGAATGAGGACCGTGCCGGCACCGCCAGACGTCACGCTGCAACGGCAACGCACAGAGACGCACTGTGTGTGCGCCTGAGCAGAATCGGCGACGCGCGGGCTCGGCGGGAGCTGGTAGGAAGGCGTCTACACGCTGGTCAGCGCAGGGGAGACAAACTCGAAGCGGAGAACAGTAGCGAACGCGCGCGTCAGCGGCCGGCGCCCTGTTCGACGAGATACTTCACGACCGACTCGTACTTCATCGCTTTCGCGGCATCGAGCGCGGTCTTGCCGTTCGGGTTGACGGCGTGGACGTCGGCGCCGAGCTCGATGGCGAGCTTGACGGTTTCGAGCGCCATCGCTTCGCGTTCGGCGCGCGGCACCAGCACCCACGGCGTGCCGCCGCCCATCCCGGCCGCGGCCATCAGCGCATCCGTATCCTCGACGCGGTGATTGGCGCCTTCCTCGGTGTGATAGTCGGCGTGGTGGACGACGCGGGGGTTGGCGCCGTGCTCGACCAGCAGCCGCATCATCTCCGGCTCGCTGAACCGCGCCGCCAGCCAGAACGGCGTCGCCCCGACCAGCTCGGGGCCGAAGTTGTAGTCCTTCGACGAGCGGCGCGTCGGTGTCCAGGCGCGGACCGGCGCGTTCGCATCGGCGCCGTGGTCGAGCAGCGCCTTCGCCATCCTGACGTCGCGGCGCATCACCGCCGCATGGAGCGGCGAAACCCGGCGGCCGCTGCATTCGGATCGGCGCCGCACTCGAGGAAGAAGTCGACCAGATCGCGGAACCCCGAGTGCGCCGCGTAGGCGGTGGCGCTCACGCCCCAGGCATCGGCGTCGCCCACTTTCGCGCCCGCGGCGACCAGCAGCTTGGCCGACTCCAGATCGCCGACCCGCGCGGCGAACAAGAGCGCGGTGTCGCCGCCGTGCGGAATCTCGCGGTTGTACTCGAGCATGCCGTGCGGCGGCACGGCCATCACCTGCGTCCAGGCCTTCGAGCGCGCCTGCACATCGGCGCCGTGCGCGAGCAGCACCTTGACGACGTCGGGATGGCGCTGCGATACGGCCCACATCAGCGCCGTCTGGCCGCGCGCCGCCCGCGCGTTGACGTTCGCCCCCTTTGCGGTCAGCTGCTCGACCACCGCGGCGCGGCCCGCTCGCGCCGCGACCATCAGCGGGGTCTCGCCCAGCAGCAACGCCGCATTCGGGTCGGCGCCGGCCTGCAGCAGCCGCGCCACCAGCGCCGGGTTGCCGTTGACGCTCGCGTTCCAGAGCGGCGTCGCGCCGAGGTCGTTGGCGGCGTTCACGCGCGCCCCGGCGCGCAGCAGGATGTCGACGGTCGCGAGATCGTCGCGGTGCGCCGCCCAGTGCAGCGCGGTGGTGCCGTCGCCTTCTGCGGCGTTGACGTCCGAGCCCTTCTGGACCAGCGCGCGCACCGCGTCGGCGTCGCCGCGTCGCGCGGCGTCCACCAGCGGCAGTTCGCCGCCGGCCGCGAGGAGGAACAGGGCGAGCCCCGCCGGCGCCAGCCGCCGCATCCTCGTCTGCACGGTCATACCCCGGACAGCGTGTCGAGCGGCAGCTTGCCCGTGCTGCCGCCGATCTTCTCCACCGGCACGTCGAGCTTGTCCATCAGCGTGACCAGCAGGTTGGCCATCGTCGGCTTGTCGCTGTAGGTGAGATGGCGGCCGCCCTTCAGCCGCCCGGCGCCGCCGCCAACGAGCAGCAGCGGCAGGTTGTCGCCCGAGTGCCGCGTGCTGTTGGAGATGCCGGAGCCGTAGAGAATCGTCATGTGATCGAGCAGCGAGCCGTCGCCGTCGGGCGTCGTCGCGAGCGTCGCCACGTA
>Ga0207648_10007886_pt1 | contig 10388 bp, 8 predicted proteins | sample KBSMisM32_FD_184310 | JGI IMG/M metagenome (GOLD analysis project Ga0207648, IMG submission 184310) | Miscanthus rhizosphere microbial communities from Kellogg Biological Station, Michigan, USA - KBS Miscanthus M3-2 (SPAdes) (version 2) | ecosystem: Host-associated > Plants > Roots > Rhizosphere... | reverse complement strand
ACTTTTTTTGCCCGTTCGCCGCGTGAACTCGCGACTGCCAGATGCCCGACTCTTCGCTGCTCCACGAACTGATCGGCGTCACCGCCGAACGATCTCCCCAGGCTCGGTCGTTGAGTGTCGGAACCTCGTCGTGGAGCTACGCCGAGCTCTATGACAACGTGTGCAGGTTCGCTGCCGGACTTGTCGGTCTCGGCCTCGCGCGCAGCGACCGGATCGGCATCTACCTCGAGAAGCGCTTCGAGACCGTCGTGGCCAGCTTTGGCGCCGCCGCTGCCGGGTGCGTGTTCGTTCCGATCAACCCGATCTTGAAGGCCGAGCAGGTCGGATACATCTTGCGCGACTGCGACGTTCGGCTGCTGGTGACGACGGCCGACCGCCACGGGGGGCTCGTGCCGGAGCTCTCGCGGTGCCCGTCGTTGGGGCATGTCGTGCTGACAGAACCCGGCACGTCACCGCTCTCGAGACCTTCATTGTTGAGCTGGCACGATCTGCTCGGTGCGCGGCAGGGTTCGGGTCATCGCGTGATCGATGTCGACATGGCTGCAATCCTCTACACCTCGGGCAGCACGGGCAAACCCAAAGGGGTCGTGCTGTCTCATCGCAACATGGTCGCGGGTGCGAAGAGCGTAGCCTCCTACCTCGGAAATGATGCGAACGACACGTTGTTGGCCGCGTTGCCGTTGTCGTTCGACGCGGGGTTCAGCCAGTTGACGACCGCGTTTCATGCCGGGGCGAGCGTGGTGCTGCTCAACTACCTCCTCCCCCGCGACGTGCTCAAGGCACTGCATCGAGAGCGGGTGACCGGCCTCACCGCCGTGCCGCCCCTCTACATCCAGCTCGCACAGATCGATTGGCCCACGGGTACTGGCGATTCACTGCGCTACTTCGCCAATACCGGCGGTCGCATGCCTCGGGACACGCTGACTGCGTTGCGCGAGCGCATGCCGAAGGCCAAGCCATACCTGATGTATGGCTTGACCGAGGCCTTTCGCTCGACCTACCTGCCACCGGAAGAGGTGGATCGTCGGCCCGACTCGATCGGCAAGGCGATCCCGAACGCCGAGATCCTCGTTCTTCGCCAAAACGGAACGGAGTGCGCTGCCGACGAGCCGGGCGAGCTCGTGCATCGTGGCGCGCTCGTCGCAATGGGTTATTGGAACGATCCAGAGAAGACCGCTGAGCGATACAGGCCGCTCCCGCACGAGGCGCCAGGGCGCGCGACCGGTTTGCGCTTGCCGGAGATAGCGGTGTTCTCGGGAGACACGGTGCGCCGGGATGCAGAAGGCTTCTTGTACTTCATCGGTCGGCGGGACGAGATGATCAAGACGTCGGGTTACCGGGTCAGTCCGACCGAGGTCGAAGAGGTTCTCTATGCGACCGGGCTCGTCGGCGAATGCGCGGCCTTCGGGGTCGCGGACGACGTGTTGGGCCAGACGATCGAGGTGGTGGCGACGCCACCTGCAGAAGCGGACGATCTCGACACAACGGCGCTTCTCGCCCAGTGCCGCGCCCTGATGCCGACCTACATGGTTCCGGCCCGTCTGCACCAAGCGGCTGCGCCGTTGCCACGCAACCCGAACGGCAAGATCGACCGCAAGCTGCTTGCGCAGACTTTTTCAGTGCTGGAAACTCCTGAGGCAGATCGGCCGCGAGACGTTCGCGAGCCAGATCGCGCAGGTTGAGGCTATGCGCGAGCTGAGCAAGGGCGAAGCCAAGCTGCATGCCGACATGGCGGTCGCGGGGGCCGGGCGCGTCCTGCCCGTTCCCGATCGACTCTCGGAGAAGAGCCTGGAGGTTCCCGACGCGGAGGAGATCGGGATGTGGTTCGATGCCGTCTGCGAGCTTTGGGACGACTCCGAGAAGTATGCCGCCGCCTCGCGGCAGGCGCGCGAAACTGCCGAGCGGCTCTACGGCGAGCCGGTGCAGCGGCAACGTTACGGGGATTACTTCGGCTCGTTGAAGCCGGGCGGGCGGGTGTTCGAGTAGCGGGAGTTAAGGCCTCGTCAGGGCCTGGTGAGGCGGCAATACGGCGGCTCACTCGGATTGACAGGCCGGTGGTGCGGACGGAGAATTCGCATCCCCGAACCTGCGACGCCTCGACGCTCTCTTAAAGGAGGGACTGATCGTGGAAAAGGAAAACGGTACCCCGCTGAAAACCGTCCTCTGCGGCGTCGCGCTCGTGGCGCTGGCTTCCGTTCCTGCGGCCCAGGCGCAGACGAACCCGTGCAGCAGCGGTGGGTTCAGCGGCGGGGTGTGCAACCGATTCGACGAGACTCACCTCACGAACAAGTATCAGTTCGGGGACAACTTCATCAAGTTCACCGTGGAGAATCTGATCAATCCGTTTGACCTGAACGTGGAGCTCCGGACCATCACGGACGCGGAACTCGACAGCCGGGTGATACCACCGCTCGCTCCCGTCGACTGCATCCCGTACGATGGAGCCACCTCCGACACGGCGCTGGGTGACTGCGTCTTCTACCACGTCACCAACCCGCCGGACTCGGGCGACTACTCCGGCGACGTGACCGTCCGCATCTTCTGGGACCACCCTTCTCTGGCCGTACTCAACAACGTGCGGCTCTACCGGGCGCCGCTCGATGGAGTGCCGCCCGATGGCACCTGCACACAGGGCTTCAACTGTTACACACAGGACATCACCGACGCCGTATTTGCCGTCGGGGACTCGGGCAGCGATCCCGGCGCTGGCGGAAAGAGCAAGGGCTTCTCCGACTTCGAAGCGGTCGATCGGACCGGGAGCGACTTGACGGCCAAGGTCAGGATCGGGCTGAAGAAGACCAAGGACGACGGCATCCTGTTCGACCTGAAGGCCGTGGTGAAGAGAAACGGCATCGAGGTCAGCTCCGGTGAGTTGCTCGGCGCTCCGGGAGGCGGCAAGGGCATCGAAAACGCGAACCTCCTCACCATCCCGGTGTCGTTCCCGACGGAGACGTTCGTCCCGGGCGACAACATCAGCATCAAGGTGCTGGTGCGCAACTCCTGCCTCGGCAGCCCACAGCCGTCCGGCGCCGCGAGGCTCTGGTACGACGACAACTCCTCGAGTCAGTTCACCGAGGCGGGAGTCCCCACCCTCTACCTGGTCCGCGGCGATGACAACGAAAACGAGGACAGCGACCACGAGAAAGACCGCGGCGATCTGAGCACGTCCCCCGGGACCAAGCCGAAGAAGAAGAGAGACGTGAAGGTCCAGGCGCCGGTTCCCTCGTGCGACGGCGCATACCGGGCGTTCGGTAACTGGAGCGGCACGGTTCCCTTCTGAGAATCGAGGGCGATTCGTCAAAAAGCCGGGCGGCGGGGCCCGGCTTTTTTCTTGGCCGCGACGGCCCGCTCAGCCGGCTTCGGCGAGGATTGGGGCGAGGTCGGCTCGTTTCACCACGTCGTCGGTCTTGGCTTCCTTCCGGATCTCTTCGAGGCCCCGGCGGGCCTCGCCGAGGTGCCGGGACGCCTCGGCGGCGCTGCCGGTGGATCGCAGCGCGATCGCCAGCAGGTAGTGGCTTCGCGCCAGGAGCGCCTGCAGGCCGAGCTTTTCGCTCTTCGCGAGAGCGCGCTCCAGCTCCTGGCGGGCCTGCGAGTATCGTTTGGTCTCGATGAGCGCCTGGCCGAGCAGAACGGTGCTCTCCACCGACAGCGACTTGAGGCCGAGCGAGTCGGTCTGTTCGGCCAGCTTCCTGAGCTCCTCGATCACCGGCTGGGGACGGAGGTCGGCGATGGCACACTTCGCGAGATTGACTTTCGACAGCAGCTCGAGGCGCTTGTCTCCGGTCTTCGAAGCGGCTTCGAGCGCCTGCTCGTAGAGGGGCCGCGCGGCCCGGGCGTCGCCGAGATAGAAGAGGCGGTCGCCCTGGAAGTTCAGGATCTGCGCCGTCAGGGCTTTGTTCTGGAGCTTTTCGGCGAGCTTCAATGCCTCCGCGAGCGTTTGGGCCGCGTCCGATCGCCCGAGCATGGCCTGGGAGTGCCCCGTCCCGCTCAGGATCTCGCCCATCCAGAATCCGCCGTCCTGGAGCTCCCGGAAGGCCTTCAGCGCGTCCTCCTTGGCGCCGAGCGCCGCTCCGTATTTGCCCTCGTACTCGAACAACGTCCCCATGCTGTACGACTCGATGGCCGCCCAACGCGTGTCGCCCGCCTCTCGGCGAAGGTCGAGGGCGCGCAGGTAGTGCTTCAGCGCCTGGTCGTATTGCCCCTTGTTCGTCGCGGTCTCCGCGAGGTTGTGCAGGGTGTCGGCGATGTCGCCGGGGTCTTTGGTTTTCTCCCGGATCTGGAGCGCCCTCTCGAAGTAGGTCTGCGCGTCGTCGTATTGCGTCTTGAACAAGTAGACGTTGCCGATGTTGTTCAGGCAGAGCCCTTCCGCGTCCTGATTGCCGACGTCGCGCTGGATCTGCAGCGCTTCCTTGAGATCCTGCAGCGCCTGGTCATAGTTCCCCCGATTCGAATAGAAGTCGCCGAGGTCGATGAGGGTCAGGCCGGTTCCTTTCTTGTCGCCGATCTCGCGCTGGATCTGCAGCGCCTCCTTGTAGCTGGCGAGAGCGGCATCCATGTTGCCCAGTTGTTCCTGAACCTGGGCGATCCGCCCGAGGGTTACCGCGATTCCACGCTTCTGGCCGACGCGGCGCTTGATCTCCAGCGATTCCTGGTAGTAGCGCTGCGCTTCGCTCGGCTTGTCCAGCCCCTGGTACGCGGCTCCGATGGCATGGAGCACATCGGCCTTCTCTTCGTCCTGCCCGAGCTGGATGGCCAGGCTCAGGGCCTGGTTCAGGAAATCGAGCGATCCTTGCGGGTTCCCGGCCTTGATCTCCACGCGGCCCGATGCCAGGAGGGCGGCGACGTACTTGGGATCGTGCTCGAGGACCTTTTTGTAGTGGGCGCGCGCCTGGTCGAAGGCGCCCGAAGCTTCGTAGAGGGCGGCCAGCTCGAAGTTGACCTCGGAATCCTCCGGCGACGCCTTGGCGAGGTTCTCGTAAGCCGCGATGGCCTTGTCCGTATCGTTGACGATCCGCGCGTGGCTGGCGCTGATGAGATATTTCTCCGGCGCGGGAAGCCGCTCGGAGAGCTCCACGGCGTGACGCGAGTTCTGTTCGGCCTCCGTGTCATACCCCAGGTTGGCGTACGTTTGACCGAGCTTGGCGTATGCGAGCGCGAACTCCGAATCGGCCTGGATCGACTCCTGGAACTTCTTCAGCGCCTCGGACTGCTGACCCTTGCGGCCGAGCTGCAGACCTTCGTTGTAGGCGCGCAACGCCTCGAGCGATTTCGTGGACGGCTTGAACGCCGTCGCCTTGAGCTCCGCGAGCGCGTCCGAGGAAAGCGAAAGGCCATCGCGGATCGATTGGGCGAGCTGGTCGATGGCGGCCTGAAGTCCGCTCTGGCTGGGCGCCTGCGCCTTCAGCGGGAGGGACCGCTGCCTCTGGACGTCTTCGAGCGTGGCGTCGATCCGGATCTCGTTGCCGAACTTGAGGTACTGCCCCCAGATGACGGTGTCCGCGTTGCTGAACTTCGCGAGCTTTCGCAGCGTGGCGGGATCGAAGGTCGAGTCGGCGGAGATCCGCAGGTCGCGGAGGATCTGGCGGAGCCGATCCGTCGGAACGGTCCGCAGCGACGCCGATCGTCCGATGTCCGTCCGCAGCATCTCGGCCAGGCTGGAGCCCAGCCAGTCGAGGGAAGAGTCGCCCGAGGCGTTGCGGAACGGCAGAATCGCGAGCGAGATGGGCTGGTTCCCACCGGCCGGCCGCGGAGCCGGCCTGCCGATCCGCCGTTGGCGAAGTGCGACGGCGGCGCCCGCAACGATGACGGCCGCCAGAGCGATGGCGATCCATTTCGGGGACACCGCGGGAAGGGCCCGGCCCTGGCCGCGGCGTCGCATCCGCTTTGCTTCCTCCGGCGAGAGCGGACGAGTCGGATGACCGTCGGCATCGAGCCTGTCGAGCTCCTCGATCAGCTCGGCCATTGTTTGATACCGATTCGCGCGATCGGGATCGAGACAGCGGGAGACGATGTGCTCGACCGCCTCCGGAATCCCCGGGTCCACCGTGCGAATCGGCGGCGGCGCGTGCTGCATGCGCGCCATGAGCTCGGCCAGCTCGCTCGATGTGGCCCCTCCCTGCCGGCGCCCGACCAGCATGTCGGTCAGAATCAGACCGAAGGCATAGACGTCGGCGCGCTGATCGGCCTGTTCGCCCCGGGCCTGCTCGGGCGCCATGTACGCGAGCGTGCCCACGACCATGCCGGCGACCGTGCTCCCGGCCGTGTCGACCGATCGCGCGATGCCGAAGTCCATGATGACGGCGTTGCCATCGGGATCGACCATGATGTTGGGCGGCTTCAGATCCCGGTGCACCACACCGGCTTCGTGCGCGGCGGCCAGACCGGCCGCCACCTGTCGCGCGATCCCGAGTGCGCGCGGAACCGTGAGCTTGCCCTCGCGCTTCAGGATCGTCGCCAGATCGGCGCCCGGGACGTAGGGCATCGTGATGTACTTGATGCCTCCGAATTCGCCCATGTCGTGAATGCGGACGACGTTCCTGTGCGTGATCTGGCGGGCCAGCAGCAGCTCGCGCTTGAAGCGGCGATGCAGCTCTTCGGCCGTCCCCGGCTCCGCGGTGGCTTCCGGCCGAATGACCTTCAGGGCGACCGCCACGGCCAGCTCCTGATCCCAGGCGTGGTACACCTCGCCCATTCCGCCCGCGCCGAGTAGCTTGATGACCTGATACCGGGGGCCGAACGCCTGTCCGGGCACGAGTCGGCCGGAGCCGGTCGACCGCGGGATCGGACTTTCTCCCGCCTGCGTCCGGTCCTCCTCGGAGGCCTGCCCGACGTCGCCCAGTTGTGCCGCAAAGGTGCCCGCCCGCGTGGCGTCGTTTCCGGGCCCCGGCGGATCCGTCGGGGTCGGGATGGGTGTGGCGACCGCCGCGGCGATGTCGACCGAGACCGCGGCGCTGCAAACAGAGCAGCGGCCGCCCGGCGCCGGCGTATCGCTAGCGCAGCTGGGGCAGATCATCGGAACTCGGATTATGGCCCTAAATCGCGGGCCGGCGGTTCCCTGACGCCGCCTCTTGGCGCCTTCGAAGCGATGCAGAGGTGGATTTCGTCGAGCGGCTGGGCCAGGTTGCGCGGTTTACTCGGGAGTTGTTTCGATGCGGCTCCCGAAGAAGCGTCTCAAGGTCCTTGCGGTTGCGCCGCGTCGCAGAAGCTTCCCGCTGACACGAGCGTGTTTCCCTCGACTCCCGGATGAAACTCGACCCTTCCGCTCAGAGCGAGCGCCGCAGATTCTGCGCCACGTTCCGCGTCATCCCGATGAAGGTGAGCATCCACGCGGCCAGGGCGACCCAGATGAAAACGCGCGGGACCGCCGAAAGAAAGTCGATCCCGGTCGCGCGGGAAAGCTGGAAGGTCGCCGCCGTGAACATCCCGAGGGGAAAGACGAGCGACCAGTATTGCGGGTGATAGGTCAGCGGAACCTTCTGGACGCCATGCCGCCAGACACCCGCGATCACGAGGAGCGGAATCCACCACGCACCGGCCGCCCAGAAGAAAAGCGTGAAGCCTTTGAGGAACGGGAGAATGTCCGCCAGGAGGGCCCAGCGCGGGGCGGCCAGGATCAGGCGCGAGCCGGCCAAAGTCGTGATGGCGAGAGCGCCCATGTTGATCCAGTAGCTCGGCGTAAGGGTGTCCGGCGTCATGGGGAAGAACATCCAGCGATACAGGATCAGCGCGATGAGCAGGATGTAGAGCATGGCCCCGACGAAGTAGGCGGAGAGAGCGAGAAAGAATGCGGGCGCCGTCGCCGCGAACGTCGGAGCCACGAGGCACCCGAGCACGGCGATCGACTCGGTCGAAACGACGACCAGCAGCCATGCGCCGTTGATCCCCTCGGCCAGGGACGGCTTGGGCTCCCGAAGAGTGGCCACGGTGAAGAACACCGAGGTGAATGCGATCCAGAGCCCGATTCCGACGAACCAGAGAATCCGCGCGATGCCGATCCAGGGCGTCAGGATCGCGAATTGACTGCCCAGGACGCACGTGCCCGCGACCATCGTGAGAAACAGGACGCTCCGGGCGTGGCTCACCAGGTCGGCCACCAGGAGGTCCCGGTGGAGCGCGAGGCGCGCCATGGTCAGCACCCAGAGGACCGCGTAAAAGGCGACGTTGGCCCAGAGGAGGCCGCGGGCGATTCCTTCGAGTCCCTCGAAGTGGGCCGCGATCGACACGATCCCGGTCGCCATCACCAGAGCGAAGTAACCCGGAAACATGGTGGCGAGGGCGGAGGGGCGAGCCTCCGACCCGAGACGGGCGCTCGGCGATGTGGCGATCAGCGGTCGAGCTTTCGAAGAAAGAAGTGGAGCAGGCCGAAGTTCAAAGCGAAGCAGCCGAGGCTCGCGAGCGCCGCCGGGACGACGATCGCGTCGCTTCCTCCGAGAAACGAATCCATGGTCGCCGTCAACAGCCAGAGCTGCAGGACGACGAGCACCAGGACGAAGCAGAGGATCGCCGCCACGATCGTCAGGCGCTGGCTCCGGGCGAAGGACGGGAGGTTCAAAGAATGCCCTCCTCCACGCCGACGGCAAACACGCCTTCGTCGCGCACCTCGAGCTGCAAGCGGGGGAGCGGACGGCGCGGAGGCCCGGACAGAGGATGGCCGGTCGCGAGATCGAAGACGCCGTCGTGACACGGACACTGAAGGCAATTCTCTGCAGGCTTGGGGATGACCGGACACGACAGGTGGGTGCACTTTTGACCGTAGGCGACGAAGCGGTCGGCGGCGATGCGGGTGAGGACACAGGTCGCCCCGGCGCGGGGATAGTCGAACACCTTGGAGCCGCCGACCGGGATCTCCTCGCGCGATGCGACCTGAAGGGCCGCAAGCGGCCGCGCCGCGCGCCGGCGGAACGCGAGGAAGGCGATCCATATCTGCCCGGCCACGAATGCCAGGCTCGTCAGCCCCAGAAGTTTCGTGAAATCGCGCCGTGAGCGAAAGTCATCCGTCGGCCAGTCGATCGGAAACTGCTCCCGCCAGATCGGTTGGTCCGCGATCGGCCGTCCGTCCGGACTCTTCGAGATGGAATCCGGGTTCTCGATTCTCATGAAAACGTCCCCTCCGCCATTCCGGAAAGCAGCGGGTCCTCACCGCCCGAGATGTCCCCGGCGGGCGCCAGCCGGAGAGCGGCCCCGACATCGAGCGCGACGAGCGGCGAGCGCCGAGGCACCATGAGGTGCACCTTGGTCGTGATCTCCTGCATTCCAAAGCGAAATTCGTGGACCGGCCGGGAGCTCGGGCGCAGCTTTTCGATCTGCTCGCGCGTTCCGTAGAAGAGAGCCTGGCTCGGGCAGACCGAGGCGCACATCGGCTTCTTGCCGACGGACGTGCGGTCGTAGCACATGTCGCACTTCATCATCAGGTGCATGCCCGTATTCATCTTGGGCACGCCGAACGGGCAGGCCAGCACGCAGTTGTTGCAGGCGATGCAGCGAGGTTTTCGGGCGCTCTGCACGACGCCGTCGGCCGTTCGCTTGATCGCGTCCGCGGGGCAGACCTCGGCGCAGGTCGGCGAGTCGCAGTGCATGCAGATCACCGGAATGGTCTGGGGGGAACTGGACCGGTCGAGGATGTCGAGTTGGATCATCGAATATCCCTTGTGGGTGTCGCACTCGCTGCAGGCCTGCACGCACGCGTTGCACCCGATGCAGCGGCCGGGATCGACGAAGAACTCGTTCGACTCGGGGACGGCCACGCTACGCGCTCCTTCGCGGAACGGCCGCCGCCTCGATCTTCCGGAGACGGACGGCGCACGCCTTGTACTCGGGGATCTTCGAGACCGGATCCTGCGCCGAGATCGTCAGTTGATTGGCGCTGCGGGCCCCGGGCCAGTGGTACGGGATGAAGATCGTGTCGGGGCGGATGGTGCGAACGACGCGGACGGGGAGCGTGCAGGAGCCGCGCCGCGTTTCGGCGGCGGCCAGATCTCCGTCCGACAGACCGAGATCCTGCGCGGTCAGCGGGTGGACCTCGATGTACGGCTCGGGGCACTGGTCCAGAAGGGGACCGATGCGGCGAGTCTGCTCCCCGGAGAGGAAATGGCTCACGACGCGCCCGGTCGTGAGAATGAGCGGATACTCCGCGTCGGGCACCTCGGTCGGGGGCGAGTGCGGGGCGACGACGAAGCGCGCGCGTCCATCCGGGAAGTAATAGGGCCCGTTGCCTCGCGCAATCGGATTCCAGGAGCCGTCCTCGAAGAGCCTCGGAGTTCCCGGGTGATCCTCGGAGGGACACGGCCAGAAGATTCCGTGCTCCGCCTCGAGGCGCTCGTAGGTGATGCCGGCGTAGTCCGCGATGCCGCCCTTCGACGCGATGCGCAGCTCCTCCAGGATCGCCCGCG
>Ga0207648_10007884_pt1 | contig 10390 bp, 10 predicted proteins | sample KBSMisM32_FD_184310 | JGI IMG/M metagenome (GOLD analysis project Ga0207648, IMG submission 184310) | Miscanthus rhizosphere microbial communities from Kellogg Biological Station, Michigan, USA - KBS Miscanthus M3-2 (SPAdes) (version 2) | ecosystem: Host-associated > Plants > Roots >... | reverse complement strand
CTCCTCGGCCACCTCCGCGAACGTCACGCTGCCGTCGCTCTCGCCGACATACCCGTTCTCGCCATAGTGCCTCGAGGCCCAGGCCGCCAGGTCGACCCCGGAGGCGTTCAAGAGCCCCAGGCTGGTCGAGACCACACCCTCTGCCAGCATCGACCCCTCGAGCCAGCTTTCCGTCGGCTCACGCTGGTACGACCAGAGCGCCCACCGCATCGAGGTCGGCGCGCACGACCAGTCGTCATTCTGGGCGAACGACGGGTACAGGCAGTCGTAGCTCGGGAGCGGTGCTGGTGTCGTCATTTCATAGTCCCAGGTCTCACTGTTCGGGTCCCACGGCACGGAGGTGTCGATGCCGTCCCAGTCACCGATGCCGGCCGCCGCTGCCCCGTACCAGGCCCCCCAGCCGCCCTCACGCGCCCGGTTCAGGGCGTACCGGATCGCGTCCCGCCAGGCCGCCTCGACCTCCGGTTGCCAGCCCGTCAGCTCCGTAAAGGCGCCCCCCATCCCCATCACGCTCTGGCCCGGCACGCCGTACTGCGGGTACGACGGGCCGCCGTAGTGCAGTTGGAAACTCCAAAAACTTGACCCAGTGGGGAATGTCCCGACGGCACAATACTCGGTGACGCCGCCCTCGCTCATAGCGACGGCAACGGCCGTGTCGCCGTCGATCCCACGCGGCGACGCTGCCTCGCGGATGAACAGCTCGATGTCGGTCACGTCCGGACCGCCTCGCGCACCAGCCGGATCGTGCCGGCCCCAGGCGTCACGGGCCCGAGGTCAGCGTCGGTGATCCGCAGCGACCACCACAACGTCACCGTCCCCACGATCCCGGCCTGGTCCTCCTGCAGCACCGTCACGGTCGCAGTCGACCCCTGCACCTCGATGCCGGCCCCAAGCGCTTTGGCGATCAGCGCCACCTCGTCGTCATCGTCGCGCGACAGCTTGGCCCGCCACTCCGCCGCCTCCGCGGCCGGCGTCCACGGCTGCCCGTCATCAGCCAGCAACGGGTAGACAATGCTGAACTGGTCCCCCAGCGCCACGGGCCCCAGCTGCTGGTTAAACTGGCTCAAGCTCGGCCTCCCTCCGTCGTGCCACTCCGGTCCACTCGTAGCGGACCTCCCCGTACCCCACGGGGCACGCCCCGAGTCTGGCCTCCGCCGTGGGGGTAGCGAGCTGCCCACGGGCCGTCCCAACCAGGATGACACCGGTCGTGCTGTACGGCCCCACGGACGGCGGCCGGTTCGGCAGCGAGCCGCTCGCGGCCGTCCCCCGCGACAGGAGCGCTGAGCCCGCCCTGTTCGCGCGCCGGCCAGCGGACCCGATCCACCCCCGCCCCACCAGACGCGCCTGCCCGGCGATGACAGCAACGCCCGTGACGGACGCCCGCGCCCGCCCCCCGAGGGCTCCCGCCCCAGCCCGAGCGGCCGTCCCGGCCGACTGGCCGGTCGCCACAGCCCAGACCCGTCCTGCCCCTTCGGCGCCCCCGCCATCACCACGGACGCTCGGGTCATCCCCGAGGGCAGTGAGGTCGTCGCCGAGCACCGTTGCCATCAGTTATGCCCGAGGTAGCAGACCTGGAAGCGGGCGCCGACCGCCAGGTTGACGCTCGACCCGCTCGACTGCGACAGCGCCACCTGCAGGTAGTCGCCAGCCGCCACCGCGTGCAGCATCGTGATGTGACGGATGTTGGTGTTCCCGCCCGTCGGGTCCCGCGAGATTGTGAACGACTCGAACGCCGCGCCGTTCTTGCGCAGCTCCAGCACGATCGTCCCCGAGGCCATCGCGTCCATCACCCCGTACACGTTGATGAGCCAGAACGTCCCGCGGTTCGGCGTGATCTTGGTGTTGTCGGCAGGGTCGTGCATCGCCTGAATATCCGTGATCTCGCCCGTCCAGGGCACCGGGGTGAGCGTCCCCGTGATCGCCGTCGTCCCCACCGTGTAGGCCACGCAGATCGGCAGCTGGGCGATCTTGGCAACGCCGATCGCCGCCGCGGCGTTGATATCGGCGTCAGCTATCGACCCTGCCGCATAGTCCCCAGCGGCCACCTGGCCCCACCCACTCTGGCCCGTGCCCGTCCGACGGAGCACCCCGGCGGACGCCCCTGGCGTGGACGCCCCAATCCCGAGCTTCGTGGCGAGCGCTACCAGGTTGGCCAGGATGCGGTTGGTCGCGGTCGAGTGGGCCTCCGCGGTATGGAACGTCGCCAGTGGGTTCGCCCCGACCGCGGCCGGGATGTCAGGGGTGCCCGTCGGGAAGTCGACCATCAGCTCCCCCTCCTCAGTCCAGGCTCAGCGTGCAGCTGGTGATGGTGTGCGTGCCCTGCGCCCCGAACACCTCAGGCACGATCCGCTGCAGGAGCCCCGCACCGACCGCCAGCAGGTCGAGGACCGGCCCGCCGGACGTGGTTGCGAGCGTCAGGTCGTCGGTCGTCCTCGCTGCGACCCAGTAGACGGTCCCCTCGACCAGCGGGGCCGGCAGCGGGTCGCCAGAGCCCGCCCAGACCACCACCGCGTCGTTGACGGAGAACCCGTGGGCAGCGCACTCGAGCGTGTCGTTCGTGCTGTCAGGGACCACGAACGCCTGCGGCACGGTCCCGCCGTTCGGCGTCATCCCCAGGAACGTGCCGGCCGTCACGGCGTCCCAGAGCCCGAGCCAGCGGACCGTCTGGCCCGCGGGCACGTCGAAGACCAGCGTGCCCGTCATCGCCTTCGAGCCGGAGGCCGCCGCCGCCCAGGCCGCAGCCTTGCGCGCGTAGGCAGGCCCGCCACCCGCGAGCTCGTTGGCACCCGTGGCCGAGTACGCCGAGTGCAGCGACCCGTACTTCGCACCCACCGTCTGGCTCTCGTCGAGCGCGTCGAGCATGGCCGACTTCGCCGTGGTGCTGAATCGCATCTAGCCCCCCCTGATGAGATAGTGCAGTCCCAAAAACGGCATCATGGTCGGCACCGTCGTCGCGCCATACGCGGCGTTGGGAGCCGTGGCATCGGTCGCCGTGTTCCCCGTGGCCGCGTCGGTCGCAGCCGCCGTCGGGCCGGTCGTGTTCTGGGCCGTCGGCGTGCCCGTGTTGGTCGCTGATGGCCCGGCCGTGTCCCCTGTGGCCGCGTCGGTCGCAAGCGCCGTCGGGCCGTCCGTGTTCTGGGCCGTCGGCGTACCCGTGTTGGTGGCCGACGGCACGGCCGTGGCGCCCGTGGCCCCGTCGGTCGGCGTGGCTGACGCCGTGCCCGTGTTCGCGGCCGATGGGGCGCCAGTGGCGGTCGGCGCCATCGCCGGCGTGCTGTCAGCCGACGGGGTGCCCGAGGCGAGCACCCCGAGGGCCGGCAGGTCGACGTCATGCGCGTGGTTCGACGCGCTCACGTTGACCACGGCTAACGTCCCCTCGTGGACGCCCGTGACCGCGCCCGACGCGACCGCCACGCCAGACGCCAGGGCGTGGTTGTGGTTGAGGTCGTGCGTATGCCCCGACAGCGTATGGCCGTGCGCGAGGTCGTGGGAGTGCGTCCCTGGCCCGTGGGTGTGCGACCCTGGCCCGTGGGTGTGGCCGTTCAACCCGTGCGTATGCGACCCCGGGGGGTGCTCGTGGAGCCCTGGCCCGTGCGTGTGCGCCCCTGGCCCGTGGGTGTGGCTGTTCAGCCCGTGGGTGTGCGACCCCTGGGGGTGCTCGTGGAGCCCTGGCCCGTGCGTGTGCAGCCCTGGCCCGTGGGTGTGGCTGTTCATCCCGTGGGCGTGCGACCCCGGGTGCGTGTGCGCGGGCCCAGCCACCGTCTCGGCGCCCCCCGCTCCACCTAACGGGTGCGCGCCAGAGACCCCCAGCACCACCCGGCCGACCAGGTTCGGCACGTTGAACGTGGTGGACCCGTCGCCCACGCCGTAGATCCCCCCGATCGCCGCAAACAGCCCCGGGTGCGCGGCCCTCGAGACCGCAGCGCCGTCGCAGCGCAGCCAGCCCGCGGGCACCCCGGCTCCCGCGTACGGCCAGATCGTCCCTGGCGGGATCAACCCCGCGATCGTCGCGGGAGCAAGCGTCGGGTTCGGGTACGTGCCAGTCAGGGCCCCACCAGCGGGCGAGCCGACCACGATCGGCGGGGCCGGCGCTGTGGCACCACCATCCATCGAGAGCCGGATGCCGGCCTCGTCGAGCTCCAGCACGGCGACGTCGGCGTCAGGTCGCAGCCAGCGCCGAGCGAGCCCGCGGCCCGCGTAGCCGCGCTCGGCCGCGATGATCTGGGTGACCTGCTCCTCGGAGGGCTGGGCCCCCGTGTCGACGTCCTGCCAGACTGGCATCGGCTTACCGCATCACCAGGTAGTTCCAGGCGTACGTCGTCGCCGCGGCCAGCCCGGTCGTGCCCGACCGCAACACGAACGAGGCGGTGGTGGAGTCGGTCGCCTGGTCGCAGTCCACGATCTGCGCCCCGGTCAACGCCCGTGTCAGCCGGTTCGAGGGGACCACCAGGACCCGCGGGTTGAACGCCCAGGCCGTCGCGTACGTCAGCGTGACGACGATCGCCGACGCGGTGGGGGCTGCCCCCGTGGTCACGAAGATCGTCCCAACCGTGTCCGACCCCGTCACGCTCACCGAGACGCCAGCCCCGCCGGCCCCAGGGCCCGCGGCGAGCCCTGGGGCTACCCCCAGGATCGTCGAGAGGTGGCCGGCCGTGTCGACCGCGAGCTTGCCGCCAGCAAACATCCAGCGGTTACTGGCGTCGAGCCGGAGCCCCTCGAGCACGCCCGTCCCTGCCGCGTCGGTCGCCGCGACCACTGCCTGGTTGTTGGCCGTCTTGACCGCGGCGGCGCCCGTCAGCATGGTCGCATAGCGGGTGTCCAGCCCCCCGTCGGTGAGCTGCCCCGCGAAGAACACGCCGCTCCGCACGTTGGCGTTGGTCGCCATAATCGTGTTCCAGAGCGGGCCCGCGATGCCGGAGCCCGACACCCAGATGGCATCGGTGCCGGCCCCCGTCCCCTGGTTGTTGATGACCAGGCCCGCTAGGTCGTCGGCGTTGGCTGCGGACGCGTTGCCAGGGAAGCCGGTGCGCGCGACCCGCGGGACCACGTCCAGCGCCAGGCAGAACATCGCCGGCGCGTTGTTGGTGATCCCGCCCCCCGCGTACGCCCCGTTGCCGGTCGTGCCGTTGAGCGAGAACGTGGTGGGCGACGTCACCGTGATCGTCCAGCGGCCGTTCGCCGCGGTGTTGCCGGTGACCCCGTGGACCACCACCACCTCGCCCGTCACCCAGCCGTGCGCGGCGGTCGTCGTCACCACGATCGGGGCCGCGTTGGTCGCCCCCGAGACGGTCCACTCAGCCACGCCCGCCTCGTCGGCAAGCTGGATCTGGAGGCCGGTCCGGTAGGCCCAGTCCGTCGGGTCGGGCGGGCTCCCGCCGATCTTGCCGGACCCGCGATTGGCCTGGAATAGGTGCATGATCGGCCGCATGAACGATGCGGGCACGAGGTTCCGCTGCCGGAACATGACCCAGGTGTCGGGGTGGAGCATGCCGACGAAGTTCTCGGCCCAGTCCCGCCCGAACGCGATTGCGGGGGTCGCGACGTCGGCGGCCGTGGCCCGCCGCAGCAGCGAGATATCGCCCGTGCCCGAGGTGTTGACCGATCGGAACGCGCCCGCGCCGTTGACCGTGAACCAGTTCGCGCGGTACTCGCCCGCGTAGGCCACATTTGCCGACGGGCCGGAGTCGGTGACCTCAAACACGGTCGCGCCCGAGGCCGAGTGCTGCACCCGCAAGTGCCCACCCGCGGCGTTGCGGTTCCGGATCGTCAGCGCGGCGGCCGCCGCGTCCACGACGCCCGTCACCAGCAGCGACATCGACCGCCCGACCGTCCCGTTGAACAGGGTGTTGATCATCGTGTTCGGGTTGGGGACGCGGATCAGGGTCCGCGGGCGAAACTCGGGCAGCCGCGTCGACATGTCAGGCACTCCACATCGCGTCGGTGTTCCACAAACTCACATCCCAATATCCAGGACGCTGCAGCACTGTGAGGGACACCACCGCGACCATCTCCCAGCGGCGCCCAGCGGACCCTGGCACCTCGACCTCTTCCTGCGCGACGTTCTCGACCTTGACCGACAATTCGCGCCCACGGTGGTCTCGCAGCGCCACGGGCCCCTCCATCTGCAGCGACCAGAGCTGCGCGAACAGGACCTCCGGGTCTCGACGGTCTCGCGCCCGGTTCAGCCCCTCGGTCGCCTGGCCCAGGTGCAGATGGTAGACCCGCTGCTCGGTCGCGTCGACCGACACGGCCGCCCTCGCCTTGAGCGCCCGCAGCAGCGCGGGCACCGTCTCGGTCGAGGCCAGGTCGACCCTGGTCCCGATCTGGTAGCCCGCGGTGAGCGGCTCGACGGGAATCACCGTCTCGCGGGGCGAGGTCGTCATCTGACCCTGGCTCTGCCAGGCCCCGCCCTCGGCCTGGGCGAACAGCTCTGCCGTGACGTCGGTGCCGAGGTTGTCCAACTGGACGTCGAAGCGCCTGAGGACCTTGTACGCGGTCGCGTCGTCCCAGTCGTCGGTCGGCAGCACGATCGTCGCGGTCGAGGCCAGCGGGTACGGGTCGGCGCCGTAGAGGCGGTGTCGCTCGAGCGCCTGGAGCGGGGTTGCCGCCTTCGGCAGCGCCTGGCGGAACACGCGCACGCCCGCCCCGACCGACGACTCGCCCGCCATAAACAACCACGGCGTGCTCAGGTAGGTGTGGACGTTCAGCTCCGAGATCACCACGCCGTCGATCTTCGCCAGCGCCATGTGCCAGAGGATCGGCCCTGGCCCCGGCTGCACCCCCGGCTGGTCGCGGCTCATGCCGTAGCAGATGTAGGTGTCCTGGCCGTTGAACAGCGCGGCGACCACCCACGGGCCGTCAAGCGCCAGTGCGGTCACCACCCCATGGACGGGCGTCTCGTTCGGCAGCCCCATCCCCGGGTAGCACCATTCGGGCGTGTCGGCGTCGTTGCCGCGGCCGACCCTGACCCGGTCGAGCCCGCGCAGGTGGCGGGCGTAGATATAGCGGTCGTGCACCAGCGAGCAGCCGCCGTTGACGGGGTCGTAGCCGTGCCGCCAGTAGGGGGTCAAATTGGAGTAGTGCCCGCGGTGGTCCAGGTCGTAGATGCCGTCCGACTTGATGACATACGCGTGGTCGGCCCCGCCCACAGGGGCGACGACCAGCCCGACGATCGGGACCGACGGCGCCCCCACAGGGTACTCGGCCGACCAGTCGTCGAGGTTCATGACGTCGCCTGGCAGGGTCGGGTCGGCCGGCCAGAACCGCAGCCCGTTCGGTGCCGACGCCCCGCCGGCCCCCACCAGACGGGCCGCCCCGTAGCCCCCGACCACCCAGTAGGCGACCGCGACGTAGTTGAAACTGGCGTTCGCCGACCTGGCCCAGGTCGCCGCGGTGTAGTCGTAGCGCAGGAGCGTGCCCTCCAGCACGCCCATGACGATGCCGCCGCCGATCGCGGCTGCCGACAGCGGGTTCTGGCCATCCGGGAGCTGATACGCCACCCAGGGATCCGCGCCGCCCTGCGGGATGCCCGTGACCCGCCCGCCGCCCAGCAGGAAGATCCGCCCCGTGATCGAGATCGAGTCGAACGCCTGCCCGACCCCAAACCCGCCCGGCATCTCCATCTCGACCAGCTTGCCCGCGGGCATGAACGCCCGCTGGTAGCGCGGGTCACCGATACACCAGGCGTAGCCGTTCGGGGCCGAGCTGCTCCGCCTGGAGTAGCCGCCGCCGCCGCTGAAGTCGTCCCAGATCCTGGGGACGTCCTGGGCGTGCTGCTGCTGGGTGATGTCGCCTGGCCCGAACCGCCCCTGGACGATGGCGGGCCGCCCCGAAGCTCGGTGCAACTGGTAGTGCACGCCGTTGAGCTGGATCTGCGCGTGCGCCCCGGTGACGGTCGCCATCAGCCCGGCCGCCAGCCCTTACTCCAGCTCCCCGGCGGGCCGGCAACCGGCCCGATCGGCGAGACGGTCGACCCTGCGCCCCACTGGAGGTAGGCGGTGGCCTTGACCTCGGCCCGCCTTTCCTCGTCCTTCCAGGGCCCTTGCTCGAAGTCGGGGCTCCTGCGGTTCAGCGCGCGGTAGGCCCGCCAGGTGGCGACCACCAGCAGCGGCTCGAGGTCGGCCATGGTCTCGTCGTCGTCGTCGACCAGCCCAGCCGAGGAGTCGGCCCAGGTCCCGCCGGCCCGGATCCAGGAGCCGTGGGGGCGCCTGACCACCAGCGCTGAGGCCCCCGAGACGGGCGACGACAGCTCGATCCAGCGGCCCGAGCCGTCGTGCACGAGGGAGGCCATCTGGCCCGTCCCGTACGCGGCGGCCGACGGGTCGCTGGTGGCGAGCACGGGCCCGAGCTGCCGGTCCGACGAGATCCAGGTGGGGCAGGCCACCCGCACGCCCGTCCCCGTGACGACGGGCAGGCGCTCCTCGAACCAGAGCCGGTCCAGCGCCTCGTTCAGCACCTCCCGCAGCCCAGGCTCGCCGAGGTGCCGCCGTCGGGCCAGCCGCGCGTGGTACTCGATCTCCTGGCCGACCCGCGGGACCAGGGAGAACAGCCCCGAGGTGTACAGGATGCCGCTCGCGCCGTCGTAGCCCTCGCGGCGGACGGCGACCTGCTCGCCGCCGAGCGCCCCGCCCGCGGCGTAGGCGACGTAATCGTTGAACGCGGTCGGGTCGCGGTCCTCGTCCACGAGCTCGTCCGAGATCAGCGTCCGCCGCGCGTCGGGGTCGGCCGCCTCCGGGGCCCGGGTGACTTTGAACATCCCCCAGCCCCCGATCTGGTCGGCCAGCGCCCGAGCGGCCACGAGCAGGGTCACCACGTTACGAGGCCGTCGTCCGGCTCGTCGTGGTGACCGCGGGCGCCGTCGGTCTGGCCTCCTCCCGAGCCCGAGCCTCCTCCTTGGCCCCAGCAGCGGCCTTGATGGCGGCTGACGGGTCTTCGGGCAGCTGGGCGCCGTACCCCCCCTGCGCCTGGACGGTGCGGGCCAGCGGGGCGATGTTCTTGAGCACCTCGAGGGCCTCGGGCGGGCCGTCCGGCTTGCCGTCGGCGTCGAACGTGACCTGCATCGGCACGCCGTTGACGACGACCCCTCTCGTGGCCTCGACGGGCTCGGCTGCGAGCGCCTCGAGCGACCGCTCGCGGGTCAGCCTGATCGCCGTCTGCTCGTCGCTCTCGGGGATGACCTCGGGGGGCGCTGCGATCTCGGCCAGCGCGTCGGCCTCGCGCTCCTCGCGGTGGCGCAGGTCGGAGAGGTCCTCGACGTTCACGATCAGGGGGGCGAAGCCCTTCGAGACGCGCTCGACGTCCGAGCCGATCGGCTCTTCCCCGGTGACATCCCTGGAGCGGCGGGCCGACCGCGACGTCGCGGAGGCGGTCGTCTCGGCTCCGGTGCTCGGTCCCCGGCTGGTGGGCGGGTTGGTGGGCATGGCTTCCTCCGTTTACAGGCCCGGCAGCTCGATGCCGAGACCCTCGCCGATGTCGTTAAAAAAGGCTTGCGCCTCGCGGGCCTGGTCGGTCCGGAAAATCTGGGCTGACTGCTCGAGGATCTCGGCGATCGGGGCCGGCACCTCGACCGACTTGCCCTTCGGGACCATCACCCGCCAGCCGTTCCAGATGACGACCTGATACGTCGGCCGGCCCGTCTCCGTCTCGAACTTGCGGTCGTCGTCGCTGCGCTCAACCGTGATCCACTTTTTCGGGCACGACTCCAGGAACCGTCGCGCTTTGGTCGCGCTCCACTTGGTGCGGCCAGGGATCGGGGCGTCGTCCTCGGGGGCCGAGACGTCGGGTGGCGCCGTTGGGCGTGCGGTCGTCATGCTGTCGCACCCGTCTCGATGCGGAGCCCGACCCATTCTCTGAGAATCTTCGCGCCGTAGCTCGTTTTCCAGCCCGCGACGCCGAACTGACCGAGCGCGTCGTCCTTGGTGGGGGTCTCGACGGGAACACCAGAAATGCGAATGCCCGAGTCGCCCTGGTCGGTGACCGACGCGGTTGGCTGGGCCTCGAGGCCGACGGTCCCGAACCAGCGCGGCGCGTAGATCAGGGCCGCGTAGACGTTCGCGCCCGTGGCGCCCGCGCCCGCGAAGAACGGCGCGTCGGTCGACTCCTCGAAGAGGACCCCGTGCAGGGCGCCGATGGTGCCCTTCACCAGCGAGTTGCCATTGTTGGCTGACCCGCCGTTGTACACGTTCATGTTCTTCCAGTCGGCGTCGTTCTGGAGGTCGTACGACTGGTCGGGGTGGATCAGGCCGTGGTAGAAGCCGTCGCCGAACCGGGGGACCTTCGCCCGCTTCAGGGTCCGGACGGCCTCGCGGATCTCGGCGCCGTTCAGGATCATGGTTGAGGCCACGGTGACCCTGGAGGTTGCCGCTCCCGCGTATTGCACGTTGGTGCCGCC
>Ga0207648_10007883_pt1 | contig 10390 bp, 9 predicted proteins | sample KBSMisM32_FD_184310 | JGI IMG/M metagenome (GOLD analysis project Ga0207648, IMG submission 184310) | Miscanthus rhizosphere microbial communities from Kellogg Biological Station, Michigan, USA - KBS Miscanthus M3-2 (SPAdes) (version 2) | ecosystem: Host-associated > Plants > Roots > Rhizosphere... | reverse complement strand
AATCGAAAGCTCACGAGAGCCGTCTCGCGAGTTCGCGACGGCAATTTCACGCTCGATGGTCTGGTCGGCTTCGACCTTCATGGCCGCACGGTCGGCGTGATAGGGACCGGCCGAATCGGCGCGGTCTTCGCGAGAATCATGACAGGCTTCGGCTGCCGGGTCCTCGCGATGGATCGCGTGCCGAACGACGACTGCGTCGCGCGCGGCTTCGACTCCGGCGGCCAGCCCATGGTCTGCAGCGCCGACAACGTCTGCGTCGGGCCTGGCGTCGGCGGACCGTGCGCGACGAACGCGGAGTGCATGGTGCGCAGCGGCAATCAACCCGCGGTTTGCCGCAAGGACAACAAGACGTGCCAGCCGCTCTTGTCCACCGAGTGCAGCAAAGTCTACGGCGACCCGTCGAACGACGACGCGATCGTCATCGGCGGAATCTTCACGCTCCAGGGCGTGAACAAGTCGAGCGGCACCGCGCGCATGAACAGCATCGAGCTCGCGATCGACGACTTCACGCAGACCGTCGTCGGCCTGCCCGGCGGCACGAACGGCAAGCCGCGTCCTTTCGTGCTCGTCGAGTGCGACGACAGCTCCGACAACGCGACCGCGCAGAACGCGGCGAACCACCTCGTCGCTGTCGGCGTCCCCGCGATCATCGGCCCGGGCGGCAGCGGCATCGTCACGGCTGTCATCCAGAACGTGACCATCCCCGCGAGCGTTTTCGTCATCTCTCCGTCGGCCACGAGCACGTCGCTGTCGGGCATCAGCCCGTTTTTCTGGCGCACCTCGCCGAGCGACGTGGTGCAGGGGATCGCGCTGCAAGATCAAGTCGGCGCGGTCGAGACGCTCTTCAAGGCGCAGAACCCGACAGTCACCAAGGTGAAGCTCGCGGTCGCGTACCAGAACAACGCGTACGGCACCGGCCTCTTCGGCGCGCTCACGACGGGCCTCACGCTGAACAGCGCGCTGCTCACGGATCCGTCGAACGCCGGCTTCTTCTCGCCGCTCCAATACGACGCGACGTCGCTCGATCCGAGCACCGCGGCGGGTCAGGTCGTGACCGACAAGGACAACCTCATCGTCGGCATCGGCACGACCGAGATCATCACGAAGTTCCTCACGCCGATCGAATCGACGTGGCCCGGCGCGACGCCTCGCCCGCAGTACTTGTTCTCCGACGGCGGCGAGAAGCCCGAGCTCCTCACGGCCGTCACGGGCAACGACGCGCTCCGCCAACGCGTACGCGGCACCGTCCCCGGCACGACCAACACGCTCTTCAACGCCTTCAACATCCAATACCTCGGCAAGTACCAATCGAACGCGACGGTGTTCGGCATGGCCGGCGCGTACGACTCGCTCTACTTGCTCGCGTACGGCATCGTCTCGCTCGGCTCGCAGCCGGTCACGGGCACGAACTTGTCGAACGCGATGGCGAAGATGGTCGGCGGTAGCTCGACGAACGTCGGTGCCGCGGGCATCAAGACCGCGTTCCAAGTCTTGCAGAGCGGCAACGCGATCGACATCAACGGGGCGAGCGGCCCGCTCAACTTCGATCTCACGAAGCACGAAGCCATCTCCGACATCACCGTGTGGTGCATCTCGAAGGACGGCAACGGCAACCCGATCTACGCCGCGTCCGGTCGCTTCTACGACTCGACGACGCAGAAGATGTCGGGCTCGTTCAGCTGTCCGTGAGTTGGCCTCGAGGCCAACCCGATCTGCAGATGCGCAGATGTGTGTATTGCGCCGATCGACGGCGCGGTGTTAGCTGGAGGACTCTCGATGAATGACTACGTGACGCGACCAGAGTTTCAGAAAGTGATCACGGTGCTCGAGCGCATCGAAGAACGGCTGACCGCGGTCGACGAACGGCTGACCGCGGTCGACGAACGAACCCGACGTCAAGGCGTGCTCCACGAGCGGCTCGAGTCGAAGGTCGACGCGGTCATCGAAGTCCTCGGGACCAAGGCGTCGAAGTCGGACGTCGAAAATCTTCGCGCCGAGATCATCCCGCGGCTCGACGTGCTCGAGTCGGCGATGCGCGCGCGCTAGAAGCTTCCGTAGACGCCGGCGCCGAGGGGGCTGACGACGAAGCGCGCCACCGGGTGGGCCTTCTCGACGGGCTCAGGCTTCGCGAGGATCGTCATGATGGTGGCGACGCCGGCAGCGACTACGGTGCAGCCGAGCGCGATGTCGCTGACGAGGGCGAACGTACGCGCGGCGTCTTGCGCGCCGGTGATGTCGCCCTTGGTGACGCCGTAGGTGTTGATCTTCGTCTGCGCGTCGCTCGAGAAAATCAGCGCGACGACGCCGGTCGCGCCCCACACGACGGCGAGGCCTGCGGTCACGCCCCAGAAGGCCCACGGAATCCTTCGTCGCGTCTCGACGAGTGGTGGCGGCGGAGGGGGCTGCTTCACGTCTTCGCTCTCGATCTCGAGCGAGACTTGCGTCGAGTCGCCGCCGGCGATCTCGAGCGATTTGACCGCGACCGGCTTGCCCGCGACCGTCGCGGTGATCTTGCGCCTGCCCGCGCTCACCGTGATGGCGCTCGGCAGCGGAGACACGCCGACCTTCTCGTCGTCGACCGCGACATCGGCGTTCGGCAAGTTCACCGTGATGCGCACCTGCGCGACGCGCCCTTTGAGCTTCGTGATCTCGCCCTCGACGAACGTGCGGCGTTTGCGGTCCACCTGCGCGCCGCCTTCGCTCAGGTATTTCGTGAACGAGTCGAGCGCGAGAGCGTAGTTCGAGACCTGATACGCGGCCTGCGCGACGTTGAAGAGGAAGCGCCAGTCCCCGGCGATTTCGTACGCGCGCTTGAACTCGATGAGCGCGTTCGCGAAGTCGTTCTCGTCGTAGAGCTCGACGGCCTTGTCGAGGTGCGGCTTCGCTTCGTCCATCTTCTGCTTCTGGCTGGTGCGCGGTGCGACTTGCGCGGACGCAGGCATCGCCGCCGCGAAGACCGCGAAGGCGAGCACGAGGGCCAGAAACCGCTGCATCTACGCCGAGAATGTCATGGTCCGCGGCGGAAGGGAAATACGAGCTGCGAGACGAACCGAGGTGGGACGTTTGCGTCCTCTCCGAACGACGTGGGCTGCGTTCGCGGTGCGTAGAACGTCCCGAAGAGAAGATCCCAGAACGGGAAGAAGCCCGCGAAGTTCACGCCGCTCCGCCGATCGATCGGAAGCGCGTCGGGGTGGGCGTGATGCCAGCGATGCACGAGCGGAGTCACGATCACGTAGCGGAGCCAGCTCGTGCCGAACGAGACGTTCGCGTGGAGCAAGATCGCGTAGAGCCCGAATGGCGCGGTGACCGCGAGGACGCGCGGATCGAATCCGGCGACGAGGAGAACGGCCGCGCCCATCATCGCGGAGAGCATCTCGCCGAGCGGGTGGTTGCGTACGCCCGCGAGCCAGTCGAGGACGCGCGACGAGTGGTGCACCGCGTGTAGCTTCCAGAGCCATCCGTGGTGAAACGCGCGGTGGATCCAGTACGCGGTGAAGTCTGCGAAGACGACCGCGAGCGGGATCTGGATCGCGAGCGGCAAATGCGCGATGCGCGCGTCGCGGTGCCAGACGTCGTAGAGGTGCGACGGGTCGTGCGGCAGCCCGAAGACGAGCATGAAGACGACGAACGCGAGGAACCCCGACGCCTTCACGACGGGTTGCGTGACGATCGTGTTGAATGTGATGTGCGCGACGTCGGTGAGCCGCTCGCGCGCGAGGAGGCGCGTCTTCATCGGCGCGCCCGTCCCGTCACGCGCGGGGAAGAACCGTTCGAGCGACCGGAGGATGACCGCGCCGAGGACGAGAAACAGCACGACGCCGACGAGCTTCTCGACCATTGGAAGCTCTTCGAACGAGCGCGGCCGATTATTTCAACGATCCATCGGATTCGTGACTTGGCGGCAGCGATCCATGCAGGCGATGTCGTCGCTGCACTGCGTCGCGCAGTCGTTCGATTTACCGGGCTTGCGCGCGCAGTTCGGATCGAGCTCGCATTTTCGCGGGTCTTTCGCGGCGTTGTTTTCCATGGCGCGGCACGCCGAGACCGTCAGGAGCAGCGCGAGCAGGATCTTCATCTCTCTGCATCTATGACCCAAATGAAGCGCACGAGAAAGATGATTGCGGCGGCGACGAGCGAAGCCGACAAGCCCCACCACATGCCGACCGCTCCGTGGCCGTGTGCCACACCGAAAAAAAGCGCGAGGGGTAGACCGATGACCCAGTAGCTCACCACGCCGCCGCCGAACGCGAAGCGGACGTCGCCCGCGCCACGCAAAGCGCCCGCGCCGACGGCTTGCATGCCGTCGAAGAGCTGAAATACAGCTGCAACGCGCACGAGCGCCGTGCCGATCTCGACGATCTCCGGATCTCGGGAGAAGAAGCGCACGAGGATGCTCGGGATCGTCGCGAAGACGATCGCGCCGGTGCCCATCGCGGCGGCGCCGAGCGCGATGCCCGTGAGGCCCGCGCGACGTGCGGCTCCCCGATCGCGCGCACCGATGGCGTGCCCGACCCTCACCGCGGTCGCCCCGCTCACGCCGAGCGCGCCCATGAACGTGAAGCTCGCGAGGCCGAGCGCGATCTGATTCGCGTCGACGCTGGCGGAGCCGAAGCTCGCGGTGAACACGGAGACGAACGCGAACACGCCGACCTCCGCGAGCATCTGCGCGCCCACGGGCAAGCCGACGCGGAAGACGTCTTTGTGTCCGATGACCGGCGCTCCCTCGAGCGACCTCGGACGAATTTCGTACGCGGCGCGGAAGACGAGCGCGGCGAGGAGCCAGCCCGCGACCGAGAGCGCGATGCCGCTGCCGAGCGCGCCGAGCTTCGGCAACCCGAGGCGCGGCAGACCGACGACTTCGAGCGCGTCGTCACCGCGCACGAGCACGCTGCATACGACGAGGTTGACGATGTTCGCCACGATCGACGCGACGAGCGCGGGCCGCGTGCGCGAGTGCGCTTGCAGATACGTCTTCGACGCGATGAAGAACGGAAACGCGAGCAGCCCCGGTGCCCAAGCGAGGAGGAACATCCGCGCGCGCGAGATGACCGCCGGCTCTGCGTCCAAGAGCGGGAGCGCGAGCGTCATCGACAGCGCGACGAGCACCGTCGGGATCCACATGATCGCGATCGTCTTCAGCGTGGCGCGGAACGCGGAGTACGCGCGCTTCTCGTCACCGGCGCCGACGGCTTGCGTCGCGAACGTCTCGAGCCCCATCGCGAGCCCCATCGAGATCGTCTGCGCGGCGAAGCCGATGTTGCGACCGAGCGCCGCCGCTGCGAGATCGACCTTCGACACGCGACCGAGCACGGCGGTGTCGACGAGCGACATCGCCATGAGCCCGAACTGCGCGAGCGCGATAGGTGCTGCAAGGTGCGATATTTCGCGTGCCTCACGCGCTACGCGGCTGTGTGACTGCGATGTCGCAGAGGCCATGTGATTCCGGACGGTTTCCTACGGTCGAGGCTGACGCAACGCATCGGAGCCTGGAAGTTTTTCGACCGCTCGTACGTCTTACTGCAAGGCGGCACTTCGATTGCACGTTTGTGCCGGCAAAGGTCATGTCTCTCCCCCTACGTTCACCCATCCCTCCCGCGCCCTCGAAACGCGATGAATTCGCCGGGCTCGAGGATCTCGACCGCCCCGAGCTCGACGAAGCTCCGGACACCGATCCGATGTTGGTCCCGCTCGACTGGGACGGCGACAACGAGTCGGGCATCGTCCCGCGACGCCGCCCCCTCTGATCCACTCTGACCCTCCAAAGGGTTCACAGGAAGATCAGAAGGTCAGAAGGCCGCCTCGTCTGCTGCAGCGGACGAGGCGGCTTTGTTTTGTGCTGCTCGCTCGCGTCCTCTTCTTCTTTGGAAGAGGAGAGGTGAAGAACGCCAAAATTTGAAAACGCCAAAGGGATGGTGCGCGTTTGCTTGCGCACACTTCGTCGGCGCGCTTCTCAAGAGAAAGGAAAATGCGAAGAGCGATTTTTTCTTACGAAAAAATCGCATGGTTTGAAAGTGGGCGTTGGGGCCGCACTCGCCTCGGGCTGGGCCGATCGTGGGCAACAGACCGCGCCTTGCGTGGATTGGTGAAGCCATCGCGACGCGAGAAATCCACCAATCCACTCCAGGCGCAGTCAGCCATCCACGATCGGCTCAGCACCCCTCATCCGCGGCCCCGCCCTGACCTTCGAACCATGCGATTTTTTCGTAAGAAAAAATCGCGAGAGTCCACCATTGAAATGAGTCGAGAACGAGCTCATTCCTTTTGGCGCTTTTGCGCTTTGGCGTTCTTCCAAAATTCTCGGAGCACGCGGCGAACAAGAGAGGCGCGACTGCCTTCTCATCTTCTAACCTTCCTGTGAGCTCCTTCTTCGAGCGAGGAAGCGGTCAGACGTGAGGAGGGGCGGGCGGCTTGGTCTTGTCGGAGGCGGGCCGTTCGCGGAGGCACTTCTCGACGGTGGGCTGGAGGGACTCGAAGCCCTTCGGCGCTTTGGGGCGGCCCATCACGGGGGAACCGAAGCGGCCCCATTCGATGCCGGTGTCGCGGTAGCTGAGCCAGACGAAGAGCGCGCGGCCTTTGATGTTCTCGTACGGGACGCCGCCGCCCGCGCCGCCGAACCAGGCGCGCGAGTCGTGCGAGTTGTTGCGGTTGTCGCCCATCACGTAAATCTGGTTGGGCTGCACGTACCAAGGACCCTTGTTGAGCTGAGGGTCTTTCCCGCGATCGTAGAACGTGAGGTACGCCTCGTCGCCGAGGTACTCGATGAAGAGATCGCCTTCGTGGTGCGGCGGCAGCGTGTCCTGATCGTCGTACGCGTAGTTGCCCACGAGACACGACGGGACCTTCCAGCCGTTGATCACCGGATGACCTTCGTCCGTCTCGAGGCGATCGCCGGGGAGTGCGATGACGCGCTTGATGAAGTCCTGCTCCATGTTCTCCGGGTACGCGAAGACGATGACGTCGCCGCGCGAAGGCGGCATGCGCGTCCAGATGCGCGCCTTCGTGTACGGGATGGCGGGGCCGTAGCTGAACTTGTTGACGAAGATGTGATCGCCCACGAGGAGCGTCGGCACCATCGAGCTCGACGGGATCTTGAACGCCTCGACGACGAACGTACGGAGCAAGAGCGCGACGCCGACCGCGACGAGGATCGACTCGACGAACTCGCGCGCCTCGCTCTTTCGCCACTTGCCGAGGTGAACGTCGATCTCTCCATCGGCGTGAACGAGCGCTTCTTCGAACGTGTCCTGATCGAACTTCTCGACGCGCATCGACGTGCGGAGCGAATCGAGCGACTCCGCGAGCCGCTTGCGCTCTTTCGACGAGAGCTCGCGCACGACGGCCTTCTCGTTGAGCGTCTGGATCTGCTCGGCTTCGTCGAGGAGCGCGGCGGCCCGCTCGAAGAGGCTACGAAGCTTCGGCGGAAGATCTTCGCGCAGCGGCGGATACGCCCACTTCGAAAGCGGCAGCCTGCGGCGAACCGCGCCGAGCGCCATCTCCATGATCGCGAAACACCCGATGCCGACGGGAACGGGCTGCTCGCGCACCGCAGATTGAATCCACCCGAGCACGCCGGGTTGATCGACGCCGCTCGGAGGCGTCAGCGCCCACACCATGACGCACGCGAAGAGGAGCGGAATCGAGACGAACCAGATCAGCCAGTAGAGCGCGCGCGCGAGGCGGACGGTCGCGGTGATCTTCGGCGCTTCGATCGAGACGAGCTTCTGCTTCTCGGGCTTGGCCGGTTTCTCCGGCTTCTCCGGCTCGTTCGACTCCTCGTCGTCGCCCGCTTCGGCGCCTTCTTCGGCGTCCTTTTCGTCTTTTTCCGATGCAGGTTTGGCTTCTGCCGGCTCTTTTTCTTCCGCAGATTTCTCCTCTTTCGGAAGATCTTCAGCGGGTTTGTCGTCTGCTATGGCTACGACGGGATGTGACGCTGTTTAGCCGGGCAATCCGCCGCGCGCAACTTATGGCGCGTCGCCGATTTGGACGACATACGTGAAGGTCGCCGCCTTGTCATCGAGCAGGTTCACCGCGGGCGAAACGCGCCCGGCCGTCGAGGAGTTGTCGAAGACGAGGTAGTAGACGCCCTTCGGCGCGGCGATCGGCTTCGTCCACTGCACGCCGTTCTGGACGACGTCGGAGTAAACGGGCGTGCCGGTGAGCGGCCCGGCCGTACCGTTCGCCAGATACGCGGCGAGCGAGGCCTCACCGTCGGCCTTGTTCAAGACGAGGATGTCCGCAGCGTCGACGCCGTCGAGGCGAATCGTCGACCAGATCGCGCGCCCGTCTTCTTCGACGTAGATGGGCCCGATGAAGTCGCGCTGGTTCTGATGGATCTCGCTGCGCGTGTTCTCGTACGTGATGCGGTTCGCGCCGTGCACGTCCCAAGGACGCAGCGGCTTCTTCCCCGTGTCGACGACGCCGAGCCCGAAGTCCGCGTTGCCGTCCTTCTCCCGAATCACGGTGAAACCTTTTTGGAGCTCGGCCGCGAGGAGCTGCTTCGCGAAGTTGTCGCCGATCTGGCTGACGGAGTTCACGATGTTCGCGATCGGATTTTCGATCGCCTTCGACTTGAAGTCGCTCTTCGTGATCTGCTTCGTGCGGAAGTACGCGTACATCGTGCTTCCGTCGAGCTGGAAGTCCTGGTCGTACTCGATGGTGCCGCTCATCTCGAACGTCGCCTTCTTCGAGAGGTTGGTCCAGCCGTAGCCGTCGCCGGTGAGCGAGACGAGCATGTCGCCGTTGTCGAGCGCCTTGGCCTGGCACGTCTTCGGGAAGAAGCGACCGATCGCCGGCTGATCATCGGCGAGCTTCAGCGGCGCGGAGTGCTTCTGGAGCTCGGTGCAGAACTGGTTGATGCCGTACCCGAGGATCTCGCGTCGCAAGGTTCGGTTGCCCGGGTCGTTGATCGCGCCAGGCATGATGCCGAGGTACGACTGCGCGCAAGACGCGCATCCCGTGCTCGAGCCAACGAGCGTGAGAGCAGCGAAAAGCACTGTCCGCGAAAGCATCACATCGGGAATAGCACGAGGCATACCGGTGATAGTCTGACGGAATGGCCGCCGGAAAAGTCTCCGTTTTGGGCGCGGGTGCATGGGGAACCGCGCTTGCAAAGGTGCTCGCCGAAAAAGGCGACGACGTCGTTTTGTGGGCTCGAAACGGTGACGTGGTAACGCAAGTCAACGAGCGCCACGAGAACGAGCGTTATCTACCCGGCGCCAAGCTCCCGGAAACATTGCGGGCATCCACGGACCTGAAAGCCGCCCTCGACGGCTCCACGATGGTCGTTTTCGTCGCTCCTTCGCACGCCACGCGCGAGGTGGCGAAGCTCGCGGGGCCGTTCATCGGCAAGGACGTCCCGGTCGTCTCCGCGACGAAGGGCATCGAGAACGAGTCGCTCGAGTTCGTCGACGAGGTTCTCGCGCACGAGCTCCCGAAGCACGCCCACGAGCACTTCGCGTTCTTGAGCGGGCCGAGCTTCGCCAAGGAGCTCGCCAATCACACGCCGACGGGCGTCGTCATCGCGTCGAAGAATTCGGCGGTGTGCGAGGTCGTGATGCGGCGCTTTCACCAATCGTACTTGCGCACGTACGCGAGCGAGGACGTGATCGGCGTCGAGTGCGGCGGCGCGATGAAGAACGTCGTCGCGATCGCTGCGGGCGCGTGCGACGGCCTCGGCTTCGGGCACAACACGCGCGCGATGCTCATCACGCGCGGCCTCGCCGAAATCGCGCGTCTCTCCGTCGCGCGCGGCGGCTCGCCTCTCACGTTGGCCGGCCTTGCAGGAATGGGCGATCTCGTCCTCACGTGCACGGGCGATCTCTCGCGTAACCGCACCGTCGGCATGGAGCTCGGCAAAGGAAAGAAGCTCGCCGAAATCCTCGCGCACCTCGGCCACGTCGCCGAAGGCGTGAAGACGACGAAGAGCGCATACGACCTCTCGAAGAAGCTCGGCGTCGACATGCCCATCACGAGCGAGATCTACAAAGTCATCTACGAGGACAAACCGATCGAGCGCGCCGTCACCGACTTGATGGGTCGCGAGCTCGTTCGGGAGCTCGACTGATTTGCTCGTTCCGTCGATCGAGTCGTTGCGCTGTTTCGTCGAAGCGGCGCGGCTTCTCAATTTTCGGAAGGCCGCGCGCAAGGTCGCGCTGACGCCCGCCGCGTTCGGCGCGCGCATCCGCCAGCTCGAAGACCAGCTCGGCTCGCCGCTCTTCCAGCGAACGACACGCGTCGTCACTTTGACGGAGCGCGGCCTCGCGCTCTTGCCGTACGCGCGACGTTGCATCGACGCCGCCGAAGATTGCGTGCGCGCCGCGCGCGGCGAGAAAGGCCCGCCGACGACCGAGCTCATTCTCGGTACGCGCCACGAGCTCGGTTTGTCTTGGGT
>Ga0207648_10007882_pt1 | contig 10391 bp, 10 predicted proteins | sample KBSMisM32_FD_184310 | JGI IMG/M metagenome (GOLD analysis project Ga0207648, IMG submission 184310) | Miscanthus rhizosphere microbial communities from Kellogg Biological Station, Michigan, USA - KBS Miscanthus M3-2 (SPAdes) (version 2) | ecosystem: Host-associated > Plants > Roots >... | reverse complement strand
CTGGCTCGGCGACGACTTCGTCGACCACTTCGCGGCGACGCGCGACTGGGAATGGCGCCAGTGGCTCGACGGCGTCACCGACTGGGAATTGAAGCGCTACTTCGAGATCATCTGAGCCGGATTCACCGCATGCCCATCACCAGGTTCTCCTTCCCGACGACGATCCACTTCGGCCCCGGCGCGAGGAAGCTCGTCGGCGCGCAGCTCGCCGAGCGCGGCCTGAAGCGCCCGCTCGTCGTCACCGACAAGGGCCTCGCGGCGCTGCCGATCGTCGCCGAGCTGATGGCCGACCTCGCGGCCGCGGGGCTGGCGCCGGCGCTCTTCGGCGGCGTCTTCGGCAACCCGACGGCGAGCCAGGCGATGGCCGGTGCGGCGGCGTTCAGCGCGCACCGCGCCGACGCCGTCGTCGGCATCGGCGGCGGCGCGGCGCTCGACGTCGCCAAGATCGTCGGCGTGATCGGCACGGGCGGCGGCGAGGCACTCGAGTACGCGTACGACCACCCGAAGGTGCGTGCGATCGGCGCCGACGTGCCCTGGTTCGTCGCGCTGCCGACGACCTCGGGCACCGGCAGCGAGGTCGGCCGCAGCTCGGTGATCAGCGAGGACGACACCCACATCAAGCGGATCGTCTTCTCGCCCAACATCCTGGCCAAGACCGTCTTCGCCGATCCCGAGCTCACGCTCGGCCTGCCGCCGGCGGTGACCGCGGCGACCGGGATGGACGCGCTCACCCACAACGTCGAGAGCTACCTGTCGCCGGCGTACCACCCGCTCTGCGACGGCATCGCCCTCGAGGGCACGCGGATCGCCGCGCGCGCGCTCGTCACCGCGGTGCGCGAGCCCGGCAACCTGCAGGCGCGCGCCGACATGATGATGAGCTCGATGATGGGCGCGATCGCGTTCCAGAAGGATCTCGGCGCCGTCCACTCGTGCGCGCATGCGCTCGGCACCGTCTGCGATCTGCACCATGGCCTCGCCAATGCGCTGATGATCGACACGGTGCTCGCCTGGAACGTGGTCGCCGCGCCCGAGAAGTTCGCCGAGCTCGCGCACGTCGTCGGTGCCAGTGGCGGCGCGCAGGGCTTCCTCGCCTGGCTGCGCGAGCTCAAGAGGACCATCGGCATCGCGCCCAGCCTGTCGGCGGTGGGCGTCAAGCGAGAACAGGTCCCGCGCCTGGTCGAGATCGCCGTCGCCGACATCTGCCACCAGACCAATCCGCAGCCGGTGACCGGCGCTGACTTCGAGCGGCTCTTCGCCCAGGCGATGTGATGAAGGAGCGCATCAAGGTCGGCATCTCGGCGTGCTTCTTCCACGCCGATCCGGCCCGGCCGATCTTCACGGGCAAGACGCTGCAGTACGTCGAGCAGTCGGTGGCGCACTGGGTGATGTCGTCGAGCGGCGCGATCGCGGTGATGATCCCGAGCCCCGCCGGCGACACGCAGAAGGGCGACGTCACGCTCGCCGACTACGCCGACTGGCTCGACGCGCTCGTCCTCGAGGGCGGCTCCGACGTCTCGCCGACGAGCTACGGCGAGACACCGCTGCAGCCCAAGTGGAGCGGCGACCGCATCCGCGACGACTACGAGCGCGCGCTGCTGGCGGCGTTCGCCGAGCGCGGCAAGCCGGTGCTCGGCATCTGCCGCGGCCTGCAGCTGATGAACGTCGCTTTCGGCGGCACCCTGCTGCAGGACATCGGCACGCAGCGCCCGGGTTCGCGCGAGCACCGCAACGCCGAGATCTACGACCGCAACGTCCACCCGGTCGAGTTCGTGAAGGGCACTCGGCTGGCCGAGATCTTCGAAGGCGCAGACGCAGCGGCCGTCAACAGCGTCCACCACCAGGCGATCAAGGACCTGGCGCCCGGATTCGTCGTCGAGGCGCGCTGCCCGGCCGACGGCATGATCGAAGCGATCCGCCGACCGCAGGGCAGCTACATGGCCGCCGTCCAGTGGCACCCGGAATTCCACCGCCGCGGCGAGGGCACGCTCGACGACGCGCCGCTGCTCGCCGACTTCCTCGCCGCGGCGCGCGCCGCGAGGACCGCATGAAGACCTTGAAGATCCGCAACCCGGCCGACGGCTCGCCCCTCGCCGAGGTACCCGCCGACGATGCCGCCAGCGTCGCCGCCAAGGCCGAGCGCGCGCGCAAGGCGCAGCCCGCGTGGCAGGCGACGCCGCTCGCCAAGCGCGCGATCGCGATCGCGCGCTTTCGCCTCGCCGTCTCGACCGAGCTCGAGACGCTGGCGAAGACGCTGACGCAGGAAGTCGGCAAGCCCCTGGCGCAATCGCGCAACGAGCTGAACGGCTTTCTCGGCCGCATCGACTTCTTCCTCGCCGAGGTCGAGGCGGCGACGAAGGACGAGACGGTCTTCAGCGAAGGCGGCATGACCGAGCGCATCGGCCACGACCCGCTCGGCGTCGTCGCCAACATCTCGGCCTGGAACTACCCGTACTTCGTCGGCGGCAACGTCTTCGTCCCGGCGCTCCTGACCGGCAACGCCGTGCTCTACAAGCCGTCGGAGTTCGCGACCCTGACCGGGCTGCACATCGACCGGCTGCTGCACGCGGCAGGCATCCCGGCCGACGTGTTCGTCACCGTCGTCGGCGCCGGCGACGTCGGCGCGGCGCTGCTCGAGCGGCGCGTCGACGGCGTGTTCTTCACCGGGTCGGTCTCGACCGGCGCGAAGATCGCGCAGGCGATGGGATCGCGCATGGTGCGCCTGCAGCTCGAGCTCGGCGGCAAGGACCCGACCTACGTCGCCGACGACGCCGACCCGAAGGCGGCCGCGGAATCGCTCGCCGACGGCGCCATGTACAACACCGGCCAGAGCTGCTGCTCGGTCGAGCGCATCTACGTGCACGAGAAGATCCACGACGCCTTCGTCGATCACTTCGTCGCGACCGTGAAGGGCTTCAAGGCGGGCGATCCCCTGGCGGACGGCACCTACATCGGCCCGCTCACGCGCGCGCCGCAGCTCGAGGTGCTCGAGGCGCAGGTCGCCGACGCGGTCGGCAAGGGCGCGCGGCTTCGCGCCGGCGGCAAGCGCGTTGCGCGTTCCGGCAACTGGTTCGAGCCGACCGTCCTCACTCATGTCGATCACACGATGGCGGTGATGCGCGACGAGAGCTTCGGGCCGATCATCGGCATCCAGAAGGTGGCCTCGGACGAGGAAGCGCTGGCGCTGATGAACGACACGCGCTACGGGCTCACCGCAGGCGTCTACACGCGCGACGAAGCGCGCGCCGCGAAGCTGCTCGCGCGAGTCAACGCGGGCAGCGTCTACTGGAACTGCTGCGACCGCGTGAGCCCGCGCCTGCCGTGGTCGGGACACGGCGATTCCGGCGTCGGCGTGACCCTGTCCAGCTACGGCATCCAGGCTTTCACGCGTCCGCGCGCCTGGCACCTGCGCTCGGCTTGAGCGCCGACCTCGCGCCACCGCGAGCGCCGCCGCCGCCGCCGCTGGCGCTGTTCGACCTCGACGGCACGCTGCTCGCCGGCGACACCGATGTCCTGTGGTGCGAGTTCCTGATCGACGAGGGCGTTCTCGACCGCGAGACCTTCGCCGCGAAGAACCGGGAGGTCGCCGATCGCTATGGGCGCGGCGAGATCACGCCTGCGGAGTTCGCCGGTTTCTATGCGGCGACGCTCGCCGGCCGCGCGCCGGCCGAGTGGTCGCCGTTGCGGGAGCGCTTCGTCGCGAGGGCGATCGCGCCTCGAATCGGTGCCGCCTCCTTCGCTCTCGTCGCGGCGCGCCGCGCCGCCGGCGACCGGCTCGTCCTCACGACCGCGACGAACCGCTTCCTGACCGCGCCGATCGCGGCACTGCTCGGCATCAACGACCTGGTCGCGACCGAGCTCGAAGTCGCGGCCAGCGGCGAATTCACCGGGCGGACGACCGGCATCGTCAACATGCGCGAAGGCAAGCTGGCGCGGCTCGCCCGTTGGCTGAGTGACGAAGGCCTGGCCGCGTCGAGCCTGTCGTCGGCGACGTTCTACAGCGACTCGATCAACGACCTGCCGCTGCTGGCCGCGGTCGGCACGCCCGTCGTCGTCGACCCCGACTCGCGCTTGCAGATAGAGGCTTCGCGCCGGGGATGGGCGGTGATCTCGCTCCTCGGCTGACCGCCTTCGGAGCGCAGCGCTAGGCCAGGCCGGCCGCACGCCAGACGAGCGACGCGCCGCTCGCCAGCAGCAGGATCCAGATCGCGCGCGCCGCCTGTCGCGCCGGAAGCCGCTGGTGAAGGTGGCTGCCGATGAAGTAGCCGGCGACGGCGCACGGCAGCAGCACGACCGCGAGATTGAGCAGCGACGGCTGGAACATCAGGCCGGTGCCCGAGAAGAGCGCGAGCCGCGCCCATGCCGTGCAGAAGATGAGCACCGCGATCGTCGCGCGCAGCCGCTTCGCGTCGTCGAGCCGGCGCGCGAGGTAGACCGTGTAGATCGGCCCGCCGCTGCCGTAGAGCGCGGTGAAGACGCCGCCCGCCATGCCGGCCGGCATCGCCCAGGCGGCGCCGATCGGCCGCGGCGCGCCGCGGCGAAGGAGGCTCCAGCACGCATAGCCGAATACGAACGCGCCGAGGACGCCGAGCAGCCAGCGCTCGGGCGCACGCACGAGCGCGGTCACGCCCAGGACCATGCCGATGGCGACGAAGGGCGCGATGCGAAGAAGCTCGCTGCGGTCGACGTCGCGCCGGTTCTTGAGGCCGAGCAGGAGCCCGGCGCACAGGTCGAACACGAGCATCATCGGCACCGCGAACCGGATCGGCACGACGTGCGCCAGCAAGGGAACGCCGACGATGGCCGCGCCGAAGCCGGTCAGGCCGAAGACGGTGTAGGCGAGCGTGACGGCGAGCGCCGCCGTGACGAGGGTGACGAGCGGCAGGTCGGGCATGTGACGCTGCCATTGTCGGCGTTGCCGACGGCGTCGGCGCGACGGCGCGAAGCCGCGCCAGGAGGTCCGCTCAGCGCGCCGGCCGCAGGACCGCTTCGCCGACCGGGATCAGGCTCATCATCGCCGACGGCGTCGGCGCGAGGTCCTCGCCGGGTTCGATTTCGTCTTCGGGCTCGCCCGCTGCGTCCGACGCCGTTCCGCGCGGCATCGGCATCGTCTCGCCGCGCCGCGCTTCGTCGCGCTTGGCGATCAGCACCGTCTCGGCGCGGCGCAGCGCCTCGCCGATCGTCTCGTTCGGCACCATCTGCACCGAGCCGACATTGAGGGCCACGCGGGTGATCCGCGGCGCGACCTGGCGGTCGTCGAGGCGCGAGATGATGCGCGAGACGACGATCGCCGAATCCGCGAGACGCGTGCGCGGCAGGACGACGGCGAAGTCGTCGCCGCCGAGCCGGCCGGCGACGTCGCGCCGGCGCAGCGTCTCGCGCAGCGCGGTGCCGATCTGGCGCAGCGCTTCGTCGCCGGTCGGATGGCCGAGCAGTTCGTTGACGCGCTGCATGCGGTCGACGTCGAACACGATCAGCGTGGCTGCGTCGCGCGCGGCCTCCACGGCGCGTTCCGCGAGCTCGTGGAAGTGGCGCCGGTTCGGCAGCCGGGTCAACGTGTCGACGTCGACGAGATGGCGGAGCTTGCGCTGCGAGGCGAGCAGGTGGGCGATGCGCCGTTCGTGGTTCATGACCAGCGAGAGCTGCGTCATCAGGAGCGCGATCACCGCCGTCGACAGCAGCGCGCCGAGCGCGGCGTCGGCAACCGCGATGAGCGGGCCGAGGTAGGCGAGCACGACCGCCAGCCAGGCGAGCTGGACGATCGCGGCGGCGACCATCCCCAGGCGCAACGTGCGCAGGGTCGAGCTGGTCGCGAAGTCCTCGAGGCGGGCGACGGCGGCAGCGACGTACAGCGTCAGGAAGAGCGACGCCATCGCGTGGACCTGCGCATAGCTCACCAGCTCGATCGGTTCGATCCAGGCGCCGACCGTCAGGAGGACCGCGACGATGAGGACGATCCGGTCCGACCATTCGGAGATCCGCGTGCCGCCGCGCGAGTAGAAGCGGCGCACGCCGCCGAGCATGACGATCGGCCACTGCAGCGCGAGCACGGCGGCGATCGGCGCGCCGATCGCGCTCGCGTCGGTACCGGCCTCGAGCGTCAGCGCCGCAGCGAAGATGGCGTTGGCAACGACCCACCAGCGGGCACCGCGCCGGCTCTGCTGCTTGAGCCCGACCGAGACGGAGGCGGCGCTCGCGAGCACGAGGATGAGCGCGAAAGCGACGAGCAGGGACGGCGTATGCAGGAGCATGCTCAAATTCTAGGCAGCGGGCCCGCCGGGCATGGCGCCTTGTGGCGACTGCCTCCGTCGTGCTCGGCGAAAGTGTGACGAATTGGCAGGGCCCGACGCGCATCGCGCCACCCGCGCCGCGCGCCCGTCGTGTAACAACGCCTCGTACACTGCTCGACGATGACGCGCGAGCTCTTCGATTCGTTCTGGCGCGCGGCCGCGTACTGCCTGCATCCGAAGGTGATCGCGCTGTCGCTCGCGCCGCTCGTGATCGTCGGCGGCGCGGCCGCGGCGCTCGGCTATTTCTACTGGGAACCTGCACTCGCCGGCGTGCGCGCATCGCTCGACGAGTCGGCCCTGCTCGAGCCGCTGTTCGCATGGCTACGCTCGATCGGCGCCGGCGGCTGGGCGAGCGTGCTCGTTCCGCTCGTCCTCGTCGCCGTCGCGGTCCCGATCTTCGTCGTCGCCACGCTGCTCGTCGCCGCCCTGCTGATGACGCCCGCGATCGTTCGCCTCGTGGCGGCGCGCCGCTTCCCGCAGCTCGAGGCGCGCCGCGGCGGCAGCTTCTGGAGCGGCGTCGCCGTGTCGCTCGGCTGCACCGCGGTCGCCCTCGTCGCCCTCGTGCTGAGCATTCCGTTCTGGTTCGTGCCGCCGCTCGTCCTCATCCTGCCGCCGCTGATCTGGGGCTGGCTCACCTACCGCGTCTTCGCCTACGACGTCCTCGCGACGCACGCGAGCCGCGATGAGCGCGTGCGCCTGCTCGATGAAGAGCGCTGGCCCCTGCTCGGCATGGGGATCGCCTGCGGCGCGATGGGCGCGGCGCCGTCGTTGCTGTGGGCGGTGAGCGCGCTCGCGCTCGTCCTCGCGCCGTTCCTGATCCTGGTTTCGATCTGGCTCTACACGCTGGTGTTCGCCTTCTCCTCGCTCTGGTTCGCGCACTATCTGCTCGCCGCGCTGGAGCGCCTTCGCCGCGACGAGAGCGGCGCGCCAGCGAACGGCACCGGGCCGGCGGAAGACATCGCGGCAGCGCCGCTCCAATTGCCACGAGGCTCTGCGGCATGAACATCGGACTTCTCATCGTCGGCGACGAGATCCTGTCGGGCAAGCGCGCCGACAAGCACCTGCCCAAGGTCATCGAGCAGCTTGCCGCGCGCGGCCTCGCCCTGGCGTGGGCGCGCTACGTCGGCGACGACCCCGAGCGCATCACCGCCGACCTGAGGGACGCGTTCGCCAGCGGCGATCTCGTCTTCTCGTGCGGCGGCATCGGCGCGACGCCCGACGACCACACGCGCCAATGCGCCGCGGCAGCGCTCGGCGTCCCGCTCGAGCTGCATCCGCAGGCGCGCGACTTCGTGATCGAGCGGATGAAGGACGTCGCGCGCGAGAACGGCACGACCTTCGACCCCGAGCGCGAGGACAACCGCCACCGCCTCAACATGGCGGTGTTTCCGGCTGGCGCGGAGATCATCCCGAACCCGTACAACAAGATCGCCGGATTCGCGATCCGCTCGGGCGCGGGCGGCGTCTTCTTCGTTCCCGGCTTTCCGGTCATGGCCTGGCCGATGATCGAATGGGTCCTCGACACCCATTTCCGCCACTTGCACGTCGCGCCGTCGACGCAGGAACGCTCGGTGATTGTCTTCGGCGCGATGGAGGCGGCACTCACGCCGCTCATGGAAGCGATCGAGCGCGAGTTCGCGGGCATCAAGGTGTTCAGCTTGCCGAGCGTCGACCACCCTGACTGGGGCCGCCACATCGAGCTCGGCGTCAAGGGACGCCTGGCGCTGCTCGAGGCAGCGTACGCGAGGCTGCGCGAAGGCCTCGAGCGCACAGGGGCCAAGCTTGGCCCCGAGTTGGTGCGCTAGACCGCCGGGCGTGCGCGGTCGCGGTGCGCAGCGCGCACTCGAAAGGCGTCTTCGCCCGGGAAGCCACTGGCATGCTTTCTGCTAAATTCCGTGCGCGATTTTGGGGCCTCCGGTGCGAGGTGCCTCCGATCCGCCACCCCCACCACACCGATTACAGCCGCCTGGGAGATTGATTGATGGCCAAGACCGTCGCCGACGTGATGAACATGGTGAAGGAGGGCGAAGTCAAGTTCGTCGACTTCCGCTTCACCGACACCCGCGGCAAGGAGCAACACGTCAGCGTGCCGATCTCGGCCTTCGACGAAGACAAGTTCACCGCCGGCCACGCCTTCGACGGATCGTCGATCGCCGGCTGGAAGGGGATCGAGGCGTCGGACATGCTGCTGATGCCCGACCCCAACACCGCCAACATCGATCCGTTCTTCGAAGAGCCGACGCTGATCCTCACCTGCGACGTCCTCGAGCCGGGCGACGGCAAGCCCTACGAGCGCGACCCGCGCTCGCTCGCCAAGCGCGCCGAGGCGTACATGAAGGCCTCGGGCCTCGGCGACGCGGCCTTCTTCGGCCCCGAGCCGGAGTTCTTCGTCTTCGACAACGTGCGCTGGAACGTCGACATGTCCGGATCGTTCTGCAAGATCGAGTCCGAGGAAGCGTCCTGGAACTCGGGCAAGGAATACGAGCACGGCAACTCCGGCTACCGGCCGACCGTCAAGGGCGGCTACTTCCCGACGCCGCCGGTCGACTCGTTCCAGGACCTGCGCTCGGAGATGTGCCTCATCCTCGAGTCGCTCGGTATTCCGGTCGAAGTCCACCACCACGAGGTCGGCACTGCCGGCCAGATGGAGCTCGGCACGAAGTTCTCGACCCTGGTCGAGCGCGCCGACTGGCTGCAGCTGCAGAAGTACGTGATCCAGAACGTCGCGCACTCCTACGGCAAGACCGCGACCTTCATGCCGAAGCCGATCGTCGGCGACAACGGCTCGGGAATGCACGTGCACCAGTCGGTCTGGAAGGGCGGCAAGAACCTGTTCGCCGGCGACGGCTACGCGGGTCTGTCGGAGTTCGCCCTGTTCTACATCGGCGGCATCATCAAGCACGCCCGCGCCCTGAACGCCATCACGAACCCGGGAACGAACAGCTACAAGCGGCTCGTGCCGGGCTTCGAGGCGCCCGTCAAGCTCGCCTACAGCTCGCGCAACCGCTCGGCATCGGTGCGGATCCCCTACGTCGCCAACCCGAAGGGGCGGCGCATCGAGGTCCGCTTCCCGGATCCGCAGGCCAACCCCTACTTCGCTTTCGCGGCGATGCTGATGGCCGGCCTCGACGGGGTCGAGAACAAGATCCATCCGGGCGAGGCGGCGACCAAGGACCTGTACCACCTGCCGCCCGAGGAAGACGCGAAGATCCCGACCGTCTGCTCGAGCCTCGACCAGGCCCTCGATTACCTCGACAAGGGGCGCGCGTTCCTGACCAAGGGCGGCGTCTTCACCGACGGCCTGATCGACGCCTACATCGAGCTCAAGATGCAGGAAGTCACGCGCTTCCGGATGACGACCCATCCGGTCGAGTTCGACATGTACTACTCGCTATAGGCGCTTCGCTACAGGACAGCGGGGACGGCTTTGCCGTCCCCTTCTCTTTTGATTTGGGGCGAGAGCGAGAAGTGGTGGGGCATCGCCGCCCTTCACGCCGTCTCGGGCGTCGCGCTGCTGCGAGACAATGCGGCCAGCCTGTCGGCGCGGCGGCGTTGCCGGGCGTTGTACGGCCTGGAGACGACATGAGCCTGCCCACCTCTCTTTCTCGCTGCGCGGCGCTGCTGCTCGCCTGCGGCGCGGTGCCGGCGCTGGCTGCCGACACCGACTCGAGCGTGATGTACCGCTGCCCGGGCAACGACTACAAGAACACCATCTCGGCGAAGGAAGCGGAGAAGCTGGGCTGCAAGCGGATCGAGGGCGCTCCCGTGACGGTGATCCAGATGACCAAGCCGCGCCCGTCGACGGCGACGGCGGCCAGCGGCGGCGCCCGCGTCGACCCGGTGGCACAGCGCGCTCGCGACACCGACGCGCGCCGCATCCTCGAAGGCGAGCTGCGCGCCGAGGAGGAGAAGCTCGCGGTCATGCAGAAGGAATTCAACAACGGCCAGCCGGAGCGGCAGGGCGACGAGAAGAACTTCCAGAAGTACCTCGACCGCGTCAGCGACATGCGCGCCGCGATCGCGCGCAAGCAGACCGACATCGCCGCGCTCCAGCGCGAGATCAAGAAGCTGCCGCCGCCGCTGCCGCAGTGATCGCTCCCGCAT
>Ga0207648_10007878_pt1 | contig 10393 bp, 6 predicted proteins | sample KBSMisM32_FD_184310 | JGI IMG/M metagenome (GOLD analysis project Ga0207648, IMG submission 184310) | Miscanthus rhizosphere microbial communities from Kellogg Biological Station, Michigan, USA - KBS Miscanthus M3-2 (SPAdes) (version 2) | ecosystem: Host-associated > Plants > Roots > Rhizosphere... | reverse complement strand
GACTTGAAGATGAACGGAATGTCGAGATCGCCGCAGATGCGCTTTAGCTCTCCGGCGACGTCGATCTGCAGCTGCCGCGATTCCACGACGCAAGGTCCGGCGATGAGGAAAAACGGCCGGTCGAGACCGACATCGTGACCGCAGAGATTCACGCGCGCGCTTTCGACGTTGTTGGGCACCGCGCGACGCTCATCCACCCGCGCGCGACGCATTTCGCACCGGCAGGAACGCCCGCGTGGTTCAGATCGACGCCACGAGCTCCGGCACGGCGCTCGGTGCGCCGCCCATCGCGCGACGATGCTGTTCGAGGGCGGCACGCACAAAGCTTGCGAACAGGGGATGTCCGCGCCGGGGATTGGACGTGAACTCCGGATGGAACTGGCAGCCGAAGAACCACGGGTGCTGCGGCAACTCGACCATCTCGCAAAGATCGCCCGCGGCTTCGCTCTTCGCCCACGCGCTGACGGTCAATCCGGCCGCCTGCAGCCGGGGAAGGTAATGATTGTTCACCTCGTAGCGGTGGCGATGCCGCTCGGCAACCCGCGTTGCGCCGTAGATGTGGTGGGCAAGGGTTCCGGCAACCACTTCGCAGGGCTGCGCACCCAGTCGCATGGTGCCGCCCAGGTCGGATTGCTGGCTGCGACGCTCGATCGAGCCGTCCCGGTTCTGCCATTCGGTGATGAGCGCGACCACGGGATGCGGCGTCTGCGGATCGAACTCGGTGCTGTTGGCGTTGGCAAGCCCTGCCTTGTGCCGCGCGAACTCGATCACGGCAAGCTGCATGCCGAGGCAGATGCCGAGATACGGAATGTCATGCTCGCGCGCATACCGGATGGCCGCGATCTTGCCCTCGACGCCGCGCTTGCCGAACCCGCCGGGGACCAGCACGGCATCCATGCCGCGCAAGCTCTCGACGCCGTCACGTTCGATCGCTTCGGAGTCGACGTAGTGGATATTGACCTTCGAGCGGGTATGAATGCCGGCGTGGATCAGCGCCTCGGACAGCGACTTGTACGACTCCGTCAGGTCGACGTACTTGCCGACCATCGCGATGTCGACCGCATGCTCGGGTCGCTCCAGCGCATCGACAAGGCGATGCCAGGTCGCAAGGTCGGCCGGCGGCGGATCGATCGCGAGCTTCTTGCACACGATGACATCGAGGCCCTCGGCCTGGAGCGCCGCCGGAATCTTGTAGATCGAGTCGGTATCCAGCGCCTGGATGACGGCATCGGCGGGGACGTTGGTGAAGAGCGCAATCTTGCGACGGTCGCCGTCGGGCACCGGACGATCGGCGCGGCACAGCACGATGTCCGGCTGGATACCGATCTCGCGCAGTTCCTTCACCGAGTGCTGCGTCGGCTTGGTCTTCATCTCGCCGGCTGTCGGAATGAACGGAACGAGCGTGAGGTGGATATAGCAGACGTTCTCGCGACCGAGCGTGATGCCGAGCTGCCGGATCGCTTCCAGGAATGGCAGCGATTCGATGTCGCCGACCGTGCCGCCCACTTCGACCACGGCAACCTCGGCATCGCCGGCGCCGTTCTGGATCCACAGCTTGATCTCGTCGGTGATGTGCGGAATGACCTGCACGGTGCCGCCCAAGTAGTCGCCGCGGCGCTCCTTGCGGATCACGCTCTCGTAGATCTGGCCCGTGGTGAAGTTGTTGCGCTTCGCCATGCGGACGTCGGTGAAGCGCTCGTAGTGCCCGAGATCGAGGTCGGTCTCGGCGCCGTCATCGGTGACGAACACCTCGCCGTGCTGGAACGGCGACATGGTCCCCGGGTCGACGTTGATGTAGGGGTCGAGCTTGAGATTGGTGACGCGGACGCCGCGGGAGGCGAGGATCGCTGAGAGCGACGCAGCGGCGATCCCTTTGCCGAGAGAGGAGACGACGCCACCGGTCACGAAGACGAACTTGGTCATCTCTAGGTCCCGGAAATTCGGTATTTTACCGGAAGCCCGGCCGGCCGGCCAACGGCGACTGCGCACGCGCCGCGCGCTATAGTGACAATCCCGCCTTCATTCGTGCGCGTGCGGTCTCGCGCCCCAGGAGCTCCACCACCGCGTCGATCGCGGGCGTCTGCAGCTGCCCCGTCACGAGCGCGCGGAGCGCCATCATGATCTGCGGCGGCTTCAGTCCGTGCGCCGTCGCGGTTGCCTTGATCGATTGGGCGAGTGCCTCGCGGCTCCACTCGACGCTCTCGAGGCGTTCCCAGAATCCGATCAGCGCCGGCCGGACGGCAGGTGTGATCTTTTCGGCCAGCACGTCCGCGGCGGGCGTGGGCGTCGCATAGAAATAGTGCGCGGCATCCGCCATCTCCACCAGCGTGGCTGAGCGATCGCGCAGCAGTGCCGCTACTTTCGCAACCGGCGGTCCTTGGGCGGGATCGAGCCCTGCCTGCGCCAGAAACGGGCGCAACCGCTCCCCCAGATCCTGGTCATCCGCGCGCTTGATGTGCTCGTGATTCAGCCAGCGAAGCTTCTCGGGATCGAAGCGGCCGGGCGACGGTGTCAGGCCGGTCAAGTCGAACCACTCTACGAACTCGTCGCGCGAGAAGACTTCGGCATCGCCATGCGACCAACCGAGCCGCGCGAGATAGTTGACGACGGCTTCCGGCAGATAACCGTCGTCGCGATACTGCAGAACGCCGCGCGCGCCGTGGCGCTTCGACAGGCGATCGCCTTCCGGGGTGAGCACCGTCGGCAGGTGCGCATACACGGGCGCGGAGGCTTCGAGCGCGCGAAAGACGTTGATCTGCCGCGGCGTGTTGTTCACATGATCGTCGCCCCTGATGACGTGGGTGATCTGCATGTCGATATCGTCGACGACCACGCAGAAGTTGTACGTCGGCGTGCCGTCGGCCCGCGCGATAACGAGATCGTCGAGCTCGCTGTTGGCGATCTCGATCCGGCCCTTCACCGCGTCGTCCCACGCGACGACCCCTGCGTCCGGATTGCGAAAGCGATAGACCGGCGCGATGCCCGCGGGGATCGCCTTGCCTTTCACGGTCTCCGGGCGCCAGCGGCCGTCGTAACGCGGCTTCTCCCCACGCGCCTGCTGGGACGCACGCAAACCGTCGAGTTCCTCCGCCGTCATGTAGTCGCGGTATGCGAGTCCGCGCGCGAGCATCTGCTCCAGCACCTCGCGGTAGCGATCCATCCGCTGCGTCTGGAAGTACGGACCCTCGTCGTAGTCGAGCCCAAGCCAGCGCATGGCGTCGATGATCGCCTGCACCGACTCCGGGGTCGAGCGCTCGGCGTCCGTGTCCTCGATGCGCAGGATGAACGTCCCGCGCTGCCGCCGCGCATACGCCCAGGGAAAAAGCGCCGAGCGGATATTGCCGAGATGCAGGAATCCGGTCGGACTGGGGGCGAATCGGGTACGCATTTCAGAAGTCAGGGATCAGGGGTCAGACGGGCGGTGTCATGCATTTGCCGGTGGCGCGCCAGGGGGCCGCGATGGATTTTGTGCAGGTAGCCAATTCCAACGAGCCGCTTCATGCAGATTGGTCAACGCGGCTCCTGCCGCGCCCCGTTGGCTCGCATCACCTCGACAAAACCGACCGCTCTCCTCTGTTACCTGCTTCCTGAAAGCCATCGCAGATCGAGCGTCGAGGGCAGCGCGGGATTCGGCTGCTCGGGATGCACGACGACCGGTCCCGGTGAATGCCCATGCGCCCAGAAGCGCGCCGTGCGGCGGGCTTCGGCTTCGTTCGCGTTGACGGGGAACGTGTCGTAGTTGCGGCCGCCGGGGTGCACGACGTGATAGGTGCAGCCGCCCAGTGCCCGATGCGACCAGGTGTCGATCAGGTCGAACGTGAGCGGCGCCTGCACGCCGATCGTCGGATGCAACGCGGACGGCGGCGCCCACGCCCGGAAGCGCACGCCGGCGACGAATTCGTTCGGCACGCCGGTCGGCGTGAGCGGCAATGCGCGACCGTTGCACGTGACGACATGGCGGGCGCCGGTCATGCCGATCACCTTCACCTGCAGGCGCTCGACGGACGAGTCGACGTAGCGCGCGGTGCCGGCTCCGCTCATCTCCTCGCCCAGCACGTGCCAGGGTTCGATCGCCTGGCGGAGCTCGATCGTCACGCCCGCATAGTCGACCGTGCCGAAGCGCGGAAAGCGAAACTCCACGAAGGGCTCGAACCACTGGGACGAAAACGGGTAGCCGAAGCGTTCCAGATCGGTGACCACGTCGCGGATGTCGGCGGCGACGAAATGCGGCAGCAGCCAGCGGTCGTGCAGCGCCGTTCCCCACCGCACCAGGCTGCCATCGTACGGCCGCTGCCAGAAGCGTGAGACCAGCGCGCGCAACAGCACCATCTGCACCGCGCTCATCCGCGCATGCGGGGGCATCTCGAACGCGCGAAATTCGAGCAGGCCGAGGCGGCCGGTGGGACCGTCGGGCGAATAGAGCTTGTCGATGGAGAACTCGGCGCGATGCGTGTTGCCGGTGAGATCGGTCAGGAGGTTGCGCAACAGACGATCGGTGAGCCACGGCGGCGCATCGCCCGCCTGGCGCTTCGCCTCGAGCTGCTGGAACGCGATCTCGAGTTCGTAGAGCCTATCGTCGCGCGCCTCGTCGACACGCGGCGCCTGCGACGTAGGGCCCACGAACATGCCGGCAAACAGATACGACAGCGCCGGGTGGTTCTGCCAGTACGTGATGAGGCTTCGCAGCAGGTCCGGACGGCGGAGCAACGGACTGTCCCCGGGCGTCGCACCCCCGAGCGTCACATGATTGCCGCCGCCGGTGCCGGTGTGGCGGCCGTCGAGCATGAACTTCTCGGTCGCGAGCCGCGTCTGCCGCGCCTCTTCGTACAGCACGGTCGTCGTCTCGATCAACTCCGGCCACGACGATGCCGGATGGATGTTCACCTCGATCACGCCGGGGTCGGGCGTGACCAGCAACGCTTTCACGCGGGCATCGCGCGGCGGCGGATAGCCTTCGAGCACCACCGGCACGGCCAGCGCGCGCGCGGTCTCCTCGATGACGGCCGTGAGCTGCGCATACGCCTCCATCGCCTTCAGGGGCGGCATGAAGATCCGCACGTGGCCGTCGCGCACCTCGACCGTCAGCGCTGTCTTGATGACCTCTTTGGGCGAATCGCCGCGCGGCCTCGCGCGACGCTTCATTGCCGCACGGGTGGGCAGCGCGTCGTACGGCGCGAACGGATCGGGCGGCGGATCGTATTCCTGATCTTCGGGAAGCACGTCCGGCAGCGCGCCGAGCGGCAGCCGCAGACCGAGCGGCGAGTCGCCTCCGATCAGGTACAGGCGCTCGCGTCGCAGCGGCCAGGGGCTCGTCTCCCACACGATCTCGCCTGCGACCTCGGCATCGGTCGACACTTGAAGGGGCAGCACGAATCCGGCCGGCTTTTCGAGCCCCGCCTGCAGCAGTCGCGCCAGGCGCGCCCGCTCGCCGGGCTGCGACAGATCGGCATTGAGCGGATCGACATTCGCGGGCAGCGCAGCCTCGGCCTGCAGCAACTTCGGCACGTCTTCATACGCCGTGATGACGTACGCTTCCGGCAGGTCGAGTGCCTTCGCGATGCGGTGCGCCACGTCGTGCCCCGTCCGCAGCGTGGACGTGCCCTTGGTCGTGGTTTCGGCCAGCAGCGCGTCGTCGTGCCACAGGGTCTCGCCGTCGTTGCGCCAGTAGATACCGAGAGACCAGCGCGGCAGCGGCTCGCCGGGATACCACTTGCCCTGGCCCTGATGCAGCAGTCCGCCCGGCGCGAAGCGCCGCTTGAGGCGCCGCTGCAGCGCTTCCGCGAGGTCGCGCTTCGCCGGCGACATCGCGATGTAGTTCCATTCGGCACCCTCCATGTCGTCCACCGACACGAAGGTCGGCTCGCCGCCCTGGGTGAGCCGCACGTCGTTCGCCGCCAGGTCCTCGTCGACGCGACGGCCGAGGTGGTCGATGGCGGCCCATTCCTCGTCCGTGTAGGGACGGGTGACGCGCGGATCCTCGTGGATGCGCGTCACCTGCATGAGCACGTTGAATTCCGTGTCGGCCACATCGGTGTAGCCGATCACCGGCGCGGCGTTGCCGGGGTCCGCGGTGCACGCAAGCGGAATATGGCCTTCGCCCGCCAGAAGGCCGGACGTGGGATCGAAGCCGATCCATCCGGCGCCGGGAATGTAGGCCTCGGCCCATGCGTGGAGGTCGGTGAAATCGCGGTCCGTGCCGGACGGGCCGTCGAGCGACTTGATGTCGGCAGTGAGCTGGATCAGGTAGCCGGACGCGAACCGCGCCGCAACCCCCAGCGCACGAAAGATCTGCACGAGGAGCCACCCGGAGTCGCGGCACGAGCCGCATGCGCTCAGGAGCGTTTCCTCGGGCGTCTGCACGCCGGGCTCCATCCGGACCAGGTAACGGATCGCGCGCTGCAGCTCCTGGTTCAGGCGGACCAGGATGTTGACCGTCGATTCCTCCGGGCGAATCGATGCACGGAAGGCGGCAATCCACGCGGCGAGCCGCGGGGTCTGCGGCAGCATCTCCAGGAACGGCGCGAGCTCCTTCGCGAGCGAGTCCGAATACGCGAACGGATAGTGCTCCGCATAAGGCTCGACGAAAAAGTCGAACGGGTTGCTGACGGTGAGATCGGCCGTCAGCGCGACCGTGACCTCGAGGTTTTGCGTGCGCTCGGGAAATACGAGGCGCGCGATCCAGTTGCCGTACGGGTCCTGCTGCCAGTTGACGAAATGCTGCTCGGGCAGGACGGTGAGCGAATAGCCCAGGATCGGCGTGCGGCAGTGAGGCGCGGGTCGCAGCCGCACTTCGTGCGGCGACAGGTTGACCAGGCGATCGAACCGATAGCTCGTACGGTGGAGAAGCGCGACGCGGATCGCCATCAGGAAACCGGCGGCCTACGACCAGTCGGGATCCGGCAACTGCGCGAATACCCGGCGCAGGCCTTCGCCCCACTGCGTGTGGACCATCTGGAAATACGGATCCGACTCGTCGACGCGCCGGCGCAGCTTGATCCCAAGCGAATCGACTTCATAGACGAGCAGGTCGATGGGCAGCCCCACCGAGATGTTCGAGCGCATCGTGGAGTCGAACGACACCATGGTGCACTTGGTCGCATCGACCAGCGACGTGCGCCGGCTGACCACGCGATCGATCACGGGCTTCCCGTATTTCGACTCGCCGATCTGGAAGTAGCAGGTGTCCGCCGTGGCCTCGATGAAATTGCCTTCGCTGTACACCTCGAACAGGCGATGCGGCTCGCCGTGAACCTGTCCGCCGACGATGAAGTTGGCCGATGCCTCGATGTTGTTCTGCGCGAGATAGGGTCCGTCGCGTGTCTTCACTTCGCGCAGCGCATCGCCCAGGAGTCCCGCCACGTCGAACATGGATTCCACATTCCACAGGTTGGGAACCTTGTCGCCCTGCCGCGCGCGGAGCTCCAGCAGATTGACGGCGTTCTGCGTGATCGACAGGTTGCCCGAGGACAGCGTCACGATCAGCCGATCGCGCTCGCGGTGGAATACGCGCATCTTCGAAAACCGGGCGATCTGGTCGACGCCCGCGTTCGTGCGGGAATCCGATGCAAAGATCATTCCGGCGTCGAGCGACATGGCAACGCAATAAGTCATGGGATCCAGTGACGGGCGCCGACGGCCCGCGGGAAGCGCGCGAAAAGGGTCGAGTTTACCGGAATGAAGTGCGCAAGCCGATCAGTTCGTCGGCACGAGGAAGACGCGGCTCACCTCGCCGCCCAGCCCCGCGATGCGTTCGAGAAAGTCCACGAGGTATTCGTGAAGGCCGAAATCCATCATCTCGTCGAGCCTTCCATAGTGAAGGCGCGCGTGCAGCTCGCCTGCCTGCCGCGACAGCTCGGCGCTGTGCTGGTCGCAGAGAAGGTCGAGCGTCTCGTAGATGAAGTTCATGCAGCTGTGGAGCGAGCGCGGCATGTCGTCACGCAGGACCAGCAGCTCGGCCACGCGATGCGGCGTGATCACGTCGCTGTAGATCTTTCGATACGATTCGAAGCCCGACACGCAGGTCAGCAGCGACTGCCACTGGTAGTAATCCACCGCGCCGCCGACATCGGTGACCGACGGCAGCAGGATGTGATACTTGGTGTCGAGAATGCGGGCCGTGTTGTCGGCGCGCTCGATATGCGTGCCGAGCCGGATGAAGTGATAGGCCTCGTCGCGCAGCATGGTGCCGAAGGTGACGCCGCGGAACAGGTGCGAGCGCATCTTCACCCAGTCGAGGAAATCGGAGAAGCCGCCCGACTCGATCCGGTCGTAATCGTACGTGCGCATGTCGATCCACGCGCCGTTCAGGTCCTCGTACATTTCGGACGTGATCGCGCCCCGCACCGAGCGCGCTGATTCCCGTGCCGCGCGCAGGCAGCAGAAGATCGACGACGGATTGGCGCTGTCGAGGATCATGTAGCGCAGCACGGATTCGGTGCTCACGCCGGAAAAGCGCTCGTAGTACGCGGTGGCAAGCCCTGACGTGATGAGCGGGACGGCCCACGGATCCGCCCAGCCCAGGCCCGCGTCCTGCATCTGGTACGGCAGGAGCGACGTGCGGTACGTGACGTCGAGAAGCCGCGCGGTGTTCTCGGCGCGCTCGATGTGACGGGCCATCCAGTAGAGCTCGTTGGCGGTGCGGCACAGCATCGTTTGTTCTCCCGATCGCCGGCGTCAGCGCGCCAGCACCCAGGTGTCCTTGGTGCCCCCGCCTTGCGAGGAGTTCACGACCAGCGACCCTTCCCGGAGCGCCACGCGCGTCAATCCGCCCGGAACGAGGTCGATGTCGGTGCCGGACAGCACATAGGGACGCAGATCGATGTGCCGCGGCGCGACGCCGGAGTCCACAAAGGTCGGACAGGTGGACAGCGCGAGCGTGGGCTGGGCAATGTACTTGTGAGGCGCTGCGAGAATTCGCTGCCGGAAGGCCTCGAGCTCGGCCTTGCTCGCGGCCGGCCCGATCAGCATGCCGTAGCCGCCGGCGCCATGCACCTCCTTCACCACCAGGTCGGAGAGATGGGCTAGCGCGTATTCGCACTCCTTCGGTCGATGGAGCATGTAGGTCGGGACGTTGTTCAGTACAGGCTCTTCGGTCAGGTAGAACCGCACCATGTCCGGCACGTACGGATAGATCGACTTGTCGTCCGCGACGCCGGTGCCGATGGCGTTGGCGAGCGTGACGCGGCCCGCGCGATATGCGGCGAAGAGGCCCGGCACACCCAGTTGCGAGTCGGGACGAAACGCCAGCGGATCGAGATAATCGTCGTCGACGCGGCGATAGATCACGTGCACGCGCTGCGGGCCGCGGGTGGTGCGCATGTACACGGTATCGTTCTGGACGAAGAGATCGATGCCTTCCACCAGCTCGACGCCCATCTGCTGCGCCAGGAACGCGTGCTCGAAGTAGGCCGAGTTGTAAGCCCCGGGCGTCAGCACCGCGACCGTCGGCTGTTCCTCGCCGTGCGGCGAAACCGCGCGCAGGTTTTCCAGCAGCATGTCCGGGTAGTGCTGGACCGGGCGAATCGAGCGCGTGGCGAAGAGCTCGGGAAATAGCCGCATCATCATCTTGCGGTTCTCGAGCATGTACGACACGCCCGACGGCACGCGCAGGTTGTCCTCGAGCACGTAGTACTCGCCCGCGCCGGCCCGCACGACGTCGACGCCCGCGATGTGAGCGTAGATGCCGCCCGCGACTTTCATCCCCGCCATCTCGTGGCGGAACTGCTCGTTGCCCAGGACGCGCTCGGGCGGAATCACGCCGGCCTTCAGGATCGCCTGCTCGTGATAGATGTCGTTCAGGAACATGTTGAGCGCGCGCACGCGCTGCTTGAGACCCGCCTCGAGCGTCTCCCATTCGTCGGCGGGAATGATCCGCGGCACGAGGTCGAACGGAATCAGCCGCTCGGTGCCCGCGTCTTCGCCGTACACCGCAAACGTGATGCCGACGCGATGAAATGCGCGCTCCGCTTCACCGCGTTTTTGCGCGATGTGTTCCGGGGTGGTCCGGTCCATCCAGTCCGCGAACGCACGATAGTGGGCGCGGACGCCACCATCGTCGGCGCGCATTTCGTCATAGGGAGGGGGGGACATACGGAATTCTGTACCGGGATCGAGAGCATCAAGCAAAGTGCAGGCCATCGCGGTATTCCCTTTGGCGACGGCATGTTAGCTCAGGGCTGACGATCGGCTCCTAAATGGGGCGTGTCAATGACGGGCAAGGTGTGCACTAAATTGGTGCCATTGCGTCCTGGACAAGGGTCTACATCGACACTGGCCACGTTTGCCGGACCCCCTCCGCTATGGTTAAATCGCGGCTCCTGTCTGGGTTCGCGGGGCGGTTAGCTCAGCGGTAGAGCACTGCCTTCACACGGCAGGGGTCACTGGTTCGAACCCA
>Ga0207648_10007876_pt1 | contig 10395 bp, 11 predicted proteins | sample KBSMisM32_FD_184310 | JGI IMG/M metagenome (GOLD analysis project Ga0207648, IMG submission 184310) | Miscanthus rhizosphere microbial communities from Kellogg Biological Station, Michigan, USA - KBS Miscanthus M3-2 (SPAdes) (version 2) | ecosystem: Host-associated > Plants > Roots >... | reverse complement strand
CGACGTCGTCGCCGGCGCCGCGGTGGGCGTCGTTCTCGGAAGGATCGGCTCGAAGATCTTCAAGGCGGTCACGTAGGGCCGCCAGGTCGTCCGACCCGAGAAGAACTTCGGTCAGCAGGCGTCTGCGGCGAGCACTTCGTCGGCGAGTTCGGCCCGGGCGCGCGAGACCCGCGACCGGATCGTGCCGACCGGGCAGTCCAACACGATGGCCGCCTCGTCGTACGACAGCCCGGCAACTTGCGTCAGCACGAACGCCTCACGTCGATCCGGGTCGATGGCATCGAGCAGTCCCCACGTCGGATTGCCGGACGCGGGAACCCACTCGTCCTGGGCGGTGTCGGTCAGCGCGTTCAGCACCCGCCGCTGCCGCACGCGGCCGCGCACGTGATCGGCACACACTCGCCGAGCGATCGACAACAGCCACGCAGTGATCGGCGCATCGCCCCGGTAGGTGGACAGGGCACGGAACGCCCGCAGATACGTCTCCTGAACGAGGTCGTCCTCTTCGCACGGTGAGCCGAGCACGTTGCACACCCGCCAAATCGCCGGCTGCGTGCGTCGCACGAGCTCGCGAACAGCGACGTCGTCGCCTTCGCGTGCTGCGTCGACGTACGCGCGGAGCTGCAGATCGAGGGCGTCCATCTCCGTTGATCGTGGCAAAGAATCGGCCCCGACAGCAAGGTCGTTGTCCCAATTGGGTCGTTCGACCCAATCAACCGCCGCGGCGATCAGGCCTGTGGCGTGTCCTTCGGCGCCGCGCCCTTGTTGCGCCGTGCGAGCAGCAGCCCACCGCCGCCGACGACGATCACGGCCCCGATGATGATCCCGACGATTGCGCCGGTGTTGCTCGAGTCATCCGACGTGTCGGCGGCCGCGGTGGTCGGCACCGCGCCCGTGTCGGTGGCGACAACCGTTCCCTCGGTGGTGCCTTCTTCTTCTGGAGCCGGCGTCAGTTCGGCCGACGTCGGCGGACCCTCGGTGATCTTGATCGTCGGCGCCGGATTCTCCGGTTCCGCCGCGCCTTCTGCGGGAATCTCGATCCACGCGATCTCTCCGACATCGCATGTCTGGATGACGGGGAAGTGGATGTCACCGGCCGTCGTCGGCGCGGTGAAGGAGATGTCGAAGTGATCCTCCTGGTCCGCCGCCAGTGGCCCGCCGGTGAATTCCAACGTGTCGCCGGTGACCGTCGCAGTCCAACCCGCCTTGTCGACCGCGGTCACGCCTGTGACGCCGGTGGGGATCTGGAACTTCATGCTCTTCGTCGGCGAGCCGTTGCAGCCGTGTTCGACCTTGAACTGCACCGTTCCCGCCGTACCGGCCTGCATCGCGATCGGGTCGGGATCGACGTGTGCCGATGCGATTCCCCCGGCGAGGAGCACGAGGGCGGCGGTGGCTGTAGTCGTGACGAGAGCGTGCTTGAACAAGGTAATAGTCATCGCAGTTGTTGTCGCTCGGTGACCGGAGAAAGTTCCCGACACCCGATACCTTTTCCGCCAGTGAACCGAAAACTCATCGGCGCGGGCCTGCTGGCGATGCTCATCTTGGCCCCCGCGCAACCGGTGTTCGCCCATGGCGGCAACGGTGGCGCCAGCAGCGACTACCGCATCGAGGTCACCGGTTACGACGGAGATCACTCCGGTTACGTCGTCCGTCCGGTCGAGTTGGGCAACCGCATGGAGCTCGTTCGCACCACCGCCGACGAGGTGCAGATACTCGGTTATCAGAAGGAGCCGTATCTGCGGCTCAGCAAAGACGGAGTGTTCGAGAACATCAACTCGCCCGCGCACTACGCCAACCTCGACAGGTTTCAACGGATACCGATTCCAGCCTCTGCCAGCGCCACAGCGGCTCCGAAGTGGGTCAAGCTCAGCGACGGGAACTCCGTCCGCTGGCACGATCACCGCACCCACTGGATGGATTCGACGCCGCGACAAGACGTGCGCGACAACCCCAACGTGGAACGTGTGATCTTCGATGCCAACCGCGTCGAACTACTCGTGAATGGGAAACCCGCTGCTGCCATCGTCAGGGTCACGTGGCTGCCGCCGCCGTCGCGGATGGTGTGGCTCGTGATCACAACCATTTCCGCGTGTGCGCTGCTGGCTGCGCTCGTACTGGTGCCGTCGATGCGACGGTTCGTCCCGCTGTTCGCGTTGATCGCGGCGATCGCCTGCCTCGTGGGTAGTGGCAGCAGTACGTTCCGGATCGTGGTCAGCGCGCTCGCCATCGTGCTCGCGATCGTCGGCTGGGTCGTGAGAAATCGATGGGTTTCGGCCGCGTCGTCGTTGATCGTCGTCGTCCTCGCTGTCACCCACTTCGAGGTGTTCGAACATCAACTGCTCGCCGGTTGGGCGCCCGCACTGCTGCAGCGAATCGCGATCGGCATCGCCCTTGCGTTCGGTGCGGCGGTCGTCGGCTGCGAGCTCGTCGTCGGGCTCGGCTCGACCACGACCACCACCGAATCGCTCGAACCACTCGAACCAGTGGCGGTCGAGTCGTGAACCGTCTAGGCCGCGCGTTTGTTGCGGTCACCGCCGGTCTCGCTCTGGCGACATTCGTCGGTGTCGGCACAGCATTCGCTCACGCCGAGTTGCTGACCAGTGATCCCCAGCCGGGTGCGGTTCTCGACGCATCACCTGCACATGTCACGCTCACGTTCAACGAACCGGTCGAGATCTCGCTCGGCGCCATCCGCGTTTTCGACGGCACGGGCAACTCGATCGACGTCAGCGCGGCCCGCCATCCCGATGGCGACTCGAGCAAGGTGGAGATCGATCTCCCGAAGCTCGCCGACGGCTCGTACGTCGTCGACTGGCGCGTCGTGTCGGCGGACTCCCACCCAGTGCACGCCGCGTACACATTCCAGGTCGGGCCGAAGTCGACGCTCGCCGCCGGCCTTCTCGATCAGATCCTCGGCAACAGCCATACGGGCAAGAGCGCCAGCCTCGGCCTCACCGTCAGCCGCTCGCTGGTGACGTCGTCGATCGCCATCGTCTTCGGCGGCTTGTTGGCCTGTGGACTCGGCATCGTTCCGTTCGGTCGGCGGCAGAAGTGGTTCATCGGCAGCGCCGCGGCGATCGGCGCGATCGCCGGGCTTGTCGCCCTACCGCTCGAGGTTGGATACACCGCCGGCCGATCACTCGACGTCGTCTTCGACGGATCGGCGTGGCGCGCAGTGTTCCACACCACCATCGGCCTGGCATGGGTCGTTCGTGCCGCAGCCATCGCCCTCTCGGCCGCGGTGCTGCTGTGGACCGCGTCGCACTGTCGCGAGGGGTGGTGGAAAGCGACACTCAGCACCGGTTTGGTCGTCGTCGGCATCGCCTCGGCATACGGCGGCCACGGGGCCACCGGCCGCTGGCACTACCTCGGGGTGCTGACCACCATGCTGCACGTCGCCGCGATGGCGGTGTGGCTGGGCGGCTTGGTCCTGCTGGTGCTCAGCTTCAAGAGCGTCCGGCGCGACAACGCCGAACACTTCTCGTCGATCGCCCTGATGGCTGTGCTCGGGATCGTCGTCACCGGCACCATCCAAGCCTTCCGCCAGGTCGGCTCGCTCGATGCACTGACCAGCACCTCGTACGGCAAGCTCTTGGTCTGGAAAGTGGTCGGCGTCGGCATGGTGCTGGCTGTCGCCGGCGTCGCCCGAGCGTCGACGCACGGCCGCCTGGCGTTGGCACCGGCGACATCTGAGCGCGAGCCCGAGCCGGCGTCGGCGGGTGCCGCGGCGCTTCCGTTCGACCGGGCGCGGTTGCGTCGAGCGACCACGGTCGAGATGCTGCTCGCCGCTGTCGTCGTCGTGGTCACCTCACTGCTGATGGCTTCCAACCCGTCGGAGGCGGCGGCATCGCAACCGTTCTCGGCGACACTCACCAGCAACGGCTATCTGGCGACCATCACCGTGTCGCCGGCCAGGGTCGGCGACAACGAGCTCCACGTCTACCTGTCCAGCCCCAACAGCAGCCTCACGCAGCCCGACAACGTCGAGGTCACCATCCAGGACCCGTCGCGCGATGTCGACCCGATCAAGATCGATGTCATCAAAGCGGGAGCCAACCACGTCGTGGCCAACAGCGCGACCTTCCCGTACGCGGCAACGTGGCGGATGGTCGTCACGGCGCGCTACGGCTTCGACGAAGTGAAGTTCACGGCCGACGTCAAAATAGTCTGACCTCGTGGCCGTCATCGATGTCGCCGATCTGACGAAGTCGTACGGCGACGTGCATGCCGTACGCGGAGTGTCGTTCTCCGTCGAGCAGGGCGAGTGTCTGGCGGTGCTCGGCCCGAACGGCGCCGGTAAGACGACCACCGTCGAGATCCTCGAGGGCTACCGCACCCGAGATTCCGGGAGCGTCAGCGTTCTCGGCATGGACCCGGCCGACGGAGGTACCGAACTCCGTCAGCGCATCGGGATCGTGTTGCAGGAATGCGGCGTCGACCCGTATCTGACGGTGTCCGAGGTGCTCACGATGCACGCCGGTTACTACAACAAGCCGCTCGCTGTCGCCGACGTCATCGACATCGTCAACCTCGGTGAGAAGGCGACGGCGCGCGTCAAGACACTGTCCGGCGGCCAGAAGCGACGGCTCGACGTCGCTCTCGGCCTCGTTCCCGACCCGGAGCTGCTCTTCCTCGACGAGCCGACGACCGGTTTCGACCCGACCGCAAGACGGCAAGCGTGGGACATGATCGGCAACCTGGCGCGGATGGGCAAGACCGTGTTGCTGACGACGCACTACATGGACGAAGCCCAGGCGTTGGCCGATCGGGTCATCGTGATCGCTGCCGGTCGGATCGTGGCCGAAGGTTCGCCGGACTCGATCGGTGGGCGTGCCGACGCCGACGCCCAGATCACGTTCCAACTGCCCACAGGAGTGTCGCCCGGCGACCTGCCGCTGGCATGCGAAGTCGACGGCGACGGGCTCGTGGTCGTGACGACCTCGACCCCGACCGCAGCACTCCAGACCCTGACGACGTGGGCGATGGCCAACGGCGGCGAACTGAAGCAATTCTCGGTCTCCCGCCCCTCGCTGGACGACATCTACGTGGCACTCACCGCCGACAGCATCGTGGAACAGTCGTGAGATCGACGGTGCCGATGGTCGGCTATCAAGTGCGCTGGGAGCAGAAGTCGTACTGGCGCAACCCGGCGGCCGCGGTGTTCACCTTCGCCTTCCCTCTGTTGTTCCTGGTGATCTTCACGGCCATCAACGGCAATGGCACGATCGACCTTCCAGGCGGCGAAGTGAAGTTCGCCCAGTACTACGTCCCAGCGATCATCGCCTTCGGGTTGATCTCCGCGTGTTACACCAACTTGGCGTTCACGATCTGCATCCGCCGCGAGAACGGTCTGCTGAAGCGAGCGCGCGGCACCCCGTTGTCGCCGATCGTGTACCTCGCCGGGATCGTCGGCAACGTCATCGTCGTTGCGATCATCTTGACCTCGTTGATCATCGCGCTCGGCATCATCGCCTACGGCGTGACGTTCCCCGGTCGGTATCTCGCGTTGATCGTCACCATCGTCACCGGTGCCTTCTGCTTCAGCACAGCAGGGATTGCGATCTCGACTGTCGTGCCGAACGAGGACGCGGCGCCGGCGATCATCAACTTCGTGCTGTTCCCGTTGCTCTTCATCTCGGGCACCTTCGGGCCCGTGTCGTCGGATTCCGCGCTCGGTCGGATCGCCGTGCTCTTCCCGGTCCGCCATCTCGTGCAGGCGATGGTCCACGTGTTCAACCCGTTCGGCGGCGGCACCGGCATCGTGGCCTCGCACATCCTGATCATGATCGCCTGGGGTGTGGTCTGCCTGGCCATCTCCTTGCGCCGCTTCCGTTGGGAACCGCGCATCAAATCGTGACTTAGTCTCTGCACATGGCCGACATGCCGCGATTCGACCGCAAGATGAGCGACTCAGAAGGCCTGATGTGGCGGCTCGAGAAGGACCCGCACCTGTCGAGCGCGTTTGCCGCGGTGACGATCCTCGACAAACCACCCGACTTCGATCGCCTGCTCCGGAGGATGGACCGCGCCGTTCGCGTGGTCGAACGACTCGGCCAGCGCGTGCAGCCGGTTCCCGTCAACCTCTCGTCGCCGATGTGGGTCGACGACCCCAACTTCGACCTCCGCTACCACGTTCGGCACATCGCCCTGCCGAAGCCCGGCACGATCCGGCAACTGCTGGACCTCGCTTCGTTGATCGTCGGCGACTCGTTCGATCGCACCCGTCCGCTGTGGCAGTTCGTCGTCGTCGACGGGATCCGCGGTGGCAAGTCCGCCCTCATCGAGAAGCTGCATCACACCATCGCCGACGGCGAAGGAAGCGTGAAGCTGTCGCTGCAGTTCCTCGACTTCGAGCGAGATGCTCCCGACCCTCCCCCGCTCGATCCCGCAGAACTCGACGATCGGGAACCGCCTCCTGCTGCTGAGCCGAACCCCGACGTGTTGCGGGATCTCTTCACGGGCGGTTTGAAGATGCCGCTCGGCTTCGTCCGCCAGATCCTCGATCTGCTCAGCGACCCGACGGGGATTCCGGAGGCCGGTTCGGCGGCGGTCGACACGGTGCGCGGGGTGATGAGCCAACTCAGCGACACCGAGCAGGCGAGGTCGCCGCTGTGGACCGAGCGGTCACTGCAGCGCCGGATCGAGGTACTGCGAGCGCCCTTCGGCGATACCCGCGCCGCCGCGAAGCGGCTCGGCGGAACGCTCAACACCGCGTTCCTCACGGCCGCGGCCGAGGCCGCCGGTCGTTACCACCGCGAGCTGGGCGCACCCGTGGAGGAGCTGCGGGCCAGCATGGCCATCAGCACGCGCAAGGACGACTCCGGCTCGAACGCATTCTCACTGGCACGCATGCTGGTGCCGACGGGTGACATGCCCATCGCCGAGCGCTTCACCTGGATCCAGGCGGCAGCGGGAGCCGCACGAGAAGCGAGCGCCACGGCCTCGCTCGAGACACTCGCCGCGGTCGCGGCAACCTTGCCGACGTCGTTCATCACCAGGCTGGCGCGCCAGCAGGCGCAGACGGTCGACTTTGCCACGTCGAACGTGCGCGGTGCCCCGGTGCCGCTGTACCTCGCCGGGTCGCAGATCCTCCAGAACTACGCCGTCGGACCGTTGGCAGGCGTTGCCTACAACCTCACGCTTTTGAGCTACAACCACAGCCTGGACATGGGTGTCAACATCGACACGGCCGCGGTGACACAGCCGGAACTTCTGCGCAAGTGCCTGGAGAAGGCGTTCGCCGACCTTGTGTCGGCGTGAACCGCTGAGGACTACTCGTCGGTGGCTGCGGCGGGCAACGTGAGCAGCGTGCGCACGTCGAGCAACACGTCGGTGACCTCACCAGACGACACCAACTCGCGACGCAGCATCTGAGCGAGAGCCTTGTCGATGACGCTCAGCGCTTCCGAGATGACTGCTTCGTTCGTGTCGGTCATCGCCTTGGTCTCCTCACCGCTCATGGTTACCGCTCGTGGCCCTGCCGAAACCGTAACTCGCCGAGAGGGCCTTGGAGGTGCATCGTACCGGTAACACGGTGATTGCGCAGTGTGACGCCTACCATCGTCGGGAATGGAATTCCACGGACGTCACATTGTTGTCACCGGCGCGGCGAACGGCATCGGCCGGGCGCTCGCCAGGAGGTTCCATGCCGAAGGTGCCCGAGTCGTCGCCTCCGACCGCGATCCGCACGGACTGGCAGCCGTCGTCGAGGAGTTGAATCGCGATCGGGCGGACAGCGCGATCGAGTTTCCCGTCGACATCGGCACCGAATCGGGCAACCGCGACTTGGTCGCCGCAGCCGAGGCCGCGTTCGGTCCGATCGACCTCTTCTTCGCCAACGCCGGGGTTGCCGTCGGCACCGACCTCGAGACCACCGAGGCCGACTGGGAACTGGCGTTCAACGTCAACGTCCATGCCCATCGGTGGGCGGCGAAGTATCTGCTGCCGAGTTGGCTGGCGCGTGGCGAGGGCTACTTCTGCGCGACCGCGTCGGCCGCCGGTCTGTTGAGCCAGATCGGCTCGGCGCCGTACTCGCTCACCAAGCATGCGGCGGTGGCGTTCGCCGAGTGGATGAGCATCACGTACGGGGCGCGCGGTGTCCGGGTCAGCTGCCTGTGTCCGCAAGGTGTCAACACCAACATGCTGAACGGTGGGATCGGCGGCGACAAGGGCGCCGGCGATGTCGTGCGAGCGTCGGGCGCCGTGCTCGAGCCGGAGACCGTTGCCGATGCCGCAGTCGCCGTGATCCGTGCAGAGACGTTCCTGATCCTGCCCCATCCCGAGGTGCTCACCTACCTCCAGCGCAAGTCCGGCGACTACGACCGCTGGCTCGCCGGCATGCGCAAGCTGCAGGCCAGGATCGTCGGCGCCGGCTGAGCCTCACGATGACCGACGTCGACGCGCTCGCCCACTTGCGCTTGACCAGTGGCGAGCCGGTGCGGTTCCGAAAGGCCGAGGGCGGCAGATGGCTGCCCGGCAAGATGTCGGGCGTTGAGGTCGACGGCAGCATCACGATCCACGATGCCAACGGTGCGGCTCGCAGCCTGCGACCCGAACGCGTGGAGGTCCGCCGACCCGGTAGTCGCGGTCACCTCACGTGGCAGTTGGTCAGTGACGTGGCGATCACCTGGGAGCAACTCGCGTTGTGGGGCGAGCCGCCGATTTCAAGAACGAGTCGTCGGCGAACCTAACCTCGGCCCGGATGAACGAGACCGCCCGCATCGAGGTCGAGCCGGATCCCGTGCCGATCGTGTTGATCCTGGCGGCAACGCTGCGACGCGCCGCCCGCACGCCGAAGTTGGCGCACGCGATCGGCCGCACGAAAGGCAACGTCGCGCTGAAGTCGACCGTCGATCCGCAAGCGGCCACGATGCGATTCGGAGACGGCGGCGTCATGGTCGTTCGCGGAGTCTCCGAGGACACCGATGTGCTCATCACTGCCGACATCAACACGATGTCCGACGAGCACCCGCCGTCGCCCAAAGTGGCCGGCGTCGGCCGGCATCCGAAGCTCGCGTTCACGGTCAGCAAGCTCCTCGATCCGCCGCACGGCACGTGGCAGCAAGAGGCACAGCGCTTCTTCGAGTTCGCCATCAGGAAGCCGGGTGTGCCGCAGTCGATGCGCGTTGTCTGCACCGACGACGGATCGGAGTTGACCATCGGCAACCCGCCGGCCGCCTACGAGTTGCACGGCAGTCGACACGCGCTGCTCAACGTGTTCTGCGGCAACACAGTGCTCGGTCAGGACCTGCTCGACGGCAAGCTGTTCGCCGTCGGGAAGTTGGCCCACCTCGCCGAGCTCACCGGTCGATCGCTCTCGTGGATGCTGGGCCAGGAATGACGCCGGACACAGCGACCCAGTGGCTCGACTCGCACGAGATCGCGTGGGTCAAGACCGAGGGCATCTCGATCGACGGTCTGGTGATCGGCAAGCACCTGTCCACACGCAAGTTCGTGTCGGCGCTGCCGCTCGGCAACGCCATCACCGAGTTCGTGATCGGCTACGACATCGGTGGAACACCGTTCCTCGTGTGGTGGGACGAGTGGCGGCGCGAGGCGCTCGGTGACTTCCATCAGCGGCCTGACCTCTCGACCCTCGTCGTCGCGCCCGATCGCCCGCACACCGCCAACGTCATCTGCGACATCGTCGACCTCGACGGCAACCCGATACCCGCCTGCGCCCGATCCAAGTTGCGCGAGGTCACCGATCGATTGGCGACGCACGGCCTCACCGCCAAGGCCTCGTTCGAGATCGAGGTGATCCTGTACGAGGAGTCCTACAAGCAGGCCCGCGCCTCGCAGTGGCGCGACCTCACCCCGATGGCGCACCCCGCACCGTTGGGGTACCTCCACTTCAACTCGCGTCAGCAGCTCCGGTTCGTCGACGAGGTGTTGCGGCGGCTCGACGGCCTCGGTGTGCCGATCGAGGCGTGGCACGACGAGGCCGCGCCCGGTCAGTTCGAGCTCAACATCGACCCGTCCGACCCCGTCACGGCCTGCGACCGCGTCGTGCGCATCAAGCAGGTGCTGCGCGAGGTCGCCCTCGACCAGGGCTGCTCGGTCACGTTCATGGCCAAGCCCAGTCCCGAGTTCGGCAACGGTCTCCACGTGCATCACTCGTTGGCACGCGACGGGAATCCCGTCTTCTACGCGCCCGACGGCGAGGGCATGTCGGAGCTGACCCGCCATTGGATCGGCGGGTTGGTCGCGACGATGCCGGCGGCGATGTCGATCTTCTGCCCGAACGTCAACTCCTTCCGCCGGGTTGTCGGGTTCGCCGCCGCGCCGACGGTCGCATCGTGGGGCGAGGACGACAAGTCGGCCGCGGTGCGCGTGTTGTCGCGCTCGCCGAAGGCGGCGCGCATCGAGAACCGCGTCGCCGGCGGCGACGCC
>Ga0207648_10007872_pt1 | contig 10398 bp, 7 predicted proteins | sample KBSMisM32_FD_184310 | JGI IMG/M metagenome (GOLD analysis project Ga0207648, IMG submission 184310) | Miscanthus rhizosphere microbial communities from Kellogg Biological Station, Michigan, USA - KBS Miscanthus M3-2 (SPAdes) (version 2) | ecosystem: Host-associated > Plants > Roots > Rhizosphere... | reverse complement strand
TACCAGTAATTACCAATGTTGCCAGACAAATAGTCAATGAAACCGATTGCGGCATAATAGTTGATTATGATAACCCCGAACAAATTAAAGAGGCGATAATTACATTGAGAGACAAACCTGAGCTACGCAAAAGGCTTGGAACCAACGGTCGTAAGGCGTTTTTGGAAAAATATAATTGGAATCTTATGGAGCACAAATTGTTTGTTGTATACGACACTTTGTTAAACAGACAGGCCTAGAATTGTCCCGGGTTTATTATTTCCGCGAAAATGTCACCCCCATCAAATATCTTTTAGTACCATTAATTAATGTAAATTCGTTTGGTGTTATGAAGTCTTGGTAGAAATTGTAGTCGTAAGAACGACTAACTCTGTAGTCTATGATCCTCGTGTAAAAAAGATAGCTGTATCCTTGAAAAAAAGATATTCAATAAATTGTCTTGGATGGAACAGAGATGCAGTATCTGAGGAAAAAATTAATAGTTATGTTGTAAAACTTGAGCTCTTTGATTTGAAAACGTCCGTTTGGAAGCCTTCTTTAATACGAATTTTTATAAGATTACTTTTTTTTGCACCTGCCTACTGGGCTTGGGTGTTTTTCAAGTTACTAGTAAGTAGACCGCAAGTAGCACATGCCTGTGATTTGGACAGTGTTCTTCCGTGTTATATTTACAAGATATTGTTAAGAAAAAAATTAGTGTTTGATGTATTTGATAGGTATGCAATGACATTCATTCCTAAAAAATTCAAAAAATTATATAGAATACTAAATTTCACTGAGGAGTTTTTTAGTAAGCATTCGGATGTACTGATAGTTGCAAATGGTCAGAATGCTCTAAGTACTTTTCAAAAGAGACCATCTCGCTCTGAAATTATATTGAACTATCCTAATGATTTTGAGACTGGCGGATCACATTCAGCAAGGAAAAATGAGATTTTTACTATTGCTTTCACAGGTCATATTCGAAGACACAGGGGATTAGAAACGTTGGCTTCTGTGATGAGAGATCTAAAAGATATTCAACTGGTTATTACAGGCAGGAATGAAGATAATGTATTGCTCAACGATATTAAGAACATTCAAAATGTTAGGTATCTGGGTATTTTGGATGATTCTGCACTACTGGAAATAGAAAGATCCGCGAACGCTATGTTTGCGTTCTATGACCCAGTATTTTTTCAAAACAATATGCCGTTACCAAATAAAATTTTTGAGGCAATGATGTGCAGTACTCCTATAGTTACAAATATTGCAAAGGAAATAGTCAATGAATCTGACTGTGGAATAGTCGTAGAATATGATAATATGGAACAAATCAAAGAGGCGATAGTTACCCTACGAGATGATCCTCATTTATGTAGAAGGCTTGGAGAGAATGGTCGGAATGCATTTGTCAAAAAATATAACTGGAATTTAATGGAACAAAAATTGTATGAAATTTATGACACCCTGTTACCAACAAAAGTTATTTAAAACTCCTGAAAAGCCGACATAACTTTTTAACAGGTTTGAATCATACTTAGCTAATTAATGAGAATTTATTAAAGCTTATTGTATGCAAGCCTTTTTCATTAGTACGTATCTTTACATCCAATTTTATTTGCTCGTCAGAAATGTCGGTGCCTAGCGAAAGCAATTGTGGTTGAAATATACCATTTGTGTGCTTTAACAATCTTGTCCATAATTCAGTATTATTTTTATCCCTTATTTCAATTATAAATTCAGTATTCGTATCGTCAGATTTGGTAAGATAACCAATGGAAAGTAACGTTGGCCCTTTGGTCAAGTTTAATGGCGTTTTTAGGAAGGCAGTATTTACGTTAGAGTCCTTAGTTGCGTTCTTAGTATCGACTGTCATATTCAAAGTTCCCAAACCACGCTGAATATCCATATATTTTGATTTTTTCCAATGATTAGCTTTGTCCAAAATGTTTGTGACCTCTATCGCTGTTTTGTTAGGCCGTTCTAGGTTGGTTAACAAAATATCAATTTTATCACCATATAAAGTGGGATTAAAGGTTGCAATTGATTTGGTATCAAATGTAGAAAACATTTTTCTTAATGTAATTCCAGTATAATCGTCTCGCTGGAGTTCGCGCTTGAATCTACTATCGATTATTGAAATAACGTTTTGATTTTCGAATTCTAATTTTTTTGGAATCTGAAAAAATGAAACATAATTATCATTATGGAATACGTATTGTTGTATCCAAATAAAGAACGTATTCCCTAATACCTTTATATTTTTGTTAGAGTCTGGACTGTTATTATTATTTGTTATGAGTTTAGCTTCTAAATATTGGTCAACTAACGCCGCAGCTCCAAAAAATTGTGACGTTTCATTACGAGTCACTAATTCAATCGTGCTAGTAAATGCAAAAACAAAAAACAGTGAAATTCCTCCTAATGATAACAAAAGTAAAGGCTTATATCTTTTAACAAAGATCACAATATCAACAAATAATCTCGATGCTGAAATACACAATATTACTACAACCCACATTAGGTGATGTAATACGACATAATTGACAAAATACATAAAAATCAGAAATGGAATTACTGCTAGCAAAATAAATAAATCTTTTTTTACGACTGCAAGTATTATGCCAATAGTACCAACAATGAGTAGTAATGGATCTCTCATTAAAAATTCAGTAATTGAAAAATATAATGGATTGGGTGCTCTGTGTGCCTGCTTAATTATCCCATTTAGCCAAGAGTTAAATTCACCGACACTGATCGAGTAAGCTGGCCATAATAGTGGTATCAATATTACAGGGATAAACCATAGTCCCAAAATTTTGAAATTCCATTTGCTGTTTGTAAAAATTAGATAACCAACAAGAGGAACAATCATAATAGCTGGTATCTTTGTAAAGATAGATAAACCCAGAAACGTACCTGAAAGCAATACAAGGAGAATATTTTTGCTGTTATTTTTACTTCCTTCTCTTGTACCCCTAAAAGAAAAAACGGCGAATAATATGGAAAGTAAAATTAAAGGCAATTGTATAGAATCTAAAAGTATCCAACGCGTTAACCATGTTGTTGGCGTTACTGCAAAAAGAATAGCTGCAACGAATCCCACCTTTCTATTATAGAGAAGCTCTGCTATTTTGAATATCAGGAAAGTATCAGCTATGGCTAATATTCCCATAAAAATTCTCGGAATAAGAAAGATCATTTCATAATTCAGATGTCCAGGAGAACTGAAAAAATCTTGATAGCCAGTAATACCTAGAAAGGCTGCCAAGAAAATTTGACCAAAGTACGGGTGATCATAACCAATGGAATTATCTCTCACTTCCAGCGTATTTAAGAAATTGACTGCCCTTCCCAAGTATATACTCTCATCCTCATTTGGAACCGGAAAACCTATTGGATTCCAAAGATGGGTAAACCCTGCCAGAATAAGTGCCAAGGAAACTAAAATTATGGATTGATTATAGTTTTTTTTTATATAGCTTATTATTTTCAGGATTTTTATAGTTATGTTACGTTTTATAAAAGAATTTTGATCTGTTGAAGTAATGGCTCGAGTGATTCATTCAACTCCTATAGTCTGATGTTCTAGTGGTTACATGGTAAAATTTTGGATAATAATAATGGAAATTGTAGTTTTTAGATACTGCTGTATCCATAAATCTTGCCCTAGAGTATTACAATCAGATTTGAATTACATAGTTTAAATGCCATATTGCCTTTTAGGTTCAGAATTTTGGGATTCCAACTACCGATTTTGAGGTCAAAACCTAGAGTGGACCATCGCGTATTACAAATATTAGTTGCTCGTTGAAAAATCTTATCACTGATTCACGTTGTGAGATAATTATTTCGTAACTTGTTTGGAAGATGTGCTATCATAAATTTAATATAATATCTGTTACATTATGTTCCTTTCGTAAGTATCAACACTATTTAGTCCATGTGTCATGTCATTCATACATTCATTCCATTCATACATACACTCCTGTCGGTATCACTAATTGGATCTCCTGACGATTCAAGCTTGGATATTTGACTCGTGGGTCAAAAATCTAATTTTGGTGTCCTAAGGTACCGCTTTAATAGGGTGTTGTGCCTGTTGTCCCAGATGCTCTAACTGATACTTCGGCAGATCTCTTAGATATGCTTCTACAACTAATATTGTGTGTGTCAGATATCTGATTTGCAAATTAAGACAAGTAATTTATCAAATGGATGTTTAGTTTTGTCCTCCACGCACGCATTATCTCGTCATGCACATTACTAATTCTACAGTATATGTATTAAAATCAAGATGCAATAGAGATTAAGTCATTTGCTTATTTGCTTATTTGCTTATTTTGCATTAGGTACTATCCTATACACTGTTCCGTCAACATAAGATAGGACATATAGATACCCATCAGGTCCTACTCGCATATCCGTGATTTTTCCAAACTGTTTCGCAAAGATTGTGTCTTGAATTTCATTCCTATTATTAACGATCTTATCCGCAAGAACACCGTGAAGATCTAGTCCGGTTCTATCTTTATTTAGCTCAAAATGGTAAATTCTGCCGAAATCAACATCTCCAACAAATAGATCATTTTCATATTGTCGGCCGAGTTTGTCTGAATTAAAGAATAGTAATGCTGTGGGCCCTGTAGTTTCATTCCAAACTAATTCTGGATCGCTATAAATCCCCTTGCCATTGAAGTCTACCAAGTCATGGGCATTGAATTTAAGATCTTTGTAAAAGTATCCATTGTGATTGGGAACTGGATTATAGTCAGGAACAGGCCATATTCCTTGAATCTTCAACCATCCACTATTAAATCCTGGCTCGACCAGATTGATTTCATCTCCAAATCCTGCCCCATTTTCTGTATCCCATAATTTTCCAGTAATTGGATCAAAATCCATTCCAAAGCTATTCCTTATGCCGTAAGCATAGTATTTGTCTAAGGGATCTTTATTACCTAGTATGGGGTTGCCTACAACATCACCGTCTTGAGTGATTCTGAGTATACCACCTCTGCCAGTAGGGAAGGATCCATTATGGATATTGGAAGTCTGAGATTTTAGAACACTGCCTTCAAGATTGTTCCCCTTACAGCGATATATCATTTTATAATTGCTTGATATATCAGCACAGCTATCTCCGTCACCGCTTACGAGATACAGATTTTTGTCAGGTCCTATTTTAATAACTCCGCCAATATGATCAGCTCCTGGTGTTGCAGGGAGGTCTAATAAAAGATGAGGGTTTACAGCATGATTTCCCTCCAAATCGTAACTATAGAGGCGATTTCCCAGGGGATCATTGCCTGGAACGCAGTATGTTATATGTGGACAATGATCATTTCCGTCTTCCTTTGACTCTGTAAAGAACAGGAATATTTTGGTTGAATTGTTATTCTCTGCATTACTTTTATTATCCGAAGCATAATGATTTTTAGATATTGCTAGTCCTAGCAATCCCCGCTCCATTGCAGTTGCAACCTTAACATCAATTACTGGTTCGTTCAACAGTGTATTATTGATGACCCTCCGTACTGTTCCCTGGTTCTTCTCGAGAACCAAGAAATCATCATTGCCAAGAAATGCCATCTGTGTGGGTTTATCTAATCCTTTTACCACTACCTCTACCTTCAAAGTGGGATCCAGAACAATCGGAAGGTTGTTAGTTTCTAATTCTTTAGTCGATGCGCGGAGAGGTTGAGAAATAAATAATGAAATGGTAATTAAGGCTGCAGAGATAAGTACTAAAATTGATAATCTATAATTATACAACTAACAACTTTGACTATCTTCCTCAAATATTAAAATATATTTACTTTTGGCCGCAGGTTAGTAATCAATAGGCATTTTCTAATAGGTAGATAAATTCGATTAATAAAAGAAATGAAAATAATGCAAAATAACTGAAATGCGTTTGACTTTCACCATCTTGTTTAAACAATTAACAATCTTTATTTTGCATAAAATTGAAAATGTTAATAATTAAGAATAAAATATCCAGGTAAATGAAAATCATAATTCATCAAAGATAAAGATACCAAACATGAGTGTAAAACTAAATTGCAATAATTTACCCTGATGAATGCTTTCGAAAAATTGAGGCTATTATCTCTAATAACCAAAATGATTCTTAACAAAAAAGAAAACACTAAACAGATTAATTTTAGTTCGTCTCAAAAGAACTCAATAGCTGTGCAAATTTCATCTTTTTTTCGTAATGCAATTATGCTGTTTACACCTGGAATTTTTATTGTGATGCTTTTTATTAGTTCTAATACTTTTGGCCTTCAAAGTTACTCCGTTGTTTTGATGTGGGGTTCTGAAGGATCTAAGATAGCTGAATTTAATTATCCCCATAGTATAGTTGTCGACCCAACTGGTCATGTATATGTGACCGATGAAAATAATAACCGTGTGCAAGAGTTTGATTCAAATGGCACGTTCATCAGAAAATGGGGCTCCAATGGATCAAGTGAAGGTCAATTCTTAAAGCCTGAAGGAATAGATTTGGATTCATCTGGCAATGTTTATGTCGCCGATACCGGTAATTCGCGGATTCAAAAGTTTACCAGTAACGGTACCTTCATCAACAAGTGGGGATCAGAAGGACTAGATGATGGTCAATTCTCAGGACATGCTCATGGAGTTGATATAAATCAAGCGAATAGCGTGTATATAGTTGATAGGGACAATTCAAATATCCAAATGTTTAGTAACAACGGTGTTTTCATAACAAAATGGGGGTCAAACGGATCTAATGATGGTGAATTTAATAAACCGCATAGTAGTGCTGTTGACAATGATGGTAATGTGTATGTATCAGATATGTTTAATTTTCGTGTCCAAAAATTTACCAGCAACGGTACCTTCATCAACAAGTGGGGTTCGTATGGATCAGGTAACGGTCAATTTAAGCAACCAGCTGGTATAGCTACTGATGCATTTTCTAATGTGTATGTAGTCGACAAGTCAAATAATAATATTCAAAAATTTACCAACAATGGTACCTTCATCACAAAGTGGGCCTCCAAAGGCAATGAGAAGGGTCAGATTTCCGGAGCAGAAGATATATTTGTAGATTCATCTGGCGATGTTTATGTCGCCGATACCGGTAATTCGCGGATTCAAAAATTTAATACCTATTGATTATGATAAATTATAAATAGACATACTACTTCACGATGTACTTATTTTTCAACCCGCAACCTGATCTCAGTTCTTGTCGAGAGATGATAAGGTTAAGGAGATAAGGAGACATCTGATCAAGCTTTTTAAGAAGCCAAAAGAAAAAGAATTTGTGACAAAATTCATCTCTTGTTCTTTGACCCTCGTGGGGATTCTTGTTTTAACCATCGTAATTCCGCACAATTTTTTTTTTGACGGTTCACCTATTCTGAACATTGCATCATCAACATCAACTACATCATCGGAATTATCATATGATACTCTACAAAAACAAGTTTGGACTACGGGTGAAAAGATGCCAACTGCAAGAACTGAACTTCAGGCAGATTCTATTGGAGACAAGATTTATGCTATAGGAGGAGTAGAATATACCACCGGTGGCCAACTGGACACACTGGAAATATACGATACTGAAAAAAATGAATGGAACACTAGCGCTAAGGCATTACCTCAAGCTATAGACCACGGTGCAGCGGCATCTTATAATGGTAAAGTATATGTTGTAGGCGGTTTCACTGGGGTGAAAGTTCCAACTGATAAATTATTTATTTACGATCCAAAGAAAGATGAATGGAAAGAGGGTAAGCCGCTACCTTCACCTAGAGGTGCACTGTCTGCGGAGTTTATCAATGGAACCTTGTATGCAATAGGAGGTTTGAATTCTTCTGATGTTCCGGTAAATACCAATGAGGCTTACAATCCAGAAACTAACACTTGGACTACGAAAACACCAATGCCAACTGCAAGACATCATCTTGCGTCAGCTGTAGTTGACGGAAAATTGTATGCCATTGGGGGAAGAATTCTAGGTGATGGTGTTCGGTCAGAGGATATGGATGAATCATTAACTAATTTTAACAGGAATGAAATGTATGATCCTGAAACAGATACATGGACTACAAGACAACCCATGCTAGATAAAATAAGCGGATTTGCAGCCAGTACCGCAAATGGACGGATATATGTCTTTGGCGGAGAAGGTGTTGAAAAGACGTTGGATAGCGTCGAGAAATATAATCCTGCAACTAACAAATGGACTTATGAGCCATCAATGCCGACCAAAAGATTAGGACTAGAAGCAGTAACAGTCGGTGACAAAATCTATACTATTGGAGGACAAATCGTTAGTCCTGAAAAAGTTTACCACTCCCTGGATGTTAATGAGATCTTTAACGTAAAGGAAGAAAATTAAAAGGCCAATAATTGTCATTTTGTAAGAGATAAAGATGAAGGTAAATTCTGATTGTTTAACCAAGACGTGGAATCCAAATTAAATTAATCTTCTGCTATTGCGGTTCTTATTCTGTAATACATGTAGATGCCAATATTTATGTATTAAACTAAGGCGCTCTGAGTAGATTTGAAGTTCAATAAACTCAAATCTCTCAAATCACGGTTTCTTTTAGTTGTATCTTTATGTTCATTATTAGCAGCGGCATACTCACTCGCTATTATTGATGCAGCAGATATTCTGATTATAAGACTCTAAATTGGATGTAATAATTGTGGTGGAAGGACTTGAATCCATTCTGGCATGGCATTTTTAAATCCAATTGAAATATTACTTCCAGAGAAGCATGAAGGCAAATGATTAGAAACAAGAAACTTATTGTCTCTTGCTTCTGTGATTAACTAGTTATTAAATACCCTGACATGGCGCATCATCATCTCCTGATACGACCAAATTCCTATCACTGCCTTTACCTTCATAGAGATTTACTTTAAATAACAGACTGTGATCACCGTTGGGAACTTTAGCAACCACCCAGAAGATACCTTCTGAGTCTGTTTTTGTCGTAACATTCGTAGGCGGATTATGGTCTGGTATTACTTCTGCGGTATATGAAGAGTTGCCTTTCAGCCCCATAACAAGAATCCGTACATCTACGTCACTGTCCTGGTAAACAGTACATTTAACATCCATAGCAAGGCCGTGTACAATACTATGTGGTGGTAAAATGATTAAGAACAATACAACTAGTATGATAAACGATAGTTTTGTTATCAAAAATCTACATGTTTAGTATACAATGACTATTATTATTCTTATTGATGATTTTCTAAAAAAGTAAATGAACGTATTAATATCCACTTGTAAAATTTCACTTTTTCGGATCTTAGAAACACAGTATTTGAAGTTAACCTTTCAAGAGTTACCCGTGAATGGAGAATGCTGGGAGTCATTGTATCAAAGAATATTGATAGACATGAAAATGTTTTTTTGTATTTTACAGAATCTAATGTAGAGGGATGAACCTATAGGTAATAGTCTTTACAGATATGAGTTCAGTGTTTTTCTGCGACAATATGCCGATGCCCAATAAAATCTTTGAGGCTATGATCTGCAGTACTCCCAAGGTTACCAATACCTCTCAAGTAACAGTAAATAAAACTCGCTCCTGTATAGTCGTCTAATATGATAATATAGAACAAATCAAAGAAGCAATAATTGCTTTGAAAGACAACCCACAATTATGTGATAGTCTTGGGAAGAATGGTCGTAAAGAATTTTTACATAAATATAACCGGAACCTTATGGAGCGCCGATTGCATCAAATCTACGAGAATTTAATTTCAAATGGCATAGACAATAATAAAAGTTAACTAGAATTTTTTGCACTCAACAGCTTTAGTCATATAAAACACTTGTTTTAGTCTTGCCGAAGTGGATAATTTTCTTAAAGTTTGCTTTTTTTATTCATAACTCTTGGATATTCCGTACTAGGAAACGGTGGTTTCAAGTTAATTATCGATCGATTAATTTATTAAAACTAGAAAATCCTATTCCATTTTGCCTTAAAAGGTCAATCAGATATTCCAGGTCTTTTATATTCTTGTTACTCATTTGGGTTTTATTTCCGTCCTCCCCAATAGCAGTCCCTTGTTCACTAGATACTGTAAAGCCCTTGGGATGAATTAATACCACAGCATACCCGTATTTCTCAACGTTAGCATTAATATTCTTAGCAAGGGCTTGAATTGGAAATTTTATATCTGGACGACCAACATAATCCCTAAAGCCAATTGTGTATGGTAGAAAATAAATACCTTCAGCATTACTAGCATTGTCGTTTTTGGACTTTGAGGTGAAAATACTTTTACCCAAGTCGAATCTATTTTGATCCAGTATTGAGCTACTCATTATTTTGATTCCAAGTTCCCTAATAGCGTTAAGGGTGTCATTATTAAATCTGTTATATGGAGGAATGAAAATATCGGATTTATTTC
>Ga0207648_10007871_pt1 | contig 10398 bp, 10 predicted proteins | sample KBSMisM32_FD_184310 | JGI IMG/M metagenome (GOLD analysis project Ga0207648, IMG submission 184310) | Miscanthus rhizosphere microbial communities from Kellogg Biological Station, Michigan, USA - KBS Miscanthus M3-2 (SPAdes) (version 2) | ecosystem: Host-associated > Plants > Roots >... | reverse complement strand
GATGTGGGGCGTCGGGTGCCTGCCGCTGGTCGCGATCGGGTTCGCCCCCTCGGTGGCGGTGGTCGTGGTCGCGGCGTTCGTGCTCGGTGCGATGTTCTCGGCGCCGATGGTGATCTGGGGGACGCTCCTGCAGACCCGGGTGCCCGCGCACATGCTGGGCCGGGTCGCGTCGCTCGACTTCTTCGTGTCGGTCAGCCTGATGCCGATCTCGATGGCGTTGGCCGGTCCCGTCTCGGAGGCGATCGGGATCCGCACCACGTTCCTGGTCGCGGGCATCGTCCCGGGCGTGCTGGCCGCGCTGGCGATCTGGTTGTTCCGGCTGCCGCAGGACGAGATCACCCACCCGCTGGCGAGCAGCGACGAGACGGCGCCTGACATCGAGCCTGACATCGACCCCTACCCCGAACCCGAGCTCGCGGGCTGCGTGGCCTGACCTGCCCGGGGGCTGGGATGATGGCCCGGTGCGGGCCCAGGTGATCGTCGTGGCCGGCCCTTCGGGGTCGGGGAAGAGCCGCCTCGCCGCACGGCTCGGGCTCCCGGTCCTCCGGCTCGACGACTTCTACCGATCGGCTTGTGATCCGGCGCTGCCGCTGCTGCCGGGGGGCCTCGTCGACTGGGACGATCCGCGCTCCTGGCTCCATGACGAGGCCGTGGCTGCGGTCGAGGAGCTGTGCCGCACCGGGCGCTCCGACGTGCCCGTGTACGACATCGCCCGCGACGGCCGGGTCGGCCACCGGGTCCTCGACCTCGGCGGCGCCGAGCTGTTCGTGGCCGAGGGCATCTTCGCCCAGGAGGTGGTCGCCGAGTGCCGCGGGCGCGGGCTGGTGGCCGAGGCGATCTGCGTGACGCAGCACCCGATGGTCACGTTCTGGCGCCGGCTCGTACGCGACCTGCGTGAGCACCGCAAGCCGCCGCTGGTCCTGGTCCGGCGCGGCCTGCGCCTGGCCCGCGAGCAGCGGGCGGTCGTCGCGCACGCCGTTGCGCTCGGCTGCACACCGATGTCCCCCGACGCCGCGCACGAGCGGGTCCGCGGGCTGGTGGCGCGAGCCTCCCGGTGAGGGTCCCGACGCCGTTGTGGCGTGCCGAGTGCTGGGTCGTCGACCGCGCCCGCGGGGTCGTAGCCCGGTGGCAGGACATCCCCCGCCCCTCTCCCGAGCAGCCGGGTCCGATGCTGCTCGCCGGCGCCACGTTCCCGCTCGACGTGGTCGCCGACCACCCGCTCGTCCAGCCGGACGCGACGTCGTGCGGCTCGGCCACCCTCGTGATGCTGCGCATGCTCCGCTCCCCCGCGTACGCCGCCGAGGTGCTCGGTGCACCGGACCGCGACGCCGCGTTCGGCCGCGCCGCACTGGCGGTCCGGCGCCGTACCAACGCGCTGCGCGACGCCCGCGGTCGGCTGCAGCTGCCCTGGCCGGCCTCGCTCGGCACCCGGCCGGCCGCGATGATCCGGCTGCTGGATTCACCCGAGGGGTTCGGCAACCCGCAGCTGCGCTATCACAACGTCGTGATCGACCCGGCCGACCCCGACCCGGTCTACGACGCGATCGTCGCGTCGGTGCGTGCGGGCGAGCCGGTGCCGCTGTACATCGGCGACCACCGCTGGATGCAGCACATCGTGCTCGTGGTCCGCGCGGACGACGACCGGGTCGGCGTCTACGACCCGGCGGTCGGCCACGGCGCCGAGTTCACGCGGGATGAGTACCGCCGCGGCGAGCTCCGGGTGGCCGGCTGGCGGCGCGCCTGGCTCGCGATCCTCGGCTCGGTCAGCTGAGCGGCGCGAACAGGTCGACGCCGTTGCCGTCCGGGTCGTGCAACATGGCGTAGCGCATGCCCCAGAACGCGTCCCACGGCTCCAGGTGACCCTCCGCGCCAGCGGCGGTGAGGGCGGCGTACGCCTCGTCGACCTCGGCGGGCGAGCCGGCCTGGAACGCCAAGGACATCCGTGGCCCTCCGCTGCCCTCGGTCCACGAGGAGTCGAACGAACGGACCGTCTCGCGGGTGTCGAAGGCCAGCCGGACACTGCCCAGGTCGACCTCGACGTGCGGCTCGCCGTCGGCCTCGGCGGGGATCTCGAGACCGAGCAGGCGGTAGAAGGCGAGGCTGGCAGGCATGTCGGCGACGACGACGCCGATGACGGCAGGAGTCAGGTTCATGACTCGACGCTAGACGTCGGCAGGATCCGCTGCGCCCCCTAGATGCCGGTGTTGCGCCAGACCCCGATGCCGGGCGCGACCGTGCGCTCGTCGTACGACACCCCACGAACGTACGACGTGGCGCCGACAGTCCGCGGTCCTAGGGGGCGCCGAGCGCGGCGTACCCCGGCTTGATCACCTCGTCGATCATCGCCAGGCGCTCGTCGAACGGCAGGAACGACGATTTGACCGCGTTGACGGTGAACCACCGCAAGTCGGCCAGACCGTAGCCGAACGCCTCGCTCAGCGCGGTCATCTCGCGGGTCATCGAGGTGCCGCTCATCAGCCGGTTGTCGGTGTTGACGGTGACCCGGAACCGCAGCCGGGTGAGCAGCCCGATCGGGTGCTCGGCGATCGACGCGGCGGCGCCGGTCTGCAGGTTGGAGAACGGGCACATCTCCAGCGGGATCCGTTGGTCGCGGACGTACGCCGCCAGCCGGCCGAGCTCCACCGACCCGTCGTCGGCGACCGTGATGTCGTCGATGATCCGGACGCCGTGTCCGAGCCGGTCGGCGCCGCACCACTGGATCGCCTGCCAGATCGACGGCAGCCCGAACGCCTCGCCGGCGTGGATCGTGAAGTGCGCGTTCTCGCGCTGGAGGTACTCGAACGCGTCGAGGTGCCTGGTGGGCGGGTAGCCGGCCTCCGCGCCGGCGATGTCGAACCCGGCGACGCCGCGGTCGCGCCAGGCGACGCTGAGCTCCGCGATCTCGCGCGAGCGGGCCTGGTGGCGCATCGCGGTCAGCAGCTGGCGGACCACGATCCGGCCGCCGGCCGCCGCCTGGCCCTCGTCGAAACCCTCCTGCACCGCGGCCACGACCTCGTCGAGCGTGAGGTCACCGCCGAGGTGCTGCTCCGGTGCGTAGCGCACCTCGGCGTAGACGACCCCGTCCTGGGCCAGGTCCTCGACACACTCCCGGGCGACCCTGGTGAGCTGCTCGGCCGTCTGCATCACCGCGACGGTGTGGTCGAAGGTCTCCAGGTAGCGCTCCAGCGACCCCGAGTCAGCCGACTCGGTGAACCAGCTGCCGAGCGACGCGGGGTCGGGGGCCGGCAGCTCGTGCCCGATCTCCCGCGCGAGGTCCACGATCGTCGCCGGACGCAGCCCACCGTCGAGGTGGTCGTGCAGCAGCACCTTCGGCGCCCTGCGGACCAGGTCGTGATCGAGGGCGATAAGTTCGGCGATGTCGTCAGGCACAGCGCCATCCTGCCAACCGAGGAGTTCCATGCGCACATTCGGCACCGTGGAGGAGATCGAGTCGGCCGTCGGCGAGGAGATCGGCACCACGGAATGGGTCGAGATCACCCAGGAGCGCGTCGACCGGTTCGCAGACGCGACCGACGACCACCAGTGGATCCATGTGGACCGGGAGCGAGCGGCAACGGGGCCGTTCGGCGGCACGATCGCGCACGGCTACCTGACCCTGTCGCTGATCCCGTACTTCGGCAGCCAGCTCTTCGCGCTCGCCAACCCGGGCGCCAAGCTGAACTACGGCGTGAACAAGGTGCGGTTTCCCAACCCGGTCAAGGTCGGAGCGAGGATCAGGGCCACGGCCAAGGTCAACGGGGTCGTCGAGATGTCCGCCGGCCACCAGCTCACGATGGGCTTCACGATCGAGATCGAGGGCGAGGACAAACCGGCCTGCGTCGCCGAGACGGTCGTGCTGCTGCTCGCCTGACTCGTTGAGATGGGCCTCCGGCCCCCTCGAGATGCGCCTTCCGGTTCATGTCGTTGGGACCGGAGGCACATCTCGGGGGTGCGCGAGGCCCATCTCAACGAACGCGGTCGATCACCAGCGGCTGCGCCTGGTACGACGAGCGGTCCGGCGCCACGTCGTACCCGTCCTCCAGCGACGCCAGCGCCCGCTCGAAGCGGTGCGGCTCGTCGGTGTGCAGGGTGAGCAGCGGGGCGCCCTCGCGCACCTCGTCGCCGGGACGGGCGTGCCAGACGACGCCGGCGCCGGCCTGCACCGGGTCCTCCTTGCGCGCGCGCCCGGCCCCGAGTCGCCACGCGGCCAGGCCGACCGCCATCGCGTCCAGCCGGGTCAGCACCCCCGTGGCCGGGGCGGGCACGTCGTGGGTCTCCTTCGCCACCGGCAGGTCCGCCGACGGGTCGCCGTCCTGCGCCTCGATCATGGCGCGCCAGGTGTCCATCGCCTTGCCCGAGGCCAGCGCCTCGGCCGGGTCGACGTCGTCGCGCCCGGCTCCTGCGAGCATCTCGCGGGCCAGCGCCAGGGTCAGCTCAACCACGTCGGCCGGACCGCCGCCGGCCAGTACCTCGATGGACTCACGCACCTCGAGCGCGTTGCCCGCCGCGAGCCCGAGCGGTGTGGACATGTCGGTGAGGAGGGCGACCGTGTGCACACCTGCGTCGTTGCCCAACGCCACCATCGTCTCCGCGAGCTCGCGCGCCGCGTCGCCGTCCTTCATGAACGCGCCGGTGCCGACCTTCACGTCGAGCACCAGCGCACCGGTGCCCTCCGCGATCTTCTTCGACATGATCGACGACGCGATCAGTGGGATCGCCTCGACCGTGCCGGTCACGTCGCGGAGCGCGTAGAGCTTCTTGTCGGCCGGGGCGAGCCCGTCGCCGGCAGCGCAGATCACTGCGCCGACCGACTCCAGCTGCGCGAGCATCTCGTCGTTCGACAGCGTCGCTCGCCAGCCGGGGATCGACTCCAGCTTGTCGAGGGTGCCACCCGTGTGCCCGAGCCCGCGTCCGCTCAGCTGGGGGACGGCGACCCCGCACGCCGCGACCAGCGGGGCCAGCGGCAGCGTGACCTTGTCGCCGACACCGCCGGTCGAGTGCTTGTCGGCGGTGGGCCGTGACAGCGACGAGAAGTCCATCCGTTCGCCCGACGCGATCATGGCACCGGTCCAGCGGGCGATCTCGCGCCGGTCCATGCCGTTGAGCAGGATCGCCATCGCCAGCGCCGACATCTGCTCGTCGGCGACGTCTCCGCGCGTGTAGGCGTCGATGATCCAGTCGATCTGGCTGTCCGACAGCGCGCCCTTGTCCCGCTTCGCCGAGATCACCTCGACCGCGTCGTGCTGCTCAGGCATCGAGGTCCGTCCGCAGGTTGTCGGGGCCGAAGGCGTCGGGCAGGACGTCGGTCATCCGGGCCACTCCGGAGACCGTCCACACCCGCAGCTCGGGCCCGCCGTTCTCCCAGAGCAGCTGACGGCAGCGACCGCACGGCATCAGCACGTCTCCCCGTCCGTCGACGCAGACGAAGTGCGTCAGCCGTCCGCCGCCGGTCAGGTGCAGCTCGGAGACGACGCCACACTCGGCGCACAGGGTCACGCCATACGCCGCGTTCTCGACGTTGCAGCCCGCCACCGTGCGGCCGTCGTCCACCAGGGCGGCGGCTCCGACGCGGAACCGGGAGTATGGCGCGTAGGCGTGCTGCATCGCCGCGGACGCGGCCTCGTGCAGAGAGCGCCAGGGTTCGTCCGCGAGCTCGGGCCGGTCAGCCCTTGACATACGGTTCACCGTCGGCCGCCGGTGCCCGCACCCGGCCGACCAGCCCTGCCACCGCCAGGATCGTGGCGACGTACGGCAGCATCGCGAGGAGGTTCGACGGGATGGAGGGGACGTTGATCGAGAGCATCGTCTGCAGCGCGGATGCGAAGCCAAACAGCAGTGACGCGGCGACGGCTCCCCGCGGGCTCCAGCGACCGAAGATCAGCGCGGCGAGCGCGATGAAGCCCTGGCCGGAGGTGATGTTCTTCGCGAACGCACCGACGGAGCCGATGGTGAAATACGCCCCACCGAGACCGGCCACCGCCCCGCCGAGGATCACGTTGCGGTAGCGCATCCCGAGTACCTTGATGCCCACCGTGTCGGCCGCCTTGGGATGCTCGCCCACGGCGCGGGTGCGCAGCCCCCAGCGGGTGCGGAACAGCCACACGTCGATCACGATGATCAGCACGTACGTCAGGTAGACGACGATGTTGGCCTGGAACAGCAGTGGCCCCACCACCGGGATGTGGCTCAACAGCGGAATGTTGATCTGACCCAGCACCCCCGGGTTGTTCAGGGTGTCGGCGTTGGGCTGCATGAAGGCGTCGTAGAAGAAACCGGTCAGGCCGAGCGCGAACACGTTCAGGACGACGCCGAGGACCACCTGGTTGACGAGGTACTTGATCGCGAACAGCGCCAGCATCACGCCCATAAGCGCGCCGGCGACCATCGCCCCCACCAGGCCGAAGTAGATGCCCGCGACACTGCCGGTGAGCGCCGCTGCCCAGGCGCCGGCGAGCATCTGGCCCTCGATCGAAACGTTGATCACCCCGGACCGCTCGCAGAGCACTCCGGCCAGGGCGCCCAGGATCAGTGGGACCGACAACCCGATCGAGTTGCTGAGGAGCCCGACCAGGTCCAGGGTGCGGCCGTCTCCGCGTGCGGACACCCAGCACAGGAACGCGACCATGAACGACACGAACGCGGCGGCGAGCAGCCAGGGCATCGCGCGGCGGCTGCACCCCCGGACGAGCTGGTAGACGCCGAGCAGCACGATGACCACGCCGAGCACCAGGGCGGTGGCCCGGCCTGGAAGGACCAGGTCCGGCACGGAGAGCGCGTCGGTGGCACCCATCTTCAGGCGCGCCTCGTTCCCGGACGGGAGGCTGAGCGCGAGGAACCAGATGGTGACCAGGCCCAGGAGCACCAGGAAGGTCCCACTGACCAGGCGCTGCCGCCAAGAGGTCTGGGTGACGACCTCGTGTTCGACGACGACGTCCTCGGGGGCTACGGCCGTGCTCATCCGTTCCACCCCTTCGCCAGCTCGGAGCCGACGCCCTCGCCCGTGGTCTTGATCCGGAAGATCGCCCGGATCACCGCCGGAGCGGCGATGAACAGCACGATCAGCGACTGGATCACCGCGACCAGGTCGATCGGCGTATAGCTCTGCATCTGGGTGCCGCCCGCGTGGAGGGCGCCGAAGAGCAGCCCGGCGAACACGATGCCGATCGGGTTCGCCCGCCCCAGCAGGGCCACGGTGATTGCGTCGAAGCCGATCCCGGCGTCGATGTCCTGGGTGACCTGCGTGTTCGTGCCCAGGATCTGGCTGACCCCCGCGAGCCCGCTGAGCGCACCCGCGAGCAGCATCACCGTGGTGTAGCTGCGCTCGACACTCATGCCGGCCGTACGGGCGGCGAACGGGTTCGCGCCCACAGCGCGTAGCCGAAAGCCGAGCCGGCTGTACTTGAGCAGCCACCAGGTCAGGGCCGCCGCCAGCAGGGCGACGAAAAGTCCGGCGTGGACGCGCATCGTGCTGCCGAACAGGGGGAACAGCTGTGCGTTGTGCTCAACGGGGTTGGAGATCGCCTGGCCGTACGGCGGCGCCTGGAACCCCTTGACGGACAGGAGATAGGCCAGTGCGAAGAACGCGATGTAGTTGAGCATGATCGTCGTGATCACCTCGTGCGCCCCGGCGCGGGCCTTCAGCCAGCCGGCGAGTCCACCCCACAGCGCCCCACCGAGCATTCCCGCGAGGATCGCCGCAATCACGTGGATTCCCGCCGGCAGGTGCCAGTGGAAGCCGACGTACCCGGCGAAGATCGCGCCGATGATGATCTGCCCCTGGCCACCGATGTTGAACAACCCGGCGCGGAACGCCAGGCCCACGGACAGGCCGCCGACGATGAGCGGGGTCGCGTTCACGAGAGTCTCAGACAGCGGGTACAGGTAGCCGGTCAGCGTGCCTTTCGCAGCCAGGGTCGGGTTGAAGATCGCCCCCTGGAACAGCGCCAGGTAGGCACCGCCGACCGCCCTGCCGGCGGCGGTGAACGTGTCGATCGGGTAGGCGAAGAAGTACGAGGCGGCAGCGCGGGTGTCCGGATCGGCGATGGCGATCAGGACCGCGCCGATCGCCAGCGCGGAGACGAACGCCAACGCGGTGACCAGGATCGTCTCGCGAAGGCTGGTGCTGGCAGGCCCCGCGCCGTCGGACGCGGCTCCGGGCTCGGGCGCCGAGGACTCACTGGCTGGCGCGACGTCCGACTCCGTGTTGCTCACGACGCCTCCTCGTGCGCCGGCACCGTGCCGGCCATCAGCAGCCCGATCTGTTCGGCGTCGGTCCCACCGGGGACCTCGCCGATGATCTTGCCCCGGTACATGACACCGATCCGGTCGGCGAGGCCCAGGACTTCGTCCAGCTCGCTTGACACCAGGATCACGGCGGCGCCGGCGTCGCGCTCGGTCACGATTCGCTTGTGCACAAACTCCATCGAGCCGACGTCGAGGCCCCGCGTCGGCTGCGCGACGATGAGCACCTTCAGCGGCCGGGTCAGCTCGCGGGCGAGGACCACCTTCTGCTGGTTGCCGCCGGACAGGGTGGACGCGGGATGCTCGACCGACGACGTGCGTACGTCGTACTCGGCGACCCGGTCGAGGGCGTTCTGCCGGATCAGCTTCAGGTCGAGGTTGGCGCCCTGGGAGTACGGCTTGGTGTCGTACAGGTCGAGGACGAGGTTTTCCGCAACCGTGAAGCTGCTGACCAGGCCGTCGTGCAGCCGGTCCTCGGGCACGTAGCCGACGCCTTGGCCCAGGATGTCGTCGATCCTGGCCTTGGTGATGTCGCTGCCGGCGAGCGTGATCCTGCCCTGCTCGACGGGTGTCAGTCCCACCAGCGCCTCGGTGAGCTCGGTCTGGCCGTTGCCCTGCACCCCGGCCAGCGCGTAGATCTCTCCGCCCCGCACGGAGAAGCTCACGTCGTCGACGAGCACCTGGCCAGCCTCGTCGACGATCCGGACGCCCTCGGCCGAGATCACCTCGTCGCCCGGCGTCGCCGGCTCCTTCTCGATGTTCAGCTTCACCGGCCGGCCGACCATCATCGAGGCGAGCTCGGCAGCGGACGAGTCCGGACTGGCCTCGCCAACCACCTTCCCCCGGCGGATGACGGTGATCCGGTCGGCTACAGCGCGCACCTCACGCAGCTTGTGGGTGATGAAGACGATCGACGTGCCCGCCGCCTTGAGCGTCCGCATCACGTCCATCAGGTCGTCAGTCTCCTGCGGGGTGAGCACCGCGGTCGGCTCGTCGAGGATCAGCACCTTCGCATCTCGGATCAGCGCCTTGACGATCTCGACCCGCTGCTGGACTCCGACCGGCAGGTCCTGCACGAGGGCGTTGACCGGCACCTGCAGCCCGTAACGCTGGGAGACCTCCTGCACCTCACGCTGCGCCTTCTTCCGGTCCAGGAAGCCGAACCTCGTGGTGCGCTCGTGGCCCAGCTCGACGTTCTCGGCGACCGTGAAGACCGGGATCAGCATGAAGTGCTGGTGGACCATGCCGATGCCGGCGGCCATCGCGTCGCCCGGCCCGGCGAACGTCACCGGCTGGTCATCGACCAGGATCTGGCCCTCGTCGGGGTGGTACAGGCCGTAGAGCACGTTCATCAGGGTGCTCTTTCCGGCACCGTTCTCGCCGACCAGGGCATGAATCTCGCCGGGCTCGACCACGAGATCGATCGAGTCGTTGGCGATCAGGGAGCCGAAACGCTTCGTGATTCCCCGCAGCTCGAGCTTCACCGGGCCTCCTCCTGTTGGGTCACCCTAACGGCAGTGCAGCGGGAGAGCACCGGCGTCCGATGCTCCCCCGCTGCAAGCTGTCATTGCCCTTGCTTCAGTGGTCGACCCCGTGTGGGGTCGGCGTCACTTGGGCTGGCTGGGCGAGGTGATCTTGATCTTGCCGGAGATGATGTCCGCCTTGATCTGGTCGAGCTCGCTCTTGACGTCTGCCGGGACCTTCGAGTCGAAGTTGTGGTACGGCGCGAGGCTGGTGCCGCCGTTCTTCAGATCGCCGATGTAGCTGCCCTTCGGGAACTTGCCGTCGGCGGCTGCGTTGACGTACTCGGTCACCGACTTGGTGAGGCCCTTCTCGACGCTGGTGATGAAGTACTTGCAGTACTGCGCGGCACTCTCGCAGCCGTCGGTGTCGACCCACATCACGTTGACCTTGCCGCCGGAGCCCTGCGCGGCAGCGCCCGCACCGAGGCCGGTGCCACCAGCAACGGGAAAGATGATGTCCGCACCCTGCTGGATGAAGGCCTGGCTGATCTGCTTGCCCTTGTTCTGGTCGGTGAACGAGTTGGCGAACGTGCCCGCCTTCTGCTTGTTCTCGTCCCAGCCGAGCACCTGGACCTTCTTCCCCTTCTGCTTGTTGTAGTACTGCACGCCCTCCCAGAAGCCGTCCATGTAGATC
>Ga0207648_10007870_pt1 | contig 10399 bp, 4 predicted proteins | sample KBSMisM32_FD_184310 | JGI IMG/M metagenome (GOLD analysis project Ga0207648, IMG submission 184310) | Miscanthus rhizosphere microbial communities from Kellogg Biological Station, Michigan, USA - KBS Miscanthus M3-2 (SPAdes) (version 2) | ecosystem: Host-associated > Plants > Roots > Rhizosphere... | reverse complement strand
GCCTTCTTCCCGGCGTGACCGCCGCGGCCACCACCGCGGTTTTCGCGACCGGGGACGGACCCGGTGTGACTGCCCGGGCGACAACTGCGGTCTTGGCGACGGGCGCACCGATGACGCCCACTCCTGCGCGACCTGGTCCGAGCGGCATATCAGACTCCTACGGCTTCGGGTGCCGCGTCGGCTTCGGCCGGTACCGCCGCCGTTCCCGCCCCGCCCGCCTGACCACCCCTCGATCAGAAGGTCGATTCCTGACATGGCTCTGAAGCTCGGCGCGTACACCGCCTGCCTGCACGACCGTCCCCTGGCCGAGGCCCTCGAGGTGCTCAAGGGCAACGGCCTGACCTCGGTGGAGGTCAACACCGGCGGGTTCATCCCGTCCCCGCACTGCCACGTCGACCTGCTGCTGTCCTCCGAGCAGGCCCGTGCCGACTACCTCGGCGAGTTCTCCTCCCGCGGCATGGAGCTGACCGGGCTCAACTGCAACGGCAACCCGCTGAACCCGCTGCCCGGCGTCGGCCCGAAGCACGCCGACGACATGCGCCGCTCGATCGAGCTCGCCGGCGCACTCGGGATCAACAACATCGTCTGCATGTCGGGCACACCGGGGTCGGACCCCGACGCGAAGTACCCGTCCTGGGTGGTCAACCCGTGGGACGGGGTCTACATGGACGTCCTGGACTACCAGTGGGACGTCGCCGCGAAGTTCTGGACCGAGATCGACGGTCTCGCCCGGGCCAACAACACGCGGATGGCCATCGAGATGCACCCGCACAACCTGGTGTTCTCCCCGGTCACGCTGAAGAAGCTGTGCGACATGGTCGGCGCCGGCAATGTGGGCGCGGAGATGGACCCGTCGCACCTGATGTGGCAGGGAATGGACATCGTCGCCTGCATCCGCTGGCTCGGCCCGCTGGTGTTTCACGCCGCGGCCAAGGACGCGGCGATCACCCCCGGTGTGGACATTCGGGGTGTGCTCGATACCTCGTTCGATCCAGGCGCGAACGGTCCCGTCAACGCCCTCGCCATTCAGGCGGACGGCAGGATGCTCGTGGGCGGGCAGTTCACCCTGCTCGGCGGCGGCGGTCCCGGAACCATACCGCGCAGTAATTTCGGACGTCTCAATGCCGACGGCTCGCTCGATTTCTCCTTCAATGCGGGGGCGAGCGGCGCCGTCTATGCGGTCGCGGTACAGGCGGACGGGAAGATTCTGGTCGGCGGGAACTTCACCCTGCTGGGCGGCGGCACCGGCAACACGCCGCGAACGTATCTCGGGCGGCTCAACGCGGACGGCTCGCTCGATGCCTCTTTCTTTCCAGGCGCCAACGCGCCGATCACCGCCGTGGCCGTGCAGCCAGACGGGAAGATCGTCGTCGGCGGACAGTTCACGATGCTGGGCGGCGGCGGGATCGGCACGACGCCGCGAAGTCATCTCGCGCGGCTCAATGCGGACGGCTCGCTCGACACCACCTTCAATCCCGGCGCGGACGGCACGGTCAACGCGCTCGCGCTCCGCCCTGACGGGAAGATCCTGGTCGGCGGCGCCTTCACGACCCTCGGCGGCGGCGGCTCGGGGACGACCACGCGCAACGATCTCGGGCGCCTCAACGCCGACGGCTCACTCGATCTGTCCTTCGACCCGGGCGCGAACGGCAGCGTCAACAGCCTCGCGTTGCAGCCAGACGGGTGGATCCTCGTCGGCGGACAGTTCACGATGCTGGGTGGCGGCGGGACGGGCACGACGCCGCGCAACAGGATCGCGCGGCTCGATGCCGACGGCATGATCGATCCCTCTCTGAATCCGGGCGCGGACAACTCCGTCCTGGCGCTGGCGTCGCAGACCGACGGCAAGATCGTGGTGGGCGGCGCCTTCACGACTCTGGGTGGCGGGGGGAGCGGCACGACCGCGCGCAACTATCTCGGACGGTTGAACCGCGACGGCTCGCTCGAGACGTCCCTGTATCCAGGCACGAACAGCGACGTGACCGCGCTGGCGGTGCAGCCGGACGGAAAGATCCTCCTCGGCGGCGCCTTCACGCGGCTGGGCGGGGGCGGGACCGGCACGACGGCGCGGAGCAATCTCGGTCGGCTCAACGCCGACGGCTCGCTCGACGCGCTGTTCACTCCAGGCGCTGACCAGTACACCGAAACCCTCGCCGTCCAACCGGACGGCAAGATTCTGGTCGGCGGCGCATTCACGACCTTGGCCGGGGTGGCGCGCCACAGACTCGGGCGACTCAATGCCGACGGCTCGCTCGATGCATCGTTCAACCCGGGCGCGAATGGCGTCGTTTACACGCTCGCCCTGCAGCCGGACGGAAAGATCGTGGTCGCCGGCGACTTCACGACGCTGGGTGGCGGCGGCACCGGCACGCCAACGCGGAACCACATCGGCCGCTTGAACGCGGACGGCTCGCTCGATGCCGCGTTCGATCCGGGCGCGAACGGGGTCGTCAACGCCGTGGCCCTGCAGCCGGATGGGAAGATCCTCGTCGGCGGCGGATTCACGACGCTCGGCGGCGGCGGGACCGGCACAACCGGGCGTATCCGCATCGCCCGGCTCAACGCGGACGGATCGCTTGACGCGCCGTTCGATCCGGGCGCCAATGGCGTGGTTTACACCCTGGCGCCACAGCCGGATGGGAAGGTCCTGGTCGGCGGCGATTTCACGATGCTGGGCGGCGGCGGCAGCGGCACGACACCCCGGAGCCGCCTGGGGCGGCTCAACCCCGACGGCTCGCTCGATGCCTCGTTCGACCCGGGCGCGAGTGCCATACCGCAGGCGCTCACGGTGCAGTCCGACGGAAAAATCCTGGTCGGCGGGTTCTTCACCACGCTCGGCGGCGGCGGCACGGGCCTGATGCCGCGGAGCCAAATCGGCCGCCTCAACGCCGACGGCTCGATCGACACGTCGTTCGATCCGGGCGCCAACAACTATGTGTTGACGCTGGCGGTGCAGTCGGACGGGAAGGTTCTGATCGGCGGCGCCTTCACCATGCTGGGCGGTGGCGGAAGTGGCACGACGGTGCGCACCTCCTTCGGCCGGCTGACGAACACGGACGCCGCGATCCAGAGTCTCGCGGTTGCGAGCGGCGGCGGCGTGATCACCTGGTCGCGCAGCGGTGCAGGTCCGGAGGTCTGGCGCACGACGTTCGAGTCGTCCACCGATGGCGGCGCGACCTACACGTCGCTCGGGAGCGGCGCCCGCATCGCCGGCGGCTGGCAGATGAGCGGCCTGAGCCTGCCGGTCAACCAGAACCTCCTCATCCGAGCGCGCGGGTACTACCAGACGGGGTATTTCGGCGGGTCCGCTTCGATCGTCGAATCGGTGCGCAACGTCTTCGTCTTTGCCGCGCCACCGACGATGGTGACCGGCGCGGCCACCGCGATTGCGCTCACCGGCGTGACGCTCAACGGGACGGCCAATCCGAACGGGTTCGCGACCGCCGGCAAGTTCGAGTACGGGCTGACGCCCGATTACGCCGCGCCGAGTACGACGCCGGCGCAAGGCCTCGGCTCGGGCACTGCCCCGACGGCCATAGGCGGCGGCGCCATCACGGGCTTGACCTGCAACACGCTCTACCACTTCCGGGCAGTCGGCACGAATGCGGCGGCCACGGTCAACGGCGGTGATGCGACGTTCACGACCGCCGCCTGTCCGCCGACAGTCGTGACCGGCACGGCCGGCGCGATCGGTCTCACCAGTGCGACGCTCAACGGCACGGCCAATCCGAACGGGACGGCGACGACCGGCAACTTCGAGTACGGCACGACGATCGGTTACGGCAGTACCACGCCGACCCAGAACCTCGGATCCGGCAGCCTCGTCGCGCTCATCGGCGGCGGCGCGCTGACGAACCTGACCTGCAGCACGCTGTACCACTTCCGCGCGGTCGCCGCGAATGTGGCCGCAGGGGTCAGCGGTCTCGATGCGACGCTGACGACCGCCGCGTGCCAACCACCGGTCATCGCGACGCAGCCCACGAATCAGACGGTAGTCGTCGGCGATACGGTGAGCTTCACGGCGACGGCGAGCGGCACCCCGGCGCCGACGGTGCAGTGGCAGTCAAGCACGGCCGGCGGATCGACGTTCAGCAACATCGCCGGTGCGACATCGACCGCGTACGCGTTCACGCCGGTGCCGGCCGATAACGGGCGCCAGTATCGGGCCGTCTTCAGCAACGTGTCGGGTGTCGCCACGACCAGCGCCGCCACCCTCACCGTGAACGCGGCGATCTCGGCTCCGTCCATGACGACGCACCCTTCCAATCAGACGGCGTCGCCAGGCGGCGTCGCCTCGTTCTCGGCGTCGGCCGGCGGATCACCGGCGGCGGTGAGATGGCAGGTGAGCAGGAACGGCGGGTCGACGTTCACGGACATCGACAACGCGAACAGTAGTACGTACTCCTTTACGGCGGTCCCGGCCGACAACGGCAGCCAGTTCCGAGCCGTGTTCACCAATAGCGCGGGCGCGGCGACGAGCAACGCCGCCGCGCTCACAGTAACGATGCCGGCGATGTCGGTCGATCGGACGTCGCTCGTGTTTGGCGCCTCGTCGAGCGGAACCGCGCTCGTGTCGAAGACCGCCGCGCAGAGCGTTCGCCTGATACAGGCCGGCGCCGGCCCGGTGACGTGGACCGCCACCGCGAATCAACCCTGGCTGACGGTCTCACCGGTGTCGGGTTCGGGTTCGGGCGACCTCACCATCGGCGTCGCCTTCGCTCCCGGACTGACGGCCACGCAGACCGGCAGCATCACGCTGACGTTCCTCGGTGCGGGCAATTCGACCGTGCCGATCGGCGCGACCCTCAACGTGGCGACCGGCTCGGCGGCGCCATTCGGCGCCTTCGACACCCCGACCGACGGCACCCCGGGGATCACGGGGTCGGTTGCGGTCACCGGCTGGGCGCTCGACGACATCGACGTGACGGGCGTCCGCGTGCTGCGCGACCCCGTTGCCGGAGAGACGCCCGGGCAGCTCGTCTTCATCGGGAACGCGGTGTTCATCGAGGGCGCGCGGCCCGACGTGCAGACAGCCTACGCCGCGCTCCCTCGCAATGCGCGCGCCGGATGGGGCTATCTGATGCTGACCAACTTCCTGCCGAATCATGGCAACGGGACGTTCACGCTGCGCGCGTTCGCTGACGATGCCGATGGCCATTCGTTCCCGCTCGGGTCGAAGACGATCACCTGCACGAACGCGACGGCGACCCTGCCGTTCGGTGCGATCGACACGCCGGAGCAGGGACAGACGATCGGCGGTGCCGTCATCAACTTCGGCTGGGTGCTGGCGGCGCAGCCGACCGCGTCGGGACTGTTCGTCCCGTTCGACGGCTCGACGGTCCAGGTCTTCGTGGACTCGCTGCCAATCGGGCCCCTGACGTCGTACAACAACGCGCGCACCGACATTCAGGCATTCTTCCCCGGCTACGCCAACACCGACGGCGCGGTCGGCGCGAAGGTCATCGATACGACGGTGCTGACCAACGGCGTGCACACGATTTTCTGGCTGGCGACCGACAACACGGGGGCGACCGCCGGCATCGGCAGCCGCTACTTCCGGGTCTCGAACGGCACGAGCCTGATCGCGGCGCCGGTGCGTGCCAGCGCGGTCGCCAGCGGCGCCGCCATCGCCGTCGTCCACGGCCTCGACGCGAACGCGGCCGCGGACGTGGTGGTGCAGGACGCCGACGGGGTGCGGCGCATCCGCGCGGCCCCGCTCGAGCGCGTCGCGATCACGCTGGACTCCACGCCCGGTGAAGCCGCGTATCGGGGCTACGAGTTGATCGACGGCGAATCGATGCCGCTGCCGATCGGATCCCACCTCGACGCACGGACGGGGGAGTTCGTGTGGATGCCGGGGCTGGCGTTCGGCGGTACGCACCGCTTGATGTTCATCCGAGCGGCGGACGGGCGCGAGGAGCGGATCCTCGTCGACGTCACGATCGGCCCGACGCCGGCGATCGGGAAATGAGGCCGCGCGCTATCGTCCGCGAAGCAGGGTAGCGCGCACGAACTCGCGGTTCATCCGGGCGATGTTCGTGATCGAGATCTCCTTCGGGCAGACGGCCTCGCATTCCCCCTCGTTCGAGCAGCTCCCGAAGCCCTCGGCGTCATGCCGATCCACCATGTCCACGACACGGGCCGTGCGCTCGACCTGACCCTGGGGCAGCAGCGCAAGGTGGGAGATCTTGGCGGAGGTGAAGAGCGCGGCTGACGCGTTCTTGCACGCCGCGACGCAGGCGCCGCAGCCGATGCAGGCGGCCGAGTCCATCGCCTGTTCGATCGTGGGGCGGGGAATGAGGATGGCGTTGGCGTCGCGCGCGCCGCCGACGTTGATCGAGGTGTAGCCGCCGGCCTGGATGATCCGGTCGAAGGCGCTGCGATCGACGACGAGATCCTTGATGATCGGGAAGGCGCGGGCGCGCCACGGCTCGAGCGTCAGCGTGTCGCCGTCCTTGAACGAGCGCATGTGGAGCTGGCAGACGGTGGAGGCGCGCATCGGCCCGTGCGCGAGCCCGTCGATCAGGAACCCGCAGGTGCCGCAGATGCCCTCGCGGCAGTCGGAGTCGAACGCGATCGGATCGTCCCCCTTCCTGATCAGCCCTTCGTTGACGACGTCGAGCATTTCCAGGAACGACATGTCGGGGGAGACGTCTTCCGCCTTGTAGTCGATCAGCTTGCCAGGCTTGTCCGGCCCGGCCTGCCTCCAGACTCGTAGATTGATGCGCATGGTTACTTGTAGCTGCGCTGCGACGGCTTCACGTACTCGAAGTGCAGCGCCTCCTTGTGCAGCTCGGGCTTCGCGCCGACGCCCTTGAACTCCCAGGCCGCCGCATACGAGAAATTGGCGTCGTCGCGCAGCGCCTCGCCGTCGGGCGTCTGGCTCTCTTCGCGGAAATGGCCGCCGCACGACTCGGTGCGGTGCAGCGCGTCGAGCGCGAGCGTCTCGGCGAACTCGAGGTAGTCGGCGACGCGGCCGGCGTATTCCAGGTTCTTGTTCAGGTTGTTCGGCTCGCCCGGCACCGACAGGTTCTGCCAGAACTCGTCGCGCAGCCGCGGAATCTCGGCGAGCGCGTGGTGCAGGCCGGCGGCGTTGCGCGCCATGCCGACGTGATCCCACAGGAGCTGGCCGAGGCGGCGGTGGAGCTGGCGCGGCGTCTCCTTGCCCTTGACGCGCAGGAGCATGTCGATGCGCTGCTGGACCGAGCTCTCGGCTTCCTTGAACGCCTCGTGCTCGGTCGTGATCCCCTGGAACAGGGTGCCGCCGAGGTAGTTGGCCAGCGTGTAGGGAATCACGAAGTAGCCGTCGGCGAGGCCCTGCATCAGCGCGCTCGCGCCGAGGCGATTGGCGCCGTGGTCGGAGAAGTTCGCTTCGCCGAGCACGTGCAGCCCCGGGATCGTGCTCATCAGGTTGTAGTCCACCCACAGGCCGCCCATCGTGTAGTGGATGGCGGGGTAGATCCGCATCGGCACCTGGTACGGATCCTCGTCGGTGATCTTGCGATACATGTCGAAGAGGTTGCCGTAGCGCGCCCTGATGACGTCGGGGCCGAGCCGCTTGATGGCGTCGGCGAAATCGAGGTAGACCGCCAGGCCGCTCTCGCCGACGCCGCGTCCCTCGTCGCAGACGCTCTTGGCGTTGCGCGAGGCGACGTCGCGCGGCACCAGGTTGCCGAAGCTCGGATACTTGCGCTCGAGGTAGTAGTCGCGCTCCGCCTCGGGAATCGTCTGCGGCGCGCGCTTGTCTTCCTGCTGCTTCGGCACCCAGACGCGCCCGTCGTTGCGCAGGCTCTCCGACATCAGCGTGAGCTTCGACTGGTGCGTGCCCGAGACCGGAATGCAGGTCGGGTGGATCTGGGTGTAGCAGGGGTTGGCGAAGAACGCGCCGCGCTTGTGCGCGCGCCAGGCCGCGGTGACGTTCGAGTTCACCGCGTTGGTCGACAGGTAGTAGGCGGTGCCGTAGCCGCCGGTGCACAGCAGGACCGCGTGCGCCGCGTGCCGCTCGAGCGCGCCGGTGATCAGGTTGCGGCAGATGATGCCGCGCGCCTGCCCGTTGGCCACCACCACGTCGAGCATCTCGCGATTGGGGTAGGCCGTGACCGTGCCTTTCTCGACCTGCCGCATCATCGACTGGTAGGCGCCGAGCAGCAGCTGCTGGCCGGTCTGGCCGCGGGCGTAGAACGTGCGCGACACCTGCGCGCCGCCGAACGAGCGGTTGTCGAGCAGCCCGCCGTACTCGCGCGCGAAGGGCACCCCCTGCGCCACGCACTGGTCGATGATGTTGACGCTCAACTGGGCGAGGCGGAAGACGTTGGCCTCGCGCGAGCGGTAGTCGCCCCCCTTGACCGTGTCGTAGAACAGCCGCTGGATGCTGTCGCCGTCGTTCTGGTAGTTCTTGGCGGCGTTGATGCCGCCTTGCGCGGCGATCGAGTGCGCCCGGCGCGGGCTGTCGTGGATGCAGAAGCTCTTGACGTTGTAGCCAAGCTCGCCGAGCGACGAGGCCGCCGACGCGCCGGCCAGCCCGGTGCCGACGATGATCACCGTGTACTTGCGGCGGTTCGCCGGGTTGACCAGCTTCGATTCGAACTTGTGTCGATCCCACTTCTCGGCGAGCGAGCCGCTGGGGATCTTCGCGTCCAGAGCAGTCATTGCGTGAAGAACACCCATAACGGAATCGCGGCGAAGCCGCCGCCGATGAGAATCGCCAGCACCGTGCCGAGGATCACCAGCCGCTTCGTGTAGACGGGGTGATCGGCGCCGAGCGACTGGAACGCGCTCGAGATGCCGTGCCGCAGGTGGAAGCCGACCAGGATCATGCAGACCACGTAGGCGCCGACCCAGAACGGCGACGAGAACACTTCGACCTCGGTGCGGTAGAGATCGCGGATCGGCGGATCGCCGATCTGGTACAGCGCGCCGAACTTCATCTGCGCCAGGTGGACGATGACGAAGATCAGGATCAGCAGGCCGGTCCAGATCATCGTCGTCGACGCCAGGCTCTTGCGGCTGCGATGGCCGGCCCACGTCTTCTTCTCGTAGCCGTGCGGCCGCGCCCGCTGGTTGCCCACGTACATCGTGACGGTCTTGTAAATGTGCAGCGCGAAGAACAGCAGCAGCGCGATCTCCGCCGGGATCACCAGCGGATTGGAGACGAGCATGTGCGCGTAGTGGTTGAACATCTCCTGGCCGCCGAAGACCATGAGATTGCCGACCAGGTGGAGGATCAGATACGCGAAAAGCAGGAGGCCGGTGAACCCGATGAGCAGCTTCGTGCCAACCGACGACGAAAAGACCCGGCGAAACGACATCAACTGATAAGCATAGCGCGTTTTGCGGAGCGGATGAGTGACTGCGCGAGCGAGCGACAGCGAGCGAGCCACGCGAACGGAGCGAGCCGGCGAAGCGGCGAGCGAGAGAGCGTGTAGGGGGTCCGGGGGCGACAGCCCCCGGATCGAATATGATTGCTCGGATCACACGATGAAGATCCACGAGTATCAGGCAAAGGGCATCCTCGCGAAGTACGGCGTCCCCGTGCCGCAGGGTGAAGTCATCTTCAACGCGGCCGACGCCAGCGGCGTCGCCCAGCGTCTCGGCGGCGGCGTGGTCGTCGTCAAGGCGCAGATCCACGCCGGCGGCCGCGGCAAGGGCGGCGGCGTCAAGGTGGTGAAGAACCCCGACGAGGCGCGCGCGGCGGCCGAGAAGATCCTCGGCATGAACCTCGTGACCTACCAGACCGGCCCCTCGGGGCAGACGGTGCGGCGGGTGCTCGTCGAGCAGGGGCTGAAGATCAAGCGCGAGCTCTATCTGGGCATCGTCCTCGATCGCAGCAGCGAGCGTCTGGTGGTGATGGTGAGCCCCGACGGCGGCGTCGAGATCGAGAAGGTCGCGGAGGAGACGCCCGAGCGCATCTTCAAGGAGTACGTGCATCCCGGGCTCGGGCTCGCCGGCTACCAGGCGCGCAAGCTCGCCTTCGCGCTCGGCCTCTCGGGGCCGCAGATCGGGCAGGCGTCGAAGATGATGATGGCGCTCTACCAGGCGTTTGTCGCCACCGACGCGTCGCTGCTCGAGATCAACCCGCTCATCGAGACCGAGGACGGCAGCCTGCTGGCGCTCGACGCGAAGATGAACTTCGACGACAACGCGCTCTACCGGCACGCCGACATCAAGGCACTGCGGGACGTCGAAGAAGAAGCTCCGCTCGAGGTCGAAGCGTCGAAGTTCTCGCTCAACTACATCAAGTTGGACGGAACCGTCGGCTGCATGGTGAACGGCGCGGGCCTGGCGATGGCCACGATGGACATCATCAAGCTCGCGGGTGGGTCGCCGGCGAATTTTCTGGACGTCGGCGGCGGCGCCAACGCGGAGCAGATCAGGAACGCCTTCAAAATCCTCATGTCGG
>Ga0207648_10007867_pt1 | contig 10400 bp, 10 predicted proteins | sample KBSMisM32_FD_184310 | JGI IMG/M metagenome (GOLD analysis project Ga0207648, IMG submission 184310) | Miscanthus rhizosphere microbial communities from Kellogg Biological Station, Michigan, USA - KBS Miscanthus M3-2 (SPAdes) (version 2) | ecosystem: Host-associated > Plants > Roots >... | reverse complement strand
CGAACTCGTCCAAGGTTCCGCTCGGCGCCTTCACGCGCGCCGGAATGTACTCGAACCACGCCTGGTTGGCCGCAACCTTGATCGTTTGCCCCGGCTGCTCGAACTTCGGATTCTTGAGGATGCTCTGCCAACCCTGCCACGAAAATTCGTGATTGTCCCAGGTGCAGACAAACGGCCAGCGCGCACGGGCATCCTGAAGGTCGGGATCGGCGAGGTGGCCCTTCCAAACCGCCCGGTAGCCCTCGACCGTCGTCGGAATGTGAAAAATCGCGACTTTCAGTGCATCCGGGATCCGCGCGACCTCGTAGACCTTCCGGTCGAACCGGGGCTTTCCGTCCTCCGGATATTGCACGACCTCGTAGATGAAATCGCCAAGATGCAGGACGAAGTCGAGCTGGTCCTCGGGCCGCGCACGCTCATCCTCGAAGATCATCCGACGATAGCCGTTGAGCTTGCCTTCATTGGTGCCTGAACAACTGACGAAGGCGAAATTGACCGGTCGGGGATCGTCCGCGCTCGGGGCCGTTCTAGTCCTCCCGATGCGGCTGCCATTCCCTTGGTCGTCGGTGAAGCGGTACCAGTAGGTGTGTGAAGGCTTCAGCCGTCCGACCAGCACTCGCGTGGTCCAGTCGGAGGCCGGTGATACCGGCGCCGGCGCATGCGCGACAACTCGCTTGAACGCTTCGTCTTCTGCTACCTCGACGGTGAGGAGGTGCCGCTGCGCATCGGTGAACGGCCGCCGAGTCCACAAGATCACGCTGTGATAATCGGGATCTCCCGACGCGACGCCCTCGGGGTAGAGCTCGCGCCGTTCCCGCCAGTTTGAGCGTGAAGCCTGGGCTGGTCCAACCCACGCGAGCGATGCGCCAAGCGCCGCCGCAGTCTGAATGAAGTCGCGGCGGCTCAGCGTCATGTCCTACCCCCTTCGCAATCGCTCCCCGTGCCAGGCGAGATGGTCGGCCATGAACGTTGAAATGAAATAGTACGAATGGTCGTAACCCGGCTGGCGGCGCAGGGTCAGTGCGATCCCGGCGTCGGCGCATGGTGCTTCGAGCAAGTCGGGCCGCAATTCCTTTTCGATGAACGGGTCTGCGTCTCCGACGTCGACGAGCAGTTCATCTACGCGCGCACCATCCTCGATCAGCGCGACGGCATCGTGCTGCCGCCATGCGGCGCGATCATCGCCGAGATAGCCGGCAAATGCCTTCTGCCCCCACGGCACCTGGCTTGGCGCGACGATCGGCGCGAAGGCGGAGACGCTACGGAAGCGACCAGGATTGCGCAGCGCGATGGTCAGCGCGCCATGGCCGCCCATCGAATGGCCAGTGATGCCCTGCCGGTCCATGTCGGCGGGAAACTCGGCAGCGACGAGCGTCGGAAGCTCCTCGGTGACGTAGGTCCACATCCGGTAGTTCTTCGCCCACGGCTCCTGCGTCGCATCGACGTAGAAGCCCGCGCCCTTCCCGAAATCATAGTCGTCGACATCCGGCACATCTTCGCCACGTGGGCTCGTATCTGGCCCGACGAAGACGAGGCCTTGGCTTGCGCAGGCGGCGCGATACTCGCCCTTTTCGGTGACGTTGGCGTGGGTGCAGGTAAGCCCCGACAGGTACCAGACGACGGGCAGCTTCCCTCCCGCCTCAACCTGGGGCGGGAGGTAGATCGAGAAGGTCATGTCGGTCGAAGTGGAACTTGAGGCGTGGCGGACGACCAGCTGCCGCCCGCCGAATGACTTATTCTCCGAGACGATCTCCAGGCTCACTGAGCGGGCCGGTGAAGCCCGCAGAGCTTGTTGCCGTCAGGGTCGCGCAGATAGGCGAGGTAGAGCTTGCCGAAGCTGCCTTCACGATACCCCGGCGGATCTTCACAGCTGGCGCCGCCGGCGGCGACGCCACGCTGATGCCAGGCATCGACTTCCTCGGTGCTGCCGAAATTGAAGCCGATGGTGCCGCCATTGGCGTGGTGGGCGGACTGCCCGTCGATCGGCTTTGTCACCATGAACGCGGCACCGTCGCGGCGGTACGCGAAGCGTCCCTTGGGATCGACTGCCGCCTCCTTTTCGAACAGCGCGTCGTAGAACTTCTTCGAACGGTCGAGGTCGTTCGACCCAACCACGATATGACTGAACATTCGTCCCTCCTTCTAAAGCTCGACCGCCTGGGTCGCGGTCTCCTTGTTGCCCGTGTTCGGCGTGTCGTTCGGATCGATCAGCAGCAGCTTCACCTCTCCCCTCCGCGCCGCCGGCCGGTGCTCGGTGCCGCGCGGCACGATCAGCAGCTCGCCGGGTCCCACCGTCACCGTGCGGTCGCGAAAGTCCATGTCGAACTCGCCCTCGAGGATCAGGAACAGCTCGTCGGTCTCGTCATGCTTGTGCCAGACGAACTCGCCGTCCGTCTTCACCAGACGGACTTCATTGTCGTTGTAGCGGGCGACGATCTTCGGCGACCAGTGCTCGGAGAATTCCTCGAGCTTCTCGGCGAGATTGATGTGGGTGGGAGCGCGAACGTCGGACATGCGGGTCTCCTGTCGTCCCCTCAGCAGCCCACTGCTTTCATAAGCGCCGGCTCAGTAGAGGACAACAGAGCGGATGCTCTCGCCCGCGTGCATCAGCTCGAAGCCCTTGTTGATCTCGTCGAGCTTCAGCGTGTGCGTGATCATCGGATCGATGGCGATCTTCCCGTCCATGTACCAGTCGACGATCTTCGGAACGTCGGTGCGGCCCTTGGCACCGCCGAACGCCGTGCCCCGCCAGTTGCGCCCGGTGATCAGCTGGAACGGACGCGTCGCGATCTCCTTGCCCGCCTCGGCGACGCCGATGATGATGCTGGTGCCCCAGCCGCGGTGGCAGCATTCGAGTGCGGTGCGCATGACCTCGGTGTTGCCGGTCGCGTCGAACGTATAGTCCGCGCCCCCGTCGGTGATCTTCACCACTTCGTCGATGACCGCCTGTCGGTCCTTGTTCCGGCCGTCGATGAAGTCGGTCATGCCGAACTTGCGGCCCCATTCCTCACGCGCCGGGTTGATATCGACGCCGACGATCCGGTTCGCGCCGACCAGCTTCGCGCCCTGGATGACGTTGAGCCCAATGCCGCCGAGCCCGAACACGACGACGTTGGCCCCTGGTTCGACCTTGGCGGTCTTCACGACGGCCCCGACGCCGGTCGTCACCCCGCAACCGATGTAGCAGCTGGTCTGGAACGGCGCGTCCTCGCGGATCTTCGCGAGCGCGATCTCGGGCAGCACCGTGAAGTTCGAGAAGGTCGAGCAGCCCATGTAGTGGTAGATCGTCTGGCCGTTGTAGCTGAAGCGCGAAGTGCCGTCCGGCATCACGCCCTTGCCCTGGGTCGCACGGATCGCGGTGCAGAGGTTGGTCTTGCCGCTGAGGCACGACTTACACTGGCGGCATTCCGGCGTGTACAACGGGATGACGTGGTCGCCGGGCTTCACGCTGGTGACGCCGGGACCGACCTCGCGGACGATGCCCGCGCCCTCGTGCCCAAGGATCGAGGGGAACAGCCCTTCGCTGTCGAGCCCGTCAAGCGTGTAGGCGTCGGTGTGGCAGATGCCCGTAGCCTTGATCTCGACCAGCACCTCGCCGTTCTTCGGGCCCTCGAGGTCGACCTCGACGATCTCCAGCGGCTGCTTGGGCGCGAATGCGACGGCGGCGCGGGTCTTCATGGCAGCATCCCCCAATTGGTGTCGCCGCGCCATTGCCACCGCAATTCGGTTGAGCCAATGCTGAAGTGAAAGAGGGGACCAATGGCAGAGACTCCGCTAGCCGGCCGCCATGCTTTGATCACCGGGGGAGGCACCGGCATCGGCGCCGCGGCCGCCGAGCGGCTGAGCGCCGCCGGAGCCAAGCTGTCGCTGCTCGGGCGCAGGCTGGAGCCGCTGCAGGCGGTCGCAGAAGCGCATGGCGGAATCGCGATCGGTTGCGACGTCACCGACTCCGGCCAGATCGGCAAGGCTTTCGATGAAGCGAGGACGCTGAACGGCCCGATCGACCTACTCATCGTCAATGCCGGGATCGCGGAGAGTGCGCCCTTCCACAAGATGACGCGCGAGAGCTGGGACCGGATCATCGGCACCAACCTCACCGCCGCCTTTTCCTGCTCGCAGGCGGCGATCGGCGACCTGCTCAAGAGCGACAATGGCCGCCTTGTATACATCGCGTCCGTCGCCAGCCTCCGCGGCGTCCCCTACGCATCGCACTATGCCGCGTCGAAGCACGGCCTGCTCGGCCTGATGCGCAGCCTCGCCGCCGAATATGCCAAGACTAACCTGACCGTGAACGCGGTCTGCCCGGGCTATGTCGACACCCCGATGACCGACCAATCGGTCGCACGCGTGTCGCAGATCACTGGCCGCGATGAGGCGCAGGCGCGCTCGGCCATCACCAACATGAATGCGAGCGGGCGGCTGGTCGATCCGGCGGCAATCGGCAATGTTGTCGCCATGCTGTGCCTGCCCTTGTCCCGCGACATCAACGGCGCCGCGATCACCATCGACGGAGGGACGAGCGCGTGACCTTCGACCCGGCGACGTTCCAGCCGGAGCACTTCCTGTGGGAGTTTGCCAACGGCGTCGCGACGGTCACGCTCAATCGGCCCGAGCGCAAGAATCCGCTGACATTCGATTCGTATGACGAGCTGCGCGATACCTTCTGGCAACTCAAGCAAACGCGGATGGTGAAAGTTGTCGTGTTGCGCGGCGCGGGCGGCAATTTCTGCTCAGGCGGCGACGTCCATGAGATCATCGGCCCGCTGACCAAGATGGACGAGGCCGGCCTCCGCCGCTTCACCCGCATGACTGGCGACCTGGTGCGCGCGATGCGCTCGTGCCCGCAGCCCATCATTGCCGCGGTCGAGGGGGTGTGCGCCGGCGCCGGCGCGATCCTCGCAATGGCCAGCGACCTGCGCCTCGCCCAGCCGGGCGTAAAGACGGCATTCCTGTTCACGCGCGTAGGCCTGTCGGGAGCGGACATGGGCGCTTGCGCGATCCTGCCGCGGATCATCGGCCAGGGCCGCGCCGCTGAGTTGCTCTACACCGGCCGCGATATGACTGCCGAAGAAGGGCTCGACTGGGGCTTCTACAATCGCGTCGTCGAGGACGTTCAGGCCGAGGCCAAGACCCTCGCAGCCGGCCTCGCAACCGGTCCCTCGATCGCCCACGCAATCACGAAGCGGCAGCTCGAGTGCGAGTGGAACGTGTCGCTGGACGAGGCGCTTGAGATGGAAGCACGGGCTCAGGCGCACTGCATGCAGACCAAGGACTTTCTCCGCGCTTACGAAGCCTTTTCGAACAAGCAGAAGCCGGTCTTCCAGGGGAACTGATGTCCGACAAGAGCTTCCTGTCATGGCCGTTCTTCGAAGCGCGGCACCGGGAGTTGTCTCAAAAGCTCGAGGAATGGTGCGAGGCGACCATCCACGACGCCCCGGCCGGTGACGAGGATGTTGCGTGCCGCGCGACCGTTGCCGAGCTCGGGAAGGCGGGGTTCCTCAAGCTAGCCGTCGCCGACGGCAAGCACCGCCCGGACGTCCGCAGCCTCGCGCTCTGCCGTGAGACTTTTGCCCGCTATCACGGACTCGTGGACTTCGCCTTTGCGATGCAGGGACTCGGCTCTGGCGCAATCTCGCTGTTCGGCACCGTCGAGCAGAAGCGTGAGTGGCTGCCCCGGGTTGCCTCGGGCGAAGCAATCGCCGCCTTCGCCATGACCGAGCCAGAGTGCGGATCCGACGCCGCGAACATGGCGACCTCCGCCATGCGTGACGGCAACGAATGGGTGCTGGTCGGCGAAAAGACCTACATCTCCAACGGCGGCATCGCGGACTTCTACGTGACCTTCGCACGCACCGGCGAGGGAGAAGGGTCACGCGGCCTGTCGGCGTTCATTGTACCCGCCGACGCGGTCACGGTCGAAGAGCGGATACACGTCATCGCGCCGCACCCACTCGCTCGGCTGAAATATGACAATGTCCGCATCCCTGCCGACGCAATCATTGGCGAGCCAGGCGAGGGTTTCCGTATCGCTATGGAAACATTGAATCTTTTTCGGGTTACGGTCGGTGCGGCGGCCCTCGGCTTTGCCAGGCGCGCACTCGATGAAGGTGTCAAATATACTGTCAAACGCCGGCTCGGCAGCGGGACGCTCGCCGAGAATGCAGTGACTCAGGCGAAGCTCGCCGACATGGCGCTCGCGGTCGACGCCTCGGCGCTGCTAATCTACCGCGCCGCCTGGCAGCAGGATGAAGGCGGGACCGATCACCGCCGCGCGGCAGCCATGGCCAAGCTCCACGCCACGGAAAGTGCTCAGCAGGTCATCGACGCGGCTGTGCAGATGCACGGCGGCGCCGGGGTCACACATGGCGTCAAAGTCGAGGAGCTCTACCGCGACATCCGCGCGCTCCGCATTTACGAGGGCGCGAGCGAGGTGCAGCGCCAGATCATCGCCCGCGACCTGCTCAAAGGGGGATCAGCATGAAGATATTGCAGCCGCCCAACTGGCCGCGGCCGAAAGGCTATTCGAACGGGATTTCCGCGAAGGGTCGGTTGATCTTCACTGCCGGCATCGTCGGCTGGGACGAGCACGAGAGCTTTCCGGAATATACGCTTCACGGTCAGTTCGCCCGCGCGCTTCGCAACACTCTGCAGATCCTTGCCGAGGATGGCGCCGGGCCGCAGCATATCGTCCGGATGACCTGCTACGTCACCGACCGGCACGAATATATGGTTTCGCGCGACGAGATCGGCGTGGCCTGGAAGTCGATCATGGGCCCGAACTACCCGGCGATGGCGCTGGTCGAAGTGAAGGGCCTTGTCGAGAGCGCTGCCAAGGTCGAGATCGAGACGACGGCGGTGGTCGAGGAAGAGTGACCTACGACAGTTTCGTCCGCGACCGATTGCCGCCGCCGGAGCAGCTGCCCGAGTTGCTGTTACTCGACTATCCGGAACGGCTGAACGCTGCGGCCGAGCTGCTCAAGGGCGGAGCGCCGGAAGACTGCTCGGTCGTCAACGACCATGGGCGGTGGACCTACCGGGAGCTGGACGATTTCAGCGGGCGGATCGCCCGGCTGCTGATCGAGGAAGAGCGGCTCGTCCCAGGCAACCGCGTGCTCCTGCGCGGGCCCAATTGTTACACTATATTTGCCACCTGGCTCGGGGTCCTGAAGGCTGGGGGCGTAGCGGTGGCAACCATGCCGCTGCTGAGGCCAGGCGAGCTCGCGACGGTGATCGAGCGAGCGGAAATCAGCCACGCCATCGTCGATTCGCGGTTCATCGGAGACTTCCGCCAGGCGGTCGAACAGACGCATTTCGTCAAGAATATCGTCAAATATGACGGCGATTACGGCAAAGGTGAGCTGGAAACGCGCACTTCCGCCCTGAATCCGCTCCCCGCAGCGGACACCGGCCGCGACGATCCGTGCATGATCGCCTTCACCAGCGGGACGACCGGCGTGCCCAAGGGCTGCGTCCAGTACCACCGCGACGTGCTCGCCCCGTGCGATACGTTCGCCAAGCATCTCGTTGGGCCCAGGCCCGGCGACGTCTTCCTGACCAGCGCGCCAATGGCTTTCACCTTCGGGCTCGGCATCACGCCCATGTTCCCGCTGCGCTTCGGCGCGGCGAGCGCCACGATCGAGCAGGGCGGGCCGGACAAGCTGCTCGACGCCATCGTGAAGCATGGAGTCACGCACCTCGGCACCGCGCCAACGGCCTATAAGGCGATGCTGTCACAGCCGGCTCTCGACGACGCGCTGAAGACGCTGCGCTATTGCATCTCTGCCGGCGAGCATCTGCCCGAGGCGACCTGGACCGCGTGGAAGGAGCGGACGGGGATCGCCATCACCGATGGCATTGGATCGACCGAGATGATGCACATCTTCGTCTCCGCCGCGGGGGACGACATCCGCCCCGGCTCAACCGGAAAGGCGGTGCTCGGCTATACCGCGACCGTGCTCGACGCGGACGGCAAGCCGATGGACGAAGGCGTGGGCCGCCTCGCGATCAAGGGCCCGACCGGCTGCCGCTACCTCGATGACCCGCGCCAGCGCGACTATGTCGTCAATGGCTGGAACGTCACCGGCGACACCTACCGCAAGGACGCCGACGGCTATTACTGGTACCTCGCGCGCAGCGACGACATGATCGTCAGCTCGGGCTACAATATCGGCGCTCCTGAAGTGGAGAATGCGCTGCTCTCGCACCCCGCAGTCGCCGAATGCGCAGTGATCGGCGTGCCCTGCCCCGAACGGGGGCAGAAGGTGAAGGCCTTCGTGGTACTCGCGGTGGATACGGAAGGCTCGGACAAGCTGGTCACGGAGCTGCAGGCACATGCGAAGGCGCAGATCGCGCCGTACAAATATCCGCGCGTAATCGAGTTCGTGGAAGCGCTGCCGAAGACCGCAACGGGAAAGCTCAGGCGAAGCGAGTTGCGGGGCCGCTGATCACTTCTTTCCCTGCGCGGCCTTGGCGTGCGCAACCGCATGATCCAGTTGCGTCTTGCCCTGGGCCCGGGCCGACTTCTGGCAGGAAACGGCGTGGTCGCGCTGATAGCGCGGCATGTTCCCGGCCGCCGCAGGACATACCATCGTGATCGCCCGCGAGATGCGCTTCTCCGCCTCGGCCTGGCCGGTCGCAGTCGCCATATCGAGGTCGGCGATGTTGACCGTCTGCCGGACCAGCTCGTGGTTGTGACCGGCATCGCCCGTGACGACGATCGGCGGCTCGTGTGACGCTGCTCTCGCCGCCGTGATGAGGATGATGCCCGCACTTGCGAAAGTGGACAGGGTGAGCTGGCGAAGCGGCGACATGATCTTCCTCCCTGAGCGGAGGCTCGGGAGGAGACGATCAGGACAAAGCCGGAGGAATCGGGATTAACGCGGAGAGCCGCTCGGGCGTCTCCCGATTACTCGAATTCGACGATCACCTGATCTACCGCGAGGCTATCGCCTGCCTTCGCCGGCGTCGCTTTGACCGTCGCCGCCTTGGGCGCGCGGAGGATATTCTCCATCTTCATCGCTTCCATGACGGCGACCGGCTGGCCGGGCTCGACCTTGTCGCCGACCGTGACATCAAGCTTGGTCAGAAGCCCCGGCATCGGTGCAAGGAGCAGCCGCGACAGGTCAGGCGCGGGCTTCTCGATCATGTGTTTCGCAAGCTCGGCGACGTGGGGATTGAGCACCTGCACGCGGTGGCTGGCGCCGCGCGTCTGAAGCTCCCAGTCGCGGCCGACGCGGCGGACCTGGACGATGCGCCGGCGGCCATCGACGAGCACGCTCAACAACCTTTGCCCGGGTACCCAGCGCCCGACGATGTCGACCAAGTCCCCGTCATCCATCACCGCCAAAGTTCCGCCCTTGTAAGGCTTGATGCGGACCTTGTGCTTTTCGGCGCCCGACAGGCAGACGACGCGCTCGCACGGAAAATACGGCGGCGGTCCAAGCTGATCGCTGATCTCCGCCGCGCGCTCGTCGGTGATGACCGAGACCATGCCGGCGATGGCGATCAGATCCTGGATCAGCTGGTCGTCGGCAGGCGCGCCCTCGAACCCTTCGGGATATTCCTCGGCAATGAAGCCGGTGGTGATGTCGCCGGAGCGGAAGCGCGGGTGCTGCATCAGCGCCGAGAGGAAATCCACGTTGTCGGAAATGCCGTCGATCACGAACTGGTCGAGCGCATCGACCTGCGCGTCGATCGCTTCGATCCGCGTCGGCGCCCAGGTGATCAGCTTGGCGATCATCGGGTCGTAGAACATGCTGACCTCGCCGCCGTCCTGGACGCCGTCGTCGACGCGGACGACGAGGTCCTTCTCGCGGTGCGCGACCGGCGGCCAATAGCGGATCAGCCGCCCCGTGCTGGGCAGGAAGTGGCGGTACGGATCCTCGGCGTAGACGCGGGTTTCGACCGACCAGCCGTTGAGCTTCACGTCATCCTGGGTGAACTTCAGCTTCTCGCCCGCCGCGACGCGGATCATCTGCTCGACGAGATCGAGACCGGTGATTTCCTCGGTCACCGGATGCTCGACCTGCAGGCGGGTGTTCATCTCGAGGAAGTAGAAGCTCTTGCCGGTCGGGTCCGCGCCCGAGACGATCAGCTCGACGGTGCCGGCGGAATAGTATCCGACCGCCCGCGCCAGTGCGACCGCCTGCTCGCCCATCGCCTTGCGCATCTCCGGCGTCACGAAGGGCGACGGCGCTTCCTCGACCACCTTCTGGTGGCGGCGCTGGATCGAGCATTCGCGCTCGTTCAGATAGACGATGTTGCCGTGCTGGTCGCCGAGCAGCTGGATCTCGATGTGGCGCGGCTGCTCGATGAACTTCTCGATGAAGACGCGGTCGTCGCCGAAGCTGTTGAGGCCCTCGCGCTTGGTCGCCTCGAAGCCTTCGCGGACATCCTTTTCC
>Ga0207648_10007863_pt1 | contig 10403 bp, 11 predicted proteins | sample KBSMisM32_FD_184310 | JGI IMG/M metagenome (GOLD analysis project Ga0207648, IMG submission 184310) | Miscanthus rhizosphere microbial communities from Kellogg Biological Station, Michigan, USA - KBS Miscanthus M3-2 (SPAdes) (version 2) | ecosystem: Host-associated > Plants > Roots >... | reverse complement strand
CCGGCGTGCAGCAGCGCCGCGAGCGTCAGGTACGGGTTGCAGGCCGGGTCGGGGCAGCGAATCTCGGCGCGGGTCGCCTGCTCGGAGCCCGGCTTGTAGAGCGGGATCCGGATCAACGCAGAGCGGTTGCGCTGCGACCAGGCAACGTAGACCGGCGCCTCGTAGCCCGGCACGAGCCGCTTGTAGGAGTTGACCCACTGCGCGAAGACCGCCGAGATCTCGCGGGCGTGCCGCAGCTGGCCGGCGATGAAGGCCTTGCCGACGTCGGACAGGTGCCACTGGTCGTCGCCGTCGAAGAACGCGTTGCGGCCGTCGCTGAAGAGCGACATGTGGGTGTGCATCCCGGAGCCGTTCTCGCCGAAGATCGGCTTCGGCATGAAGGTCGCGTGGAAGCCGGCCTTCTTGGCGACCTCCTTCACGATCAGCCGGTAGGTGACCGTGTGGTCGGCCATCGGCAGCGCCGGCGCGTAGCGCATGTCGATCTCGTGCTGGGAGGGCCCGACCTCGTGATGGACGTACTCGATCGGGATACCGACCGTCTCGAGCGCGCGCACGGTCTCCTGGCGCAGCTCGCTGGCGGCGTCCATCGTCGTCATCGCGAAGTAGCCGCCCTCGTCGAGCGTCTCGGTCCCCTTGTCGTCCTTGAAGAGGAAGTACTCGAGCTCCGGGCCGACGTTGAAGGTGTCGAAGCCCATGCCCTCCATCCGCTCGAGCGCGCGGCGCAGCACGTAGCGGGGATCGCCCTCGTACGGCGCGCCGTCGGGCGTGACGACGTCGCAGATCATCCGCGCGACCTTCGTCTCGCCCTCCCTCCACGGCATGGGCGTGAAGGTCTCGGGGTCGGGGATCGCGACCATGTCGGACTCCTCGATGGCGTTGAAGCCGGTGATCGACGAGCCGTCGAAGCCCATCCCGTCGTCGAGCGCGGCTTCCATCTCGCTTGGCGTCACCGCGAAGCTCTTCAGGTGCCCCTCGATGTCGGTGAACCAGAGCAGCAGGAACTCGATCCCCTCGCTCTCGATTCGCTTCAGCACCCGCTTGCGGGCCTCCGGATCGCTCGTCGCCCTCGGCTTGCTCTCGACCTGCGCCACGCTCGACTCCTTCCCTGAAAACACGAAAGCCCCGAGCGCTCTACGCGCCCGAGGCCGCGTCGCCTACGAACGAGCTCAGTCTACAACAGGCATTGCCGGAAGCTGGTCGAGCTCCGGCTCGCGTCCGCGGTGGAGGATCGCACGCCCGAAGAGACCGAGTGCCGGGACGATCGCGGCCGCGCCGCCCGCCAGCGCGGCGCTGATTCCCCAGACGTTGCCGACCAGGCCGAGCACCGGGCCGCCGGCCGTCTGGCCGATCGCATTCGACTGGCCGGTGAGCGAGATCACCGTCGCGCGGACGCTCGAATCGGTGATCTGCTCGTTCAGCCAGGTGTCGAACAGCGGGCCTGCCATGTTGCGGGCGAAGAAGACCCCGAGGATGCCCGCCACCGCAAGCCAGATCGAGCCGGTCAGCGCGAAGACGAGCATCCCGACGAGCTCGAGGAGGATGAACGCGAACAGATAGCGCGCCACCGACTCGCGCCCGCCGCGGTCGACCCGCTTGATCAGGCTGCCGATCGCGGCGATGTTCAGCACCATCCCGGCGAGCCAGAGCAACCCGAACCAGACCACCGGGTCGATCTCGCCCGGGAGACCGACGTCACGGAGGAAATGCGCCTCCTTCAGCCGGTCGAACGCCTCGCTCGAGGCGCCCAGGAACAGCTCGGCGCCGATCAGGAGCAGGATCGCCGGCGCGGCCCAGGCGTAGCGAGCGCCCGCGGAGGCGGTGACACGCAGCTCGGCGAGCGCCGAGCCTCGCTCCTCGCGCGGCCGCCGGCGGAAACCGTGCTCCGGCATGAAGGCGAGGCAGCCGAGCCCGCAGGCGATCGTGAAGACGCCGCCGAGGATCACGCCCGCGCGCAGCGAGACCACCCCGACGGCCACCTGGAGGAGCAGGCCGATCACCGAGCCGACCTGACCCCAGCGCGCGCCGCGCAGGAAGACTCGGCCCACGTTGTCGACGCCGACCTCGTCGGTGATCCAAGCCTGCTCGGCGCCGCTCGTGAAGGTGTACGAGAGGCCCCACGCGGCCCACAGCGCGATGATCAGCCAGGGCGCGGAGACGAGGCCGACCGCGGCCCAGGCGACGCCCATGCCGAGGTAGCCGATGATCAGCGAGAGCCGGCGGCTGTAAGTGTCGGCCACGACGCCGGTCGGCACCTCGCCGAGGAAGACCGCCGCCTCCATCGCCGTCCCCATCAGCACCAGCTGGAGCGGCGAGAAGTGGAGCTCGCGCACCAGGTAGACCGCCATCACGACCCACGTCGGCAGGTGCGCTCCCAGCTGGAGGCCGAAGTAGACCGCCGTTGCCGGCAGCCGTCTCACACCGCGCCCCGAACGAGGATCGGCCCGTCGCGCTCGACGTAGCCGAGCTTCGCCTTCTGCCGCCGCAGCGCCGTGTTCGAGACGCCCGTCGTGGTGACCAGCTCCTCGTAGCCGCGCTCGCTCGCCCACGCGATCTGCGCGCGGCCGAGCGCGGTCGCGAAGCCGCGGCGGCGGTGCTCGGGGAGCACGCCGGTGAAGCCGTGCTCGAGCGTCGAAGGCTCACCGGTCGCCTCCAGGGTCGCGTAGCCGACCACCGTTCCGCCCTCGACCACGACGAAGGCCGCGATGGCGGGCGTGAGCTCCTGCTCGACCCAAATCTCGAAGGAACGCGCCTGCGCCGCTCCGGCGGTGGGCATGTCGGGCACGGCGGCGACGGAGACCGCGTACGCGCCCACGCGATGCTCGTCGCCGAGCTCGACGATCCCGGCCGGGATCGCCTCTGCTCCGGGCGACAGCCGGCGGGTCAGCTCGACCTCGCGACCCACTTCCGCGAAGCCCCGCCTGGAGACGAACGCCAGCGACTCCTCGTCGCCGGCCCGCACATAGCCCCAGGCGGACGCGTAACCGAGCTCGCGGGCCGCTGAGGCCGCTGCCTCGACGAGCGCCGTGCCGATCCCCGCCCGACGGCACTCGGGCAGCACGCGCACCATCGCGTACGCGCCGCCGACGACGTTCGAGTGCGTCACGTATGCATAGCCGCCGTCGGGATCCAGCAGGAGCCGGTCCTGCACCGCCCGCATCTGCTCTGCCGTGGGCGCCACGTCCTCGACGGCGCTGCAGATGCGAGTGCAGAGCTCGAGGTCGGCCTCGTCCGCGACTGCGCGGATCATCCCGACCGCTTCAGCTTCCCGTGCTTCTTGGCGTAGCGCTCACCGGTGCGGAACGTGAACAGGCCGAGCGGCACCGAGACGACGCCGATCAGGAGCAGCGCCCAGATCTCGGTCGTCAGGTCGGACAGATCCGCGCCGTCGATGATCGCCGCGCGGCAGCCGCGCAGGGCGTAGGTCGCCGGCGAGATCACCGAGAGCCACTGCATCCACTGCGGCAGCACCGAGACCGGGTAGTAGACGCCGGAGACGACCAGCAACAGGCCCTGCGCGACGAAGCCGAGCTGCGTGCCCTTCTCGGGCGAGATCAGCGGCAGTACGGCCGTCATCATCCCGATCCCGATGAACGAGATCGAGGCCACGACGAGCAGCACGAGCGCGGCCGCGTAGTTCGCGTCGGGCAGGTGCAGGCTGAAGAACGCCGCCACCACGCCGAAGAGCAGCACTGCTCGCACCACGCCGTAGCCGACCGCGAACAGCCCCATCCCGATCAGGTGCACCGGCCGCGAGAGCGGCGCCATGAACGTGTACTCGATCGTCCCCTCCCAGCGCTCCCAGGCGACGGTCTCGGTGAGGATCTCGAAGATGATCCCGAGATAGGCCCAGATCACGGCGCCGATCAGCAGGATCGTCGTCACCTTCTCGACGTTGATCGTCCCGCCTGTCGCCGGGATGCCCTCGGCGATGAAGACGATCGTGAGCGTGTTCGCGACCGTCCAGAGGAAGAACGCGACGTCCCACCAGATGTAGCGCTTGACCAGGTAGATGTTGCGCTCGATCACGCCGCCGAGCCCGACGAGCTCGTGGCGCAGCGCGAGGCTCATGGTGCGCATCAGTCGTCACCTCCGTCGCCGTTCTCGAAGGCATGGCCGCTCGCGGCGAAGAACGCCTCCTCCAGGGTGGTCGAGTCGTAGCGGGCCTTCAGCTCGTCGGCCGGCTCCAGGCAGAGCAGCTCGCCGTTGTCGAGGATCCCGACGCGGTCGGCGAGGCTCTCGGCCTCGGCCAGGTCGTGCGTGCAGAGCAGCACGGTCGCGTCGTGCTCGGCGCGCACCTCGCGGATGAACTCCTGCACTTCCTGCTTGGAGCGCGGGTCGAGGCCGGTCGTCGGCTCGTCCAGCAGCAACAGGATCGGCGAGGTCAGCAGCGCGCGGGCGAGCGCGACCTTTTGCTGCATTCCACGCGAGAGGTTCTCCATCGGCTCGTCGCGGCGGTCGGCCGGGAAGCCCACGCGGGTCAGGATCTCGGGGATCCGGTCCTTGGTCTCGTGCGGGCGCAGGCCGTAGAAGCGCGCGGCGTAGCTCAGGTTCTCCGACGCGCTCATCTTCTTGAAGAAGCTCGCCTCGACCGAGACGCGGTTGACCATCCGCCGCACGGCGCGGGTGTCCTTGAAGGCGTCACGGCCGAAGACCGTCGCCGTGCCGCCGTCCGGAAGCAGCAGCGTCGAGAGCAGGCGGACGAGCGTCGACTTCCCGGAGCCGTTCGGGCCCAGGATGGCGACGCACTCGCCGCGCTCGATCTCGAAGTCCACGCTCTTGAGCGCGGCCACGCGGCGCTTGCCGCGGCTGTCACGGCGGGTGAACTCCTTACGCAGGTTGTGGACTTCTAGGGCTTTCATGGTTGCTCCAACTCGACGGGACGCGGACAGTGCGCACTCGCCGAAAGCAGGCGGTGCGCGCGGAAACCGGAGTCAGCCGAGGAGCAACATCGCCCGCCGAGGGTACCTGGGCCACCGGGCGCTGGCAAGCCGCGGGGCTACATCCGGAGGCGGCTGTTGCCGATAGGGACGAGCAGCGTGACCTACGACGAGACCTGGGACCACACTTCAGCCCGGAGACTGCCGCTCGCGGCGCTCGCGGTTGTCTTCGCGCTCGCCGCACTCCTGGCGTCGACGTACCTGTTCTTCCGCCAGTCGAGCACTCTCAGCTCGGAACGGTCAGCGCGTAGGACCGAGATCGGACAGCTGCGAAAACAGGTCACGCTGCTGCAATCACGAGGCGCAGCGCTCGAAGGGCGCCTCGGCACGGCCGAAAAGACGCTGAAGCGACGTGATACCGGGATCGCGCCCCTCGCCTCGCGAGTCCTGAAGAGCGTGTTCACCGTCGAGACCGACTTCGGGCTCGGAAGCGGGTTCTTCGCCTGGCGCGACGGCGAGGCGAGCTACCTGCTGACCGCGAACCACATCGTCGAGGGTCAGCTCACCGGCGCCGTGACCGTCTCCCGCAAGGGCGCATCGTGGAGCGCCGAGATCAGTGCGGTCGACCCGAAACACGACCTCGCCGTGATTCGGATCAACGCCAAGCCCGCGGGCGCCCGGCCGCTCTGGCAGGCCCCGCGCACGAAGGCGCCGCGCGCAGGGGACCAGCTGCTGCTTCTCGGAAGCCCATACGGCCTCTACGGCACGGTCACGACCGGGGTCGTCTCGCGCGTGACGGCCCGCGTCATCCAGACGGACGCCGCGGCGAACCCCGGCAACTCCGGCGGCCCTGCTCTCGACAAGAACGGCAACGTCGTCGGCGTTCTCGTCGCCGGCGGCGGCGAGAACATCAACTTCGCCGTCCCGATCCGCCTCGCCTGCGCCAAGCTGCGGCGGTGCTAGACGCCGTCCGCGTTCTTCGCTAGGTTGCACATAGTGCTCGCCGCCGAAGGCGGGCGCGGAGGCATTGGGGCCTCAGAACTCGCAGGAGTTCTGGGCCCTTTTTTGTTGGTCCGAACGGAGGAGGAACAGGATGAAGCTCAAGCTCGAATACCTCTGGCTCGACGGCTACGAGCCGGTGCCGAACCTGCGCAGCAAGACGAAGATCGTCGACTTCGAGACGGAGCCGACGGTCGAGCAGCTGCCGCTCTGGAACTTCGACGGCAGCTCCACGCGCCAGGCCGACGGCTCGAGCTCGGACTGCTTCCTCCAGCCGGTCGCGCTCTTCCCCGACCCCGCCCGGAACAACAGCTATCTCGTCATGTGCGAGGTGCTGCTGCCCGACGGGACGCCGCATCCCTCGAACAGCCGCGCCCTGATCGCGGACGACGCCGACGCCTGGTTCGGCTTCGAGCAGGAGTACTTCCTCTACCAGGACGGCTCACCGCTCGGGTTCCCGAAGCAGGGCTTCCCCGCGCCGCAGGGCGAGTACTACACCGGCGTCGGCTTCAAGAACGTGGGCGACATCGCACGGCAGATCGTCGACGAGCACATCGACCTCTGCCTCGAGGCCGGGATCGGGATCGAGGGCGTCAACGCCGAGGTCGCGAAGGGGCAGTGGGAGTTCCAGATCTTCGGCAAGGGCGCCAAGCGCGCCGCCGACGAGCTCTGGATCGCGCGCTACCTGATGCTCCGCCTCTGCGAGCGCTACGGCGTCGACGTCAACTTCCATCCGAAGCCGCTCGGCGCCGAGGTCGACTGGAACGGCTCGGGGCTGCACACGAACTTCTCGACGAAGCAGATGCGCGAAGTCGGCGGCGAGGAGTACTTCACCGCGCTGATGGACGCGTTCTCGGCCGCGCGCGAGGAGCACATCGCGTGCTACGGCCCCGAGAACGACCTCCGACTGACCGGCCTGCACGAGACCGCGGCGATCGACGACTTCACCTACGGCGTGGCCGATCGCGGCGCGTCGATCCGGATCCCGCACAGCTTCGTCAACAGCGGCCACCGCGGCTACCTCGAGGATCGGCGCCCGAACTCGCTGGCGGATCCGTACCGCATCACCGGCCGGATCCTGCAGACGATCGGGTCGGTCACCGCGCAGGCGCTGATCGAAGACGCGTTCGCGGCGTAGTCGATGCGTGAGGTGCGCGACCTCCGGCCGGGCGACTGGCCCGAGGTCGCGCGCATCTACGCGGAAGGGATCCAGACGGGGAACGCGACCTTCGAGACCGAGATCCCGTCCTGGCAGGCCTGGGATGCGGCGCACCTGGACGAGCACCGCTTCGTCGCCGAGCGAGACGGCAGGGTCGTCGGCTGGGTCGCGCTTGCGCCGGTCTCCTCGCGCTGCTGCTACGCGGGCGTTGCCGAGATCAGCGCCTACGTCGCCGAACAAGCGAGGAGCCAGGGTGTGGGACGCGAGCTGCTCGCGACCGCGATCGAGAGCTCGGAGCGGGCCGGCATCTGGACGCTGCAGACCGGCGTCTTTCCGGAAAACGAGCCGAGCCTCGGGTTGCTGCGGCGCTTCGGCTTTCGCGCGCTCGGCACCCAGGAGCGGATCGGCCGGCTGCACGGCGTCTGGCGCGACGTGGTCCTGCTGGAGCGACGAAGCGAGGTGGTGACATGACCAAGGTGGAGGCAGTCGTCCTGCGCGAGCGGGTCGAGATCGTGATCGACGCCGTCGAGGAGCAGACCGGCCACGTGGGCGTGACCGTGGTCGAGGCCGTCGGGCACGGCCGCGAGCGCGGGATCACGCACGAGTACCGAGGCCGCGTGTTCGAGTCGCGGTTCCTGCCGAAGGCGCTGCTGACCTTCGTGGTCGCCGACGAGCTTGCGGCCGCGGTCGCCGCGACCGTGGCCGACGCCGCGCGCAGTGGCAACGACAACGGCGACGGGCTGGTCTGGACGACGCCGGTCGGCCACGTGATCCACCACCGCACCGGACTCCCACTGGAGAAGGCGGCATGAGCAACGCCGACCTCCTGATCGCTGCGAACACGCTCTGGGTCGTCGTCGCTGCGATCCTGGTGATGTTCATGCAGGCCGGCTTCGCGTTCCTCGAGGCCGGCCTCACGCGGATGAAGAACGCCGCCCACATCGCGGGCAAGAACGTCCTGATCTTCGGCGTCTGCTCGCTCGTCTACTGGGCGGTCGGCTTCGGGATCGCCTTCGGCGACGGCAACCACTGGATCGGCACGAGCGGTTTCGCGCCCTCGGTGGACTCGCTGCTCGCGGTCGGCCAGGCTCCCTACTCGTTCTTCACGACCGTGCCGGCGGCGGCCGGCTACTTCTTCGAGGTCGTCTTCGCCGGCGTCTCGCTGGCGATCGTCTGGGGCGCGATGGCCGAGCGCGCCAAGCTCTGGGTCTACTTCGTCTTCGGCGCCGTCTTCACGCTGATCTACTCGGTCACCTCGCACTGGGTCTGGGGCGGCGGCTGGCTCTTCGGCCTCGGCATGCAGGACTTCGCCGGCTCGACGGTCGTGCACTACCAGGGCGCCCTGGCCGCGCTGGCGGGAGCGCTGCTGCTCGGCCCGCGGATCGGCAAGTTCGACGGGAAGCGCGGAAACGCGATCCCTGGCCACAACATCCCGTACGCCGTGCTCGGGACGCTGATCCTCTGGTTCGGCTGGTTCGGCTTCAACCCGGGCTCGACGCTAGGCGTCGTCACCGGCGACAAGGTCGGCTTCTTCGCCTACGTCGCCCTGACGACGAACCTCGCGGCTGCAGCGGGGGCAGTCAGCGGCGCGCTCACCGCCTGGCTCGTGCTGCGCAAGCCGGACATCTCGATGATGCTGAACGGCGTGCTCGCGGCTCTCGTCGCGGTGACCGCTGCGTGCGGCTTCGTCGCGCCGTGGGCAGCGGTCGTGATCGGCCTCGTCTCAGGTGTGATCGCCGTCGTCGGCGTGCTGGCGGTCGAGCGGATCGGCATCGACGACCCGATCGGCGCGGTCGCCGTCCACGGCGTCTCGGGGGTCTGGGGCACGGTCGCGACCGGCCTGTTCGCGGTCCCGGCGCTGGCGGCCACGCTCAACACCGGTGGTGGCGGCTTCGTCTACACCGGCTCGCTGCACCAGGTCTGGATCCAGCTGCTCGGCCTGGCCGCGGTCGGCGCGTTCACCTTCAGCGCCTCGTTCGGCTGCCTCTGGACGCTGAAGCGCCTGTGGGGGATCCGCGTCGAAGAGGAGACCGAGACCGCCGGCCTGGACGTCAGCGAGCACGGCATGTGGGGCTACCCCGAGTTCTACATCCCGGTGCCGGGCGGGTACGGGACCGAGGCGCACGGCCACCTGCTGGGCCATGGCCACCGCCACCGGCCGCCGGAAGAGGCGGTTCCCGAGCCAAGAGCCGCTTGAAAGTTCGGTGGCACCTGCTCGGATGACGCCTAGGCGCGGCGGGCCACGAGCCAGCCCACGAGCCCGCCGAGGATCAAGCCGGCCTCCGGGGCGAACGGAACGTCGGAGAGAACGCTCACGAGGATGCCGAGCAGCAGCCCGATCGCCGCGCCGACCAGAAGGAAAGTGGTGGAGCGAGACACGCCTAGAGCCGCTTGAAGGTGACGGTGACCTTGCGGGTGACGTCGTCGGTGCAGACGTCGCCGCGCGCGCACTCGGTCGTGCCGCTCACCTTGTGCGAGGAGCCGACCACGCGGACGACGCGCCGGTGGTTCACGGCGGAGACGCTCGCCATCGGAATCGCCAGCTTCCCCCCGTTCGCACGACCGCTGTAAAAGATGTCGTTGAAGGCCCTCGCCTGGCCGATCGAGCACTTGACCGCTCGGCCGGCTCCGCCTCTGCGGCCGAAGTCGACCCGAGCGAGGTCGCCGACCAGCCGCTTCTTCCCGTCGCCGGTCACACCGACGAGCGGCGGCCCCAACAGCGGGAGCGTGCCGCAGTCCGACTTCGGCGTCGTCGTCTCACAGGTGTCGCCCGGGTCGGGCGGATGCTGCGTCGTGTTGTCCACGAGCGTGATCGTCCCGATTCCCGCCTGCGACGGCATGTGCCCGACCCCGCCGCCGGCCGGCGAGCCGAGCACCCAGCTCCCAACTGAGCCGTTCGGCCCACCCGCGTACTTGTCGTAGAAGAGGCGCACCTTCGTGACCTTCTTGAAATGCCACTTGACGGTCACCGTGCCGTCTCCGACCCGTCCGCACGGATACGTCTCGTCCACCGTCCAGTGGTCGACGTACAGGCCATCGACGGTCGCGCGGTGCGAGTAGCGGAAGCGCCCGTTCGACGCGCCGTCGGCGCGCGAGGCGAATGCCACTGCGGCTGCGCCCGCGACGATCAGCAGGAGGGCAACCGCGACACGGGCCCGGGACACTCCGCCCATCGTGGCACAGATCGGGCAGGCTTGACCCGTGCGCTACCAGTTCGTCGACTGCCGCTGGGAGCTGGGCTCGCCGGGTCGAGGCCGTGAGCTCTACCTCGCCGGCCACATCCCCGGCGCGTCGTTCCTCGACGTGGACGAGGACCTGGCCGGGCCGCCGGGCGAAGGCGGGCGGCACCCGCTGCCGGGCGCGGAAGA
>Ga0207648_10007861_pt1 | contig 10406 bp, 8 predicted proteins | sample KBSMisM32_FD_184310 | JGI IMG/M metagenome (GOLD analysis project Ga0207648, IMG submission 184310) | Miscanthus rhizosphere microbial communities from Kellogg Biological Station, Michigan, USA - KBS Miscanthus M3-2 (SPAdes) (version 2) | ecosystem: Host-associated > Plants > Roots > Rhizosphere... | reverse complement strand
TGCTCGTCATCGCCGATGAGCGACCGCTCCGGGTCGGCCGAGAGTGTGGTCTTGCCGGTGCCTGACAGCCCGAAGAACAACGCCGTGTCACCCTGCGGACCAAGGTTGGCCGAGCAGTGCATGGAGAGCACCCCGTCCTTCGGCATGAAGTAGTTCATGACCGTGAACATCGACTTCTTGAGCTCACCGGCGTAGCGCGTCCCGCCGATGAGGATCATCCGCTTCGCGAAGTGCAGGACGATGAACGTGCTGGTCCGCGTGCCGTGGCGCGCCGGGTCGGCCTGGAACTCCGGAGCATGGAGTACCGTGAAATTCGGGTCGAACGTGGGCAGCTCGCTGTGGTCGGGCCGGATGAACATGTTGCGCACGAACGCGGCGTGCCACGCGTTAGGCGTCACGTAGCGCACGCTCAGGCGATGAGCGGGGTCGGCGCCGCAGCGCAGGTCCTGCACGAACAGCTCGGGCTGCGTCTCGAGGTACGCCCGCACGTCGGCGAGCAGGACGTCGAAATGGGCTGGCGCGTACGGTTGGTTCACCTTGCCCCAGTCAATTTCCGCCTCCGTGGAAGGCTCACGCACCACGAACTTGTCGTTCGGGGAGCGGCCGGTGTGCGGTGACGTGACGGCGACGAACGGACCCATGTCGGCGAACTCGCCTTCGCCTCGACGCGCGGCCGCGAGCATCAGCTCGGGCGCCACGAGATTCCAGTGGACCTGTCCGCTCGGGCGCAGCCCCTGCTGTTCGAGTCCGTTCGTCGAATCCTGCGCTCCCGGGACGGGCTTGGTCTCTGTAGCCATGTTCTACGATGTCCAGTGTCAAAGGTTCGGCCCGACGTCGCCCGGGTCAGGTAGAAACCGTACTCGCGATGTCGGCCGTGGAGGCGCGCGACTGCGCGTCGATCACGGCGACGGCCGCCATGTTCACGATCTCCTGCACGTCCGCGCCGTGCTCGAGGACATGCACGGGGTGACGCATGCCGATGAGGATCGGCCCGATCGCCGTCGCTCCGCCGAGCTGATTGAGCAGCTTGTACGCGATGTTGCCCGCGCTCAAGTTCGGAAATATCAACACGTTGGCCGGCTCCTTCAAGGCGCTGAACGGATAGCTGTCGGCGAGAATCCGCTCGTCGAGTGCGCTATCTGCCTGCATTTCTCCGTCCACCACCAGAGTCGGATCGCGGTGCCGCAGCAGTTGCACGGCGCGCGAGACCTTCTCCGCGTCCGGATGACGCACCGAGCCGAAGTTCGAGAAGCTGAGCATGGCGACGCGCGGCTCGATGCCGAACGTTCGAACGATGCGTGCTCCGGAATACGCAATCTGCGCCAGCTCTTCGGCGGATGGGTCGATGTTCACCGTCGTGTCGGCGCAGAAGACGACATGCTTGTCGAACACGAGCATGTACATGCCGCTCACCAGCCCGGCGCGCGGATGCGCGCCCACGACTTCGAGCGCAGGCCGGATGGTCTCGGGGTATTGCATGGTCATCCCCGAGAGCAGCGCGTCGGCGTCGCCGCAGGCGACCATGACGGAACCGAAGTAGTTGCCGTTATAGAGGCGGCGATGCGCCTCGCCGAAGCTCATGCCCTTTCGCTGGCGGCGCTCCCACAGAAACTCGGCATATCGCTCGCGATTGGCCGACGTCGCGGGATCCTCGATCGCGAGATCGTCGAGCGGTATGCCCGCCGCCCGCGCGGTGCGTTCGATGACCTCGCGATTCCCGAGAAGAATCGGATGGCCGATGCCATCATCGACGATGATCCTCGCGGCCCGCAGAATCTTGCGCTCTTCTCCCTCGGGGAAGACAATACGCTTGGGATCGCGAACAGCGCGATTGATGATCCCGCGAATGATCCCGCGCGCGCGCCCGAGGCGTGCTTCGAGCTGATCGCGATAGTCCTCGACATCCACGAAGTTCCTGGCGACGCCGCTCGCGACGGCGGCCCACGCCACGGCCGGCGCGACCCACAGCAGCACGCGGGGGTCGAACGGGAAGGGAATGAGGTAGTCGCGCCCGAACTTGACCGAGCGAAGGCCATACAGTGCGGCCACGCTCTCCGGCACTTCTTCCTTCGCGAGCGCGGCGAGTGCGCGTGTCGCCGCCATCTTCATCTCCTCGTTCACCTCGGTCGCCCGCGCGTCCATCGCGCCGCGGAAGATGAAGGGAAAGCCGAGGACGTTGTTGACCTGGTTCGGGTAGTCACTGCGGCCCGTCGCGACGATGGCGTCGGAGCGGACCGCGCGCACCTCGTCGGGCAGGATCTCCGGAACCGGGTTCGCGAGCGCGAAGATGATCGGCGTCGCGGCCATCTTCGCGATCATCGCACCGGTGGCGGCGCCGGCGACGGAAAGACCCACGAACACGTCCGCTCCCTCGAGCGCTTCGGCCACGGTTCTGGCCGATGTGTCGTTCGTGAACCGGGCCTTGTAGGGGTCCATGTCGCTCGCACGCCCGGTATAGATCACGCCCGCGCGATCGCACATGACGATGTGCTCGTGCCTAACGCCGAGCCGCTCGTAGTGCGACGCGGTGGCGATGGCGGCGGCGCCTGCGCCGGAGAACACCACCCGCACGTCCTCGATGCGCTTGCCGACGATCTCGAGCGCATTCAGGAGCGCGGCACCCGAGATGATCGCCGTCCCGTGCTGGTCGTCATGGAAGACGGGAATCTTCATCGTCTTCCGGAGCGTCTCCTCGATGTAGAAGCAGTCGGGCGCGCGAATGTCCTCGAGGTTGATGCCGCCAACGGTCGGCTCCAGCAGCTGGCAGAACCGGATCACGTCGTCGGGATTCTCGGACCCGACCTCGAGGTCGAACACATCCAGGTCGGCGAATTGCTTGAAGAGGTTCCCTTTGCCTTCCATGACCGGCTTGCCGGCAAGCGCCCCGATGTTGCCGAGCCCGAGCACCGCGGTGCCGTTCGTCACGACGGCCACCAGGTTGCCCTTCGACGTGTACCGGTACGCGTCGTCGGGATTCTTCTTGATCTCGATGCACGGCTCGGCGACACCGGGCGAGTAGGCGAGCGAGAGGTCGCGCTGGTTGGTGAGCTGCTTCGTAGGGACGACGGCGATCTTGCCCGGCTTCGGCAATGCGTGGTACTCGAGGGCGTCTTCGCGCTTCATGATGGAAGGATATCTGGAGATCCGGGCCTAACGTTGGACGCGCGGAGCGTCGAGCGCGTCGATCTTCGCGACGCGTGCCGCGTGTCGCCCACCGCCAAAGCCCGTGGACAGGAACGTCTCGACGATCGCGAGCGCGAGCCGTGTCCCGATGAGGCCTCCGCCGAGCGTGAGCACGTTCGCGTTGTTGTGCTCGCGCGCGTTCTGCGCCGTGGTCACGTCATAACACATCGCGGCGCGGACACCGGGCACCTTGTTCGCCGTCATGCAGCTTCCGATACCCGCGCCGTCGACCATGATACCGACCTGTGCGCCGCCGCTCGCGACAGCTCGCGCGACGGCGATCGCGTAATCGGGATAGTCCACCGGCGACGTCCCCGTCGTGCCGTGGTCCGTGACGTGGTGACCAAGCTCACGCAGTCGCGCCGCGATCGCGTCGCGGAGCGCAGCTCCGCCGTGGTCGGCACCGACGGCGATGCTCCGAACCGCTACAGGAGAGGCCCCGGGCTGCGAGTCGGCACCGGCGCTCGCCACGTCGCGCTCGGCGATCGCGCGCTTGCTCCCTTTCAGGGTTACGCCCGATCGCGCAGCAGCATCGCGCGCGCTCGGTGTGATGACCGCGCCGGTTGCGTCCAGCTCACGCGCGCCGCCGTTCGCCGCCCGGCGCACGTCCCGCTCGGTGATAACCTTCGCCCTCGCCATGGGCGGAAGGTATTCGGCCCGCAGTACCGCGACCAGCGCTATCCGTGCGCAGCGACCTTCCGAACGCCCCAGGCGACCATCACCAGTGCCCCCGACGCCGCAGAAATCGCGGGCCCCGACGGAAGATCGAACGGCACCGACAACGAGAACCCGACGAACGCCGCGACGAGCGCCGACGCGACCGACCAGAAGAACACCCCGCGCATGGTGTGCGAGAGCAAGAGGCCCGTCACCGCCGGAAGCACCAGGAAGTTGAACACGAGCATCACGCCGGCGAACTGCATCGACGACGCGATCACGACGCCGAGGGTGAGATACAGCAGCAGATCCCAACCGCGGACGTTGAAGCCGAGGGTGCGCGCGGTCTCGCGATCGAACGAGACGAACAGCAGCTCCTTGTAGAACAGGGCGTGGACGCCGAGCACCGGCACGGTGACCGCCAGCAGCACGAGCGTGTCGCGGCGCGTGATGCCGAGGATGTTGCCGGACAGGAAGATGTCGTGAGCCTCGCCGGCGGATGCCTTCGCGATCAGGAGGACCCCCGCCGCGGCGGCCACCGAGTACGTGATCCCGATCGTGGCATCGGGCGGCACGCGCCCGCGCGTGCCGCTCGCGAAGAACAGCACGGCGACGAGGGTCAAGAGCAGCGAGGCGGCGGTCGGGCCGGCCGCTCCGCCGAGCGCGATGCCCGCGCCCGCCAGCCAGAGCGCGAGGGCGATGCCGGCCGAAGAGATCTGCGCGAGTGCTGCGCCCACGAACACGATGCGTCGCAACACGACGTACACTCCGATGACCGAGCACGCGAGCGCGATGACGAGCGCGCCGTAGAGCGCTTCGCGGAAGAGGAGGACGGTGCTAAACACGATCCGCCACGGCCTCGCCGGCTCGACGCGCGACCACGATGCGGTGGCCGTCGAACGAGGTCACTTCCACTGGAATTCCGTACATCTGGCTCAACGCCTGTTCGGTCATGATCTCGTCCGTTGTGCCGATCCGGAACCCGCCTTCCACGACGAGCGCAATGCGCTCGACGTAGTTCGCGACCTCGTTGAGCGCGTGGCTCACCATGAGGACCGTGAGGCCGTCGCGCTCGTGGAGCTCGCGCACGAGCCCGAGAATCTGCGTGGTGGCGACGAGGTCCATCCCGTTGGTAGGCTCGTCGAGCACGAGCACGTTAGGCTCGCCGACCAGCGCGCGCGCGATGAGCGTGCGCTGTTTCTGGCCGCCCGAGAGGTCGGCGAGCGGACGGTCGGCGAGACGGTCGATACCGACATGCTCGAGCGCCTGATGCGCGCGACGGCGGTCGTGGTCCGTCGGTCGGCGTCCGAGCCCGATCCGGTCGTACCGGCCCATCAGGACGACGTCGAGCACCTTGAGCGGGAAGCTGTAGTCCACCTGGTCGCGCTGGGGGACGTAACCGAACCGCAGCGTCGCCGCGCGCGTCACCGTGCCGCCGAGCGGCTCGAGACTGCCGAGGAGCGCGCGAAGGATCGTGGTCTTGCCGGCGCCGTTCGGCCCGACGAGGCCCAGAAAATCTCCCTCCGGAATCTCGAAGGAGATGTCCGTGAGCACCACGCGACGCCCGTAGCCGAGCGTCGCGCGGTCGAAGGTCACGAGGGGCGCCATCTCAGAGTGCCGCCGCCAACTGCTGAATGCCGCTGGTCATGAGCCGGATGTAGTCGTCGAGTCCCTTCGCGCCGCCCACCGACGGCGCCAACACGAGCACCTTCGCGCCCGTCTTGCCGGCCACGAAGTCCGCGGTCTTCTTGTCGTAGAACGGTTCCATGATGATCACCTTGGCACCGGCCTGTTTCATGGTCTGGATGAGCCCCGCCAAGTGCGCTGGTGAGGGCGGAACGCCCGGCTTCGGCTCCATGAATCCGACGATATTCATCCCCGTGTACTCGGCGAAATAGCGCCAGCTCGTATGCCAGGCGACGACCGGCTGACCTTTGATCTTCGCGAGGTCCGCCTGCCACGTGCGCTCCGCCGCGTCGAGCCGCTGGGTGAACGCCTTCGCATTCGCGTCGTACACCGACACGTTCTTCGCGTCGAGCGTCGCGAACGTCTCCTGAAACAGCTTCGCGATCCGGCGGCCGTTTTCCGGGTCGAGCCAGTAGTGTGGGTTGCCTAACGGGTGAACGTCGCCCTGGCTGCGGTCGACGTTCCCCCGGGCGACATCGAGCACCGAGATCACGCGCGATGCATCGACGTATCCCGGCTGGCCGGGCTGCAGCTTCGGGTTGCGGGCGCCCTGGAGCAACAGCGGCATCCAGCCGATCTCGAGATCCAGGCCCACGAATGCCCACACGTCCGCGTTACGCAGCTGCAGCACGAAGCTCGGCTTCGCCTCGATGAAGTGTGGGTCCTGGTAGCCCTCGCCGATGTGGGTCGCGGTGATCTTCTCCCCGCCGACGGCTTTGGCAATGTCGTAGAGGTCGGTCGTGCTCGTGACGACCTTGAGTTGAGCGCGGGCGGTGCCCGCCCCGATCGTCGGTCCCGCGACGAGCGCGGCACCTAACGCGGCAATGGCAAGCGACGGTAGACGCATGGATCACTCCTGGGCGCGCGGCGCCGGAAGGTCAGAACGGGTGAGGCTTGTGCGGGCCGAGCGCGAACGTGGCCTGCAGCAGAATCCGATTGGTCGTCGAGCCCTCCGCCGGTGCGTAGCGCTCGTACCCGACCATCAGCTTGGAGAACTCGCTGGGGAAGAACTCCAGGTATCCCGAGACGGCGTTGGTCGCGCTGCCGCCGGCCGCTTCGTCCTGAAACGAGTCGAAGCGGGCGCCGACGTAGCCTCGGCGCGTGAGCTGGTATCGTGCGAACGCGTAGCCCCCGGTGAAGTTCCGGGTGGGGCCGCCGTAGACCAGACCATCCGGAGGTACCCCACTGGGCAGCTCGAGCGTCGGGTTCTTCGCGTTCACTTGCTGAAGCAATTCCGCCTGCAGGATGAACGACTTGTAGAGACCCTGCTGCAGCGGACGCCACCGATAGGTGAAGTCCGTTCCGAACACACTCTGCCGCGCCGCCGTGCCGAGTGTCGGGTCGCCGCCTAACACCGGCTGTTCCCGGTCACCCGTAATGGCGGAGAACGACAGCTCGATGTTGCTCGCCTGGCTCAGGTCCCAGTAGTTGCGAAGTCGGGCGGAATAGCCGAGACCACTCAGCTTCTTGTTGACCGGCTCGATCGTCACGAGCCCCTCGGTCGGCTCTCCGAATCGGTCCACCGCCGTGAGCATGAGCTCCTGGTAGAACCCGAACGGCGCGAAGATTTTCGACGCGTATATCCCCGTGCCCTTGAGCCCTTCGGGGTCGAGGAAACGCTGAATCACGTACGGGTAGTCGACGGTATGCAGGTCGTGCCGATGCGTCGTGTTCTGCTTGCCGACGGGCATCAGGTATCGCCCAAGCCGGACCTCGAGCCCCCAGGGGAGCGACGTCGCGGTCAGGTAGGCCTGCTCGATCGAGATCTTCTCCACGTCCGAGATCCCGAAGAACACGTCGCCGCGAAAGTACGGATCGACGGCCGCCTGAATCGCGACTTCCACCTCGCGAACGCTGAAGCGCTCGCCGCCTTCCTGTGTGCTGCCCTTCGGCGACAGGTCGGCAACGAGATCGCCCACCGCGCTGATGTCGGGCAACAGACGCGCGTTTGTTGGGGCGCCCTGAGCTGGCTGCTGCCGACCCGGGTCGCGCGATCGCGGCTCGGCCCGGAGGCGCTCCAGCTCTCGCACGACCGCGATCGAGTCGGCAATGCGCGCGCTGTCCGACGCCGTGCGCTTCGTCGTCGTGTCGCGGCGTGTCGTGTCCCGCTGGGCGCTCGCTGGCGCAGACGCGATGACGAGTATGACGAAGGCACCCCACAGCATCGCCCGGATGCCGGAGGCTCGCGCGTCATGCGCGGAAGTTCGTGACATGTGTTGCTCCTGAGCACGGTGAACCCGGCGTTCGCCGCGGTGGTGCGTTAGGCGTGCGGCTATGGCGCGGGGATCGAACGACCGTTACCGGCGCACCGAGGGTGCGCGGTGCTCAGGCGAGCGGTGGGCCGCGGGGAAGGGCGGGGCGCTGGGCGTGTGCGGACGGGCGCGAGACGCCGAATGCCACGGTGGGCCGCTCCGATCGGCCGGCGTAGACCGGCGGCTCGGCTTTCGCCGACTTCGCACTGGGAGTGGTGAGGTGCTGGCAGAGCGCACAGTCCGACTTGTGGGCGCGCGCGCAATCCTTCCCGGTCGTGGCCTCGACGTGCGAGTACGCGCGCGCGCTCATCGCGTCGCGCTCGAGACGCGCATCCGCGATGGAGACCACCGTTGGCAGCAGGAGCTGCAGCAACAGGGTCACGTGGGACAGCGCACGCGTGAGCGACGTCGATCGGCGCATGATGCGAACTGTATGTGGCTTGGCGGACGGGCGCCACAGCGACGCCCGTCGTTTCTCTGCATTAGCTCTTTCCAACGTGTCGTCAGCCTGCGGCGAAGCGCCGCAGACGCCTCAGCATCCGACGGTCGGTCTTCTGCGCGTCGTCGAGCTTGGGCGTCTCAATGACCTTGGGGACTGCGGCGAGGCGCTCGTCGGTCATGATGCGGCGAAACGCGAGCGCCCCAATGGCGCCTTCGCCGATCAGCTCATGCCGGTCACGTCGCGAGCCCAGCGGAGCCTTGGAGTCGTTGAGATGCATGGCGCCGAGTCGCTCGAGGCCAACGGTTCCGTCGAAGCGCGTGATGACGGCGTCGTAATCGCGGGCGATGTCGTATCCCGCGGCGAAGATGTGTGCGGTGTCGATGCACACGCCGACGCGTCGTCGCATCCGGCCTGGCACTCGCGCGATGATGGCCGCGAGCTCCTCGAACGTCGCGCCCAGCGCCGTACCGCTGCCCGCTGTCGTCTCGAGGAGCAGCCGAACCTTGCCCGGAACGCACGAGAGTGCCTCCACGATCGCGTCGGCGTTTCTGGCGAGTCCACTGGCGCGATCATCCATGAAGTTGCCGGGATGTGACACGAGCGCGCCGAGTCCGAGCGCTTCGCACCGTCGGAGCTCGCAGACGAAGGACTCGATGGACCGTGTCCGGAGCGCCGGATCCGGCGATGCGAGGTTGATGAGGTAGCTGTCATGTGCGTTGAGCGCCCGCAGGTCGGTGGCCGCGACGGCCGAGCGAAACGACTCGAGCTCGGGCGGCTCGCATTCCCGCTCGGCCCATCGGTTCGCCATTTTCGTGAAGATCTGCATCGCCGTCGCGCCAATGGCTTTGGCGCGCGGTGGAGCTTCGTGGGTGCCTCCGGCGATGGAGGTGTGGGCGCCTAACAGCAATTTGCGGGAAACGGGAAACGGGAGACGAAGCGTGTCATCCCGAGCCGTCAGGCGAGGGATCGCGGTCGTCCCGAAAGAGGGCCAATCTCTCTATCGGGAGAATCGCGATCCCTCGCTGCGCTTGGGATGACAACCCACTCTGCCGGTACGACCGCGATCCCTCGCTTCGCTCGGGATGACCTCGGGCGGTAATAGCAGCGGCCAGCAGCACGCGGCACCAGCCCGCGGCCGTCGGCTGCCAGCCAGCAGCCCGGTGGTTAGGGCTCGAAGTCTAGCGACCGACCTCGCAGCGCCACTCCGCACCGGGGGCAATGTAAATCGCCGTCCTCATCCAGCGCGTAAGCGTACTCGCGACCGCACGCGCATTTCGATTCGATCGACTGGGTGCCGCACACGAGGCAGAAGCGATCCCCCTCGTCATACTCGCGAAACCGCCCGCACGTCGAGCAGCGGTGGACCGTCACTTCTGCTCGCCTCGCAGCCACACGAGCGGGTCGATCGCGCGACCCTTTGGGCGAATCTCGAAATGCAGGTGCGGGTCGAGCTCGGGGTCGGACACGCCGACGGCGCCAATGACCTGGCCCTTGATCACCTGTTGGCCCTTTTGCACGTCAATGCGCGACAGCGATCCGTAGACGGAGTAATCCCCGCCGCCGTGCTGCACGATCACGGTGAGCCCGTACGTGCCGATCGCCTCGGCAACCATCACCTCGCCGCCGGCGACGGCCTTCACCGACGCCCCGCTCGGCGCCGCGATCCCGACGCCATTCCAGCGGATCGTCGTGTTGTTCGGGTTCACCGCGCGACCGAAACGGTAGATGATCGATCCGTCTACCGGCCAATCGAGCTTGCCGAAGTCGCTCGTCTTGAGGGTGCTGCTGCTCAGCACCGCGGGCGCGTTAGGCCGCTCTGCCGCCCGCTTTCGCGCTTCCTCGAACGCCGCGATCGTGTTCGTCAGACGGGTTTCGTCGCGCCCGATCGCGGCGAGGCGCGCCTGGGTTTCCTTGGCGGATCGCTTGATGACGTTGAGGTTCCTCGAGCGGCTTTCTTCCAGCGCCCGAAGCCGTCCCTCCTCGTCGTGTTTCTCCTGGCGGCTGCGCTCGAACTCATCGCGCAGGCGAACGAGCTGCTGGCGCTGTTTCGCGACCTGATCGTAGAGGTCCTCGACGCGGGTCACCAGCGACCGGTCGCGCACCGCCAGCTCGTGGAGGTATTTGTACCGACCGAGCAGCTCGCCGAACGTGCGCGCGGCGAGCAGCGCCTCGGTCGTATACATCGG
>Ga0207648_10007860_pt1 | contig 10406 bp, 13 predicted proteins | sample KBSMisM32_FD_184310 | JGI IMG/M metagenome (GOLD analysis project Ga0207648, IMG submission 184310) | Miscanthus rhizosphere microbial communities from Kellogg Biological Station, Michigan, USA - KBS Miscanthus M3-2 (SPAdes) (version 2) | ecosystem: Host-associated > Plants > Roots >... | reverse complement strand
GCCTTGCGCTAAAGGCATTCCAGGGCCGCTATGTCCTGCTCAACCTGTGGGCCACCTGGTGCGGCCCCTGCGTCAACGAACTGCCGTCGCTGGCCCGGCTTTCGCGCTTCGCGCCGGGGGTGCGGGTGGTGGCGATCGATACCGGTGATCGCGACACGGTGGATGCCGCCGGCTTCCTGAAAGAGCACGATGCCAGCGCCCTTATCGCCTATCGCGACAGCGACAAGGTGATGATGAAGACCTTCACCGCTTATGCCTTGCCGATGACCGTGCTGATCGATCCGACCGGAAAGATTATCGCCAAGGCGGAAGGCCCTGCCGATTGGGGTTCACCGGAAGCGGTTGCTTATTTCAAAAGAATTACGGGAACTTGAAATCCTGTCATTCCCGCGTAAGCGGGAATCCATGTCCGAGACTGCGCAAGACAAAGATGGATCCCCGCTTTCGCGGGATGACAACAACTAACGCGTCGGCACCGGATGCTCGCCGCGATAATCATAAAAGCCCCGGCCAGTCTTGCGACCTAGCCATCCCGCTTCCACATACTTCACCAACAGCGGACAGGGGCGGTATTTCGAATCCGCGAGACCTTCGTAGAGCACCTGCATCACGCTGAGGCAGGTGTCGAGGCCGATAAAGTCGGCCAGCTGCAATGGCCCCATCGGATGATTGGCGCCCAGCCGCATGGCGGTGTCGATGGCGTCGACATTGCCCACACCTTCATACAGCGTATAGACCGCTTCATTGATCATCGGCAGCAGGATGCGGTTGACGATGAAGGCGGGGAAGTCCTCGGCATAGGCGGCGGTCTTGCCCACGCGCTTGACGATTTCCAGCGCGCTTTGGAAGGTGGCGTCGTTGGTGGCGATGCCGCGGATCACTTCCACCAGCTGCATCACCGGCACGGGATTCATGAAATGCAGGCCGATGAAACTCTCCGGCCGGTCGGTGGAGGCGGCCAGCCGCGTCACTGAAATGGACGATGTGTTGGTGGCGATGATCGCCTTGGGCGAAATGCGCGTGCGCAGATCCTGGAAAATCTTTTTCTTGATGGCTTCGTCTTCGGTTGCCGCTTCCATCACCAGGTCGCGGTCCTTGAGGTCGTCCAGAGTCTGGGTAACGCGGATGCGCGCCAGAGCCGGCTTGATCTGCTCTTCCTTGATGATGCCCTTATGGGCCTGGCGCTGCATGTTCTTTTCGATCAGGCCGATGGCCTTGGACAAGGCATCCTTGTTGATGTCGTCCAGCACCACATCATAGCCGGCCAAAGCCAGCACATGCGCGATGCCGTTGCCCATCTGGCCCGCACCCACGACTCCGATTTTTTCCACTGCCATTTGAATTGCCTTTACTTGTAGCCGCGCTTGGCGAGTTCTTCGTCCAGCTCCGGAAGAATTTTGAACAGGTCGCCCACCAACCCATAATCCGCCACTTGGAAGATCGGGGCCTCTTCATCTTTGTTGATGGCCACAATCACTCTTGAATCTTTCATGCCCGCCAAATGCTGAATGGCGCCGGAAATGCCCACCGCGATGTAAAGATCGGGCGCCACCGCCTTGCCGGTCTGGCCCACTTGATAGTCATTGGGCACATAGCCCGCATCCACCGCGGCGCGGCTGGCGCCCACCGCCGCATGCAGCTTATCGGCGATTTTGTCCAACAGCTTGAAATTCTCCGCCGAACCCAACCCGCGTCCGCCGGAGATCACGATCTTGGCTGAGGTCAATTCAGGCCGCTCAGATTTCGACAAGGCTTCGCCGGCGAATTGGGAAAGCCCGGGATCGGGCGCTGCGGCGACCGTCTCAACAGCCGCGTTACCATCGTCCTTGGCCGCCGGAAAAACCGTGGTGCGCACTGTGATGATTTTCTTAGCCACCGGCGCCTGCACAGTTTCGATGGCATTGCCGGCATAGATAGGCCGCTCGAACGTGTCGGGCGAAATAACTTTGATGATTTCCGAGATCTGCGGCATGTCCAGCTTGGCGGCAACGCGCGGCAGGAAATTCTTGCCGGTGGTGGTGGCCGGCGCCAGGATCGCGTCGTATTTGTCGGCCAGCGACAGCAGCAAGGCTTCCATTGGTTCGGCCAATTGCCGGGCATAAGCCGGCGCATCTGCCAGCAGCACCTTTTCCACTCCGGCGATCTTGGCCGCGGCTTGCGCCACCGCTGCGCAGTTCTCTCCTGCCACCAGCACGTGCACAGGCGCGCAAACCGCCGCCGCCGCCGTCACCGTCTTATGGGTGGCGTCCTTGAGATGGACATTGTCATGCTCGGCGATCACCAGGGACGGCATCTGAGCACCCTCATCTTATATGGCTCCGGCCGCTTTGAGCTTGTCCAGCAACTCGCTGACACTTGCGAGCTTGACGCCGCCGCCGCGCTTGGGCGGCTCCGACACTTTCAGCACCTTGAGGCGCGCCGTGATATCCACGCCCAGATCGGCGGGCGACTTTTCGTCGATCGGCTTTTTCTTGGCCTTCATGATATTGGGCAGTGAGGCATAGCGCGGCTCATTCAGGCGCAGATCGGTGGTCATCACCGCGGGCAACTTCACCTCGACGGTCTGCAAGCCGCCATCGATCTCGCGGGTGATCTTGGCGCTGTTATCGCTCAACTCCAAGGCATGGGCGAAGGTGCCTTGCGGCCAGCCCAGCAGTGCCGCCAGCATCTGTCCCACCTGATTGGCGTCATCATCGATCGCCTGCTTTCCGGTGATCACAAGCCCGGGTTTTTCCGCGTCGACCAGGCCCTTGAGAATTTTGGCGACCGCCAAAGGCTCGACGGGCTGATCAGTCTTCACCAGGATGCCGCGATCGGCCCCCATCGCCAGGGCGGTGCGAATGGTTTCACTGGCCTGTAGCGGCCCGATGGAAACCACGACCACTTCGCTGGCCTTGCCTTTCTCTTTCAGGCGCACCGCTTCTTCCACGGCGATTTCGTCAAATGGGTTCATGGACATTTTGACATTCGCCAAGTCCACGCCGCTTTGGTCCGCCTTCACGCGAACCTTTACGTTGTAGTCAATCACCCGCTTGACGGGCACCAAGACCTTCATGGCGCTTCTTTGATCCCCACAGACGGCTTGTCAGTCGGCGTCCCGGCCGGTTTTTGGCGGCGGCCGGGGGCACTGTTCCGTGCCGTGCTGCTCTTGTGCGGTGCAAAAAGTATGGCCGCAGGGCGAGGGCTGTCAACGTAAGGGCAGGTAAGAGGGCTTATCATCGCTGCAATGCAGCAATAATGGTTAACCGGGGACCCCGGTTCTGCGTCATCCTGCCGCAGCCGAACGTCTACTTGAGGCTCGCCAGATAGGCGACCACATCCGCCTGCTGCTTTTTGCTGGTGATGCCGGCAAAGGCCATCTTGGTTCCAGGCACCGTCCGGGCTGGGCTCGCCACCCATTTGGTGAGGTTGCCTTCATCCCAGATAAATCCGGCCTTCTTCAAAGGCCCGGAATAGGCAAAGCCTGGGCGGGTCGCCGCTTTGCGGCCCATAACCCCAAACAGATTGGGTCCTAAGCCGTCCCCACCGCCTTTGTCGGCGGTGTGGCATATGGCGCAGCGCTTGAAGACTGCGGATCCAGCCTTGGCATCGCCCGCGGCATTGGCCGCAATTGCAGAGCCGGCCAGCAGCGCCAGCGTGATGAAACAAGTGCGAAACATCGAAAGCCCTTTTTCGTCGGGCGGCCCGGTTGGGTCCGGTTCACGCCCTTTTCTAAATGGGCGGTCCGGCTGACGCCTAACGCCCATTGTTCCCTTGCGAAGCCCTCCAATACCCGATCTAGCGTTTGAAAACAGCGGAAATGTGTCTCACCCGGTATTGACCTTCTTTGGCGCATTTGCCCGCCCCTGCCAGACTTTTGTCTTTGCGGGCCAGGGCAGCGATTTCATGGACTTGTTAACGCTCACGCCTGACTTCCGCGTGACCTTCTTCCAGTTATAGATTGGGGGATGAGTGATGCGTTTGAAGTACCGATCGGGGCCGAAGAACTGGCCCGGGCCCGTTCGCGAATTGTCCAGGATTTTGCCGGTGCGGCCCGCAGCGCCCATGATCTGGCGCAGTTGCGTGCCCTGTTGCGCGAAGCGGTCTGGGCGCTGGGCTTTCATCATTTTCTGCTGCAAGGCTCGGCGGGACAGGTATGGCTGGCCGACTTGCCGCAAGCCTGGAAGGTCGCAAGCGCCTCCTCCGGCGATGCCGTCCTGGTCACGGCGGCGCAATCCTATGCGCCTTTCCTATGGACGGATATTCCGCGCCTGATCTCGGTCTCTCCAGCCCAGGCTGAATTCATGGACTCAGTCCATGCCGCTGGGGTGGGAGCCGCCGTCACCGTGCCGATCCATCGGGCGCGTAGCACCGACAAGATCGGCGGCTACAGCGAATTCGCCGGCTGCTGTTCTTTCATGATGAAGCACGGCGTCTCCCTGCCGCTCTCCAGCCTGGCGGCGGCGCATTATGTGGGCGCCCTGACTTTCGATGCCGCCGAGAATCTACGCCAGGCGCGCACACCCGGCTCGCCACGCGGGCCGCAACTGACGCCGCGCCAGCGCGATTGTGTGGTGCTGGTGGCGCAAGGCAAGAGCGACTGGGAAGTCGGCCAACTTCTGGGCATCAGCGAATCCACGGTGCACAAGCATATCGAGGACGCCAAAAAGCGCTTCACCGTTTCCACCCGCATTCAGCTGGTGGTGCGCTCGCTGTTCGACGCAAGGCTGACTTTCGCGGATGTTATGAAAGAGCCGGATAAAGAACCCGGCTAGGCGTTGACCAGTTCGACCTGCACCACATCGGTGCGCGACACTTCGAACGTTGCGGCGCAAATACCCAGATAGAACTCCCAATTGCTCAGGAAGTACTGATCATGGCCCAGAGCCTTGATCTCATTTTCCGCCTTCTGCATTTGCACCAGCCATTCGCGCAGGGTGCGGGCATAGTCCTTGCCGAAGCCAAAGGCGCCCACGAATTTGAGGCCGGCTTTTTCCGCCTCTTCGCGGAAACGGCCCAGGGACGGCAGCATGCCGCCGGGAAAGACATAGTGGCGGACGAAGTCGCTGCGGGTGCGGTAACCAGCAAACAATTCATCCTTGATGGTGATGGTCTGGATGATGGCGCGGCCGCCGCGTTTCAGCCGTTCCGCCACGGTGTTGAAATAGGCCGGCCAATAATGCTCGCCCACCGCCTCGAACATTTCGATGGAGACGACATTGTCGAAACTGCCTTTGCAGCGGCGATAATCCTGGAGCCTGATCTCGGCGCCGTCCTTCAGCCTTTCGCTGGCGAACTTGTGCTGGGCGGGCGAGATGGTAAGGCCGGTAACACGGTGGCTGTCGCACGCCGCGCGCTCGGCAAAGCCGCCCCAGCCGCACCCTATCTCCAGCACATTGGCTTTCTTGGCGGTGAATTTGGAAAGGATGCGCTCATATTTGTTCTGCTGGGCGCGATAAAGCTCCTGGCTGCCGTTATACAGCGCCGAGGAGTAGGTCATGCTTTTGTCCAGCCACAGCGAATAGAATTCGTTGCCGACGTCGTAATGATCCTTGATGTTGCGGGCCGAGCCGGCAATGGAATTGCGCCGCACCAACGCATTGTGGATCACAAAACCCAAGCGGTTGAGAATATTGCCGTCCGAGAAATCGGAGAAATGATCCAAATTGACCAGGAACAGGCTGATCAGTCTTTCCACGCTGTCGGTGTCCCAGCTGCCGGCGATATATTCCTCGCCCAGGCCGATATCGCCGCGCGCCATCACCCGGCGCAGCACGTCCCACTCCTGGATCTTGAACTGAGCGTGCGGGCCGGGATGGGCGCCTTTGGCGATGGTGACTTCGCCGTTGGGGGCGATGAATTCCAATTCGCCATATTCCAGACTGGCCAGCGCCTTGCGCCAGCTTTTCTCGATATAGGAGGCGGGTATCAGGGACATTGCGGCTTCCCGAGAATTCAGGAACCTTCAAGATTAAACTTGGTTTGAACTCAAAACAATTCCGCGGGCACCGGATTGGACACCGGAAATTGCGGCAAGAGAACCGGCTGGCGCGGCTTTTGTTGCGGTGCGCCGATAACCTTGTCCCAAGGAATAGCCGCGCCCAGGGTCCGGGCGACCCAGACCGCGCTGGCCAGTCCATCCTCATGAAAACCATGACCCAGATGAGCCCCGGCGTACCAAGTGCCGCGGCGGCCCTGCAGGGCGGCGATCCGGCTCTGCGCCGCTATGGCGGCTTGGTCGAACAGCGGATGATCGAACTCCGCCTCATCGAAGATCAGCGCCTCAGGGATGTCGCGCTTGGGGTTGAGGCTGACGAACAGGGGGTAATTCTGGTCGATGCCCTGCAGCAGGTTCATCCAATAGGTGACGGTGATCTTGGGGTGGAAGAAATCGCCATCCGAGCTATAGACCCAACTCGCCCAGCAGCGCCGCCGGCGCGGCATCAGGCTGGGATCACGGTGCAGTACGGCGCGGTTCTTCTGGTAACGGAAAGCGCTTAACACTGCCTGTTCGTCGCGATCGCTGTCTTTCAGCAGCGCCTGCGTCTCATCGCCATGACAGGCCATCACCACCTGGTCATAACTCTCAAACCCGCCCTGGCTGTCTTTGACCTGGACCTTGCCTTCCTGCCGGGTCACGGCCACGGCGCCGCAATTGACCCGGATGCGATGGGCAAAAGGGGCGGTCAAGCGCCGGACATATTCCTGTGACCCGCCGGTGACGGTGCGCCATTGCGGCTGGCCGGTGACGGACAAGAGGTGATGATTGGCGAAAAAACGCACCAGGGTGCGGGCCGGGAAATTCATCATTTCACAGGGTGGGCAGCTCCAGATTGCTCCCGACATCGGCAGCAAATAATAGCGGCGAAACCAGTCCCCCAAGCCCAGCTTGCGGATCAGGCCTTCCAGGCTCAGATCGGGATGGCGCTCCACCATGTTTTGCGCGCGGGCATTGAAGATCATCACGTCGCGCACCAGAAGCCCGAATTTCGGGCGCAGCAGATTGCGGCGCTGGCCGATGACTGCGCCCAGATCCTTGGCGCCCCATTCCAGCCAGCCGTCGCGGATGGAAGCGGCAAAGGTCATGTCGCTGGCGTGGCTTGGCACGCCCAGATGGGAGAACAAGCCGCAAAGATTGGGATAGTTGGGCCGGTTGAAAACAATAAAGCCGGTATCGACCGGGATGGCGTGGCCGTCATAGTCCACCGCCACGGTCCGGCTGTGGCCGCCGATCCGGGGCGCTTTCTCATAGACGGTGATTTCGTGATCGGGATTGAGCAGATAGGCGCTGCCCAATCCCGAAATCCCCGTGCCAATGATTGCGATCCTGGCCATTCTTGCCGCAAACCCCGAGCTTTGGTTCCTTTACGCCCCCATGCGCAAAGCGGATCACTTTTGTTAGGGCCTGGACTTTCGGAAGGGAAGCAGGCTGACAGCGACAAGGGGCTGATCCGCACGGCCAAAGTGTGCGTAAAAGCCCCGGGAGAATAAGATGGCCTTCGCAATTGCCTATCTGGCGTGCCTGGTGGTGATGGGCGGGCTGGACTATTTGTGGCTCTCCCACACCTCCGCTCCGCTCTATCACCGCGATCTTGGGCCTTTGCTGGCCGAAAATCCCAATATGACCGTGGCGGTGATTTTCTATCTCGGTTACGCGGCGGGTATTGTGTTTTTTGCCGTGCGGCCTGCCCTGGCCGCCGGCGTCTGGCGGCCGGCAATCCTCAATGGCGCGCTGTTCGGCCTGTTCGCCTATGCGACCTACGACCTGACCAATTTCGCCACTATGAAAGTGTGGACGCTGCGGGTGACCGTGCTGGATATCGCTTGGGGGATGTTTCTCACCGCCGCAGCCGCCAGCGCGGGCGCGATCGCTGCCCTGAAAATTCGATAGAGGATCGCCAACCGGCTCACCGGCTGGCGATCAGCATGTCATTGCGGTGCTGGGGCGCCGCCATTGCTCTTGGCATCGCCTCCGTCCGCAGGGCTTGCCGCCGGCGCGCTTTCAACTGGCGTGGTCGGAGCGGCAGCGGGAGCGCTTGGCGCGGTCGCCTGCATTTGCGCCGCCACCGGCTGGCTGGCGCTTTGCGCTTGTTGCGCCTGCTCCAGATTCAGCTGCTTGGTGATCTGGCGCTCCTTGGCCTCTGTGGAACGAGAGGCGGCGAAAGCCGGGCTTGCCAGCAGAACCACACCTGCCAATGCTGCAACAATCGTTTTCATGCTCGTCTCCTTGGGTCGAACAACCGAACAGGAAATAAGCCGCGGGCCTGAGCGTTCCGTAGGGCTTTTTCCGCCGCCAAACCGGGGAACCCGGGAGGTTTGCGGGAACCGGCAACCTGTCATTGTGTTCCTTCTCATATGATTTTGAGGAAACAATTTCATGCTCGGAACCATTCTGATTGTCGTGCTTCTGCTTTTGTTGCTGGGCGCTTGGCCGGCATGGCCGCACAGCCGCGCCTGGGGTTATTACCCGTCGGGGACATTGGGATTGGTGCTGGTGATTGTGCTGGTTCTGGCCCTGCTAGGCAGGATTTGAAGTGGATGTAAGGGCGGGGGCGAAATGACGGAGACGTGATGACCAAGAAAAAATTATTCGAGGACATCAAACGGCATCCGGCACGTATTTATCGCACGCCCAACGATGTGCTGAGAGATCGCCGGTTTGCCGATATCGAGCGGCTGGAGATCCTGCGCGCCTGGCGCGAGGTGGAAGAAGTCGCCGCCGACGTGAATGAGATCGACGCCATAATCGCGGAACTGCAAACCCGGTTATACGCCAGCGGTCACGCCGCGGAATAAAGGGAGATAGAGATGACAACGGAAAACGGAAGAACGGTTCTCACTGCCGAAGAAGCGCGCCAGGGCAAGGAGCTGGGCGTGATGCGCTATGTGCTGCACATCTCGCTGGCGCTTGCCGTGATCGCAGGGGTCATCATCTACGCGATCTTCTTTCACTAAAGGCCAATGGCCTGAAGCCTAGCTGACGCGGCTGCCGGCCAGTTCCATCAGCGCCAAGCGCAGCTCGACCGGGCCAAAGGGCTTTTGCAGCACCAGATGGCCGCGAAACTCCTCGGGGATGCCCCGCGCGCCATAGGCGGTGGCAAACAGGAAGGGGATGTCTCGCGCTTCCAGTTCCGCCGCAAAGGGAAAGACCGTCTTGCCGTTCAGATGCACATCCAGCATCGCCAGGTCGAAAGTTTCACTGTCCAGCAGCCGCATGGCGTCTTCCAGCCGGGGCACGACGGCGGCAACCTCATAGGCCAGCTCGCAGACCATATCCTCGATCAGCATCGCCACGGTCATCTCGTCCTCCACCACCAGCACCCGCGGCGCACTCAGCCGCATGTCGGTATGGTTGGCGGGAAGTCCCGGCGTGGGGATGGGCATGGCAAGTCCGGTATCGCTCATTGGGACTCCAACGCTTGTTAATCCCGATTGGTTTCCGCACCAGCGCTCCCTAAAAGGCTGAGTTCGTTACTGAATTCTTGACATTTTCGCTAACCCCTTGACGTCAAAGCCTTGCCCGGTCACCAAGGACGGGATTTTTGGATGAGTAATTTGTCCAATCCCAGCCCATCGGGGGGCATGTGAGCGCCGCCAGCCAAGAAAAATCCAAGACGGCAGAGCTGTCGGTGGTGGTTCCCACCTTCCGGGAGCGGGGAAATGTCGCCGAGCTGGCGCGGCGGTTGGATGCCGCCCTGGCGGGGGTGGCCTGGGAGGCCATATTCGTTGACGACAATTCCCCCGACGGCACCGCCGAGGCGGTAAAGGAAATTGCCGCGCGCGACCCGCGCATCCGTTGCCTGCGCCGGGTGGGCCGCCGCGGGCTGGCCGGGGCCTGTATCGAAGGCATGCTTTCCAGCGCCGCCCCTTATGTCGCGGTGATCGACGCCGATCTGCAGCATGACGAAAAGGTGCTGCCGGACATGCTGGCCAAACTGAGAAGCGGGCAGGCGGATCTGGTGGCGGCCACGCGCTATGTTGCCGGCGGCTCGGCGGCCAGTTTTTCGCAAAGCCGGGGCGCGATTTCGCGGCTGGCCACCAAACTCACCCATCGCCTGGTGGGCACGCCCTTATCCGATCCCATGTCGGGATTTTTCATGATGCGCCGCGACCGGTTCGACGAGATCGCGCCGCGTCTGTCGCCGGCCGGATTCAAGATCCTGTTGGACATCGCCGCGACCGCCGGCTCGCGGCTCAGAATCGCCGAACAGGCTTACCAGTTTGGCGAACGGTCGGAAGGCGAAAGCAAATTCAATATCCAGATCGGGGTGGAGTTTCTGGGCCTGCTCTTGGCCAAGATGACCGGCGATCTGGTCGATCCACGGTTCATTTTCTTCGCCATTGTCGGCAGCATCGGCTTAGGCGTGCATTTGCTGGTGCTGTTTGCGGGCCTGGCTTTGACGGAGCCGTTTCGTGCCGCCCAGGTC
>Ga0207648_10007858_pt1 | contig 10408 bp, 9 predicted proteins | sample KBSMisM32_FD_184310 | JGI IMG/M metagenome (GOLD analysis project Ga0207648, IMG submission 184310) | Miscanthus rhizosphere microbial communities from Kellogg Biological Station, Michigan, USA - KBS Miscanthus M3-2 (SPAdes) (version 2) | ecosystem: Host-associated > Plants > Roots > Rhizosphere... | reverse complement strand
AATAATCGCAAAAAACTATGATCATGAAACTTACATCTTACGCATTTGCAAAATGGTCAACAGCTGTAATGCTGCTTGCCGGAGTTATAATAACCAGCTCCTTTATCAGACAAAGAGATCATAAAAAGACTGAAAGGAAAGTTATCAATATTACGGGTACGCGTTTCTTTTACCCACTGGTAGAGAAATGGGCTCAAGAATACAAAAAGGAAAATCCAGACATTGATTTTAAAGTAGAGTTTGGATTACAAAATTCCGATATCTCGATGACTGGCACTCCGGTAGAAAAGGAAAACCCCGAGAAAGGAAAGTACTCAGTTGTGAGCAAATTTGCAATAGTTCCCATCATCAACGAAAGGAATCCCGCGTGGAAAATACTTCAGCAAAGAGGCTTATCCAAAGCAGACTTTGAAAAGATATACTTCCGGGGTGACCAGCAGCAGCTCAATTTCGCATTTAGCACTGTGAATGTTCCAATCCGTGTATATACAAGAGGAGCTTGTGCTTCGGCTACTTTCTCTCAGCATTTCGATAAAAAGATAAATGATCTGGCTAATCTGGATACAAAGATTGCTGATGATAAAGTGCTTCTCCAAAATGTGTTGAATGATAGTCTTGGAGTTGCCTATAATAATCTTGGCTTCGTTTATAATCTTCAGTCAAGAAAACAAAACCCGGGGATCAGGGTGGTGCCTGTAGATTTGAATGGTAATGGAAAGGTGGACAGCGAAGAGAATTTTTATGATAACCTGGACCAGGTAATAAATAAATTAGAGACCGGCCGTATAGATCTTCCTCCCGTAGGTAAAATGGTATTCGTTTATAAGGAAGACAGACCGGAAGTAACAGCCTTTGTGAACTGGGTACAGACAAAGGGACAACAGTTCAATCATTCAGAAGGCTTTTTAAGCAGGCAGCAATAATCCGTATATAGTAGTTAGATGAATTATGCAGTCGTCGTCAGAGGCTGTCTGTTCACCGGCGATAAATTTCTTTTGTTGCCCTTGTAATGACAGTCTATTTCACAAAAGGGTGGGGGAAGTTAGGCATTACCTTCCCTTCTCCCTTTTTGAATTTAATCGGAGTGCTTGCAGGGGCAATCAGGGATTTTTAAAGGATACTTCTTTCTGCTGTTGCTGCTGCCTCTTTGCTCTTTTCCTAAAAAATCCTCTGAGCAAGAAATTGTGCTGCAGGGCTTCCATATCATCGTTAAACTTTTCAGCTCCCTGTCGCATGTTATCTACCATTAACCGCAGATTACCTGCCGTCTGCTCATCATTGAATATCACACCAGCCAGGTTACTGCTATCCTTTAATTTATAGCTCACCTGCTTTAGGTTCTCCGTTAATTCCCGGGCATTTGATGAAGCTTCATGCACTCTCACAGAAGCCGCCTGTAAAGTCCTGAATAAAGAAGTGTCTGTTACAAGTTCATTAGCAAGTGATCCTTTTGTATTGAATTTGGAGGAGTAATCAGAGAGATTGGAAGCAAGCGCTCTAATATCAGCTGAGGCGGCCTGAAGGGAGCCGGCTGTATATTGAAGTCGGGTTGCGAAGGTATCATTAGTCAGTAATTTACCGATACTGCCCTGACCCGCTGCAAGTCTTTCTGTTACTGCCTTTAAGTTACCGGTAATTGATAAAAGATTCTTATTACTTTCCTGTAAGGTATTCATCATGTCTTCACTTTTTATCGCATGTTCCACATAAAGTGAGTCGCCGCTTTCAACTGGTGCTGCCCCGTAACTTCCACCATAGATCATGACGATACGGTTCCCGATCAAACCATCGGAGGCAATCTTTGCCTTCGCATCCTTCCTGATCAAAAATTGCGCGTCTTTTTCTATCCTCATTTCAACTTCTACCCGCGCACTATCTATTAGTTTGATATTTTTTACCGAGCCGATCTTTACTCCGGAATACCAGATATTATTTCCATTAAGCAAACCGCTGACATCATTGAACACGGCTGTTATTGTAAATGATTTTTTAAATGTCTGCCGCTGACTTCCCAGTACCAGCACGCCGGCAATGAGGATACACAGGCCGAGGAATATGAATATTCCGACTACTACCGTTTTTTTCGTTTGATCTTTCTTCATGATTTATTGTATAAAATTATAATCGTAGAATGCCCTGATCCTTTCATCCCCGGTGTCAAATACCTCTTCAAAGTCTCCCTGTCTTACGAATTTGCCATCTATCAGCATGAATATCCTATCGCCTACTGCTTTTGCACAAGTGAGATCATGAGTGATGATGATCGAACTGGTATTGAATTGATGCCTTACGTCATTCATGAGATCATTCATTTCTCCACTGGTTATTGGGTCCAGGCCGGCAGTAGGTTCATCATAAAAAATAATCTCGGGCTTAAGAATAAGGGTTCGGGCAATCCCGATTCGCTTTTGTTGACCACCGGATAATTCTTCCGGGTATTTCTCTGCAGAATCCGGTAGGCCTACCGCTTTCAGCACATCCTGCACCGCTTTATCAATTTCATCAACAGGTATCGTTCTTTTATTCCTTATCAATGGGAATTCCAGGTTTTCCCGGATTGTCATACTATCATATAAGGCATTACCCTGGAACAGAAATCCAATTTTCAGACGTAGTTCAGTTAAATCTTTATGATTTATCCGGTTTATATCTTTATCAAACACCTTTACAGTACCACTGTCTGCCAGTATCAGACCTGCAATTATTTTTATCAATACGGATTTGCCGGATCCAGAGCGCCCCATAACCACCAGGTTTTCTCCCTTGTGCAGGTCAAGATCAATACCTTTCAGTACATCATGTTCACCAAAAGATTTTTGGAGTTCCCTGATAGAGATAACGCTATCCTCTATTTTTTTATCCTGGTTGTTCCTGTTCATTATTTAATTGCATCATTTACAAAAAACTTTACAATAGTGATCTCTTCTATAAAAATCAGGAACATTGCCAATACAACAGATGCATTTGCAGCTTTTCCAACACCTTCGGTTCCTTTACCAGCATTATAACCCTGGAAGCAGCTTATAATTCCTATAGTAAATCCAAAAACGATTGATCTTGTTATTGTGGAGGCAACTTCCATGAATCCAATATTGGTAAATGCATTATGGATGAATGTGGTCAAACTGGTTTGATCCACCATTCGAATATTTATAAATGACCCGATAAGTCCCACTAGTGCACTATAAAACACAAGCATGGGGATCATGAAGGTTGTGGCAATAGTACGGGTAATTACCAGGAACTTGAACGGATTTACCGCGGATACTTCCATAGCATCGATTTGCTCTGTTACCTTCATAGAACCCAATTCAGCACCAATCTGTGATCCTATCTTGCCTGCGCAAATAAGAGCGGTAATCAATGGAGCCAAAGCTTTTACAATGGCTACTCCCGCTGTAGCTGGTATCCATGATTCAGCACCAAAGCTTGCTAAAGCAGACCTTGAGTGATCGGTAAAAACAACTCCTACAATAAACCCAGTAACACTTATAAGTGGGAGAGACCGGTAACCGATCATGTAGCATTGCCTGATCACCTCCTTAAATTCATAAGGAGGAAGGAAAACTTCTTTAAAGAATCGAAGTATAAACTTTCCAATAGCATAAACGCCACTGAAGAACTGATCTATTCCTTTTGAAATAAAATAGCTCGCCGATTGATTGGTTGTCGGGTCCATTAGTATGTATTACTATATCAAAAAGAATACTCAGATGCAGTTCAATTATTAATTCTTTTTCCTTGCTCTCGTCTTTGCTGCTTTTCGGGCTGCTGCTTTCCGTTCAGCCGGGCCTTTAGTTATAGCAGCTTTCCTGGCTGAAGCTGACCGATCTTTTGCACTACGTTTTTTCGCCGCAGCGCGAGCCTGTCTTGATAATGCACTATGAGAAACTGTATTCTTCGGCTCACGTTTCAGTGCTTTTTCACTTGCAACAGATCGGGTGTGGGAAACAGGTTCATGTTTTTGCCCTTTTTTATACGCACTTTGGGCACTCTTCCGGGTTTTCTCGGAAGTTTTACCTTTTTTTGGCGGCTTTAGATCAACCCCTGCACGTCTTGCTTCAGACAATCCGATTGCAATGGCCTGTTTGGTGTTTCTTGCGCCATGCTCGCCCTTGCGGATCTTGTCAATTTCTGCCTTTACAAATTCTCCCGCCTGTGTGCTGGCAGATTTACCCTCGCGTTTATCACGCTTCGCACGATTTATTGTTTCTTTAGTTGGCATAATATCAGGGTTTAAAAATTCAGAAATAAAAACAACGGGTAACATTATTCCACAATGGGGCAAAAATTCCAGTTATTTACTATCCTTCCTACCCAACCAGGGCCTGTAATTCGCGGCTGATCTCTTCTTCCAGTCCAACCGGCAATACTGATGCTTCATCATCAATAGCTCTGATTTCATGAACTTCCGAATCCCAGGTGAATACATGATTTTCTCCTCCATTAATACTGACATAAAATCTTGTTTCCCCATTAAAATCAAAGGGAATTACCTTAACCAGGTAAGGGACCTTATCTACCACCATATTGAAAGACATTTCATTTGTGCTCATAATTCTTTTTTTGTCGCTTCACTGCGGGTTAAAAATTCAATTATTTCTCCTAAAGTTGAGTTACATCATACCTTTCATGTAATCAGTGTAAATATTATACCAGTACTTTACGTGCAGTTTGACGCATATCGAAAAACGATAATATCAATTTTTGGGGCTTTTGTGTTTCTATCACATCCTAATTGTCGAAATCATATAATTTTTTCCAGAAATCACCCCCTGTGTTTTTTTTGTTTCCTCTTCAATTCATTAAATAATAAAAATATACTATCTGTTATCTCTCTGTAAATCAAATTGTTAAATCGGCATAGGTCTTGTTACTATCAATTGTACGTATTAATTTTGTACTGTAAATCCACCGAGATGAACGAACATACCCTTACCGATTTTATATGGAATGTGCGCCGGAATAATCGCCATTTTCAATTCCCCCTGCCTGAACAGCAGCAATTCAATACCGCTTTCATTCGTACCTATAATAATAAGCTGAACGATGAGAGATCTGTATTAAATAATATAGAAGATGAGCTGTCACTGGTGTCCCGTATTGATGAGATATGTGCGATACTTGAGCAGGAAGACCTTCCCCGCAATAAACAATTGGAAGAATATATTCATAACCTGTCTAAGATCTTTACCAGTTACCTGACTAATGATCATAACCCGGAAACATTCCTTACAAAGGTTTTATCTTATTTGCATGGCTTCCTCTCTTTCGTGCGGTTGAGCAATCAGCGTGACGAAGAATTACTAAACCATCTCCAGTCCCTGGTTACAACTGAACAGGGCAAAAATGAATTTTTGGAATTTACTCCCGAGCGCGCTTCGTTCTACCTGAACTGCAAAGAGCGTTATGGCAGGGAACTCCAGACCTACTTCACCATATTCCATGATTTTCTTCTGAAGGAATCTGACAAGAGCAAAGGATTGAAAGTTACTACGCGCACTGAGCAATGTCTCATCACACTCACAGACATGATCCAGCAATCCCTGCAACATTCAGAATCTGCCCTGGACCTGTTGAGCGAGTTCAGAAGAAAATTGTGGATCGTTGAAAGACAAACAGAGGAGAACTAGTCTTCCCGGCATCCCATATTGTTGTTACATTCTACAACTCCCATAGGCTGAATCCAGTTTGTCCCATACTTATGGGATTGACGCCCCTGTTTTATTGACCAACCTTTACACCCAAATAAGTAAAAAATGCAAGTAAGATCACTGGTCTTATGCATGGTTGTGTCTTCATTAGTAACTAAAACCACGCATGCACAGATCTATTCTTTTGGTGGGAGAGCAGGTGCTAACTATTCTAAGATCAGTAACTTATCAACAATTATCCTGAGCGAGCCTTACTTCATTAACTACACTATCAAGGAATCCAATCGTATAGGCTGGCACCTGGGCATTTTTTACGAATACAAGCTGGAGGACGAACGTCTCGGATTTGATTCAGAGATCATGTATTCCGCGCAGGGAGGCGATGTCGAATTCAACAACTACGACAAGGATTTCAATTATAAAATGGAATTCGCTTATCAATATATAAATATTGTAGGCCTCGCAAAATGGTTTCCGTATTCCGGTAAAGTGGGATTAGGCGCCGGCCCTTTCCTTGGGATCAATGTTGCCACCCGCAATATCAAATACAAATCCTGGGGAGCAGGCAAAGAAGATGCATTTGGAACTGATCTCCAGCAGGAACAACAGTTGAGAAATGTGCTGCGAGGAAAGAATAATTTCGGTCTTGCACTGGATGCCACTTATGATATCACCCCAATTATAAAGATCGGTGGAAGATATTACTGGAGCGCTACCAATTCTGTGGAAACCCAGGCCAATTCTTACAATTTTATCCCGGCCAAAAATGCAAATACCTTATTTGAGTTTTCTGTGGCCGTCAATTTCGAGTCACTGTTTTAATAAATACACCACCAGTCCGAACCAATCGTTAACCCAACCTATAGTATCTCATGAAACTTGTGCCGCTGCTTTTCATGCTGGGATTTTTTGTCCCTGCAGTTAAGAGTCAATCGCCTGGTGGAATTAAAGGAGCCATACATTGGTATGGCGCTGATACGCTGCATCATTTACCTGCCTTACGCAGTTATATTGGTGATAAAACAAGCGTGCTCACCTTTGAAAACGCTACAATGCGCACGCTGAATTTTCATCCTTCTCTTTTGTTGTCAGGCATGCCCGCCGGATTGGAGGGCCAACGTCCCATGCGAGTCAATCTTGGCTCGCATGATTTTAATAGTGCCAGCTACTTCACCGTTTACCAATCTCTTGACACAGCCAGTGAATCTAATATCTGGCATATAACTTCTGAACAAAAAACTTCATTGATACTTACCACAGATCGAATGGCTGATCTGACAGACTACCAGTACATGAACTACATTGATGTAGTTCGCAGCCAGCCGAAATTGAATGTATATGTGCAACACAAACCAGATTCGGTTGTTCATACTAACCAGTTTCTGAATATCGGTACCAAACCTTCAACCCCTCAATTGCCTGTCTCCAATTTCAAGGGACTGGTGCCTGAGATCATTGTATTTGATCGGGTATTAAATAGTACAGAGCGTCTCCAGGTTGCTTCCTATCTCTCTCTGAAATATGGAATCACCTTAACTGAACCTGCTGCTACGTATCTCAATAGTTCAGGTGATAAGATATGGGATGGTTATGATTATCCTGAATGGCATCGGAATATCGCAGGTATTTGCCGGGATGATACTGGCGGACTTAATCAATCCATTGCCTCCAGTAGCAATGCGCCTGGATTATTGACAATCTCTTCGAAAGATCAATTGATCAATAACTCTTTTCTCTTATGGGGTGATAATGATATGCCGCTTTCAACTGCTTCAAAGATCCCTGGATTGCCGCTCCTTCTACAAAGAAGCTGGTTGATGAAACCTTTTGGTAATATACAACCTATCACAACTGACCTTGTACTGGATACAAAACCAATTGATGCATCCCTGCCTGTTCAACCCGTTTACTGGCTGGCGATAGATCGCTCTGGTGAAGGAAAATTTAATGCAGCCACTGCTGAGTTTGTCAAAATGAATAAGCTGGATGCGCAGGGCAAAGCGTATTTCAACAATCTTGTGTGGGATAAGGATGGTTCCGGAAAAGATGTATGGAGCGTTATTGCCGGACAGGATATCTTACTCGCATCCACTATTAACCAACCTACCTGTTCTAAACCAGGAACAGGAAGCCTGGATATTAAAATACTGGGTGGACAGGCACCTTTCCAACTCTCCATTCAAAACATATCCGGTCTTTCTATTAATAAAAGGATTGAGAATAGCCAGTCGCCTGTTACCATAAATGATCTTTCTACCGGTAAATACTTTTTAAAGATCAGGGATGCCCGTCAGCAATTATATACTGATTCATTTTATATCAATAATGCTGATCTTCCACTTCCTGTTTCCCTGGCTGATCAATATACCCTTCCTGCTTTACGACCCCTGGAATTGAATGCCGGAAAGGATATGCCATCAGGAATGCAATGGGAGTGGAGTGGTCCTTCCAATTTCCAGTCGTTCAATTCAACTGTTTCCGTTACTACCCCTGGTCTATATACAGTGAGCTGCAGCAAGGATGGATGCAGCAATCGTCAGGATGTACTGGTAAAGGCATTGCAGAATAATATTCTTTATGATGTAACAGTATTCCCCAATCCTTCCACTTCTGCTTTCAGGGCAAGGATCACACTGGATAAGCCAGCAGCTGTAACCATGAGTATTTATTCTCCGGAAGGAAAACTGGTTTCCATCCAGAAAGGAGAAGGTCGCGCTAATTACCTGTTCACCGGAAATATAATGGCAAGCGGTGTATATGAACTGGTATTCTCATCAGGGCTATCGAAAACAACCAAACGAATTGTCATAGCGAAATAAAACTGCCAAACCCTTTAAAATGCGTAGCGTTCTTGTTCTATCATACTTCTCGATTCTGTTACTGGCTGGTGTTTTTACGTTTAAGCGGCCGGTAACTTCCCTGACTGCTTCCTCCAACAAAATGTTGGCACAGGAACAAAAAACAGATAAGCAGGAAGAGAACACTACTACAACTAATATTAATACTTCAGCTACTGATCTAAATGACGGAATACCCGGTGATGATAATGCTGTAGAAAACCCATTTGAAGATATTATTGATATTCCAGAAGCGCCAACCACAGAAGCATATGCGCCCACCGCTTTGAAAGATATTCCAGTGGCAGATCCTTCAAAAGCTATGTCATTGATCAGTGCCCCCACAGCAAATAGTTCTGGTAATGCCGTTTTAAATTTTGCCATGAAATTGCCGCGGGGTCGATTGGGTATGGAACCGGATCTTGAGGTTCAATATAATAATGAAGGGGGTAGCAGCTGGATGGGAACAGGATGGAATCTGTCCACGCCTGCTATTTCCATTGAAACAAGATGGGGTGTTCCCCGGTATGATGCTAACATGGAGACAGAGTCTTATTTTGTAAATGGAGAAACTATTGCTCCTATAATCAATCGCTCTGATTTTGCTTCACGTGCTGCAGAAAAGCGTTTCTATCCCCGGGTAGAGAGTGCCTTCAATAAGATCATTCGTCATGGTAGCAATCCAACCAACTACTGGTGGGAAGTGGCCGAGAAAAACGGCAAGCGAAATTTTTATGGTGGCCGTCCGGGAACCGGAGTAGTGAATAATGCTGTTTTAAAAGATAATGCAAATAATATTGCTTACTGGGCATTGGTGGAAAGCAGGGACCTTGATGATAATTTCGTGCGGTACAATTATGAAACTGTGAATGATGTGGGTGTGGTTGGTGGTACCGTTCCCGGAAAACAACTTTATCTTACCCAGGTATTTTATACCGGATCAGGTACTGCTGACGGTCCTTACAAAGTTGAATTCACCCGCGACAGGCAACTAAATGAAGCCAAACGAAAAGATATTTCTATTGATGCACGTCTTGGTTTCAAAATGGTAACTGCTGATCTGCTGCGTAGAGTTACCATCAGTCTTAATAACGCCGTTATCCGCACCTATGAATACACTTATCAGGAAGGACAGTTTTATAAAACTTTATTGAAAAGTGTAAGCGAACTGGATGATGCAGGCAATATATTCTATACACACAATTTTGATTATTATAATGATGTTACCAGGCCATCGGGATTTACACCTTCGGGACCTGTAACCAACTGGACTATTCCGGATGATGGTATCCAGGGAGAAATGTTAAGTCCTGTTCCTGGCTTTACACCCGAAGGATCTGCACTGAGTACGGTGAAAGCAGTTAGTCGCAGCGGTGGTGTTGCAGTAACCATCGGTTCACTCGCAGGAGGTGTATGGAGTAAAGCATTAACAGTTGGAGGTAATTTCAATTACGGACAGGATGAAACGGAAGGCTTGCTGGCCATGATTGATATCGATGGTGATGGTTTGCCAGATAAAGTGATGAAGAAAGGTGGTCGATTGGTCTATCACCGTAATCTTGGATTGGCTACCCGCAGTTTTGAAAGCGCTGAGAGAGATATCACTGGTGTCAGTGATTTCAGCACTACTACTAACGTAAACCTGGGTGGTGGCGTACAGGCCATTCCCGGTGATGGTTTTTTTGGATATAATCACACTACCACCTTTACCAATACAGATGTTTACTTTACCGACTTTAATGGCGATGGTTTAGTGGATATTGCCGCTGGCGGCAGAGCCTATTTCAATCGCATCATAAATGGCCATCCTGATTTTGTACTCAATAGCGGGTTTACACCCAGTCCCATATTCGCAGGAACGGTTGACCCAACTTTCTTTGCACCTGATACTGCATTGCAGGCTAAACAGGAACGCGA
>Ga0207648_10007856_pt1 | contig 10409 bp, 7 predicted proteins | sample KBSMisM32_FD_184310 | JGI IMG/M metagenome (GOLD analysis project Ga0207648, IMG submission 184310) | Miscanthus rhizosphere microbial communities from Kellogg Biological Station, Michigan, USA - KBS Miscanthus M3-2 (SPAdes) (version 2) | ecosystem: Host-associated > Plants > Roots > Rhizosphere... | reverse complement strand
CGCCGCGCCGCCACGACGCCTCCGGCGACATCCACCTGCGACATGACCCAGCCGCCGAAGATGTCGCCGTGCTGGTTGACGTCGGCAGGCATCGGAACCACCCGCAGCGTGGGCTGGCCGCCGGGCAGCGTAACGGGTTCGTGGGCCATCGGTGTCGCGGGCTTCCGGGTCTGTCCGCGCCTGTTTTCAGGCGGCGGCTTTCTTCGCCTCGTCGCGCAGCTCGCGCCGCAGGATCTTGCCGACATTGGATTTCGGCAACTCCTTCCGGAATTCGACTTCGCGCGGCATCTTGTACCCGGTGAGATGCGCACGGCAGTGCTGCAGCACGTCGTCGGCCGTCAGGCTGTCGTCCTTCTTCACGACGAAGAGCTTGACCGCCTCGCCCGACTTCGCGTCGGGCACGCCGACGGCCGCGCACTCCAGCACGCGCGGGTTCATCGCCACTACGCCTTCGACTTCGTTCGGGTACACGTTGAAGCCCGAGACCAGGATCATGTCTTTCTTGCGATCGACGATCGTCACGAAGCCCCGCTCGTCCATCACACCGATGTCGCCGCTCATGAAAAAGCCGTCGGGCGTCATGACCTTCGCCGTTTCATCCGGCCGGTTGTAGTAGCCCGCCATCACCTGCGGGCCGCGGATGCAGATCTCTCCCGGCTGCCCCAGCGGAACGTCCTTGCCGGCGTCGTCGCGCAGCACGATTTCGGTCGACGGCACCGGCAGCCCGATCGAGCCGTTGTAGGCGGGCAGGTCGAGTGGATTGATCGTCGCCGCCGGCGAGGTCTCCGTAAGTCCGTAGGCCTCGATCAGCGGGCAGCCGGTGATCTCCTTCCACTTCACGGCGACGGCTTCCTGGACAGCCATCCCGCCGCCCAGGGTCATCCTGAGCGTCGAGAAATCGAGCTTCGCAAACTCCGCATTGTTCACGAGCGCATTGAAAAGCGTATTGACTCCGGTGAACGCGGTGAACTTGTAGTTGCCCATCTCCTTGATGAAGCCAGGGATGTCGCGCGGATTGGGGATGAGCACGTTCTCGCCGCCGAGCGTCATGAACGTGAGGCAGTTCGCCGTCAACGAGAAGATGTGATAGAGCGGCAGCGGCGTGATGATGACTTCACGCTCGGCGCCCAGGAACGGCTTCAGCCAGGCGCGGGCCTGCAACAGGTTGGCGATGATGTTGCGGTGCAGGAGCACCGCGCCCTTCGCCACGCCGGTCGTGCCGCCGGTGTATTGAAGGAAGGCGATGTCGTCGTGGCCGAGCGTCGCCCGCTCAAGCTTGCCGCCGCGGCCTGCTGCGAGCGCGTCGGAGAGCCGCACGGCCTCCGGCAGCTTGAACGGCGGAATCATCTTTTTCACGCGCCGCAGCACGAGGTCGACGATGATTCCCTTGAACCCCAGGAGCTCGCCGATGCTGGTCACGATCACCCGGCGGATCTTCGTCTTGCCGAGCACTTCCGCGACCGTCCGCGCAAAATTCTCGACGACGACGATCACTTCCGCGCCGGAGTCGGCCAGCTGGTGCTCGAGCTCGCGCGCGGTGTAGAGCGGGTTGACGTTGACGACGGTGCACCCCGCGCGGAGCGTGCCGAAGAGGCACACCGGATACTGCAGGATGTTGGGCATCATCAGCGCCACCCGCGTGCCCTTCGCGCACCCGTTCATCTGCAGGTATGTACCGAAAGCGACGGACAGTGCATCGAGCTCGCGGAACGTGATCGTCTTGCCCATGCAGCTGTAGGCGGGACGATCCGCGAACCGGCCGACGCTCTCCGTGAACACTTCGCGTATCGACGCGTAGTCGTTGACGTCGATTTCGGCGGGAACTCCCTTGGGATAATGCTTGAGCCAGATCTTGTCCACGAGTCTCCCCCGCTGGATGCGGCGAACGCCATGCACCGGCAGCCTCCCTGGCTGCGCCGTCTTCCGGCGGGATGCTACACCACAAGCCGCCTGCTTAGCGGCTGCGCCGGCTCAGCCCTTTTGCTGCGCGTAGTGGAGCGGGCCGCCACGAAACGGTGCGAAGCCCGTCCCGAATATCGCGCCCGCATCGACGAGATCGGCATCGGCGACGATGCCTTCGGCGAGCGCGGCTTTTGCTTCGGCCACAAAGGGCTCGATGAGGCGGTCGCCGAGTCCGGCGGGCACGGGACCGGGCGATCCTTTCGCAGGCTTGCCGCTCGCGTAGTCGTAGAACCCGCGCCTGGTCTTGCGCCCGAGATGCCCCGCCGCAACGAGCTCGGCCAGCTTTGAAGGCGGCGTCGCGTCGGGTGACAGCATCTTGCCCACCGCCACGCAGATGTCGAGGCCGACGGTGTCGGCGAGCTCGATCGGGCCCATCGGCATTCCGAACGCCAGCGCCGCTTCGTCCACGGTTTCAGGAGCGATGCCTTCGTCCACGCAGCGCATCGCCGTCATCAGGTACGGCGCAAGCACCCGGTTGACGAGGAAGCCGGGCGCGCTCTTCACCGGCAGCGGCAATTTGTCGATCTGGCGGACGAACGCCGCCGCGGGTGCGGTCAAGTCCGCGCGCGTGTCCTTGCCGACGACGATCTCGACCAGCATCATCTTCGGCACGGGGTTGAAGAAGTGGAGGCCGATGAGGCGCGTGCGGTCGCGCATTGCGGTCGCGATGTCCTCGAGCGGAATGGACGACGTGTTGGTCGCGAGGATCGCGCCTTCCTTCGCGCGCGCTTCGACGGCGGCGAAGAGGCTGCGCTTGGCTTCGACGTTCTCGAAGATCGCCTCGATGACGACGTCGGCACGCGCCACGCCGTCGCCGGCGACATCGGGGATCAGGCGATCCTTCGCATCGCGAACCCGGCGCGGATCGCGCAGGCGCTCGGTGAAGAGCTTCGCCGCGCGCCCCATCGCCGGCGCGAGCCGTTCCGCGTTCTGGTCCTGCAGCGTGACGGTGAGGCCGCGCAGCGCGCACCAGGCCGCGATGTCGCCGCCCATCGTTCCGGCGCCGACGACATGCACGTGCGCTGCCTTGAAGCTTCCTTCCTTGCCGAGCGATTTGAGCCGCTCCTGCAGGCCGAACACGCGGATCAGGTTGCCGGCGGTCGGCGTCTTCAGGAGCGACGGGATCGACGCCGGATCGGACGGCGGCACCGCAAGCGCATTGCCGTCGTACTTCGACCAGATATCGAGGATCGCGTAGGGCGAGGGATAGTGCTCGGGGCGGGCGCGCTTCGCGACCTGTTTTCTTGCCTGCGCGGCGATCACCCGCCGCACCAGTGGATTCAAGGTGAGCGACATCGGGAATCGAAGTCGCCGCGGGGCAGGAAGCGCTTTCAGGATGCCACGCGCCGCGTTCTCCATGATCCGCGCGGGCACGCATTCGTCGGCGATCCCGAGCCGCTTCGCGCGCCGCGCATCGATCGTCTTGCCGGCGAGCATGAGGTCGAGCGCCGCGGGCGCGCCGGCCAGTCGCGACAGGCGCTTCATTCCGCCCCAGCCGGGCACGATTCCCAGCATGACTTCAGGCAGGCCGAGGCGCGTGCCGGGCTCGTCGACAACGACGCGATAACGGCACGCAAGTGCGAGCTCGAGCCCGCCACCGAGACAAAAGCCGCGGATCAGCGCCACCGTCGGATAGCCGACACCGGCAAGCCGCTCGAAAGTGTCCCAGCCGCGTCGCACGATCGCGAGCGCCGCGGCCTCGCTTTCGATCGCCTTGAACTCTTCGACGTCGGCGCCCGCGATGAAACCGCTCGCCTTGCCCGACGCGATGACGAGCCCGCGCGGCGGATCGCGCTCGAGCGTGTCGAGCGCCTCGTTGAACTCCGCGATCACCGGCGCGCCCAGCGTGTTGGTTGACGCGCCTTCCCGGTCGAGCGTCAGGCGCGCGATGCCCTCGGCGTCGCGGGCCAGGGTCCAATGTCGCATCGCGATCTCGCTTTCTCGTTGTTGTCGGGGCAACGCGGCGACCCGCGGCACGTCTTCGGCGACGGCGGTCACACCCGCTCCACGAGCATCGCGCCCCCCAGACCGCCGCCGACGCAGATCGCCGCCATTCCGCGCCGACCGCCGGTGCGCTTCAGCACGTTGAGCACATGAAGCACGATTCGCGCACCCGACGCGCCGACGGGGTGACCCAGCGCGATGGCGCCGCCGTCGACGTTGAGCTTGCCTTCGTCGAGCGCGCCGAGCGCCGCCGGAAGGCCAAGCTCCTTGGTGCAGAAGTCGTTGCTCTGCCACGCCCGTTCGCAGGCGATCACTTGGGCCGCGAACGCCTCGTTGATCTCCCAGGCGTCGAGGTCGTTGACGCCGAGGTTGTTGCGCCTGAGTATCGGCGTCGACGCGTAGACCGGCCCGAGCCCCATCTCCGCAGGATCGAGCCCGGCCCATTCGGAATCGACGAGGCGGCCCAGCGGGGCGAGCTTGTGCTTTTCCACCGCGCGCTCCGACGCGATCACGAGCCAGGCCGCGCCGTCGGTGATCTGCGAGCTGTTGCCCGCGGTGACGTTGCCGTACTTGCGATCGAAGAACGGTTTCAGCTTCGCAAGATTCTCGACGGTCGAGTCCTCGCGGACCCCGTCGTCCTGCGCGAAGAGCTTGCCACTTCCGTCGTACAGCGGCACGACTTCGCCTTCGTAGTGTCCGGCCTTTTGCGCGGCGAGCACGCGCCGGTGGCTCGTCGCCGAGAATTCGTCCATCTCGCGGCGGGTGATGCCGAAGCGAAACGCGAGGTTCTCGGCGGTCTGCCCCATCAGGAGCCCGACCATCGGATCGGTCAGCCCCTTCATGATGCCGATCACCGGTGCAAGATAGCTCACCTTGAACTTCGCGGCGAGCGCGGCACGCTGGCCGAGCGTCTTCGCCGCGTACCAGTTCGCGAGCCACAGGACCATCGCATCCGAGTAGAGCAGCGGCACGCGCGACAGCGCGTCGACGCCGCCGGCGAGCACGAGATTCGAGCGTCCCGCACGAATGTTGTTGACCGCGGAATCGATCGCCTGCATCCCGGACGCGCAATTGCGCATCACGGTGAAGCCCGGCACCTTCATGCCGCAGCCCATCCGCAGCGCGACGACGCGGCCGATGTTGACTTCGTCGACCGACGGCGCAGCGCAGCCCAGGATCACTTCGTCCAGCTCCGGCGGCGCGAAGGGCTGCCGCATCAGAAGCGCGCGGCCCGCGGCTGTCGAGAGATCCGACGCCGAAAACGGCCCCGGCCGGTTGCGAGACTTGAGAAACGGCGTGCGCGCGCCGTCGACGATGTAGATCGGCTCGTTCATGGCTGTGTCTTCCGGGGTCTCTCGGCGCTCATGCCGCCTTTGCCTTGTGGATCACGCTTGGCGACGCCGTCACTTGCGCCATGGCCGGCGCGGGGCGATATTCCGAGGCGCCGAGATCCTGCGCAAAATCGTCGACGCGGATCACCTCGAGAGCGAGCTCGCGCGCCTTGCCCAGCGACGCCGCCTCCGCGGCGGTGATCACGCCGGCCTCGACGGCGCGGGCGTCGAGCACATCGGAACCGTCGCCCGGCGCGAGCTTCGCGTCGACGCGACCCGCCTTGAGCGCAGCTCGAACTCTTGCCTCGATCGGCTCGGCGGCGATCGCGGCGACCAGCGCGCGCTCGATCTGCGCCAACGGGTTGTCCGACGACTGCGAGAGATAGGCGCCGGCCGTAAGGCGATCGCGCGTTTCCGACGGCTCGAGCAGCAGCCGCGCGACGTCGTGTCCCAGCTTGTCGGACGGGATCACGTAAGGCCGCCCGAGCGGGAACACGACGCGGCGCATCACGCTCGCGATGAACCGGTTCGGGAAGTTGGAGATCACGCCCTCGAACGCGTTCTGCGCCTTGAACATCGCGTCCCACATCGCCCAGTGCATCAGCGGCGCGTCCGCGTGCTGCCGGCCATCCGCCTCGTAACGCCGAAGCGTGGCCGAGCACAGATACATGAGCGACAGGATGTCGCCGAGCCGGGCGGAGAGCTTTTCCTTGCGCTTGAGTGCACCGCCCAGCGTGCCCATCGACAGGTCGGCGAGAAACGCGAGTGCGGCGGAAAAACGCGTGAGTTGCTGATAATAGCGCCGGGTTTCCGGTGCGACCGCGTCCGGGACGCGAACGAAATGCGATCCCGTCAGCCCCATGACGAGCGTGCGGGCAAGATTCGACACGGTGAAGCGCAGATGGCCGAAGAGCGCCGCGTCGAACTCGATCGACGCTTTTTCGGCGTCAACCTCGCGCGTGGCCGCGATTTCCTTCAGCACGAAGGGATGGCAGCGGATTGCGCCCTGGCCAAAGACGATCAGGCTCCGGGTAAGGATGTTTGCGCCCTCGACGGTGATCGCGACGGGAGTCTGCATATAGGCGGCTCCGAGGAAGTTCGCGGGTCCCATGCAGATTCCCTTGCCGCCCAGCACGTCCATTCCGTCCACGACGACCTGCCGCCCACGCTCGGTAAGATGCAGCTTGGTGATGCCGGAAATCACCGCGGGCTTCTGCTTGAGATCGATCGCCGCCGCGGTAAGCATGCGTGTCGCATCCATCATGTAGAGGTTCCCGCCCATGCGGGTGAGCGCCTCCTCGATGCCCTCGAACTTGCCGATCGGCGTCTTGAACTGCTGGCGCACGCGAGCATAACCGCCGACCGCACGCACCGCGAGCTTCGCCATGCCGGTGGCGGAGGACGGCAGCGAAATGCCGCGGCCCGCGGCGAGGCACTCCATCAGCATCCGCCATCCGCGGCCCAGCATCGGCTGGCCGCCGATGATCCAGTCCATCGGAATGAAAACGTCCTTTCCCGAATTGGGCCCGTTCTGGAACACCGCGTTGAGCGGCATGTGCCGGCGCCCGATTACAACGCCGGGATGCGACGTGGGGATGAGGGCGCACGTGATGCCGATGTCCTCGCGCTCGCCGACGAGATGATCGGGGTCGAAGGCGCGGAAGGCGAGCCCGAGAAGTGTGGCCACCGGGCCGAGCGTGATGTAGCGCTTGTCCCACGTGACGCGCAATCCGAGCACGCGTCGCCCCTCGTGCTCGCCCCAGCACACGACGCCGAAGTCGGGAATGGACGCCGCGTCGGATCCCGCGGTCGGCGCGGTGAGCGCGAAACACGGAATCTCCAGGCCTTTGGCAAGCCGCGGCAGGTAGTAGCGCTTCTGCTCGTCGGTGCCGTAGTGCGCGAGGAGCTCGCCCGGCCCGAGCGAGTTCGGCACCATCACCGTCACCGACACCGTGCCCGAATGCGTCGACAGCTTGGTCATGACCTGCGAATGCGCATAGGCCGAGAAGCCCAGGCCCCCGAATTCCTTCGCGATGCTCATCCCCAGAAAGCCGCGGTCCTTGATGAATTGCCAGACGCGCGGCGGAAGATCGCGGTAGACGTTCGTCGTTTCCCAATCGGTGACCATCGCGCAAAGCTCTTCGACGTCCTCATCCAGGAAGCGCTGTTCTTCGGCGGTGAGCGTCGGTCGAGGCGTGGCGAGCAGCCGCTGCCAGTTGGGCCGTCCGGAGAAGAGCTCGCCATCCCACCAGACAGTGCCGGCTTCGATCGCGTCGCGCTCCGTCTGCGACATCGGCGGCATGAGCTTGCGGAAAATCGCCAGAACGGCATCGCTCACGAGCTTGCGCCTTAGCACCGGCAAATTCGCCGGGATCGCGAACAGCACGAACAACATGGTCAAAGCGAGCGTCGCCCAGCCAGGGATCGCGTCCGTGAACCACGCTGCGCCGAGAGCGGCGGCAATCGCAGCGGTGAACACGAGGCCCGAGGCATTGACATACGCGAGCACCAGCGCGGCGACGAGCACGACGACGATCCAGAGGAGAGTGAGCATCGGCTAGTCCTTCGCGAGATTCGGAACGGGCGATTGCAGCCCGGCGAGCAGGAACGGGGCAAGGCGGTGCAGGAGCGCTTCGTCATTGCCGGTTTCGGCGGGATTCAGCTCTGCGATGAGGCGCAACGCATCGGTGCCCGCGAGCGTGTAGGAGAGCGCACCCATGATGAAGTGCAGGCGCCACGAGAGCTCTTTCTTTGGCAGCTCCGGGAGCGCCCTCGCGAACGCCGACTTGAAGCGTTCGATCATCGTGGCGTATTGGCCGGCCAGGAACTTGCGGATGAATGGCGCCGGATCGGCATACGCGCGTCCGAGCAGCCGCAGGAAGTTCTTGCCGCCGCGTTCCGGGTCGCGCGCGAGCTTGAGCGCCGGGACGAACATCGCTGACAGGATTTGCTCGCACGACAGCGGCGCGGGACCGACTTCGCCCTCGAGACGGGTCAGAAGATCGAGCCGCTCCTGATTCATTGGATCGAGGCGCCGCGTCAGCACCGCCTGGAAGAGTTCTTCCTTGCTGCCGAAGTGGTAGTTGACGGACGCGAGGTTGACGCCGGCACCCGAGGTGATCGCCCGCAGGCTCGTCGCCTCGTAACCGTGCTCCATGAAGAGCGACTCTGCCGCGTCCAGGATCCTGTCCTTGGTCACTGGGGGACGGCGGGTGAATCCAATGGGAAGAACATTGGTAGCCATTGTTTCGACTCCTCGATCCAATTGACTCTGAATTCAATCCACTGCGGGATTCAATCAAACGTTTGTTTCAATATTTAACGCCCGTCGGAGCGCCGTGTCAACCCCCACCGCGGTATGCCCAGTCAATGCCTGCGATTCCACTCCGCCGCCCTTCCGTGCGAGTCGGATTCGCCGCGCCGGGGCGGGCCCGCTTCTTGGGCTTTTCACCCGACATCGCGGCCTCGTTAAGGACGGCCTCGATTGCGATCGGTCGGCGCTTTTCTCGACCCGAAAGGCCTTGGCTATACTGGTCCCGTTCGGAGGACCTGACCCATGTCGCATATCGCAATCGCGAAAAAGCACGCGTTGAGCCACCCGAAGGCCAGGGCAGCGGCGGAAAAGATCGCCGTCGACTTGAACAAGCGCTTCGACCTCGACTACGCGTGGAAGGGCGACGACATCCACTTCAAGCGCTCGGGCCTCACCGGAGCGCTGCATGTGGGCAAGGAAACGGTGCGTCTCGACTGCGAGCTTGGCTTGATGCTCTCTCTGCTCAAGCCGACGATCGAAGCGGAAGTGCACAAGCAATTCGACAAATATTTCGGCAAGCCGAAGAAGTAGACCAAGGCGCTGCGAAACGGCTGCATGAAGTGTCGGGGCTTGCGGGCGCCCGAGTCGTGAAGCCCGAAGGGCTCTGCCCAAGCTTCACGCAGCAGGCATCGGCGGTTCCGGAAACGGCGCATCGCTACCATCGAAGATCGCAGCCATGAGCTCGCGCTCGCGCTGGTCGATGGTCGAGAGGAACTCGGAGGCACCCCGCATCTTCCGGAACGCCTTGAATCCCCGCTCCAGGAAATCGTGCAGCGCCGACAGTCCGGCCATGCGCGCGGGCTGCCGCATCATCGCGAGCGCCGACTGGATCAACGGTCGCTTCACATAGTCGTCGAGACCCGAGCCGATCGTCTTGATGAGGCCGATCTGCCGCTCACGCGTCGCGCGCTCGGGAAGCCACCGATAGGCGACGCAATATTCGGCGACGGTGAAAACGCCATCGGCGCGCGGCAACCTTGAGAGGAGCGCCTGGTCGAGCTCCTGCGAAAGCGCGTTCAATTCCGTTGCCTCCGCGATCGTCGTGAGCACGCGGCCGGGAAGCATTCGCGTCATGATCGGCACGACCCGGGCGAGGTCGGAATCGCGCTGCGCAAAGTCCGTCGCTCCGTAGAGGTCGGAAAGAAAGAATGCAATCGCATCGGAATACCGCGGGTGCGCAGCCAGGTCCTGGTACGTGCGTGCCATCCGGCTCGCCTGCCACGATGCAAGGCGTCCGAGCGCCCGCGCGAGGCGGGGATCGGCAAGCCGCTTCTCATGCAGCCGGGACGCGCGTGCAAGCTCGCGCAGAAGATTTGCCTGGGGCGTGCCGGGTGAATTCAATGGAGCGGCCTTTAGTGTGTTTGCTCTAGACAAACCCGGTAGATTGGGGACGTTCGCGACACCCCGCGAGACTCCAGCAACCCGTGCGAAAGGACATCATCATGCTGAAAACCACCCTTGCCCTTCAACCCAACCGCATCGGCGAAGCCGCCATCGCTGCCTCGCGCCAGGTATGGCTTGCGAGCCTCGGCGCCGCCGTCGTCACCCGCGACTGGGTGCAAACCGAAGCCCGCGGCGCGTTCAAGGCGCTGGTCAAGGAAGGCTCCGTCGTCGAATCCCAGGCCGTCCGCCTCGTTGGCGATCGGCTCGAGACGTCGATCTCCATCGCGAATACCGCGTGGAAGGAAACGCGCCGCACGGTCGAATCGACGGTCAAGCAGGCGGCCGATGCCGCGGTGAGCTTCGCGCAGCAAGTGCTGCCGCGCACGCTGCCCGCGTTCGCGCTGGCCACGGCCCCGAAGCGGCGCAAAGCGGCGAAGGCCGCAAAGCCGGCCAAGCGTGCCGTCAAGAACGCGAGA
>Ga0207648_10007855_pt1 | contig 10409 bp, 10 predicted proteins | sample KBSMisM32_FD_184310 | JGI IMG/M metagenome (GOLD analysis project Ga0207648, IMG submission 184310) | Miscanthus rhizosphere microbial communities from Kellogg Biological Station, Michigan, USA - KBS Miscanthus M3-2 (SPAdes) (version 2) | ecosystem: Host-associated > Plants > Roots >... | reverse complement strand
CTCTCTCGGCATGCCCGAGCTGCCCGAGGTAGAGATCGTCGCCCGGCGTCTGGACTCCGCCCTGCGCGACGCCGCGGTCGAGTCGGCACTCGCTCCCGGCATGAACGTGATGAAGACCTTCGAGCCGCCGCTCGAGGCGCTCGCCGGCAGGGCGGTGACGGGGGTGCGCCGAACCGGCAAGATGCCGGTCGTCGAGTTCGGGGAACTTTCGCTGCTGATCCACCTGATGTCGGCTGGTCGGCTGCGGCTTTTCGACAAGCGCGCGTCCCTGAAAGACCGCGCCTCCCGGGTGCTGATCCGGTTCGAGGAAGGGCGCGAGCTGCGCCTGCGCGAGTTCGGCACGAAGCAGCGGGCTTGGGCGAAGCTCCTGCCCGCTGAGGCGGTGGCCGAGGACGAGGCCGTGGCGCGGCTGGGGCCGGAGGCCTGGCCGGCCCCGCCGCTCGAGGAGTTCGCCGCTCTGGTCGGCCAGCAGCGGCACCTCCACCCGCTGCTGCGCCACCAGGCGGACATCGCCGGGATCGGACGCTCTTGGGTCGACGAGATCCTCTGGGAGGCACGCTTGTCCCCATTCAAGAAGGGCTCGGAGCTGAGCGAGGAGGAGGTCGAGCGCCTGCACGCTTCGCTCTCGGTCCTCGGCCGGGCGATCGACCACTACGAGGGGACGATCGGCGCCGAGCCCCCGGACAAGCTGCCGATGCCGCTGCAGGTCCATAAACGCGAGGGGCAACCCTGCCCGCGCTGCGGCGCGACGATCGAGGCCGTCTACTTCTCGGAGCACCAGACCAACTACTGCCCGGCGGAGCAGACCGGCGGCCGCGTCCTCAAGGACCGCCGCCTTTCGAAATTGTTGAAGTAGGTGACGGGGGAGGACTCGCCGGAGCAACAGCGGGGAGGCTCCGTCGAGCCCTCCCCCGTCACCCTCTAGAACAGTTTCAGGCCGGCTCCAGCAAGAGGCTGAAATCGAGCGTCGGAGCCGAATGGGTGAGGGCGCCGATCGAGATGAAGTCGACGCCGGTCTCGGCGATGGCGCGCACGCTCTCGAGCGTGACGCCACCGGAGGCCTCGAGCGACGCGCCTTTTCCATTCGGCGCGTTTTCGTCGCGCAGCCCTACGGCGCCTCGCAGGGCTGTGAGATCCATGTTGTCGAGCAGCAGCGCGTCGGCGCCGGTGCCGAGGGCGTAGGCGACCTCGTCCAGGTTGCGACACTCGACCTCGACGGCGAGCTCCGGGTAGGCCGAGCGCGCCGCGTGAACCGCCTTCGCCAGGCTGCCCGCGAGCGCGATGTGGTTCTCCTTGATCAGGATCGCGTCGTAGAGCCCCATGCGGTGGTTGCGCCCACCGCCCGCCGCGACGGCGGCCTTCTCCAACTCGCGCAAGCCCGGCGTCGTCTTGCGGGTGTCGAGGATCTCCGCGCCGGTCCCCCGCACCGTCTCGACGAAGCGCGCCGTCAGCGTCGCCACCCCGGAGAGGTGGCCGAGGAAGTTGAGTGCGGTCCGCTCGGCGGCGAGCAGAGCGGCCGCCGGCCCTGAGAGAAGCACGACCTCGGTCGGAACGGCGTCGCGCCACTGGCCCTCGACGACGAGGTTGTCGACACCCTCTACCTCGCACTGCCGCATCACCTCAGCGACGACTCCGAGCCCATGTACGACTCCGGGCTCCTTCTGCACGATCCGCGCCCGCGCCCGCGCCCCCTCCGGCACGGTCGCCCGCGAGGTCACGTCGCCGCTTCCGAGGTCTTCGGCCAGCGCGCGAGCCACAAGCTCTTCGAGGATCTTCGCCATCGAGCTACACCCTAATCCCCGCTGACTTCGTGGTTAGGGATACATATGTATCCCTAACCACGAAGTCAGCGGGTTGGGAGGGCGTCTCACGTTTGCCACCGGCAACGCGTTTAATCCCATAAGTGACTGCGCTGCCGCCGTTTCAGAGACTGTTGGACGAGCACGCCGCCGAGGTGATGGGCGTGCTGCGGGGCGCGGTGGGCCGCGTCGACGCCGAGGATTGCTTCCAGGAGACGTTCCTCGCGGCGCTGCGCGCCTATCCGAGACTGGACGACGCCGGCAACTTGCGCGGCTGGCTGCTGACGATCGCGCACCGCAAGGCGATCGATCACCATCGCGCCCATGGGCGCCGACCGACACCTGTCGCCGAGATCGCCGAGGTGGCCGCCATCGACTCGCTGCCCGACGAAAACGGAGTCTGGGAGCGGGTCGACGCCCTGCCGCCCAAGCAACGCGCCGCGGTCGCCCTGCGCTACGCCTGCGATCTACCTCATGCGGAGATCGCCGCGGCGCTCGGCTGTTCGCCCGAGGCGGCGCGGCGCAGCCTGCACGAGGGAATCAAGCGACTGCGGAAGGAGCTCGCATGAAAGCGTCCCTGGAGCGACTGGCCGAGCGTGCCGGCGCCGAAGGCCTGATCGACGTCGCCTTCGCGAACGTCGACTCCCCCTTCGGCCCGCTGTTGATCGCGGCGACACGGCGGGGCCTGGTCCGGGTCAACCTACCCACCTACGACCCGAGCGAGACCCTCGAGGAGCTGGCGGCGCGCGTCTCGCCGCGAATCCTCGAGTCGCCGGCAAAGCTCGACCAGGCGCGACGTGAGCTCGACCTCTACTTCGCCGGCAAGCTGACCGCGTTCGACCTGCCGATCGACTGGCAACTCACCGCCGGTTTCAGCGGACGCGTGCAGAGGGCGATCAACCGCATTCCCTACGGGCAGACGCGGAGCTATACCGAGATGGCGCGCAGCGCCGGCAACGAGCGCGCGGTGCGCGCCGCCGGTACCGCCTGCGGCTCGAATCCGATCCCGATCGTCGTCCCCTGCCACCGCGTCCTGCGCAGCGGCGGCGGCCTCGGCGGCTACGGCGGCGGGCTGCCGATGAAGGAAGAGCTGCTGCGCCTCGAGGGCGTTCTAGATCAAACGTCCAGATGACGATGGGCAAATACTGCATTTTGGGTATTTCGTCGATAGATCACCCGGACAGGCCCAAGCGGTAACTCCAGACATTTCCGAATCGAATCTCTTTAGTCGGGAGCCGCGAGGGCCCGATCGGAAAGAGTCATGGAGCATCGGGTCGAACCACTTGCCGGATTACCACTGCGACGCCTGGCAGCGCTGCTCTCGCTCGCCTTGGCGGGCTTCCTGATCGCCAGTGGCGCCGCCTCGGCAGCCACCGCGCCGACCGTGCCGACTCCAGAGCCTGACCACGGTGGCCCGGCACCGGCAGAAGCGGAACCGGAAGAAGAAGTCGAATGGGAATGGAGTGAAGAAGAAGAAGAAGTCGAATGGCCGTTCGAAGAAGGCGAAGAAGAAATCGAAGTGGAACTTGAATTCGAAGATGAAACACCTCTCGTCCCCAAGCACCCGGGGCACGCGGCCGAATGCGCTCTGCAGGACACCAGCGCGCGGGTCGTAGCCTCCGACCTCAAAGACATGCTGCATTTGCGGCTTCGCTACGCGTCGCGCGAACCGGTTCGCGTCGAAGTCCACTACGCCGTCGAAGGCACGCGGCGTGCAGCTCATCTCAACCCGATGACTCTGCGCCCAGCCCGCCACGGCAGGGTCGATTACACCGAGCATCCGGGGCTCCGGCGCATGTCCAGGCTGCGGGCCGCCCGAACGCTCGTCGTCACCATCGAAATGCCCGGCGCGTCGCGCGTCTGCCCGCGCTACACCACCAAGCGCCTGACATCCAAGCAGCACGGCCCCACCCAAACGGTCTGGTCGGAAGCTCGCCGGCGCCCCCGGGGCCACCGCTAGACACCCGTCCGAGCGCCCTAAAGCTTTCGGCGCCCGCGTCGATCCGAGGCAGGGATGATCCGGCAGCTAATCGCAACTATCCGCGCGTTTGCCCCGCCGAAGGCGCTCGCTCCGCTATTGCTCGCGGTGTTCGTAACGGCGCTTGCCGCAGGCTCTACGCAAGCGGCGGTCGGACATTCGAACGGGTCCGCCGCGAGCGCCCGCGCGATCGCCGCCGATGCGGAAGAGGGCGAATCAGAAGAAGAAGAAGAAGAAATCGAAGTCGAACTGGAATTCGAAGAAGGGGAAGTGGAAGAAGAGGGCGCGCTCCCGACCGAATGCAGGCTGCGCACCGCGACGCCGCGAGTGGTCGCCCGCTTCGGACGCGGCGACATGCGCCTCACGCTCGACTACACGTCGGAGTCCGTTCTGCGGGTCGGAGTCTCCTACTGGCTCAAGGGGGCCAGGGGCACCCTCCGGCTCGGCTCGACGACCCGTCGTATCGGCAGGCAGGGGACGATCGCGCTGAGCCGCCACCTCGACGAGCGCGCCGCGGTCAAGCTGCGCGCCGCCCGCACGATCGTCGTCCAGCTCACCGTCCCCCACACGCCCAGCTCGTGCCGGCGCTACCTGACGATGCGCCTCTCCCCCATGCGTCCGTTGAGCAGCGGCGCCACCTGGTACGAGCCGGCCTAGCCGCAAGACCCGAGTGGACGTCTAGCTTGCCGACGAGGCGGCGGTCTTGTTGAGGTAGTCGCGGATGAAGTCGTCGAGGTCGCCGTCGAGCACCCGCTGGGCGTCACCGGCCTCATGGCCCGTCCTGTGGTCCTTGACTCGCTGGTCGGGGTGCAGGAAATAGCTGCGGATCTGCGATCCCCAGGCGACGTCCTTCACCTCTCCCCTCTCCTTGGCGAGCTCCTCGGCCCGCTTGCGCTCCTCGAGCTCGATCAGCTTCGAGCGCAGGAACTGCATCGCCATCGCCTTGTTCTGGATCTGCGAGCGCTCGTTCTGGCACTGGACGACGACCCCGGTCGGCACATGCGTGATCCGCACCGCCGAATCGGTCTTGTTGACGTGCTGTCCGCCGGCCCCCGAGGCTCGGTAGGTGTCGATCCGCAGGTCGGCGTCGTCGATCTCGACCTCGACGCTGTCGTCGACGAGCGGGCCGACGTCGAGCTGGGCGAAGCTGGTGTGGCGCCGTGCCGAGGAGTCGAACGGGGAGATGCGGACGAGCCGGTGGACACCTCGCTCGGCGGCAAACAGTCCGTAGGCGTTCTCGCCATGGGCGATGAAGGTGGCTGACTTGATGCCCGCCTCCTCCCCCGGCGAGGCCTCCTTCATCTCGACCTCGAAGCCGCGCCGCTCGGCCCAGCGCAGGTACATGCGCAGCAGCATCTCGGCCCAGTCCTGCGAGTCGGTTCCGCCGGCGCCGGCGTGGACGCTGACCACGGCGTCGCCGGCGTCATAGGCGCCGCTGAACAGTCGCGCCTCTTCCAGCTCGTCGAGGTGTCGCTCGACGGCCGCGAGCTGGCCGCCCAGCTCAGCCGCCATCTCCTCGTCCTCGGCCGCCATCTCGGCCAAATCGCCGAGGTCGGCGACCTCAGACTCAAGCTGGCGGAAGGTCTTCAGCCTGCCCTGCGCCCGAGCGTGAGCCGCGGAGGTTCGGGCCGCCCCCTCCTGGTCGTCCCAGAAGCCGGGACGCTGCATCTCGCCCTCGAGGCGTTCGACCTCGCCCTCTAGCTTGGCGGGGTCAAAGATAGTCCGCGAGCAGGGACATCTGCTCGCGGATCTCGGCGAGCCGCGCCGGCACGGACTCCGTTGAGGCGGCCTCGGCCATGCCCACAGCCTATCCAGCCGATCCGAATCAAGTTCTCCATCAACTTGATGGAGAACTTGATTCAGGTGCTGTTGGGGGCGGTGGCGCCGATGATCCAGGTCGAGGCCGGGGCGTAGACCCCGTCCGGCCCGTCGAACTCGGCGAGCGCGTCGCGCAGGTTGGCGGCGATCTTCGGCCGGATCTCGTCGATCCGGTCTTCCCACATGCGCAGCACCTCGCCGGCCGGCCCAAGGGCCATGTTGAACTCGACCGCATGGTCCAAGTCACTACCGATCTTCAGCGGCAGGTCGCAACGCTGCAGCGTGATCTGCTCGAAGCCCGCGATCTTCAGCTGCTCGCTGACCGTGTCGGCGTTGGCCATCGAGAAGGGACCGGGCCCGCAGGCCGGCTCGTCGGTCTCCTCGGGGTGGTCGAGGTACTCCTCGACGACGCGCTCGGCCCGGTGGACCCACTCGTTGTCGAGCTTGCGCCGCCAGACAACGGCGCAGAGTCGCCCGCCCCGCGTCAGCGCCCGACAGACGTTGCGCAGCGCCTGCACCGGGTTGGCGAAGAACATGATCCCCATCCGGGAGAAGGCGTAGTCGAAGCTCTCCTCGAACTCGGTGATCTGCACGTCGCCGACGGCAAAGCGCACGTTCGCGACGCCGGCATCCTCGGCCTCCCTGTCAGCCACCTCGATGAACGGCTCGGAGACGTCGATGCCGAGCGCATCGCCGTCGGCGCCGACCAGCTCAGCCAGCCGCTGAGTCGTGTCGCCGAAGCCGCAGCCGAGATCGACGACGCGGTCGCCCAGGCTGGGTGGATGCGCCGCCATAGCCGCCTCTCCGTGTGCTCCCAGCCCACTCGCGACGAGATCGCGGTACCGCACGAAGCACTCGAACAGCGGCCCGCTCCAGGCCTCAGTCGCCTCGCGATTCTCTGCTGCCGGGGCTCCCATCCCCACCATGGTACGCCTGCCAGGCCGCCTCGCGGTCCTCGAACGGGCGCCAGCCGCGAATCCGGTGGTCGCGCAGCTCGAAGAGCCAGGCCATCTCGTCCTCGCCGGCCGGCGTCCCGTCCTCGTCCCAGCGCCAAATACGCCGGATCAGCGCCAGGGCCCTGCCGGCGCCCCCCTCGGTGTCGTCCTCGAAGATCTCGTCGACCTCGATCGTCTGCTGCACCCCTCCCGGCGCCCGCGTCGCCCAGACCCTCGCCGCCTCCCTCCCCTTCCGCAACCCCTTCATCGAGTGCAGCTTGACCTCGGGGTCCAAGACAGCTTCAAAGGCGTCCAGATCCCGCTCGTTGAACGCCCGAACGAACTCCCGCACCGGATCGTGGCTCATCAGCTCTCACGGGCCGCGGCCCGCTCCGGCATAAGGCCCATCCCGGTAGGGCTGGAACGTCTTGTACTTTTTTCGGGCATCGCCCTGGGCGCCAGCAGTCCAGCTCAACTTCGAAAAAAGTTAAGTGGAAGTCCTGCCGGGATGGGCCCCTCTACCGGATCGGCCCTCAGGCGCCGTGGCACTTCTTGTACTTCTTGCCCGAGCCACACCAACACGGATCGTTGCGGCCGATCTCCTTCTCACGCTCGTCCTTGACCACCGTCTCGACCGGCTCTGTCAGTCCGTTACCGCCCTGCTGCCCCGCCGGCGCGGCGACCGCTTCCAGTCCGCTGCCGGCGCCCGCGGCCACCTGCTGCAGTGCCGAGGGCTGGCCTTCGAGCGTGCCGCCCGAGTAGGCGAGCGCCGCGCCTGCCCCGCCGTTTGGCGCGAACTGCTGGCGCGCCTGCGTCGGGTCGATCTCTACCTCGACGTGGAAGATCAGCTTGCTGAACTCCTCCCAGATCGAGTACATCAGCTCCTCGAACATCTGGAAGCCCTCGTTCTTGTAGGCGACCAGCGGATCGATCTGGGCGAAGCCGCGCAGGTGGATGCCTTCACGCAGGTAGTCCATGTCGTAGAGGTGCTCGCGCCAGCGATTGTCGATCACCTGGAGCAGGATCGAGCGCTCGAGGAAGCGCATCAGCTCCTCGCCGAAGAGCTGCTCGCGCTCGTCATAGGCCGTCATCAGGTCGTCGTCGAGCTCGTCCTTGAGCTTCTCGCGCTCAATTGCCTCGGGTGCCAGCGAGCCGACATCCAGCCCGACGGGCCAGATCTGGCGCAGCTGCGTCTCCAGCTCGCCGAGGTCCCATTCCTCGAGCAGGTCGCCGGACGTGTAGGTATCGACGAGACGCTCGACAACGCCCTCCATCTCGTCGCGCGCGACCTCCGACATGTCCCGGCCCTCGAGGATCTCGCGCCGGTACTTGTAGACGACGCGGCGTTGCTCGTTCATCACGTCGTCGTACTCGAGCACCCGTTTGCGGATCAGGAAGTTCTGCTCCTCGACCTTCTTCTGAGCGTTCTCGACGGTTTTCGTCAGCATGCCGGCTTCCAGCGGCAGCTCTTCGCCCTCCTCGTCGACGGGGCCGAGCCGGTCGAGGATCTTGTAGATGCGGTCGCCGGCGAAGAGCCGGATCACGTCGTCTTCGGCGGAGAGGAAGAAGCGCGTTTCGCCGGGGTCGCCCTGGCGGCCGGAGCGGCCGCGCAGCTGGTTGTCGATGCGGCGCGACTCGTGGCGCTCGGTGCCGCAGATGAAGAGGCCGCCCAGCTCGCACACCTCGTCGGCCTCGGCGGCACAGAGCGGCTCCAGCTCCGCGAGCTTCTCGGCAAGCGCCTCCTCGTAGCCGTTCCCGCCGGGGGCGACGCCCTTCTTCTTCAGCTCGTGGATGGCGAGCTGCTCCGGGTCCCCGCCGAGCTTGATGTCGACGCCGCGGCCGGCCATGTTGGTCGCGATCATCACCGCGCCCTTGCGGCCGGCCTGAGCGATCAGTTCGCCCTCTCGCTGGGCGTGCTCGGGTTTGGCGTTGAGCACGGCGTGTTCGACCCCGCGCCGCTTCAGCTCGTCCGAGATCATCTCCGAGACCTCGACCGAGACGGTGCCGACGAGGATCGGCTGGCCCTTCTCGTGGCGGGCCGCGATCTCGCCGATCACCGCTTTCCACTTGCCGTCCTTGGTCTTGAAGATCTGGTCGTTGTGGTCGGCGCGGACCATCGGCCGGTGGGTCGGAATCTCGACCACGGGCACTTTGTAGATTTTCATGAACTCGGTGGCCTCGGTGAGAGCCGTGCCGGTCATCCCCGAGAGCTTGTCGTAGAGCCGGAAGTAGTTCTGCAGGGTGATCGTCGCGAGCGTCTGGTTCTCCTCGCCGATCGCCACGCCCTCCTTCGCCTCCACCGCCTGGTGCAGGCCCTCCGACCAGCGCCGGCCGTCGAGGATGCGGCCGGTGAACTCGTCGATGATCTTCACTTCGCCGTCGATCACCGCATAGTCGGCGTCCTTTTTGTAGAGAGCCTCGGCCTTCAGCGCCTGCACGAGATGGTTGACGAGCGAGCCGTGCTCGCCGAGGTAGAGGTTGTCGACGCCGAGGAACTCCTCCGCCCGCTTGACCCCCTTCTCGGTCGGCGCGACGGTCTTGTGCTTCTCGTCGAACTCGTAGTCGTAGTCGGCCTCGGAGGTGTCCTTGGACTCGCCCAGCGAGCGCAGCTTGTCTTTGGCCTGCACGCCGTTCATCTGGCGGGCGAGGCGGGCGAAGGTGTAGTAGGTCTGGGCCGCCTGCTCCGGCGCGCCGGAGATGATCAGCGGCGTGCGCGCCTCGTCGATGAGGATGTTGTCGACCTCGTCGACGATCGCGAAGTGGTGGCCGGGCTGGACGCAATGCTCGAGCGAGTCGGCCATGTTGTCGCGCAGGTAGTCGAAGCCGAACTCCGAGTTGGTGCCGTAGACGACGTCGCAGGCGTACTTGCGCTGCCGGGTCGCGTGGTCGTCGCCCTCTTGTATCGCGGCGACGCTGACGCCGAGCATGTCGTAGATCGGCTGCATCCATTCGGCGTCGCGGCGGGCCAGGTAGTCGTTGACGGTGACGATGTGGACGCTGCCGCCGAGGCTGTTGAGGAACGCGGCCAGGGTGGCCGTCAGCGTCTTGCCCTCGCCGGTCTTCATCTCGGCGATCGCCCCGTCATGAAGAGCCATGCCGCCGATCAGCTGCACGTCGTAGTGGCGCTGGCCGATCGAGCGTCGCGCCGCCTCGCGAGTCAGCGCAAAGGCCTCCGGCAGGACGTCGTCGACGCTCTCCCCCTCGGAAACCCTCTTGCGCAGGGAATCCGCCTCCTCGCGCAGCTCCGCGTCCTCCAGCAGCTCCATCTCGGGCTCGATCCCGTTGATCGTCTCGGCCCGCTTCTCGAACCCCTTGAACTTCCGCCCCTCGCCAACACGCAGAGCCTTCGTGACCATGTCCCTCGCATTCGCCATGCGCTAGAGGGTAGCTGCCAATCCGAATGCGCTCTTTCCGCCGAGGCGCGCGCAGTCGCGACGACGCCCAGACCGGCGTTGCGGGGCAGGTCCGCCGGCCGAGGGCGAGAGTTGGGCGCCTCTCGAACGGGCGGATACTCAAAACGCCGGCCTAAATTAGGCCGGCGTTTGTCCGGGCGAGGGGCGCCCGACTTCTCGCCTACTTAGCCGGCTGTCCTACCGCGCAACCGTGCCATCGCTCGCCGCGTCTGCGTGCGCTTGCGCCGCAGCTCGCGATGCTTCTTCACCTGCCTGCGGATGTCCTCGGCCAGCTCGTGGATCGTGTGGGCCATCTCCGGCGAAGCCTCGCGGGCGCGCAGCGTCACTCCCTTCAGCCTGAGCGTGGCCTCAGCCACCTGGCTGTCCGCTATTGAGGGATTTCGCTCTTCGTGAAGCTCGACGTCGAGGGTGGCGAGCCCCGAGACCTGTTTGCCGATGCGGCGGAATCGCTTCGTCACATGTCCCC
>Ga0207648_10007854_pt1 | contig 10409 bp, 10 predicted proteins | sample KBSMisM32_FD_184310 | JGI IMG/M metagenome (GOLD analysis project Ga0207648, IMG submission 184310) | Miscanthus rhizosphere microbial communities from Kellogg Biological Station, Michigan, USA - KBS Miscanthus M3-2 (SPAdes) (version 2) | ecosystem: Host-associated > Plants > Roots >... | reverse complement strand
ACGCGGCTGCGTATTGCGGAAATTCCGAGCACCTGTCGCAGCCCGGAATGGATCGCCGAGCCCATGCTGCGGATGGAGGGTTTCACGGATGTTCAATACAATCGCGTCTCCGGAACCGTGGGTGTCGAGCGCGCGCTGGCATCGGGGGAGGCCGATATCAGCGGACATTTTGCGGCGCCCGTCATTCTTCGAATCGAGGCCGGGGACCCCATTGTCATACTGGGTGGCGAGCATATCGGCTGTTTCGAACTGCTGGCGAACGAGAAGATCCTGACGATACGCGACCTCAAGGGGAAGACCGTCGCGGTGCCTGCGCTGGATCCCAGCCCCTATGCGTTTCTGGCGAGCATGGTGGGGCATGTCGGCCTCGATCCGCGCACGGATATTAACTGGGTCAAGCATCCGGCCAGTGAATCGATGCAATTGCTCGCCGAAGGCAAGATCGACGCCTTCCTCGGGTTTCCGACTGATCCGCAGGAGTTTCGCGCGCGCAAGATCGGACGCGTTGTCGTCAATAGCGCCATCGACAGGCCGTGGTCGCAATACTTCTGCTGCATGCTGGTGGGTAATCGGGAATTTGTCCGCAAGCATCCCGTGGCAGTCAAGCGGGCGATGCGAGCCATCCTGAAGTCGGCGGAGATCTGCTCATCCAAACCGGAAAGCGTTAGCAAAGCCGCTATCGACAAAGGCCGGGCAAAAGACTACGGCTACGCGCTCCAGGCTATAAAAGGCATACCGTACGGGAGATGGCGGGAGTACAGCGCGGAGGACACAGTTCGATTCTACGCTTTGCGCCTGCGCGAGGCCGGCTTGATCAAGTCCAGCCCGCAGAAAATCATCGCGCAGGGCACCGATTGGCGGATCTGGAACGAGCTGAAAAAGGAACTGAAGATATGAGCGGCCGGCGCGAATTTCTGCTTGCGGCCGGCGCGTTGGGAATGGCGGGCGCTGTGCCCGCGCTCGCTGCGGAAGCACCGCTGGAAACCAATCGCATCAGAATCGCGCGGACGACGGCCATCTGCTTCGCGCCGATCTATGTTGCCAGCGAAGGCTTATTGCAGGCGGAAGGCTTCGCGGACGTATCCTACGAGCAGCGCGGCATCTCGGACGCGCCAAGCTTGATCGTCGATGGGGCGGCTGACTTCGGTGCGACCGACGTTTCCAGTACGCTCGTGAATCTGGACAGGAGCCAGAATCTCGTCGTTCTCGGTGGATTGCACGGAGGCTGCTACGAGCTCTTCACCAGCGGCGACGTCAAGGGCCTCCGCGATCTCAAAGGCAAGAAGATCGCCATTCCCGGATTGCATTCCGGGCGCCACCTGACGCTGACCGCGATGCTCGCCCATGTCGGCGTCGACGCCAATAAGGACATCAATTGGATCACAAATCCGGCGGCGGAATCGATACGGCTACTGGCCGACGGCAAAGTCGACGCCTATCTCGGTTTTCCGCCCGAGCCACAGGAGTTGCGGGCTAAGAAAATAGGGCGCCTGATTCTCAGCATGACCACCGACCGGCCGTGGTCGGAGCACTACTGCTGCCTGATCATCGCGCGGCGCGATTACGTCAAGTCGAACCCGGTCGCCACCAAACGCGCACTGCGTGCGATTCTCAAGGCTGCGGCGATTTGCACGGGCGAACCGGAACGTGCGACGCGAGTGTTGGTCGAGCGTAAATTGACGGATAAGTACGATTACGCGCTGCAGATGATGAAGGAGCTGTCGTTCTCGCGCTGGCGTGACTACGATCCGACGGCAAGCCTGCGCTTTTATGCGCTGCGTCTGCATGAAGCCGGGATGATCCGCACGACGCCGCAGAAACTCATCGCGCAGGGCAGTGAGTTTCGTTTCATCGACGAACTTAGGAAAGAATTGAAGGCATGATGAAGGCCGGCTGCGTGCGGCTCATTATTTGCGCACTCTTTGCCGCATGCGCTGTTCAGGCCTGGGGCCATGAAGCAAAAGAAACTGGCCGTTTGCCGACGGTAGGCGCAGCACCTCAGTTCACGCTCACCGACCAGTCCGGCAACCGCGTGAGCCTTGCGGATCAGCAAGGCAAGGTTCTCGCGGTTACGTTCATCTACACCATGTGCAAGGACACTTGCCCGCTCTTGACGGCGAAAATGGCCACGATCCAGCGCAAACTCGGCGCCAACTTCGGGACTCGCGTACGCTTTGCGTCGATTACGGTCGAACCCGAGATCGACACGCCAGCCGTGCTCAAGGCCTATGCCGGCAAATACAGTGCGGATCTTGGCGGCTGGAGCTTCCTGACCGGAACAACCGCTGAGATCAAGGACGTGGTGCGCGGCTACGGCGCGTTCGCCAAGCGCCTGAATGCCGGGAACGTGGACCATCTATTCCTCACCTCACTTATCGATCGCAAAGGCATGCTGCGCGTTCAGTACCTCGGTTACCGCTTCGACCCCGATGAAATGTACAGGGACCTGCGCGCCCTGCTGCGCGAGTGATCCGGCGCCTCGCGAACTGGCCGGCCGAGGTGGTGGCGCGGGCGCCGGCCTCGATCTTTGCGAAGCTATTGACTGCGTTCCTCGTGATCGCCGGGCTCCTGGTCATCGTCGGTGTCGTCGGGCTCGCCGCACTCGACACGGTGAACCTGCGTACCGAGGAACTGGTGAAGATTCAGCGCAAGATCGCCGCCTATCGGCAACTCCAGCACGACACCATCGCGCAGCTTTACAGCGTTGCTTCGGCGCTGGTTGTCCCCGACGAGCGCACGCTCGACGCAACGCTGCGGCAGCTCAACCAGTTCGGTTATGACCTCGACCGGCTGCAATTCGTGGCGCAGGACGAGGTCGAGATTCTCGAGCGCGTGCGCAAGGACTATGAAGCTTTCATCGCCGCGGTCACTGAGGCCATCGAGCTGATCCGAGCCGGCAAGGTCGCGGAGGGGCGTGCCGCGCAGACCGAGCGTGCGGGCCCGCTTGCCGACCGCCTGGAGCGGCTCACCAACGAACTCGTCAATAAGGCGGAGGCGGACATGCTCGCGCGCCTGGACGAGAGCATCGAGCATTACCGCGACGCGCGGCTGCTGGTCATTGCAATTGCGATTGTCAGCCTGCTGCTCGCGCTCGGCCTGGGCTATTCGATCTCCCTGTCACTGATCGCCCCGGTTAGGAAGATGGGCCAGCGCTTCGACGAGCTCGCGGCGGGGGATTTTTCGCAGCGCGTGAGCGTGCCCAATCGCGACGAGCTCGGCGTACTCGCAGCGAATCTCAATCGCATGAGCGACGAATTGGCGCGGCTCTTTCGCGAGATCGCCGATAAAGGCGAACAACTCGAAATCGCCAGCCGGCATAAATCGGAATTTCTCGCCAGCATGAGCCACGAGCTGCGCACGCCGCTGAACGCGATCCTCGGCTTCAACGAGATGATACTGGGCCAGATCTACGGCGAGGTGCCGGCCGACATGCAGGCCCCGCTCGCCCAGATACAGACGAGCGGCAAGCATTTGCTGCGCCTGATCAACAACGTCCTCGACTTGGCTAAGATTGAGGCCGGACGCATGGAGCTTTCTCTCACGGAATACGCGGTATCCGAAGTGGTGGAAAGCGTGCGCTCGACGCTGCAGTCTCTCGCGGCGGACAAGGGGCTGGAGTTCGTGGTTACGTTGCCCGCGGACATACCGCTCGCTTACGGCGACGCGGGCCGGATCACGCAGTGCCTGATGAATCTTGCCGGCAATGCGCTCAAGTTCACCAAGGCGGGCAAAGTCGAGATCGCGGCCGAGTGCCGGGGCGAACTTCTCGTCTATCGGGTCGAGGACACTGGAACGGGGATTCCGCCCGAAAAGATCGGAAGCCTGTTCACCGAATTCAAGCAGACTGACGCCAGCATTGCGAGCGAGTACGGCGGCACCGGGCTGGGTCTGTCCATCAGCAAGAAGTTTGTCGAAATGCACGGCGGCCGGATCTGGGTGGAGAGCGAATTAGGCAAGGGCTCCGCATTCATCTTCGAAATTCCATTACGTGTGAATGAAAAAGAGGCGGCATGAGCGGGAAGACGATACTGTACGTGGAAGACAACGAGCCGAATCGCATGATTGTGCGCGATCTGCTCAAGCGCACCAGCTACAACCTGATCGAGGCACACGACGGCGAAGCGGGTGTTGCGATGGCGCTGGAACACGTTCCGGACTTGATCCTGATGGACATCCAGCTGCCGAAAATTTCGGGCATGGAAGCGATGCGCCGAATCCGGGCGAACCCGGCAACCGCGCAGACTCCGATGGTTGCGATTACCTCGTTCGCTCTGAGCGGCGACGAGCAAAAGGCCAAAGAGGCCGGTGCGACAGCGTACCTTGCCAAACCGTATAGTCCGTTCGACCTTCTTAAACTGATCCGCAAATTGCTTCCCGAGACGTAAGCGGAGCGGCGGCAACAAGTTGCCCACTCTGCGCGACTACGGTCCAACGATATCGAACCGAGAGGTGTACGGGCCGGTCCGCTAGCCTGCAGCGCCCGCGCGCCTCGGGTAGAATCCACCAAAACGCGGTGCATATCAGCCGCGGTCATTCCGGAGAGAACAATCATGGCAGTGAAACTGCGTCCCTTGTCCTACGCGCTCGGCGCCGAAGTGTGCGACGTCGATGTGTCGCGCAACATGAGCGAGCAGGCGTTCGGCGAAATCTACCGCGCATTTCTCGAGCACGGCATCCTGCTGCTGCGCAATCAGAAACTGACGCGCGAGCAGCACATCGATTTCAGCCGCCGTTTCGGCGAGCTCGACCGCCACGACGCGCTGCCGCGCGACCGCCATCCGAAATATCCCGAACTGCTGATGGTGACGAATGAACCGAAACCCGACGGCTCGCCTTCCGACTCGCGTTACACCGGCCGCCAATGGCACTCCGATATGTCTTTCACGCTGCACCCGTCGCTGGGCTCGCTGTTGCGTTGCGTGAGGACTCCCGCGGTCGGCGGCGACACGCTGTTCTCGAACATGTACGCCGCGTACGACGCGCTGTCCTTCGGCATGAAAAAACTGATCGCCGATCTGCACGGCATCCATCTGTCCGGCACGCGCAAGATCAACGACGAGGAAAGCGGCGCGAAGCGCAAGGCCGAGCAGAAACGCATCAATCCGCCGGTCGCGCAGCCGGTCGTGCGCGTGCACCCGGAGACCGGGCGCAAGGCGCTCTACATCGGCGAGAAGGTGCATCGTTTCGACGGTATGACCGAGGAGGAGAGCCGCCCGCTGATCGACTACCTGTGCAAGCACGCGACGCGCCACGAGTTCGTCTACCGCCATCAATGGCGCGCGGACGACATCGTCGTCTGGGACAACCGCTGCACGATGCACTGCGCGCTCGGCGATTTCGACGAAACGCAACTGCGCCACCTCGAACGCACCACGGTACTGGGCACGCCGTCGGGTTACGTCGCGCAGGCTGCCTGATGGGCGCGATTATCGGCCGGTGCGCCGCGATCCTCGGCGCAGGCGGGCTGCTGTGCGGGCTCGCGCTGCCAGCTGGCGCAGAAGACTATCCGTCGAAACCGATCCGGATACTAGTGCCTTTCGTGCCGGGCGGTGCGACCGACATACTCGCGCGGCTCGTGGGGCAGAATCTCACTGCGGCGTGGGGCCAGCAGGTCGTCATCGACAACCGTCCGGGCGCCAACGGCGTGCTGGCCGCGGACATGACCGCGAAAGGCACGCCCGACGGGCATACGCTGCTGTTCGTCGCGATCGGCCATGCGATCAATCCGCTGCTGCAAAAGAATTTGCCGTACGACACGCAAAAGGATTTCACGCCCGTAAGCCTCGCCGCGATATTGCCGTTGATCGTGACAGTGCATCCCACGGTGCCGGCGAATAATGTAAAGGAGCTGATCGCGCTCGCGAAGACCCGGCGGCTCAATTACGCGTCGGGCGGCGTCGGCTCGTCGCAGCATCTCGCGACCGCGTTGTTCGCATCGATGGCGAAAATCGACCTCGTGCACATTCCCTACAAGGGCGGCAACCAGGGCCTGCTCGACACCGTCGGCGGCCAGGTCAACATGATGATCTCGACGATCCTGTCGCTGAGCCAGCACATCAAGTCGGGGCGCTTGCGCGGGCTCGCGATCACGACGGCTACCCGCAACGCCGCATGGCCCGACATGCCGACCGTCGCCGAGGCGGCGCTGCCGGGTTACCAGTCCATCGCGTGGTATGGCCTGGTGGGTCCACGCGGCTTGCCGCCCCCGGTCTTGAAGAAGCTGAGCGAAGAGGTCTCGCGCATCATTAAATCGAAAACGGTGACGGAGAATCTCACCGCGCAGGGCGCGGATCCCGTCGGTAATTCGCCCGCAGAATTCGGCGCTTTCATCCGCGCGGAGACCAAGCGTTACGAAAAAGTCGTTCGCGACGCCGGGGTAACTACGGAGTGATTTCGTAGCAATTCGTCCCGCTCAAAATTTATGGTTGGCCGCGAGTCCGTAACTATGAGCCTTGCGCCAGCTCAAGGGAGTAAGTCAGTTGCAAGGCAAAGCACGCTTTATCCGGCCCGTCATCGTTGCGGCCATCATGGCTTTTCTGATGACTGCGGTCATCACTTTCATCAACCTCGGCATGCCGCCGGATTTCCTGCGCCGCTGGATGATCGCCTATGCAGTAGCGTGGCCATTTGCGACGGTCGCTGCATTTATCGCGGTGCCGCTTGCGGACCGTGCGACCCGCTGGATAATCGGCAGGTTCGACCATCCGTAAACTCGGCCGTCGATTGGAAGTCACCGTCAGGGAGGCCACTATGAAGCATATCCTCAGGATCGTCATCGCGGCTTGGTGGTTGTGCATCTGCATTGGAGTTCCGGTGCAAGCGGCCGATGCGCCATACGATCTCGTATTGCGCAATGCCCGCATCGTCGACGGCACCGGAAGCCCGTGGTATCGCGGCGACCTCGCGATCCGAGGCGATGTTATCGCGCGCATTGCGCCGTCGATCGACGGTCCCGCTGCGCGCACCATCGACGTTGGCGGTCTGGTCGTTGCGCCGGGCTTTATCGACCTGCACACACACGCAATCCGCGGAATTTTTCAGGTCCCGACCGCCGACAACTACGTGCGGCAGGGTGTCACCACGATCATGGAGGGACCCGACGGCAGTTCCCCCGTACCGCTGAAGCCGTTTCTCGACAAGCTCGCGGCGTTGCCGAAATCGCTCAATATCGGCAGCTTCCTGGGACAGGGCTCAGTGCGTGCAGCGGTAGTCGGGCTGGAGAACCGCACGGCTACGGCCGACGAACTCGAACGCATGCGCGGGATCGTGCGCGCGGGCATGCGCGACGGCGCGTTCGGCTTGAGCACAGGTCTTTTCTACGTGCCCGGCAATTTCACGCCGATCGAAGAAGTGATCGAGCTGCAGAAGGTCGTCGCGCCGTTTCGGGGCGTTCACACGTCGCACATGCGCGACGAAGCCTCGCGCGTGCTCGACAGCGTAAAAGAAACCATCGCGATCGGCGAGCTTGGCGGTGTGCCGACGCAGATCTCGCACCACAAGGTAATCGGCAAAGCGTACTGGGGAAGAAGCGTCGAGACATTGAAGCTGGTCGACGAGGCGCGTGCGCGCGGCGTCGATGCGACCATGGATCAGTATCCGTACACCGCGTCGAGCACGAACATCGCTTCGGCGCTGATGCCGCAATGGGCGCAGGAAGGTGGCCATGCGGCGACTGTCGCAAGGTTGAAAGACCCTGCTTCGCGCGCAAAGATAAAGGCGGCGATTGCCGAAACGATCCTCAACGAGCGCGGCGGCGGCGACCCCGCCAATGTCGTGCTCTCGCTTTGCGCCTGGGATCCGGCCCTTGCTGGCAAGAACCTCGCCGAACTCACAGTCTCGCGCGGCCAGCAGCCGACGCCCGCTAATGCGGCGGAAACGACGATGTGGATCGTCGAGCAGGGTAATTGCAGTGGAGTCTTTCACGCCATGGACGAGGCCGACTTGCTGCGCATCATCCGCCATCCGGCGACGATGATCGCCTCCGACGGCACCGTGACCGTCTTTGGAAACGCCGCACCACATCCGCGCAGCTATGGCACCTTTGTGCGCGTGCTCGCCGTCTATGTGCGGGAGAAAAAAATACTCACGCTCGAAGACGCCGTGCGCAAGATGTCGTCATACCCGGCCGCGCGGCTCGGACTCAGCGACCGCGGCGTGCTGAAGCCCGGAATGAAAGCCGACATCGCGGTGTTCGATCCGGCGACCGTGCGCGACATGGCGACGTTTGAAAAGCCGCATCAGTACGCGGTCGGCGTTCCGTATGTGATCGTCAACGGCCAGGTCGTTTTTGAGAACGGCGCGATGACCGCTGCGCGGCCGGGGCGAGTGCTCTATGGACCGGCAAAGGCCAACTAGCTAACGCGAGCGGCGCTCCCACGGCAGCGCGGGTACTCGCAGCGCATACGCGCCGTTGCCCAGCAACGCCTGCACGCATAGCATGAAGGTCCATGCCAGGGCGAATTCGGCGCCGGCATCTGAAAACCAGAAGCCCTTGCGTATGGCGTGGTGATAGGTAACCGCGGCCAACACCGGTAGTACGAGCAGGCTGATGTACCGCGTGTAGACGCCTAGCAGGAGCAATATGGCGCCCGCGAACTCCGCGCCCACAGTGTAGGAACTTACCCAGTCCGGGTAGCCCGCTTTTTGCATGCCGGCCCACCATTTGTCGAAACCCGTAACCTCAAACTTCCGGTACAGGTGTGCGAAAAAAAAGAACGCTAGCGAAAGTCGCAGCACAAGCGCTGCATACGGCGCGGTGCGGTTGTCGATCATCGGAAGCGCCCCTTTTTTAAGCATCACTCGGTAGCCGATTGGTGAAGCTTACTGCCCGAGTATGCCTTATAACAATTAGGAGCGGTATCAGGTGTCAGCGCCGTCCCGGGAATCTTCGAACTACTCCGGTTTGATGCCGGCGGCCTTCGCGATAGCCGCGTACTTTGGCCAGATCTACTTTTAGGAACTACGCAAACTCTTCATCCGGCCTGCCGAAGCCAAATCCTTCCCGGTCTGCTGCCTTTTTGCGTGTTTTGGCATAATAGGCGTGCAGATTGTCAGGGGGCGACAAATGAACAATCGCCGCAAGTTCATGATCGTGGCTGGTACCGCCATGCTCCTGCCGGTATCGACCATCGCGCAACAGAACAAGCCCGCAAGGATCGGCGTGCTGGGGTCATCGCCGGGCCCGCATTGGGATACGTTTACCCAGGAACTGCGCCGGCTCGGCTACGAACCCGGCAAAAACATTGAAGTCGATTTCCGCTGGGTCGAAGGCAGAAACGAGCGACTTGCAACTTTCGCTTCCGAACTGGTGAATCGTAAAGTGACCATTATCGTAACGGAGGGGACGCTGGCCGCGGTAACGGCGAAAAAAAGCACCAACACGATTCCGATCGTCATGGCCATTTCAGCTGACCCGGTCGGCGCGGGTTTGGTATCCAGCCTTGCGCGTCCAGATGGCAATATCACGGGATCGAGCTCGCTCGCGCCGAATCTGATCGCCAAGCAAATTGAATTGCTCAGGGAAATCATACCGGGCCTGACTCGACTCGCGATATTGAACAACCCCGACCATCCGCTGGCTAAACTCGCACATGCGCAAGCAGAAACTGCGGCGCGCGCACTACGGGTACAGCTCGTACCGCTCTCGACACGTGGGCGCGCTGATTACTATGAGGCGTTCCAGAACGCGGTCAAAGGACACGCCGGTGCCATGCTCATACTGGCAGATCCGACATTCGATACCGAGCAAAGCTTTCTCGCCGAGTTCGCGCTAAAGAACAAGCTTCCCACGCTATATAACAAGACCGCGTTCGCGGACGCGGGCGGCCTGATCGCTTATGGCGCGCGCTATTCCGAATTTTTCGCGCGCGCCGCGATATTCGTCAATAAGATACTCAAGGGCGCGAAACCGAGTGATCTGCCTATCGAGCAGGCGACTAACTTTGAACTGGTGGTGAACATGAATACCGCCAAAGCACTCGGACTTAAAATTCCGCAGGCGATACTTGTGCGCGCCGACAAAGTGATCGAGTGAACAATCGCCGCAAACTGGTCATCGCACTTGGCGCAAGTGCGCTCGCAGCACCGTTCGGCTCATTCGCTCGACAGCAAGACAAAATCTGGCGCATCCGTTTTACCACTGGAAATTGAACTGGCGCTCTGTGGCGCGTTAATTCAGGAGTATTTTCGATGGACAAGGACGAGCGTTTGAAATTGGCTGCACTGCTGGTGGCGCCTACACTGACCTCGAATATATTTGCGGCGAAGGACGCGGTGGCTAAAGTTGGCTCGGCCATCGCTGTGGCATATGCGGCGATTGAGTCTTGCGAGACAACAATACGCAATCAGGAGCGCGAAAAAGAAGCAAATGCGTTCAAAATCGGTAAGGGCGCCCACGCGGAACGAAAGGG
>Ga0207648_10007852_pt1 | contig 10409 bp, 9 predicted proteins | sample KBSMisM32_FD_184310 | JGI IMG/M metagenome (GOLD analysis project Ga0207648, IMG submission 184310) | Miscanthus rhizosphere microbial communities from Kellogg Biological Station, Michigan, USA - KBS Miscanthus M3-2 (SPAdes) (version 2) | ecosystem: Host-associated > Plants > Roots > Rhizosphere... | reverse complement strand
GGCTTGTTCGGCGCCACATAGGCCGTCGGCGTGGTCGGCTTGGGCGACCAGAAGACCGCGCCCTTGGGAAAATTTGTGACCGGATTGTCTTCCTTGCCGAGGAACTGCGCGGACGCGGCAAGCGGCGTCAAAAGCGCCGCCGTCGCGGCGGCGATAAAGAACTTGGATTTCATTGTGATTTTTCCTTCCTCTGCGGCCCGCTCCCCTGGCGGCCGGATGACGGTTTTTTAGGGCAAAACGCGGTGGTCAACCAGAGCGCAAGCGCCAAATGCGCGATTGTGGCGCGGCAAACATCTCAAAATATCTCAGCCAAGTTTGCCGCAGTGCACACTAGGGCGGGTTTTCGCGGACGTTTCAGCCGCCATGATGCGGTGCATCACCGGCAGATCAAATAAGGCGGCATGCCGGCGCGGCGCGGCGTGAAATTCGGCGATCCGGGAACACAGAATTGCGGCACCGGTACGCAAATCCGTCTTGGCGGCGCTTCTTGCAGATCGGAGCGGTCCCCAACGTCCAATAAGCCCCGCACGCGTTATTTGATTGCATGGGCCGCGCACTTGGTTAGGTTTCGCCCGGGGTTAGGGGGCGGCTCGGTGAAGGATATCGAGTTGGAGCGCGTATTTTCGGAATTTGAAAATACGATTTCGTCAGCGGCGCTGAAGGATGTTGCGCGGCATTGGCACGGGCTGGTCCGCAGCGGCCATCTGCCAAGCTGGAATGACATCCGGCCTTCGGCGATCAAAAACCATCTGCCGATCGTATGGTGTTACGATTACGATCCCGCCCTCGACGATTTTGTCGGCCGCTTGGCGGGGCATGAAATCACCGGGGTCTCGAGCAAACCGTTCAAGGGCACCCGGCTTTCGGAGCTGCGTCCCAATGACAAATACCCCCGCGCCTTGATCCGCGCCAAGCGCGTCGTGCAGGAGCCCGCCCTCTATCGCGGTTATGGCATTGTCTACCGCACGGCGGAGCGGCGCGGCTTTGGCGAGCGGATCGTGATGCCTCTTGCCGCCAGCGCCACCCAGCCTGCGGCCATTTTCGGCGCCACCCAGTTCAAAAGCGTCTCCGAATGGGCGCAGTCTGCGACCGACCTCAACGCGGAAGAGGAGAATTGGTTTTCTCTGGGTGAGCTGCGGCGCGCCGTAGGCGCGTGAGCAGGTCCAGTGGACCTGCGAAAGCAGCGAACGCCGCGAGCTTGGGCGAGCGGCCGGCCCGTTGGCGCTCATCAGCCCGCGGAAACGGCCTGAGCTCAGCGCGGCGGCTTGGCGTAAGCGACGTAAGGGACAAAGCCCTTCACCTTCATTTTCAGTCTGTAGATGGAACTGCGGCCGCAAAAATAAAGCGTCGAAAAATCCGCGTCTCCCCAGGCAAAGTTGGCGGCCTGCTCCATCAGGGCAATCCTTCCCAGATGGACGCCACGCGGATCAAAGACCCAAACGCCGGCGGGACCGGTGACCCAGAGATTTCCCTGAACGTCCACCTTCATGCCGTCGGGGCCGCCCCGCCCGGGCCCTTCCTTGGCGAAGAGCCGGCCGTTTTTTAATTCGCCATCGATAAAATCGTAGACGCGAATCTCACGGGAGCGTGTGTCGTTGACATAAAGAAGCCTGCCATCCGGTGAGAAGGCAATTCCATTGGGCACCGCCATATCGGTTGCCAGCAGCTTGAGCGCGCCCGTGTCTTCCATGCGGAAAATGCCCTGATAGGGAAGTTCCTGTTTCTCGCCCTTCACCAGATCCAAGGTGGGATCGGTGAAATACAAAGCGCCGTCGGGGCCCAATACGACATCGTTGGGGCTGTTCAACTTTTTGCCGTCATAGCGGTCGGCAAGCACATCATACTTGCCGTCGGGCGCCACCCTGATCATGGCGCGCAGAACACTGGCGGTCTCGATCAAGCGGTGGCGCTGGTCGAAGGTGGCGCCATCAGGATCGCCGATGCTCAATACCGTTTCCACGCGGCCATCCGGATAGACCCGCGCGACCCTGTTCTGGTCCTCGTCACTGACATAGAGGAAGCCGCCCTTTTCATCCCAAACCGGACCTTCCGTGAAACTGAAGCCGCTGGCCACTTTTTCCAGGGACGCGTTCTGCCCGACCAGGTCCCAGAATTTCGGCGATTCTGCTTGTAGCGCGAACCGGCCCAAAGCATCAGATGCCTGCTGCGCCGTCGCGGTCAAACCGGCGGCTAGAGTAAGGGCGGCGCTGAAAGCGGGAGTGAAAATGCGCATTCAAACTCCGATGCAGCGTTAGCGGCAGAACGGCTCGATTCCCATGACCGATTTCATTCCGCCGACGATGAGCTTTCTGTACGCAACGGAACCCGGAAACTTGGCATCGTCATTTGCGAAAATGCCGGCATCATGCCCCAAGGTCGTCGCCCATACCTTGCCACCATCGTAATACTGGCACCAGGCGACGGGATGGAACGAGCCATGACCCGGCATTTGCCCCACCACAGCGGAGTAACGGGAAGGAGAAGGACCAGGCGGAGCAAGATTATCGCCGCTGCCCGCGGGCCATGATTTCTCATCGACAGTGGCAAGAAATCGCACATGCGTGGGGAATGGAATCAGGTTGTACCATTCGTCCTTGAAATGCCACCGCTTGGCCAGCCCGTTGGTCGAGGCGTCCTTGTTATCGGTTATTTCGACATCGCCCTCGCGGAACTGGCCATGGTTGTAAAAGTTCGCGCCGCCCAACAAGCCTTCATAATAGGGCCAATTGTAAAGCGTGCCGAAGGCATTGTGGATGGCGACGAAGCCCCCGCCCGCGCGGATATATTGCCGTAAGGCCGTCTTGGCACTGTCATCTAGAATATCGCGTGACGTGCTGAAGAAGACGATGGCCTGATAACCATTGAGATCGCGCATCTCTTTGACGTCTTCGGTGTAATCCAGATGCCAGCCATTTTCGGATGCGATCTTGAGCATCTCATGATGCACGACATTTTTTGGGTCCAAAGGAGGATTTATCCCTTCAGCCAAAGGCGGCCCCAGATTGGCGTGCCGGTAGCCGGCCGTTTTGGTGAAGACAAGCAAACGAATTTGCTCTGCCGGCTTGCGCGGCCAATCGTGAAAGCACTTGGGATCGACGCCGCGGCAGACGCCGTAGTCCATGTCACCCAGCCGGTCATTGATCGGCCCGCCGGGATTTCCCGTTTGTGCCGAGGCGGCGAAGGTGAAGCAACCGGCAATCGCTGCGACTGTCAAAGGCCTGGACAACATCGCGTCTCTTTCCGGATAGCGGCCGACCCTGCGCCAAACCACGAAACCTAGATACCCCGGCAAACGAGCGCAATCCACCGGAAGAAAGCTTAGCCATCACATGGTTTCGTTCAAGGATACCCAGTCGCGGTAAGGGCCGGCGACATAAGCCTTTGGAGCAGCGTCCGTTTCATTTTTCTCGCCGAATTCCGTCCGTGGCCTTCAATTGTTGTCGCCAGCGTCGAATCTTTCAGGCATTAATACCGCAAAGGCATAGCTCTCAAACGCCTTGTCGCTCTCCCATTTTTGTCAAACGCCCATTCGTGTGGTCATGACCGCAGACCCCGATCATGTTGCAATTCTGGATGACGAACCATCCATCCGCACGGCGCTGGGCCGGCTGTTGAAGTCCGCCGGAATGGTCGTGGATAGCTTTGCGGACAGCAGCCAATTTTTTGCCTGGCTGGAATTGAATACCCCGCATTGCCTTATTCTTGATCTTCAAATGCCCGGATTGAACGGCCTGGATATTCTGGGGCATCTGGTCAAACGGCCAATCCACATCCCCACCATCATCATTACAGGGCACGACGCCAAGGGCATGCGTGAGGCCTGCCTGAGCGCCGGGGCCGCCGCCTATTTGCGCAAGCCTCTGGATGCGGACCATTTGATCCAAACGATCCGTGGGGTTCGTGAGGCACCCATCCACCCGCTCCAAACCACTTCTATCAATAGGGTAACGCGCCAGGATTCCGGCGAGAGGTAGCGCCGCTATTCGTCCGCGCCCGCGGGCAAGACAACGCGGAAGATCGTGCCATGGGGCTGGTTGGCACTGACCGCCAGCGTTCCGCCATGCGCCTCGACGATGACGCGGCAGATCGTCAGCCCCACGCCGGTTCCGACGGCCTTGGTGGAAAAAAACGGTTCGAAAATGCGATCGCTGTCGGCGTCCCCTATTCCGACGCCGGTGTCTTCCACGGTAACCGCAATATCGGAAGAGCCCGGCACGACACGGGATCTCACCGTCAGCACGGAGGATCGGCCAGCGACCGCGTCCATCGCCTCCAGCGCATTGGCAATCAAATTCAGGAACAGCTGGTGCAACTGACCGCCATTGCCAAACACCGGCGAAAGGTCGTCAGACATTTCCGTCTTAACGCTCACGCGACGAGCGCGCAGATCCAGCTCGACGGCGAGCAGCGCATCGCGGACGACACTGTTTATGTCAAGCAGCTCCCGCTCGTGGGTGCTTTTGCGGAACAGCGTCCGGACGTCGTTGATAATCTGGCTTATCCGCACTCCTTCCGCGGTAATGTCCGAAAAGGTGGCCAATACTTCCTTCATATCCGGCTCGGCCATCGCCGCCAGGCGCTCGCCTGCCCCGGCATTGGCCATGATCGCCGTCAGGGGCTGCTTTATTTCGTGTCCGAGCGAAGCCGCCATGGCATCCATGGCGATCTGCCGGGACTGGCGGGCGCCACGCCGTTGAATGGTCTGCCTGACCATGTTTGCGTACAGAGCGGTCGTCTCGGAAAGCAGCAACACCAAGACAATCAGTGTGGCCATCAATTGGAGGCTACGCGCGCTATACCAGCCCAGGCTATAGCGGAACCCGGCAAAGAGTGTTCCGAGTGATAGCTCCAATAGCCATGCGCAGCACACAACCATGAGCCAAAGATCGAGCACGGAACGGCCCCTGCGCCACAGCAGCAACAATGCGATGGCTTCCAGCGCCATGAGGGGCACGATCACCAGAATAAAGTTTTGGCTTTGTTGAACGCTGTCCACGAAAATCCGCGGCAGGATTTCGTCATGCGCGAGAGTGACCCAGGCCAGGCCGCACACGAGCGCAGTGACCATGGCAATGCTGAGGACGATTGCCCGACCGGGTGAGTGTTGGACCGCTGACTGGCGCGAATCTCTGACCAGCACGGCGGCAATCACAGCAGCCGGCGACGCCACATGATAGATTGCGCCGATCCATGCGGCGCTCTGCGGGCCGGCGCCCAGAAGGCCGGTCGGCGAAAATATCCCCGGAAACGCCAAGGCCCCGGGGATGGCCATCAGGGCGGTAAACAAATATCCGCTGGCGAGCACCAGCAGCCATGTCCAGCGCACGGCCCAGAACTGGGCCAGGATCAAGGCAGCGGTAATAAGCTCGTTGAATATGAACAGGGTCGCATAGATCGGGACGAACGCCGGAACAGGCCGGAGCGGAATGCGTGCATAGGGCGCCGCGATGCAGAACATCGCCAGCAAGCACGCCATCACGCAATAGGCCAGCTGGCGATGCAGCCTTGAAGGCGGTCGCGCTGCGAGCAGCAATTGCTGGTCCGGAACGGCGTACAGAATCGCCTCCCCAGAGGCTTTGCACGTCTTTAGCACAGGGCTGGTGTTTGGACGAATGTTGGGGGCTTAATCGCCAAAGTTCCTGCGGAGCGGCGCCTCACCATGGGAGCGCCCTCCGCATTCATAAAACGAATATTCTTGAAGGGTCTGCGCTTCCAATCTGCAATTGCGATCCAGATAAGCCTGAAAACCCGGTATTCCTATGGTGCCCGACGCATTCGGAATGCGCATATAATCGTTCCTGAACAGGATATAGCTGGGCGGCGTCTTGGCAAAATCAGCATAAAGACGAGGCAGGTTTTGAGACTGCCGCGCCTCCAGCCATCGCAGTTTGGCGCTAGCGGCTTTCGGCCTCACATAGGGCCAGTGTTCCCCTGTCCCCGGCAACGCCCAAAAAAACTGAATCGATGAGGCGGGCGCCAGACCGTTCCTGGCGTAGAAATCGGGGCGCTCCCCCAATTCATAGGCATAGCGCTGAGAGGCGCCGGCTGGAACTGCAGCCAGCGCGGGCTGCAGATTCTTCTGTGCCCTCTCCATCAAGGCGTTGCTGTGCCAGGTTTTTGCCGCCGACAGGGTCACACCGGCAAAAAGAACCATCAGAGCGGCGAACGCCAACTTCGAGCTCGTTCGCCAGGCGTCCTCCCAATGATCGCCGGCGACGATACCCGATAACAGCGCCATCGGACCCAAGACCATCACGATATAGCCCGCAAACCACCAAGGCGTCAGGGCAAGTTGAATCAGCAAGAAGACCGCGATCAGCAAAATGAGCCAGCGCGGATCGGAATATCGCTTTGGTCCTGCTGCCGGTTCGGAAAGCACGAGTGCGGTGGCGGCCCCAACCGTCGCGGTGACCAACAGGGGAAAATCCGACAGACCGCTCAACAACCCGCCGGCGCATCGAGGAAAACCCGCCAATCCACCGGCACAGCTGGCGCCGTAGATCGAAGGATAGAGAAAGAAGCTCGCCAGGAAATCAAGCGCAGTCCCTTGATGACTGAAATTCAGCAAGAAAAGACAAAATGGCATCAACACGCTCAATCCGAAGACTGTGCACCGCGCCAGCACCGCGAAAGTTTGGGCAAAAGACGTAAATCGGCCATTCAGGAGCAGCCACGCGATAACGGCGAAGCCGGCAAAAGCGTAAGTCTGCTTGGTCACCACGGCGCCGCCAATGAACAAGCCGGCCAGCGCGAGACGTAACGTTGATTTGCACGCCGCGGGCTTTAACAGGACAAAGATCGCGCACGAAACGAGCAACCCGCCGACCAATTCGGTCTTGAGCGCCATCAGCTGAATATCCGAGGCCATGCTGGACAATAAAAGGCTGACAGTCAGCGCTGCAGCAACTCTTCCAGAAACGCGATAGGCGATATTTGCCAGGATGGCCGCATTCGCGAGCGCAAGAGAAATTGCAACTACCCTAAGAGCCGGCATGTTGAAATCGCCGGTTGCTTTGAAGATGAGTTCGTAAAGCAGAAAGATCAGCGGCGCTTTGTTGTCATGGCATGCGGCAATCGGGATGGAGCCGATGTGAATCCCGCGCACCGCACAGGCGGAAAAGTAATATTCATCGATTTGGGGAGACTGGTGTCCCAGGTGTGACACCTCCAAATAGATCACAAAGAAAAAGGCCGCGATGCTGATGGCCAGCAGGGCGGCAAATACAGTCCGTCCCGCTCGCTCAAGCGATAGTGATGGCACTTGGCCCCCGCCCTAAATCTTTGGAGCGGGTGAAGGGAATCGAACCCTCGTATGCAGCTTGGGAAGCTGCCGTTCTACCATTGAACTACACCCGCACAGGGACGCTTATAATGTGCGGTCTCGGCGTTTGGAAGCTGCCGTTCGTCCGGCCGCTCGCTTGTGCCCGGGGCGTTCGGCGCTCAAATCGGTCCACTGGACCGATTTGACCGGCTATGCCGGTCGCGCCTGACCTATTGAACTGCACCCGCAGCGGGGTTCTCTTAGTATGAGGTGCAGCGGGCCTCAAATTATGGATGACGGCGGATTGACGCCGTAGCGGGCTGTGGCGGAAATATACCCACCCTGACCCCAATTACTCGGCCAGGACAACAATCAGCCGGGATTGTTCACCACCACATAGGTGACATCACTGCCGGAATATTGCGGCTGATAATAGGTGCCACCGCAATTGTAATAGCCGCCATAGGGCGAGCAGCCTGGCGGCAGCGCATAAGCCATCGAACCGATTGCCGCGGCCGTTACCGCCGCCGCCCCAGCCACCGCCATGCCTGCGGCAACGGGATGGTTGAAGCCGCCGCCGCAGCAGCCGCCACCCCACCCATTGTCCGCATTGATATTCACATTGCGATTGACGTTCGCGTTGACGTTGCGGTTGTTGTTGAAGTTGCCATTGCCGTTGAAATTGCCGTTGCGGGCGACATTGCTGCCGCCGGATGGCCGCTGGATGCTGGTGGCCGCGCTGCGCCCACCGCTGTATCCACCGCCGCCCATCCTGGCGCCACCGCCGCCTCCGCTCATCCTGGCACCACCGCCGCCACCGCGCATGCCGCCGCCACCACCGCGGCCACCACGCGCCTCAGCAAAATCGGCTGCGACGAGCGACAGGGCAAAGACAGAGGCCAGGGCCATGATCGAGATGTTACGCATGATATCCTCCTAACGGCTGGCGATGGTGATCTTCTTGGCGTCCTTCGGCGGAGTGAAGGCGAAGGTGGCGTCGTCGAATTTGGCCGTGGTGGTCCAGTGCAGCGCCGCGCCATATTCCGGCATGGCGCTGTCGGATGTGTCGGTGATCACGATTTTCTGCGGCAGCGGCTTGTCGCCGCGCTGGATCCAGACCTGCCAGTCTATGTTGCCTTCACGGAAGGCATACTGGTCGGTGTCCACGCCATTGATCTTGGCATAGCCCACCGTCACGGCACTGGTGATGTCATCACGGTGATCGTCGTCCGTGCCCCAGCGGAACAGATCGGCGAGCGGCAGCTCTATTTTGAATTTGTCATAGGCGGTGGCCATCATCTCGCGGATGGTGGGCTTGGCCGGCACGGTGGCATAGAATCCCATGCGGGGCGAAAAGACGGTGAATGTCTTTCCGTCATACAGGAACCGCCGCACCCTGCGGTCGTCGGAAACCGTGACGGCAAAGGCGTTGGGCCGGCGAATCTTATAGTTTGCGCTGCCCGCGAACTGCACCTTCTGGCCATTGTCCAGCACGGCGTCGGTCAGGGTATCGGTCTTGATCTCGAAGCTGCCCAGGGTGCGCAGATAGGCCCCCATCTTGTCCAGCGCGGCGAGGGAATCGGGATCGACATTAGGCGTTCCGGCGGCGTTCGCCGCGCACGTCAAAATCGCAAAGGCGCACACAGTCTGGAATGCAAGGCGCATATGTTTGTCTCCTGTCCCCCCCGGAGTAACGATGCGTCTTCATTCACCGCGGTGGCATTAGCCTTAAGTCCAACCGTTCGGACAGCGGGCAGCTACCTACTTCTTGATGATTTCAAGTTCCGTCCGCCGATTCTGGGCGCGTCCTTGTTCGGTGCCATTGTCGGCGATGGGGTTTTGCTCGCCCATGCCCGCAGTTGCGATCCGTTCGGGGGCAATCCCGCCATTGGTATAGCCGACATTGCGGATTTCCGAATTGGGATAGGCCTTCAAGATCGAAGCGAGCGCGGGCGGAGCGCGTGTCGTGAACTGCGGCTCAACTCACGTTTCGAACTGAACGTAATCCTCCCGCACCGGAGAGAACACATCCAATATCTTGCAATCGGTAAGGGCGCGGCCCGAATGCACCGCATTGGGCGGAATGACACTCACCGACCCAGGCCGCAGAACCTGCTTGATGCCATCGACGATGATCTCAAATTCGCCTTCAAAGGTATGCGCGACCTGTTCATGGGGATGGGAATGCTCGGGCAGGACCGTTCCAGCCGGGACGTCCCAATAAACGAAACTCATGCTTGCCGAGCGGATGAACTTTCCCCGCCAACCCGGAAATGGGGACCTCTCCGGAACATCCTTGAGATTGATCATTGCAGTGCACCCTTATCTTTATGGCCCATCCCGCGGCGGAGCCGATACCTTGACGGATCATCAGCCGGAATTGAACATGGCCGCCCGCCGGAGGGAAAGGATCATGTCATGAGGGCAAGCTTCACTGTCGCCATCATCAGCCTGTTGGCGACCGCGTCCGCGGCGGCAGGGGAAGAACGCAAGATCGACCCCACTTTCCTGCACCGCAATACGGCCACCGCAAAAGAGGCGGCGTCCGATATCACTGCCCCTGGCTGCCATTATAAACCGCTATTCGCAGACGCCGTGCCGGGCAGCGGCGTGGCGCGCTTCGCCACTGTCACCTTGGATGCGGGCGCAAGCTGCAAGTCCGTCAGCTATCCGGGCGAGGATCAGATTTATGTGGTGCTGAACGGCTCGGGAAGCGCGTCCTATGGCAACGATCAGGTGAGTTTGGCCAAGGAGGATTTCCTGGTCCTGCCGGCAGGCGTGCCGCATGGCTTGCGCAACACGTCCACTGCCGCCCTGACGGTTGCGATCATGGGATACCGCACCGCCGGTTTTTCCCCCGCTGTGCTGCCGCCAAAACCGCTCAAGGACAATATCGCCAATGTCCCGCTGGAGCTGGTGGGCAGTCATCCCACCTCCACCCATTACCGGCTGCTGGTGGGCGATGTGAGCCAGAAGCGCGACCGTTTTGACATCGGCAGTGTGGTGACCAGCCTGTTCCTGATGGAGATCGATCCGGGCGGGACCAATTTCCCGCATCATCATCCCCGCGAAGAAGAAATCTATCTGGTGCTGGACGGCCATGGCGATCAGGTCGCGGGCAGCGGCGCCGACGGCATCGCAGCCCGTT
>Ga0207648_10007851_pt1 | contig 10409 bp, 7 predicted proteins | sample KBSMisM32_FD_184310 | JGI IMG/M metagenome (GOLD analysis project Ga0207648, IMG submission 184310) | Miscanthus rhizosphere microbial communities from Kellogg Biological Station, Michigan, USA - KBS Miscanthus M3-2 (SPAdes) (version 2) | ecosystem: Host-associated > Plants > Roots > Rhizosphere... | reverse complement strand
AGCGCGGCCGCCACCTTGTCGATCTTGACCCGTGCGTAGAGCTGCTGGGTCTTCGGCACCCGGTCCGCTATCGCGACGAAGCCCATCACGTTGCCGTCGAGGTCGGTCGCGACGCCGGCCAGCCCGTGGACCCCCGTGAGCGTCCCGGTCTTGGCCTGCACCCGGCCGCGACCGGCGGTCGCGCCGGCGTCGAAGCGGAACTCCAGCGAGCCCGAGAAGCCCGCGACCGGCATCCCCGTCACCACCTCGCGCAGCGCCGGGTGGTCGGCGCTCGCTGCCAGTCGCAGCACCTCGGTCAGGGTGTGGGGCTTCAGCTTGTCGGCGCGGGAGAGGCCGCTGCCGTCGAGGATCACGGCGCCGTCCAAGGCTACCCCGAGCTTGCGCAGGACGGACCGGACGGCGAGCGCACCGCCAGCGAACGAGGCGTCCGAGCGCACCGCCTCGCCCACCTGATGTGCCACCACCTCGGCGGCGTTGTTGTCGCTGACCAGCACCAGCCTGGCCACGATCTCGCCCAGCGGCGGGCTCTGCACCAGCGCCAGGTCACGAGCGCCATCCGGTGCCCTCTGGTGCGCCAGGTCGCCGACGACCCTGATCCCCTGCTTCGCCAACGCGGCCCGGAACGCCTGCCCGGCCGCACGCGACGGGTCGTCCACGTAGCCGAAGCCAGTCGGGTTCCTGCCCTCGTCCACCCAGAGCGCCGTGATCGGCGGCACCACGCCCTCCTCGCGGTACGACGCCGGCCACGACTTGGGGGTGCGGGGGCCCGTGAACAGGCTGTCGTCGTACGCCAGCCGCACCTGCCGCGTGCCGTCTGCCCGTAGCGCGCTTGCCGTGCGGCGGGCGAGCGACGCGATGTCGGCGGGATGCGGGTAGACGTCAGGCGTGGACGGTTTGGGCTGCAGGAACGGGTCGCCGCCACCGACCAGCACGATCCGGTTCGTGCCCGGCACCCGGCGCACCTTCGTCTCGAAACGGTGGTCGGGGCCGATCGCCTCGAGCGCGGCCAGCGAGGTGAGCAGCTTCATCGTCGACGCAGGCGTGACGGTGCCGGATCCCTTGCGGTACAGGGGCTTCCCGGTCTCGAGGTCCGTGACAAGCACGCCGACGTGCGGCCCGAGCCGACGGTCGGCGAGCAGCCCCTGCACGGTCCGCGCCACCGCGCGGGGCGAGGCCTGCGACGACTCGAGCGGCTTCGCGACCTCGGCGGCCGCATGCTGCACCGGCAGCGCGAGCCCCTCCGGGGGCAGCACCAGCGCCGGCTCGGTCGCCGGGTCGGGTGCGGCCAGCCCCCAGCGCGTGCCGAGGTCGAAGTGCCAGGCGAGGAAGGCGAGGGCGACCGTCGCCACGACCAGGAGGTCGGGCACGAAGCCCACCGAGCGGCGCCACCTCGATCGCGGGGCGCGCCGTTCCTCACGTGCGGGCACGCGACGCCCCCTTCCGATGGCTGGCCGACTTGTGGCAACCGCACCATTGTGCGGGAGACTGTGCTGGCACCACCCAGAGGTCCGGCAGCGAAAGGCATCCGTCGTGGAGTTCGACGTGCTCGTGGAGATCCCCAAGGGGCAGCGCAACAAGTACGAGGTGGACCACCACACCGGGCGACTGCGCCTCGACCGGACCCTCTTCACCTCCACGCAGTACCCGGCCGACTACGGCTACATCGAGGACACGCTCGGCCAGGACGGCGACCCGCTCGACGCCCTGGTGCTGCTGCTGGAGCCGACCTTCCCCGGCTGCCTGATCCGCTGCCGCGCGATCGGCATGTTCCGGATGACCGACGAGAAGGGCCGCGACGACAAGGTCCTCTGCGTCCCGCTGACCGACCCGCGCCAGGAGCACCTGCGCGACATCAGCCACATCTCCAAGTTCGACCGGCTGGAGATCCAGCACTTCTTCGAGGTCTACAAGGACCTCGAGCCCGCGAAGTCCGTCGAGGGCGCCGACTGGGTCGGCCGGACCGAGGCTGAGGCCGAGGTTGCGGCGTCGTTCGAGCGCGAGGGCAACCAGCCCCCGCCGCCGCTGGACCACTGAGACCGGACCGGGGCTCAAGGCTCCCCGCAAGGGGCTGAGCAGGTCTGCCGGTCCGGACGTCAGGGGCGACCGAAGAAGTTGGGCGGAATCCAGTAGTACATGCTGACGATCTGGACGTCCTGGCCGGTGCGCGGCGCGTGGATCATCATCCCGCCGCCGAGGTACATGGCCACGTGGTGGATCGAGCTGGAGCTGCTGGACGTTCCCCAGAACAGCAGGTCCCCCGGGCGCAGCTGGCTCGAGGAGATGTGGCTGGTCGCCTGGTACTGGGCGACCGACCAGTGCGGCAGCGAGCGGCCGGCGGAGGCCCAGGCCTGCATCGTGAGGCCGGAGCAGTCCCAGGAGCCCGGACCCGCGGCACCCCAGCTGTAGGGCTCGCCGATCTGCGCCTTCGCGAACGCGATCGCCTGGTTCGCACCGCCGCTCGGGCCGGGCGGAGGGGACGGGGCCGGGCTGGGGGGTGGGGTGGGGGCTGGGCTGGGAGGTGGGCTGGGGGACGGGTTGGGGGACGGCGTCGGGCTGGAGGGCGGGCCGGGGGACAGGTGGGGGGAGGGGTTCGGCGACGAGCTGTGCTTGCCCTCGGGCTGGGTTGACTTGTCCTGTGCCTGCCGCTCGGCCGGTTCGCGCGCCTCCTGCTCGGCCCGGGTACGAGCGGCGGCCGCGGCGCGTTCACGGGCCTGCTCCTCCAGCGCGGACTGGCGCTGGGTCGCGAGGCGGACCGAGATCCCCTGGGCGGTGGCGAGCTCGTCGAGCAGCCTTGACTTCTCGGCGGCGATCGAGGATGCCGCGGTCTGGGCCTCGTTGGCGGCGCTGGTCGCCCGGTCGCGTGCGGCGCGGGCTCCGGCGGCCATCCGCTGCGCCGTCGCCTTGGCCTCGAAGGCCTTCGCGAGGGTGACCTTCGCCAGCGCGTTGGCCGCGCGGTAGCGGTCGAAGGCTGCCTGCATCGTGTCGCCGACGCTGTGCACGGCGCCGTACCCGTCCATCACGCCGGACGGGCCCTCGGCGCTGAAGAGCGCGTTGAGCTGGTCGAGCTGCGCGCCTCCGCGGTAGCGCTGGGTGACCAGGGCGGCGATGTCGTCGCGCTGGTCGGCCACGGCCTGCTTCGCGGCAGCGGCGCGGGCGTCGGCCTTCTTCACCTCGGCCCGGGCCTCGCTCAGGTGCCACATCGCCGCGTTGTACCTCTCGGCGGCGACCTCCGCGAGGATCGAGGCATGTTCCAGGCGCTGGTTGGCCAGCAGCAGGGAGGCCTGGATCGCGGCCGCGTCTCGCGTCTTGTCCGCCACGGCCCCGGCGGCTCGGTCCACCTGCTCCTGCGTCGGGACCGGCTCGTGGTGGTCGGCGGTGGCAGCCGGACCCAGAGCGACCGTGACGGCCACCGTGACTGCCGCTGCCAGCACCGCCCGGACACCCGTTCGAGGCGTGGAAAGCACGCGAGACTCCCTTTCGTCGGCGGCCTCGAGCCGCTTCCCCGCGGCTCGAGACTTGCGTCACGTTAGGGCTCATCAGTCACATTGGGAACACCTTTCACGAAAATGTCGCCGATTTGCGGCGTGTCGACTTGACAAACTACAAGGTTGTAATTCGCAGGATGGCCCAACACGCGCGTCAGGAGTCGACCTCGATCGGCACCTCGCCGGTCGTGGTGGTGGGGTGCGAGCTGCGTCCACGGCGGTCGAACCTCTGACCGGTCGCGAGTGCGCCCAGGTAGACCGCGACCACCGCGATGAACGCCCCGGCAAGGTCGTCGGCGATGTAGTGCCAGCCGAAGTACGTCGTGGAGACGGTGACCAGCACGGTGTAGACCCAGAGCCCGACCTTGATCCAGCGGTGGCGCACGGTGTACTGCGCGACCAGCGCCATCATCAGGGTGATCCCGACGTGCAGGGAGGCGAAGCCGGCGACGGACTGCACCCCGGAGAAGAACGGGTCGTATCTGAGGTCACCGCGCCCGTAGAACAACGACTGCTGGAGGTCGGACACCCCCGTGTGCGGCAGGTCGGCGTAGAGCTGGACGAAGGAGAAGTTGGGGCCCAGGGTCGGCACCAGGTAGTAGCTGAGAGTGCCCAGGCTCCAGGCCAGGCAGTCGGCGGTCACGAACCAGTAGCCGAAGCTGACGTTGCGTGACCACACCACCCAGGCGATGACCGCGATCGGCACCATCGGCAGGAAGATCAGGTAGACCCACGACAGCACGTGCGCGGACACGCCGGTGCCGAGGATCTGGTGGGTGAGCGTCGCCGGGTCGTGGCCGAACAGCAGCGCCTGATCGAGCTTGTGCAGCTCGTGGTCGTAGGTGAGCGGCTTGCCGTCGAAGCTGCGGACGAACGGCAGGAAGTTCTTCAGGTTCCGGTAGGACACGTAGGTCACGTAGAAGCAGACCAGGCCGAGGACCACCAGCACGATCCGGTCACGGGTCCAGTGCTCGCGCACCAGCACCCCCGCCTGCGCCTTGAACTTCGACGGCTGGAACCGCGAGCGCCACAAGGTGCGCGGGACGATGTCGACCGCGAAGGCCAGCAGCACCAGAAGTGGCAGACGCACCCAGGCAGGGCCGAGGAACCCGTCGGGATCACGGAGCGGATAGCCCAGCGAGACCGAGGAGACGATCGCCAGCGAGCCCATGACCACGGCGTTGCCGACCATGAGTGCGTAGGCATGCCGTTTCACGCACTGGAGTCTAGGAGACGCCGCCGACTCGATATCCGCAACGTGACCCGCGCCGTCCGGGTGCTCAGCCGGTGGCGAGCACGGCCAGCCGACTCGTGTCCACGGCCAGCCGGACCTGTTGGCCGACCGCGAGGTCTGCGCCGGGGTCGGCGACGGCCTCGACGTCACCGACGCCCTCGATGCTGACCGAGAGCCGGAGCTGGTCGGGGGTCACCCGCGCGGCGAGCACGGTCGCGGTGACCGGGCCGGCGGCGTCGGCCCGCAGTGCCGAGCGTCGCAGCGCGACCGCGGTCCAGACGCCGGAGGCGCCGGCTGCCGCGGCTAGCCGCGCCGCGGCGGCGCCGGTCACGACCGTGGGGTAACCGAGGAACACCGCGGTGGCAGTGTCGGCCGGGTGCCGCCAGACCTCGTCGATGGTGCCCGACTGGACAACCCGCCCGGCCCGCATCACGGCCATCCGGTCGGCGACCGCGAACGCCTCCTCGTGGTCGTGCGTGACCAGCAGCGCCGTGGTGCGTGCCCGGCGCAGGATGCCGCGGAGCTCGCCGGCCAGGTGCTCGCGCAGCGTCGCGTCGAGAGCGCTGAGCGGCTCGTCGAGCAGCAGCAGCCGAGGCTCGACGGCCAGGGCCCGGGCGAGGGCCACGCGCTGCCGCTCGCCACCGGAGAGGGTCGTCGGCATCCGGTCGCCGTACGCGGGCAGTCCCACCAGGTCGAGCAGGCCGGCCACCTGCTCCTCGACCCGCTGCCGGCCGACGTGCCGGAGCCGGAGCGGGTAGCCGACGTTGCGGGCGACGCTCTGGTGCGGGAACAGCTGGCCGTCCTGGAACATCAGGGCGAAGCCGCGCCGGTGCGCGGGGACTCCGGCGAGGTCCTGCCCGTCGTACGCGATAGTGCCGGTGTACGACGGCTCCAGCCCGGCCACCGCTCGCAGCAGGGTCGACTTGCCGCACCCGGACGGGCCGAGCACCGCGAGCACCTGACCGGCCTCGAGGTCGAGGGTGACCTCCTCGACCGCGACGGTGTCGCCGAAGCGCACGCTCAGGTCCTTGATCGACAGCATCAGGCTGACACCTCCTCCCATGTCCTGCTGCGGGCCGCCCTGTCAGAAGGCTCCCACTGCCCCGACCCGCAGCCGCTCGACGGCGAGCATCACCAGCGCCGTGGTGGCGGCCAGCAGTACCGAGGCGGCCATCGCCGTGCCCGCGTTGAGTGCGCCCGGGTGCGAGACCAACCGGTAGATGACGACCGGCAGCGTCGGCGTCTCGTCGCGGACCAGGAAGCTGGTGGCACCGAACTCGCCGAGCGAGACCGCGAAGGCGAACCCGGCCGCGGCGAGCAACGACCGCCAGGCCGCCGGGAGGTCGACGCTGAGCAGCACCCGGAGCGGACCGGCGCCGAGCGAGGCCGCGGCCTGGCGCTGCCGGTCGTCGACCGCTCGGAGCACCGGCGCGACCGTGCGCACCACCAGCGGCAGTGCGACCATCGCCTGCGCGATCGGGACCAGCCACGGCGACGAGCGCAGGTCGAGCGGTGGCTGGTCGAGGGTGACCAGGTAGCCGAAACCCAGAGTCACGGCCGAGACGCCGAGCGGCAGCATGAAGACCCCGTCGAACACCGCCACCGCGCGGCGCCCGGAGGCTCGAGCCGGCCGCCGGGAGGCCAGCCCGGCCACGATCACGCCGAGCGCGAGCGCGAAGCCGGTCGCGACGAGGGCGATCTCGAGCGAGTTCGCGAGCGCGGTCAGGGCGGAGACGGGCAGCGTGCCGCCCGCCGTACCCGCCAGGGCGCGGTAGTTGGCGCCCGTCCACCGCCCGGCCTGGTCGGTCAGCGAGCGGGTCAGCAGGGCCAGCATCGGCAGCGCCAGGGCGGCCAGCACCAGGGCCGACCAGCCGAGCACCCACGCGTCGTCGCGGCGCGGGCGGCGCGCGGTCCCGGCGGCACGGTCCACGTGTCCTCCGTCCTTGCGCGTCACGTGCGTCAGCACCAGCAGGCCGGTGATCACGACGAGCTGGAGCACCGACAGCGCAGCCGCACCGGTGAGGTCGAGCTCCTGGGTGGTGAGCAGCCAGATCTCGGTCTCGACGTTGGCGTAGCGCAGCCCCCCGAGCGTGAGGACGATGCCGAACGCCGTGGAGCAGAAGAGAAAGACGACGGTCGCCGCGCCCACGACTCCCGGCAGCAGGGCCGGCAGCGTGACGGTGCCGAAGACCTGCAACGGGCTCGCGCCCAGGGCGGCGGCGGCCTGCTCGCGTCGGGGGTCCAGGCTCTCCCAGAACGACCCGACCGTGCGCACCACGACCGAGACGTTGAAGAAGACCAGGGCGGCGACGATCGCCGCGGCCGTGCCCTCGAGGTGCAGCCCACCCAGCCAGCCGGACGGCGCGACGAGCTGGCCGAACGCCACTCCTACCACGACCGTCGGCAGCACGAACGGCACCACCACCAGCGCCCGCAGCAGGCCGCGGCCGGGAAACGACAGCCGGTGCAGGACGAAGGCGAGCGGGAGCCCGGCCAGCAGCGTCACCAGCGTGGCCAGGCCGGCCGACCACAGCGTGAACCAGAGCACCCGCCCGGTGCGCGGGCGCCCCAGCACCTCGAGCACGGCGCCCGGTGCGAACCGGCCGTCGCTGACGAAGCCCTGCCCGACGATGCCGAGCACCGGGTAGACGAAGAAGACCGCGAGCACGACGAGCGGGACGGCGGCCAACGCCGGCACGCCGGCGCGGGCGCCGCGCGAGCGCCTCGTCATCGCGAGGTCAGGTCCCGCCACTGCCGCAGCCATTCGGCGCGATGTGCGGTGATGTCCTCCGGGGGGACCGACCACGGGTTCGACGCGACCTTCGCGTACTTCGCCCACACCGGCGGCAGCATCGCTGCCTCGTTGACCGGGAAGACGTACATCTGGTCGGGCAGCTGCTCCTGGAACTCGGCGCCGAGCATGAAGTCGATGAACGCCCGGGCGCCCCGGGTGTTGTGCGCACCGTTGAGGACCCCGGCGTACTCGACCTGTCGGAAGCAGGTGTCGAGCAGGGCACTCGTGGTCGGCCGGGTCTTTCCCTCCGGGATCGTGAACGGCGGCGACGAGGCGTAGGACAGCACGATCGGCCGGTCGCCGTTGCCGCCACCGCCGGTGAAGTCGACCTCGTAGGCGTTGGTCCAGCTGGCGTCGATCTTGACCCCGTTGGCGACCAGCCGCCGCCAGTAGTCCTGCCAGCCGTCCTCGCCCTTGGCGGCCACGGTCGTGAGCAGGAAGGCCAGGCCCGGCGAGGAGGTGGTCGCGCCGGGCACGACGAACAGGTCGCGGTACGCCGGCTCGGTCAGGTCGTCGAGGGTCGTCGGCGGCAGCTTGCCGTGCTTCTTGAACCAGGCGTCGTCGACGTTGACGCAGACGTCGCCGTAGTCCACCGGGGTGAGCTGCGCGGCGCCGCTCTCCTCCGTCAGGTCGTACGACGCCGCGCCGGGTGGGCGGTCGCGTGGGGTGTTGTCCAGCAGAACCCCGGACGACACAGCCCGGCTGGCGAACGTGTTGTCGATGCCGTAGACCACGTCGCCCAGCGGGTGGTCCTTGGTCAGCACGAGCTTGTTCGTGAGCTCGCCGGCGTCGGCCGTGGGCCTGACCTTCACGGTGTAGCCGCTCTTCTTCTCGAAGTCGGCGATCACCTTCTTGTCCATCGCCCATGAGTCGTGGGTGACCACCACCACGGTCCTCGGGTCGTCGTCTGGCTGGCCGCTGCTGCTCAGCGCGCAGCCGGCGACGGCCATCGTGCTGAGTGCGGCCACGAGCGCGGCCACGCGGCGGGACCTGATCCCGGGCATCATGCGTCTCCCTTGGTCAGCGGGAGGGAATCGCTTGCGCGATCGAGGTGCTCGACTCCCTTCGCCGGTGCTAACCGGTGCAGGTTCGAGGGTCTGCGCTTGCGCGCACTCTCAGCGCCACGAGGCGCTCCCCTGTCGTTCCCGGTCAGCGTACTGCGCCCGGTGTGAGGATCACCCCGTGGTTCACCTCTTCGGGCCGGCGTTCCTCCGGCCGTCCCTGCGGAACCGGGTCGTGGAGTTCCTGTCGTGAGCGGTCAGCCGGCCCGGGCGTCGACCTGCGGCCGGTAGCCCGTGCGCAGCACCGCGACCGTGGAGGGCGGCGTCAGCACCGTCGCGGAACCCTGGCGTGGCCGGCCGCGGGGCTCGCCGTAGCCCGCGTGGGTCCACGGCACCACTGCCTCGTCGCGCACCAGCACCGGCCGGTCGTCGACCACCGCGAACACGCCCGGCGGCAGGCTCGGCCATGGGAGCTCGTGGAGCCGGCGCCGGTGGGTGCCCGGGCGCAGGCGCTCCCCATGGAGCACCCGGTCCATCTCCGTCGCCAGCGGTGCGTCCTCCCCCGTCGCCGCGGCCCAGGCGCCTCGGTAGGCGTCGTAGTCGGCGCGCCGGCAGAGCGCGCAGGGGCGGTGTCCGGCGGCCAGCGACACCGCCTCGTCGTGGAAGAACAGCACCGTGAAGTGGTGCGGCCGCCACTGCGGCAGCCGCCAGTCGCGGTGCTGGAGCTCGCAGGTGATCCACAGCCGGTGCCGGTGGAACGCGACGATCTCCTCGCCCTCGTGGAGGATGCCGCGGTTGCCGAGCCAGGCGCCACGCAGGTCGATGGCCACGATGTCGCCGTACGGCGTGACGCGGTTGCGCTTCGGCATGGACCCGATGGTGGCACCGGGCGCCGACGCCCCTACGGCAGCGGAAGCCGCCACACCGCGTTGATGTCGTGCGCCGAGAGCCAGACCGCGCCTCCGCCCACGATCACGGCGCCACTCCCGGAGGAGGGTCCGTATCGGGCGACGACCGCACCTTCGTCCGGATCGACGCGGACCAGCAACACCCCAGACCCCCGGGCCCAGACCCAGCCTCCCCCGGCGGTGAGGTCCCCACCGTCACCGGGGACGTCGGCGTCCACCGTCGTCGCCTTCCCGGTGCCGGGGTCGATCCGGGTCACGGTCCCGTCCCCCTGGTTGAGCGTCCACACGCCTCCCTCGCCGACGTCGAAGAAGCGGGGACCAGGACCGGTCTCGATCGCGTCGACTACCTTCTCGTCCACCGGGTCGATCTTCTCGACGAGGTCCTTCAGCGGGTTGGTCACCCACACCGCGCCCGAACCGGTGCGGACGGCGGCGGAGCCATGCTGCACCTTCACCTCGGCTGTGACCCGCATCGTCTCGGGGTCGATTCGGGCGACCCGGCAGGACGTGCAGTCCGGCCCGTCCACGACGAGCCACACACCGCCCTCGCCAGCCCCAACGCTTCCCTCGCCCTCCATGCCGGTCGGGATCCTCAGAGCGAGGCGGCCGGCCACCTTGTTGGTGCCCGGGTCGATCCGCACCAGCCCCGGCTTGCCGCACGTGGCCGACCAGAGCGAGCCGAACCCGACGTCGCCGGCCTCGCAGGGAATCTGCGGCACGGGGATGGTGGCCAGCTTCCGGCCCGTCGCCGGATCCAGCCGGTAGATGTCCGCATCGCCACTCAGCCAGATGCCGCCCTCACCGGCGGCGAGCCAGTCGCCGTGGATGGACAGCCGCTTCGCTCCGGCCTCCTCGATGTCCGTCACCTCGACCGGTGCAGCCGACGGGCTGGCGCTCGACGACGACGCGTCCGTGCTCCCGTCACCTCCGCACGCGGCCAGCGCGAGGAGTGCGACAGTCGCCCCGCACGCCACCGTGCGCCACATG
>Ga0207648_10007850_pt1 | contig 10410 bp, 15 predicted proteins | sample KBSMisM32_FD_184310 | JGI IMG/M metagenome (GOLD analysis project Ga0207648, IMG submission 184310) | Miscanthus rhizosphere microbial communities from Kellogg Biological Station, Michigan, USA - KBS Miscanthus M3-2 (SPAdes) (version 2) | ecosystem: Host-associated > Plants > Roots >... | reverse complement strand
TTATTTACAAGAGGGATCACAGAATCCACAATCTCTGTTGGTGATTCCAATGCTAGAGTCCTTTACGCTAATCGTGCCTTATCTGAATCTTCAATATCTGTATCAGATTCAAATACTAGAGTTTTAACAGCAAATAGACCAATATCTGAATCTTCTATTTCAGTTAGTGATGCACTGGTAGCAGGTAAACTACAAACTAGATCAATATCAGAATCTGCTATATCTGTTGGTGATGCACTAGCCCGAATCTTTTACGCTAATCGTGCAATAAATGAATCTTCTATTTCAGTAGGTGATGCACTGACAAGATTTATTCTCCTTATTCGTGCAATAAATGAATCTTCTATTTCAGTAGGTGATTCACTAGCAAGAACTAGAATAGTCCCGAGATCAATAACTGAATCCACCATAACAGTATCTGATGCACTAGCCAGAACTACATTCCACTTCCGTACAATTAACGAAGCATCCATCTCTGTATCTGATGCTGTACTAGGTAGAAGATTCTGGATAAAAACAATTAATGAACCTGCAATATCTGTTGGTGATTCACTAGCAAGAAGACTCACATCATTCAGGACACTTAATGAACCAACTATAGTAGTATCTGAGGAACTTGTTGCTATTGTGCCAGTCCAGATCCTAGCTCAATATATCACTGATCCTGGATATACTAACCCTCTAAGATTTAGAGTAACATGGAAATCCAAACTGAATGATACAACCGCTGATGAATCAGGAGATCAAATTATTTATTATCGTTATGATACATATGTCCCAGAAGATAGGCCATTCAACATTATAGATTTTGCAATGAGATTAACTCAAGGTGAAATATCCAGTGCTTCGCTAACAATAGAAGATCATGCAGATATAATAACAGACACCAGGAAGATAGGATTCAAAAGTGTAGTAGAAATTGATTTCAAGAAAGAATTAGGTAGACCTTGGGAACGTATCTTAACTGGAGTAGTCCGAAGAGTTAAAACATTAAGGCCTGCTTATCGAGCTAAATTATATCAAATTACTGTACTTTCTAAACAAATTATTGATTCTGAAAGAATAATCAATTTCAAACGAGCAGCAAAAAGAGGAGCAATCGATTCTAACGAAGCGTTAACGACAGATGCAAACATGAGGGCAAACAAACTATTCAAAGAAATCTATGAATCTATTAATCATTTCCCTAGAAGAAATAGCCCAGCAGTCAAAGTAACAGGTGAATTTGATCTTGAAACTGGAACAATATCTGAAAATGTAAATGACTTTATCACCGAGATCGCACCTGGACTCACAACAGTAGCAGAAACTACAAACCAATTGACAGAAGGTATTGGAGCTATAAAAGGAGTCGATGAATTCGGTAATCCCTATTTGAGATATCCAACAGAAAAACATTCTGGAATAATAATTACTGATAATCCAGCAGATGACGACTCAGCTCTTATAACATCTGTTAATATGTCATCATTTGAATTTGAAGATTCTATTGATATAGCGGAAGGTTTTGCAAATCGTATTTATGTATTGAATTCAAAAGATACACAATCAACTGCATCTTCTTCTAAAGCAGGAGGATTTACCACATTGACTAATAGATGGATAGCTCAATCTTTTATTGCTACTGATAATAATATAGGATCTGCAGCATTCATTTTATCAAGAACTGGTAATCCAACTAACACCGCAGGGACAATAAAAGGTGTATTGAGGGCAAGCAATTCTACAAATCAATATCCAACAGGTGCCACATTAGCCACTTTTGAAATATCATTCTCTTCAATAGGGACAGCAAAAGATACAATATTTGTAAACGATATCCAAACCAAAGCAGGCACTATTGTTATTGGACAGCAATATTGGTGGGTATTACAAGGCACTGGATTGGATGATGACACAAATACTATAAACTGGCACCATGATAATGATCTTGCTACTCTAGGAAGGCCAAGATCTGCAAAACTACCTTTAACAGATATAGATCCAACCACTCCAGGAGACCAGTTATTCTGGGTGCCTTCTACCACTGGCCCAGTCTATAGTTTCTCTACATTCAGCTCAATAAACCATATTCTAACACAAGCAGATGCAGAATCAATTAAGGAAAATGGACTTATAGAAGCAGTTGTTTCACTTCCTGCTTTTGATGACGATGCTACATATCAAAAAGTACTGGTAAAAATAATTAGGGATTCTGCAAAGATAAAAAGAATTTACTCTTATACCAGGGTTACAATTCCAACTGCAAAATTATTCAGACCTGGTGAACTTGTTACTGTAGTAGATTCAAAAGCAAAACTAAATGCAGAGAAAATAATTAATGCAGAGATTGCAGAAGTCTCCTATAATTTTGATGTATCTGCTTTTGGTCTAGGATGTAAATATGTAGACTTGAGGTTAATAGGATTTATTGATACTGTAACAGATGACTATCTAGAAAATAGAGAATGTTAAATTAAAGGTCTTAATGCTGGACTCGAACCAGCTCTTCAGGCTTCACAAACCCATGTGCTAACCCTCACACCCAAAAAGACACTACTATGTTATATAACAAATTTGTTATATAACATTTTTGTTATATAAAAAATATAGTCCTAAGAGGATTCGAACCCCTGTCTCAGGTTCCAAAGACCCGAATGATTGGCCACTACACTATAGGACTTGATAATATAATTACAGTCATAAAATAAAAATATTATGACCAATGGAGCGTAACACTGCAGAGACAACAGCGGGCTATTACTGGGCTTAGTCTCACTTCTTACCAGATTATCCTTCCACGTTTGAGAAGACCATCGGTAATATTTTAGTTCACATTTTGATATAAAAATATTTTTGAATATAAATATTGCAAAATAATCTTTATGCTAAATTCAGGACTGAGTATTTGAAACCATATCTAGAAGAAGATTTCAACAAATACCCATTTCCACATTCTAACGTCTCAGACATTAAATATGCTGCTAAATTCCAGGGTCAAGAAGAAGAAAACAAACTATTCAAATTATTTAGATTATTAAAAGAATTAAAGAAAATTTCAGAACCTGAAACAATAGCAGCAAGGAAACAATTAATCCAAAAATTCTACACACAACTAGATAGGAAATATAATGATCAAACTGTAAATTCTGAAATGCCAAAACCTGAAAAGGTAGGAATGGCAGTCGATCGTATAGTCAATAATGGAGTCCAGGCTATAGGACTATGGGCAACTGGATCAAGTTTTGTTATTTATCCATGGGTTGTTGCAGGAACTTCAACAATACAGCCTACATATGGAGACACAATGATTAATGTTGTTGAGCTAGCTCGAGTAAATGCAATTACAGATAATGGATTTTTAGATCCAATGAATGACGGTTGGAATACGTCAGGAGGCTTTATCCGAGGGACAGCAACAGGCGTTGTATCCGAAATTGCAACAGCAAATACTTCTACATTTGAGACTTCAAAGATATTTGATAGATCTGTTCTACCTTTAGCCGATAGAATAGATCACCACCAGAATGAAGATAGTTTTACGTTGTCAGCCTTCTATATCATCACTTCGATATGAGCTCATCATCTTATCTTTCAGAAATTCGTAAAGGTTCTACTAACAAGAGCAGCAGAGTAGTAAACACAATTGCCAAAGAAGTCCAAAAGTTAAAAGCTCAAAACATTGTAATTGAAGATTCTGGACTGTTGGATGATGGTTCTACAGCAAAAGGGAGAGTAGTTATTGAATCAGGTGGTAAACTTGTATTTACTAAAAAAGTCGTTACAATCCCAACTTTCAAAGTTCCATTTGAACCAGATGGACGTTATTGCACTTTCTGGATAAAAGCAAACCACACTGGTCTATATTTGAGGGATTCATCAAAATTTGATAATTATATTAAATGCAACAATAATAGACATTTATGTTTAACAAATACAAATTTAGATTCTGGATATCTAGGACAGAGGGACGGAGTAGCAGGATGGACAGCATGGGATCTAAATGGAACAAATGAATCTGCATGGTGTGACGATGAACCCACTACAAATAATATATTGGGAACTGTAACAGGATTCACTATAACTGCATGGGTGCGACCTTCTTTATTTACTCAGCATAATGGGATTAATAGAAGAGTTTTATCAAAAACAGATGACGCAAATCATGCTTATTCCTTATTTGCAACGACTGATAACAGAATGGCAGTCGGATTTAAACACGCTGGCACAGAATACAAAGTACAGACTCCAGCAACATTAGTTGCAGGAAATTGGTATTTTATAGCAGCAACTTTCAAGAGTAGTGCAACAAAAGAGGCAAAAATATATTTGAATGGGACTGTATCGACGAGCTCTTATTCAAATTCTATAACTTATCCTAACCTTAACTATTTTGCTGGTACAAATTTACAATTATTTGGAAATGGAATAGAAAGGACCATAGATCAAACTACTACTGACTTGCCTCCACCATATGACAACGATACTGGTGACTGGTGCGGTCAAATAAGAGATATCAGGATATATAGAGAAAAAATATTAACGCAGCAAGAAATAACGAATTTCAATACTAATAGAACCACTATAGCAAATGTAGGCTTAGGTGAAAGTCATATTGCTGGATTCATATATAGTCCATCTGACTTGTTACTGACTCCAAGAGGATTTACAGCAGGATTCAATCCTGGATTCCATTAACTTACTTTTTTTTATTATCTAAAATCCCTTATCTGTAAATATCTTTCAGGATATCCAAACTTTCCATGAGAATCAATTTCTCTAATATCATTAAGTGGATATATCCTATTACAATTTTTATGATTTGGAATACTACAAAATGATTGAAATTCTTCTTCAAACTTATAATCAGGACGTTTAAAGCATCTATCATCACAATATTCTCTTTCATGTAATTTAGAGATACAAACATCACATATCCATTTGCGATCTATAATCTCACCTCTTATTGTAGGATCTGTAATAACTATTTGTTTACATTTATCACATGGCACACGTATTTTATTTTTAGGCAGTATAGGTTGTAATCTACCATAATTTGTTTCTTCTACAAATTGTATTTTTCTATGATGGGCCATTGATGAACGATTAGCATTATAACCCATTTATTTATTCCAATCCATCTTTTACCAACTGACCTACTAATAACGCCTGACTTTCCACCAACTGACTCATTATATTAGATAATTTGATAATTTTTTCTTGTGTTTCTAAATCTATATCATCCACATCTTTCTTATTCCTCAAAGATTCAAATTCATTTGATAATTCTTTGAATCTAATAGCCGTTCTATTGAGCTCATGACTTAGTTTCCTAAAATTCTCTTTTATCTTTTCTTCTTCTTCGTCCATTGATATTTTACTTCTCAACTTGTATTTTTCAAACCTTTTATTATTTAAATGGGTTTAGGATCACTAATAGCAGCAGAAGATCAAATTAGCAATGCTGTTTATAATAATAAATTTGTCCTGGTAGATACTGGTGCAGCGATAGAAGCATGGGCCACGCCTTTTAATGGAGTTGTAGCAGTTCCCACCTCTGACGGTGCAACATTAAAAGCATATAGAGCTTATGTTTGGGATGATATCAATAATGTATGGTTAGATCAAGCAAATCCAATTCATGATCATAGTGACGATCTGACTGGTGGATCTTATTCTAATATTCGAAGTGGTGCAGCTCGAACTTTTTGGGGAATCACAGAAACAGATCTTATTTACACTGTTGGAACTAACGGAACTTATACCAATACCTTATCAGGATCTGATGGATATCGCAATATTTCAAGTGGTGCCACATCTGGAAACTCTGGGAACCTGGTAAAAGCAGGCCTCAGGTATGATATGGCCTATGCACTCTATGCACAATTTAGGGCTCAAATGACAACAGCAACAACAAATTACACTACAAGAGCTGGATTCAATATGGAATATGCTGCTGTTAGCTCGAATGCCAGCAAGAAATTGGGACTGGAGGCCTGTAACACCTGTAATGGTGTGAATAACAGAGTAGTTTCAGCAGATGGAACAACGAGATCCGCATCTAATACCACCGACGCTGCAGATGCTACAGCGGTCTACAAATTAAGATTTAATCCAAATACTCCTAGTTTGACATACACGAAAGATAATGGAACTGCTGTTGTAAAAACTTCAAATATGCCTACTACAGGAGTCCCAGATCGTTCTAATGTATTTGTTATGGGGATATCAACAGGAACAGGAACAGCAAGAGATATGAAGGTCTACGGCCTAGTTGCTATAGGTACAATGTCGTCAGAATCTGGAGCATGGAGCTAAATAAAAGGAAATGACCGTATTAAGGAAATCAGTTAAAGTTATAATGTCTAAAGAAGACATTCTAAAAGTAAAACCAAAACGAGGAATAGATGTTAGTTTCCAACCAGTGAAAACAAATTCTAATATATATATTGTAACAATATCAGCAACAGATCTAAACCCTTCCAATCCTGCAGAAGAATGTGAAATGAATGATATAGATAATTTCATAAGTGATCAACTAAACATATACAGTGATAGGATAAGAGAAAGCAGAGATCTAGAAAAGATTCCCAAGATTGCCAGGCATGTTGCAATGAACATACACGATAAAAAATTAGATGGTAATAAATATGACTTTCTACGTTCTCGAGCTAAAGGTAGAGTTGCAACGCCAGTAGCACCAGATCCTGATTTCGTGACCATACAAGAGGGGTGATCAGACTTTAGATCTTATTATTTCTATTTCTATTAAATCTCTATAATTGATTAGGAATTCTTTTGCTGAAATCTTATTATCAAATATATTATTACACACTAATAATGAAGTCAATCGATTCACTTCATATTGGTTGCTAATCTCGATATTGTTTTCAATAGCAATATTAGAAACTTTATTCAATAGTTGACTGGTCTTCATTATATTTATTTAATCTGGCCCAACTGCAATAAAACCTTCATTCTCTCGTTTCCAGAATTGCCACCACTTTTTCTTTTTGGTTTTTGTATATAGCTCGGAATGTAAATAATCCCTACTTTCTTCTCCACTACTCATTTTATTATTATACACCATTCCAACCTTTTTCTTTCATCTGTTTAATTTCTAATTGACCATTAAACAATGTTAAAATAAATTGATTTTGGTGATCACTACAAAGATATTCACATCTTTCACCTTTATCTATCATCCTGAATCTACAACCACAACCTCTAACTCTAACAGTCATTATTCTTTCTTACCATATCCACAATTCTCACACCATACACAACCCTTCCACATTACCATGAAATGATCTCCATGTTCACAATCTGTATAATCAGGATTCTTACCACAACTAGGACATCGACTTAAATCAGCATAATTAGGCCAACGACATCCACATATGTTACAAACTCCCATTAAATTTTTACTTCATATTGCAACTATAAATTAATTTTGAATATTATTAATGCCTGTTTTAGATCCTCTCGTTAGATTCCAACTCAGTGGAGGAGACACTAACGAGAATCCTCATTTATCACTAGGTGGCCAAATCAGTACTGCTACCAACCGTAATATAGTATCAAATTTTCTTCATGGATTCTTTGACGAAGTCACAAATACAGAGGCCGTAAGCGGAGAATACGAATATCGCCATTTCTATTTTAGGAATAGCCATGATTTTACTCTCCGAAATCCTAAACTACTGGTTCTTTCAGATCAGACTTCAAAATGGTCTAAAATAGAATTTGCAAAAGGAACTTCGGATAATGGATTGGTAGAGCAGGCAATTCCAGATGAAAATACAGCTCCTGTTGGTATTCCAGACACCGCTTGGGTGATTCCAAATATTGCCAATCCTCTAGCTCTAGGTGATGTATTAGGTGGATCTACTGCTTCAATCTGGTGCAGACGAAAGATAGAACCTGGTGCTTTAATCGCAAAAGGTGAAACAATTACAATAAGAATTATAGGAGATCCACCAGTCCCAACCGTTCCACCAGTAACATGCCCATCTGGCCAGCATTATGACACAACTACTCAACAGTGTGAAGATAATGAGGAACCACCAGATCCCGATTGCCCAGAAGGTGAACACAAGGATGAAAATGGAAACTGTGTTGAAAATTCTGGTACTCCATGCCCAGAAGGTGAACATTTAGAAGGCACCCAATGTGTTCCTGATGGATCTCCAACAATACCAGATCCTGTAATTATGACATTTGCAGGCGATATTGGTTGTGGCAGTGCAGGTGGATTAACAACTTTGTTAGCAGGATCTATAGAAGATATGAATTTATTTGTAGCAAATGGTGATCTTTCCTATACATCATCAATAGATTGTTTCATGTCTGATCTTGATCAGGAAGAATTAACCGATAGAACCACAATTTCTATTGGAAATCATGATGACGAAGAAGATGGGTCATCCAGGTTAAGGTCTGACTTTTTATCTGCTTTTGGTCTTCCTTCTGTTGGATATTACTCATTTGACATGCAAAATATCCATGTTCTAGTAATGGACACACAATCGACATATAGTATTAATTCACCTCAGTACATATTCGCTAGAAATGATCTTATATCAGCATCTACCAACGCCTCTATAGATTGGATTGTAGTATGTTATCATAAACCATCAATGACAATATCATCAAACCATTCAGCTCTAACAGATTTCAGAAATATTTATCATCCAATGTTTGATACTTATCATGTCGATTTCGTAATAAGTGGACATAATCATAACATGCAATGCACTTTTCCATTACGACATAACGCTAGCAGTCCCACAAGTCCAACAATAGTGACACAAGGAGAAACCAGGCCCGACCTAAATCGATTATATACAAACCCAGATGGTAGAATATTCATTGTTAGTGGAGCTGGAGGAGATGGTCATTATAGTTTAGGATCTACTCCTTCTCATTATGATTTTGCAGATGATGAACACTTTGGATTGTTTCTGTTGGGTTGGTTCAATAATAATAAATCGGTGACAGGAATATTTTATAGAACTGCACAGAATACAGGTGATGCAGAGGAATTGTATAGTTTTACAGTCCACAAATAAATAAATAAATAAATTCGTGGTGGGACTCTTCCAGACTGAGCTATATGTCCGAGGTCACTCCAACATAGTAGGATTTGAACCTACGATCTCCCACCTACATTTTTACTTCCCATCATAGTCATAAAAATATTTTGGAATATGGTTAAAGTTTTAGATTCTAATTTGAAAGAAAAAACCGTAGAAATTACAATGAACATGAACGAGATTTTTGATACAATAAACGGATTAAATATTTTGGTAGGACAAAAAGAAGAAGAAATGAATAAACATGGAGTTGATTCATTAGATACACAACAATATAATAGATTTAGAAAATTATTAAAAGATATGCAAGAAGTTAAAGCAATATTTAGATAAATAGATAGATAAATAGATAAATAAAATGAAATGTGTTAGAAATTTTATTGATGGTGGTTCATGTGATAATGAAGCAACAATATTCAAATCAAGTATTGATCCAAAAAACTTTGATAATCATATGAGATTTTTCTTTTGTGAACATCATGGAACTTCAATTAAAATTATAATAAATAAATAAATAAATAAATTTATAGTTGAATTTCTGAAAAATATCATGGAAGAATCAACAACAACAGTTGAAATAGAAGAAGAAGAAAAACCAGAAAGTAATAAACCAGATAAAAAGAAATTAAATATTAAATCAAAGCGATGAAATGCAAAAATTGTGGAAGTCCAAGAAATCTTATTTATATAAATTCTACAAAGACAAAAACAATATGTTTAGATTGTAAAATAGTAGAAGAAAAAATTGATGATGGAAGAATAATCATTTAGGCATAAGCAATAAACGCTGCTTCCTGATCTCTAGTTCTGTATTCATCATCATCCATTGTAACATCCTGCTTGGTAACTTTCAAATCGTTTTGCTGTTCGGCCATAGCTCTAACATAAATAAAGTCTGTATCATTTCCTCCAGTATATTCTATCATTATTCTATCTCCCACTACTGTTGTATATGTTGTAGTAGTGTTTTCAACTGCTTTATAATCAAACGTTGTTGTTAGATCTTGAACGTTAATTGTTCCCAACGTCTTTGCAATTGAATTATCACTTCCTCTTCTAATTACTATTGTAGCAGATCCTGTTGGATTTCCAGATTTACGCATAGGCCATTCTATTCTTTTTATGTCTACATCAAATAAGGGTGCATCTTCTCCCAATATTTCAGTACCAAATTTCTTGTAGTATGAAGTTCGATCTTCATTACCTAGTCTAATATCGTCAGGGTTAGATCCGTCGTGTCTAACTGTATAAATTGCTGTGGTAGTGCCTGGTGGATCTGGATCTGGATCGGGTGGATCTGGGTCTGTGATATCTACACAAACACCTGCTGAATTTC
>Ga0207648_10007848_pt1 | contig 10416 bp, 6 predicted proteins | sample KBSMisM32_FD_184310 | JGI IMG/M metagenome (GOLD analysis project Ga0207648, IMG submission 184310) | Miscanthus rhizosphere microbial communities from Kellogg Biological Station, Michigan, USA - KBS Miscanthus M3-2 (SPAdes) (version 2) | ecosystem: Host-associated > Plants > Roots > Rhizosphere... | reverse complement strand
TTACTAATTGCTTAATATACAGCCGATCCTTCAATGGATCGGCTTTTTTATTTTCATTACTTTCACCGCATGAGCGGAAACCTGTTCTTATCCTTCAATGGTAATATTGTGCCCTCCTCGCAACCGGTTCTCAGAGCTGATAATCGTGGATACCGCTTTGCAGATGGCCTCTTTGAAACCATGAAATGGCAAAAAGGAAAGATCCATTTCTTTGATCTGCACTGGGATCGCCTGCATTCAGGTCTCCAGTTGCTGGGCTTTCCCATTCCCGGTTCGTTTAACCCCACCAATCTGATTGACCAGATCAATGTCCTGGCCGGTAGAAATATTCTGGGCGATACTGCCCGCATTCGGCTGTCAGTTTCGCGTGGCAATGGCATGCTATATCCTATCCCCAATCAACCCGATGAATTGATCTATATCATCGAATGTTTCCCTGCTCCCAGGGATGTAAACTTCCTGAACGAAGATGGTATTATCATCGGCATCTATGAACCTGCTCGTAAAGCTGCTGATGCCTTTTCCCATCTTAAATCCAGTAATTTTCTGTCCTACAGAATGGCTGCTATCCATGCACAAAAAATGAACTGGGATAATGCCATCATCCTAAATTCCAATAACCGGGTTGCAGATGCAACAGGCACCAATGTGTTTATCATTACCGGCAATACCCTGATAACTCCTCCCCTCTCCGAGGGACCTGTGGCCGGTGTAATGAGAAGATATTTCCTGGATGAATTGCCCCTGGCCTTACCCAATATTGAAATAGTGGAAAAACCGGTCACCATTGAGATGCTTAAAGAAGCCAGTGAGATCTGTTTAACCAATTCCATCACCGGCATCCGTTGGGTTAAACAACTGGATGATAAATTATATGGTAACACCCTCGCCAGGGATATCTACAATAAACTCCTGAAAACTCTTTGGCAATAGGGATATCCTTTAGATAGTTGACAAAGTCAACTAAAATTCACTATTTTTGAACCGTGAATGATGTTCAAATTGTAAATACCACAATGCAGGATTGGGAAATTGTTTTAGAGCTATTTGAAGAGGCAATGAAGTTGCAGGGGCAGAAGAACTATAAGGTTTGGGATTCAATTGATTTTGATGGATTGAAAAAAGATATCCTGAACAATCTCCAATATAAAATTGTCCGGGATAATACCATTCTTTGCATATTCAGTGTCCAGTTCAGTGATCCATATATTTGGCGCGATCGTGACAGGAATGATGCAATTTACCTGCACCGGATTGTTGTAAATCCGCTCCATAAAGGACAAAACCAATTTCTTAAAGTGTTGACATGGGCGCAGAAATTTGCCCGGTCAAATAACCTGGATTTCATTAGAATGGATACCTGGGCGGATAACCAAAAAATTATCAATTATTACAGGTCATTCGGTTTTCAATTCATTGAAAATTTTAAAACTCCCAATGCTGCAGAATTACCAATACAGAACAGAAACCTTAATGTGGCACTTTTGGAATTAAACGTAAAGTAACTCCCCTCACCTAATGAACCTGCGTTCTGTGGATATCTACGATAAACCTCAGCAAACTATTTAGTGGCAAACTTGTTCTCCAACACATGCAGCCTGTAGTAAATCTATTTTGGTTTCGACGTGACCTTCGAATTGCAGATAATGCGGGACTATATCATGCGCTGAGGGATAAAAATCCTGTTGTTCCCATTTTCATTTTCGACAGGAATATCCTGGATGAACTGGAAGAACCTGCCGATCGTCGCGTTGAATTTATATATAAGACGATTGAAAACCTTCAGGAAAAATTACTAAAGAAAGGTTCTACACTTGATGTACGATATGGCCTTCCCGGGGATATCTTTTCTCAACTTCTGAAAGATTATAAAATAGAAAAGGTTTTCACCAATCATGATTATGAACCTTATGCATCCGGTCGGGATAAATCAATTTCCGATCTCCTTAAAAAAAATGGCGCTTCTTTTCATTTTTTCAAAGACCAGGTAATACTGGAAAGAAATGAGGTACTGAAAGATGATGGTAAGCCTTACACCATATTCACTCCTTATTCCAGGAGATGGAAATCTGTTGTAAATGAATTTTACCTACGCTCTTATACTTCTGAAAAATATACTGGTAATTTTTTTAAGCAGTCAGCGAAGAAGACCCCGTCCCTCTCTTCCATGAGATTTAAAGCCACTGATAAACCGTTTCCTTCTTCCCATCCCAATAGGGATATCATTGCCGATTATGCAAAAACGCGTGATATCCCTTCTATACATGGCACAACTCATTTGGGTTTGCATTTACGCTTTGGTACAGTATCAATTCGCAAACTGGCAAGAGAAGCAACTGAGCTCAATGAAACTTTTTTAAATGAACTGATCTGGCGTGATTTCTTTCAGATGGTCCTTTTTCATTTTCCGCAGGTAGTAAGTCATTCCTTTAAACCGGAATATGATAAAATAAGATGGCGTAATAATGAAAAGGAATTTGAAGCCTGGTGTAAGGGACAAACCGGTTACCCAATAGTTGATGCAGGAATGCGGGAGCTAAATGAAACCGGGTTCATGCATAATCGCGTACGAATGATCACAGCATCCTTTCTTACAAAGCATTTACTGATCGACTGGCGATGGGGTGAAGCGTATTTCGCCAAAAAGCTGCTGGACTATGAGCTGGCTGCCAATAACGGTAACTGGCAATGGGCCGCAGGCACAGGATGTGATGCTGCCCCGTACTTCCGGATCTTCAATCCATACCTGCAAACCAAAAGATTTGATCCTGATCAAAAGTATATCCGCAAATGGGTTCCTGAATTTGAAGAGCTTAACTATCCTCAGCCTATTGTTGAACATGAATTTGCCAGGAAGCGCTGTTTGGAAGTGTATGGCAAAGCCGTTAAATCCCGATAGCTACCGGGACGCACAGTCATGTCTCTGAGCTTTTGAGCAAGCTGTTCCCCTTTTCGCTCCTATAGTTTTGTGCTCGTCAAAAACAAACCATTAAACATGAGTACGAAAACAATCCAGGGCAAACTATGGAGCATTGCCCCCAATTACTGGGCTCAGCATTTTGAACCCGGTTTTTTACCGATGTATAAAAACGTGTTGAATCAATTACAACTGAATGATGAACTCAGTCTGTTAGATGCAGGATGCGGTGCAGGTCTCTTCAGTTGCCTGGCCATTGAAACCGGTGCAGAAGTTACTGGTATAGATGCAGCGCCCGGCCTGCTGGAACTTGCCCGTCGCCGTAATCCGCAGAATAATTTCATAGAAGGAGACCTGGAAGATCTTCCTTTTGCTGATGATCATTTTGATGTAGTAACAGGATTTAATTCTTTTCAATATGCCGGGGATTTTGAAAAAGCATTACTGGAAGCCAAACGTGTGTTGAGACCCGGCGGTCAACTCGTTATTGGTATTTGGGATAAACCAGAGCTTAGTGATGCCACGGTTATTTTGAAAGCAATCGGTTCACTATTACCCCCGCCGCCACCGGGAACACCTGGTCCATTTGCACTTTCTGAAGATGGAAAAATGGAATCCATTCTGAAAAATGCTGGCTTACAGCTGACCTACAAAACCAGTGTGCCCTGTCCCTATCTGTATTATAATCTCTCAGATGGCGTGAGAAGCTTTATGGGTACTGGCCCTGCAGCGGCCGCACTCTTATGTAATGAAAAGAAAATGGTGGAGCAAACCATTGTACGCGCGCTTCATCAGTTCCGTGTAGTGGATGATATGCATTTCCTGCAAAACCACTTTTTGGTTTTTATTGCAAATAAATAGAGGCAGGAGTTTGTGATTACAAAGGCTGGATCGCTTAATTACGGTACAGCCTTTTGTGTTTATTTGATACAGGTATAGTTGTATTTAATAAAATAGTATCTTCATCGGGACCCCAACCTGTTATAAGGTCAAACTCTGCTTAAATATCTTCGGTCAACTTAATATGACTAATTGAATAAAGAAAGGCAAATCCTTACCGCCTTATCCCTACTATTTTAAAATAAAGTTTAAGCCAAAAAATTATGAGATTGATTGCTTACAAAAACAAAACCGCATTTGTATTATTACTCCTCGCACTTTCATTTGTTTCATTAAAAGCACAGGACTGGAAAATGGGCCAGGTTGCCATCACCACAACCTGGTCTGAAAAAGTAAATCCATCCAATGTATGGAAGGAATATCCCAGGCCTCAGATGACCCGCAGCAGTTGGTCCAATCTGAATGGACTTTGGCAATATGCCATACTTCCGAAAGATCAGCAATCCATTCCCACAACTCTGCAGGGAAACATACTGGTTCCTTTTGCAGTTGAGAGCGCCTTATCAGGAGTTACAAAAACAGTGGGTAAGGACAGTATCCTCTGGTATAAACGTATCATCGGCATCCCTTCCGCAAAAAATAAAATCAGCTTACTGCATTTTGGCGCGGTAGACTGGCAATGCACTGTATTTGTAAATGGAAAAGAAGTTGGTTCCCACCAGGGAGGATATGATCCTTTCACAATCAATATTACATCTGCTCTTGCTAAAGGATCAAAACAGGATTTAGCAGTACGTGTATGGGATCCATCTGATGATGGTCCTCAACCACGCGGCAAACAGGTGAAGGCACCTCGTGGTATCTGGTATACACCAGTTACAGGTATCTGGCAAACTGTTTGGCTGGAACAGGTACCAACATCTTATATAAGTGAAACCAAACAGACTCCTGACCTGGATAAGAATGTATTATTTGCAAATGCAACAATTCAAAATGCCATGCCGGGTGATGAAATAAAGATCACTGCGTGGGATGGTACCAACCAGGTAGCTGAACAAACCGTGGCTGCCAATAGTGATGCCATTTTATCAATCAGCAATCCCAAACCATGGAGCCCTGAATCACCTTTCCTGTATGATCTCACTTATACCCTATTGCGCAAAGGCAAACCGGTTGATGAAGTGAAAAGTTATTTTGCCATGCGCAAGATTTCCATGAAGCCAGACAGACAGGACATCAACCGCATGCTGCTGAATAATAAATTCACTTTTCAATATGGACCTCTTGACCAGGGATGGTGGCCTGATGGCTTATACACTGCACCTACTGATGAAGCCCTGAAATTTGATATCGAAAAAACGAAAGAGATGGGCTTTAATATGATCCGCAAACATGTGAAAGTGGAGCCCGCCCGCTGGTATTACTATTGTGATAAATTGGGAATGCTGGTATGGCAGGATATGCCCAGTGGTGATCTTGGTAACAGATGGGAATCAAGACCCGGTATCTGGGGCCGCGCTACAGATAAAGACCGCACAAAGGAATCTGAATCTATTTACCGCACTGAATGGAATGAGATCATCCAGGACCTTTATAATTTCCCATCCATTGTGGTTTGGGTTCCCTTCAATGAGGCATGGGGTCAGTTCAAAACAAAAGATATAGTGGATTGGACGATGAAGAAAGATCCATCGCGACTGGTTAATTCAGCCAGCGGTGGAAATTTTGAACCGGTTGGACATATCATGGATCTCCATAATTACCCGGAGCCATTGATGCCACATCCTGATCTATTTGGACAGAAACAGGTACTGGTACTGGGTGAATTTGGTGGTTTGGGATTACCCATTGAAAATCATACCTGGCAAAACAGGAATAACTGGGGTTATCAGACTTTTCGCAATAAAGACAGCCTTTTTCGGCGTTATGCAGAGTTCATGGGTAGAATCCCTGAGTTAATTGGAAAAGGCCTGTCAGCCGCTGTATATACTCAAACCACGGATGTTGAAATTGAGACCAATGGGTTAATGACTTATGACCGAAAGGAGATAAAATTCCCGGTTGATAAGTTGCGTGAATTACACACCCGATTCTACAATACCGCAGCAGGATTTTAAATCTCACGTGGTTTTGCTGTATAATAAATTTCACCAAAACCACATGAGCGATGCCTTTTGCTCCTTAACTACGGAATCGTTTCCGGTATTGATCCCGATATATTGGCATCAGAGCGATAATTTCGTTGGAAATGAATTGCTCTGATGCTTTTATTTAAACGATGCTGCCTCCTGATTGCTGTTGTCATTGGCTATTCATCCTTATCTGCACAACAAAGCACCAGACTGATCAGGGGATGGGAATTCCTGCGTCAGGACCTGGGCGGTATCTGGGAATCTGTTCGATCCATGGGCAAGGGGCAAAATGAAACGGTTGCCGGCTGGCAGCCTGTTCAGTTGCCTCATTGTATTAATGCTGAGGATGCGGTTGATCCTGAGCCTGGGTATTACCAGGGACCAGCGTGGTACCGTACACTGCTTACTATTAATAACCCATATACAAATGGAAGGACAATCCTGCATTTTGAAGGAGCGGGGCAAAAAACACAAGTATACGTTTATACTAAACTCGTAGATTCTCATACTGGTGGCTATGATGAGTTTACCGTTGACATCACGGATGCCGTAGCTGATTTTCAAAAGACTGATCTGTTTCAAAAACAGTTTAAGGGTCAGATACCCATTTCTATTCGCACTGATAATAGCCGCGATGTAGAAATGATTCCAAGTAACCTGGCTGACTTTACTATTTATGGTGGTATATACCGGTATCTTAACCTGGTTTATGTTCCTGCTATTTCAATTGACAAATTTTTGATCACACCTGTTACAGATGCAAACGGCAAAACAGGAACACTTCGTGCTGTTACCAGTTTTTATAATCCTGGCAACAGCCCTGCTCCGGCAATATCATTTCGTCTCATTGATCCGCAGGGTAAACAGCTGGGTTTTCAAAATGACATTAAAGATGAAAGAGTAGTATTCCAGGTAAAGAAGCCGCAATTATGGAGTCCTGACAATCCTCAACTCTATACCCTGGAAGTGAGCTTTGGCGATTATACCCGTAAAGAGAAATTTGCATTTCGACATTTTGAATTCGTTAAGCAAGGACCTTTTTTACTAAATGGAAAAAGGTTATTGCTTCGAGGTACCCATCGTCATGAAGACCATGCCGGCATTGGTTCTGCAATGACTGAAGACCAGATGCGGCAGGAAATGATCATGATGAAGGAAATGGGCGTGAACTTTATTCGTCTCGGTCATTATCAGCAATCACGTATCATTCTCAATCTCTGCGATAGTCTTGGCATACTGGTTTGGGAAGAAATCCCATGGTGCCGTGGCGGACTGGGTGGCCCTGTTTACCAGGAGCAGGCAAAGCGCATGCTCACTCATATGATCCACCAGCATTATAACCATCCATCTGTTATCATCTGGGGATTGGGTAATGAGAACGACTGGCCCGGTGATTTTCCTGTGTTTGATACATTAAAGATCAGGTCATTTATGAAAGAACTCAATGACCTTGCCCATGGCCTGGATAACTCAAGAAAAACGGCCATCCGCCGTTGTGATTTCTGTAAAGACATTGTAGATGTTTACTCTCCTTCTATATGGGCTGGATGGTATCGTGGCATTTATACAGAATATAAAAAAGTGACTGAAGAGGAAATGAAGAAGGTAGATCATTTCCTGCATGTTGAATGGGGAGGTGATAGTCATGCCAGAAGACACTCGGAAAATCCAGATAAAGTTCTGCAGGAAGTAAAAGCAACGGGTAATGCAGATGAACGTGCAGGTGATGCTTTATTATTTGGTGGCGCAGCTCGCGTGTCAAAAGACGGGGACTGGAGTGAATCTTATATCTGCAACCTGATCGACTGGCACTTGAAAGAACAGGAGACCATGCCCTGGTTAACCGGCACTGCACAATGGCCCTTTAAGGATTTTTCTACACCAGGCAGGCCTGAAAACCCTGTTCCCAATGTAAACCAGAAAGGAGTGATTGAACGGGATTTTACAAAGAAGGAAGACTATTATGTTTTTCAATCCTATTGGACTGCCAAACCAATGGCGCATATCTATGGGCATAGCTGGCCTGTACGTTGGGGCAAAGAAGGTGAAGAGAAAATGATCAAGATCTATTCTAACTGTGAAGAAGCTACACTTTGGGTGGATGGTAAAAGCTATGGAGCGAAGAAAAGAAACAGCCAGGATTTCCCTGCGGCCGGACTTCGGTGGAATGTAGCTTTATCAAACGGAGAACATGCTGTAAAAGTGATCGCGAAAAAAGGAAAACTTACAGTAAGCGATTCAATCAACTTTACCTATCAAACTACTCAGTGGACAAAACCTGCTACCATCAAATTACAGTTAGTAAAATCCGAAAATGATACAGCACTTATCGAAGCGCGTGTACTGGATAATAAGAATGTACCTTGTCTGGATGCTGCTAATTGGATCCATTTTGGTATAGCTGGAGATGGAAAACTGATCGATAACCAGGGAACCAGTACCGGTTCTCATTTATTGCAACTATATAATGGTCGTGCGTTGATTAGCGTTAAACTAAAGAATGGTCACTCTGTTTTAAGTGCATCAGTGGATGGATTGCCTACAGCTTTTATTGATTTAAAAGGATCAGGCAATGATTTCCTGAAAACAATCAAACAGACGCTGCAACCAACTATTCTAAAAAAAGCGGAATGGGCTTTGCAACAGCAACCTGTAACGGTGACCGCTTCTTCTTCTCCACGAAGTGCAGGAGGTAAACATGATTTTTTTAGTGAAGGCGACTATTGGTGGCCCAACCCCGTAAGCGCAGACAGTCCTTATATTCAAAAAGACGGGATGACCAACCCTGACAATTTTGTTGCCCATCGCCTAGCCATGATCCGGTTCAGTGAAATTGTTGGCAGTCTTGCTTCCGCCTGGCTGCTCACCGGTAATGATAAATATGCAAGGCATGCATTGCTTCATTGCAAGGCCTGGTTTATGGATACTGCTACCAAAATGAATCCTCATCTGCTCTATGCACAGGCTATCAAAGGAAGGGCAACAGGAAGGGGCATTGGTATCATCGATGCCATTCAGTTGATGGAAGTGGTAAAGGGATTAGAAGTAATTGAAAAAGGGTATCCGAATGCAGATAAAGAAATTATAAATGCATCTAAAAAATGGTTTGCCGATTACCTGCAGTGGGTAAGCACCCACCAATATGGCCTGGATGAAAAGAATGCAGCCAATAACCACGGTACCTGCTGGGCCATGCAGGTAGCAGTGTTTGCCAATTTCACCGGAAACAGGGTCTTGCTGGATACCTGTCGAAATAGATTTAAAAATATTTTCCTGCCAAAGCAAATGGCTGCAGATGGAAGCTTTCCCCAGGAGCTCCGCAGAACCAAGCCTTATGGCTATTCCATTTTTAACCTGGATGCGATGACTGCACTTTGCCAGGAGCTTTCTACCTCTACTGAAAATCTTTGGAATTATGAAATGGCAGATGGACGTTCTATTAAAAAGGGCATTTCCTTTCTCTATCCATACATTGCCGATAAGTCCAAATGGACCTGGCCAAAAGATGTTATGTACTGGGATAACTGGCCAGTAGCTCAGCCATTTTTGGTTTTTGGTGCAGTAGCCTATGATAATGCAGATTGGCTGAAGACATGGCAATCACTGGATCATGCTCCAACAGTGGAAGAAGTTATTCGAAATTTACCTGTCCGCAATCCGCTTATTTGGTTTAATATTCCTTAAATAATTATAATGAAAAGAATTTTTGTTGCCAGCCTTGTTTTACTGACCTATTGCTGTTCTGCTCAACCTATAAATACTAAAAAAGTATTTGCCGATGCGGAAAAACAGACGCATAATATGACGCTGGCGTTAGCGTCCAATGTAAATTCCAAACCAATTGATGAGCTTTTTCCACGCACCATTGTGAATGGTGAATTAAAACTGATTTCTTCCCGGGATTGGACCAGCGGTTTTTATGCTGGTTGTCTATGGTTTCTTGATAAATATAACGGTAAAAACAAATGGAAAGGCCAGGCTGAATCTTTTACCAACCCATTAGAAAGGGAAAAAACCAATGGCGGAACCCATGATATGGGTTTCAAGATCTATTGCAGTTTTGGCAATGGTTACAGGCTCACCAAAGATGATCACTATAAAGATGTAATTATTCAATCAGCCCGTACGCTCATTACCCGTTTCAATACCAGGGCCGGAGTAATCCGTTCATGGGATCATCATAAAGAAGTTTGGGATTATCCTGTGATCATCGACAATATGATGAATCTTGAGCTTTTATTTGCCGCTACAAAACTTACCGGTGATTCAAGTTTTTATAAGGTAGCCGTTTCCCATGCCAATACAACCATGAAGAATCATTTCAGACCGGATGGCAGTTGTTATCATGTAGTAGATTATGATACCGCTACTGGTAATGTCCGAAAGAAAACTACACACCAGGGTTACGCCAATGAATCATCCTGGAGCCGAGGTCAGGCATGGGCGGTATATGGCTACACCATGTGCTATCGATTCACCAGGGATAAACGTTATCTGCAGCAGGCGGAAAAAACAGCGGCTTTCATG
>Ga0207648_10007841_pt1 | contig 10423 bp, 8 predicted proteins | sample KBSMisM32_FD_184310 | JGI IMG/M metagenome (GOLD analysis project Ga0207648, IMG submission 184310) | Miscanthus rhizosphere microbial communities from Kellogg Biological Station, Michigan, USA - KBS Miscanthus M3-2 (SPAdes) (version 2) | ecosystem: Host-associated > Plants > Roots > Rhizosphere... | reverse complement strand
ATCTGCGTGCTGGGCGGTCTCGGCAGTGTGCCGGGCGCGCTGGTTGGCGGCCTGGCGCTCGGACTGCTGGAAAGCTTCGGCGCCGTCGTCTTTGGCTCACAGTGGAGCACGACTGTGGGATTTGCGCTGATGATCCTGGTTCTGGTGGTACGGCCGTCAGGACTGGTCGGACGAAAGGGCTTCGAATGAACGCCCGGCCTTCGATCGCGGTCGTGCGCGCCGCGCTTGCCCTGCTTCTGACCGGAGCCGTTCTCGCCTTTGGCTTCTCCGCCAACAACTATCTGCTGCAAGCCGGGACCACGCTCGCGATGTCCGCGGTGCTCTGCCTGGCCTGGAACATCGTGGGCGGGTTCATGGGCTACCCCTCGTTCGCGACGGCTGCGTTTTTCGGCCTCGGCGCGTATATCGGGGGCATCGCCCAGGACGCGGGCGCCTGGCTCGGCCTCGCGTGGCTCGCGGCCGCGGCGGGAGGCGCGGTATTTGCCGCATCCCTGGGAAGCGTTCTGTTGGGCCTTCGCGGCCACTACTTCGCCATCGGCACGATCGCAGTGGTCGAGGTCATGCGCGAAGTGGCGAACAACTGGGAAGGACTTACCGGCGGCGCGGTCGGGATCAACATTCCGATCATCCCCGGCTCGCCGCGCGAGGTGGGGATCTTCTTTTATCTCGTCATGTGGGGGCTGGCGGCCATCACCTTCGCGCTCACCGCCTTCATAGCGAAATCGAAGTTCGGCTTCAGCCTGCGCTGCATCCGGCAAAATGAAAACGCAGCCCGCATGGTCGGCATCGACGTGTTCCGCGCCAAGTGCGCCGCTTTCATCCTGTCCGGCCTGATCGTTTCCACCGCCGGATCCATCTACGCGTCCATGGTGGCTTTCATCGAACCCAAGGACGTCTTCAATGTGCTGCTCTCAATCGAAATCCCGGTCATGGTCATGCTCGGCGGCGCCGGCACCATCGCCGGGCCGCTGGTCGGCGCCATCCTCTATATCTTCCTGAAAGAAGTCGTCTGGGTGAACTTCATCAACTTTCACACCGCCATCCTTGGAATCATCATCATCGCAGTGATCTATGTGGTCCCACGCGGTGTCCTGCGGCTGTTTCAAGGCCCGGCCTGGTCGAAGATGTCCGCGCGACTGCTCCGTCCAAGCCGGGCGGATCGAGCGCCATGACCGAGCCCGCACTGCGACTTGAGGGTCTGACGCGCCGCTTCGGCGGCGTGACCGCGGTCGACAATGTCTCCGTCAGCATTCCCAAAGGCGAGATCGTTGGTCTGGTCGGGCCCAATGGCGCCGGCAAGACCACATTGGTCAATCTGGTCACCGGCTTCGTGCCGAAGACGGCCGGACAGGTCTTCTTCGAAGGAACAGACGTCACCCGCCTGCCGCCCCATCTGATCGCCCGCAACGGCATTGCGCGCACATTCCAGATCGTTCAGCCCTTCGCCGAAATGACCGTTCTGGAGAACGTCATGGCCGGCGCGTTGTTTGCCGGACAGCGTGGCACCATGAGGGAGGCGGACGCCAAAGCGCGCCACTTCCTGGAGTTCGTCGGGCTCGACCGGTTCGCGGACTATTCCGCGTCGGAACTGTCCCTCGCCGACCGCAAGCGGCTCGAACTCGCAAAGAGCCTCGCCATGGAGCCGCGCCTCCTGTTCCTGGACGAGGTCAACGCCGGCCTCAACTCCAGCGAGATCGACAATGCGCTCGAGCTCATCCGCAAGGTTTCGCGCATGGGCGTCACCATCGTCATCATCGAGCACGTGCTGCGGATCGTACTGTCCCTGGTGAAGCGGCTGATCGTGCTTCACCACGGCGCGATGCTGAGCGACGGTCCGCCGGCGGAGGTGCTCAAGGACGCCGCCGTCATCAAGGCCTATCTCGGCACCAAGTTCGGCAAGCGTCACGAGGCTGAATTCCACCAGCAGCAAGAGAAGTACCAGCAGGAACTGAAATCGGATCGGGGCACAAATGAGTGATCAAAAAACGATCGTCGTCCGTGGTGGCCAGGTCTACGATCACGACGGCGACGTCCATAAGCCCAAGGTCGCCGACATCCTGATCCAGGACGGCACCATCGTCGCGGTTGGCCAGAATCTCGACGCCGGCGGCGCCGAGATCGTGGACGCGCGCAACAGGCTCGTCGTCCCGGGCCTCATCAACGCCCACTATCATTCGCACGATACCCTCTGCCGCGGGCTGTTCGAGGAATTGCCGCTGGAATTCTGGCTGCTCTACACGCTGCCGCTGGGCATCAACCGCAGCAAGGAGGAGTTGCGCGCGCGCACGCTGGTCGGCGCGCTGGAGTCGATCCAATGCGGAATTACCTGCGTTCAGGACATGCTGGGGCTGTTCCCGCTCGATGACGAATCGACCGATGTCGTGGTCGACGCCTATCGGGACATCGGGTTGCGGGTCGTGTTCTCGCCGATGGTCTGGGACATCCCGCCCATCGCCATGGTGCGGCACAGGGATTCGCTGCCGCCGGATGTCCAGGAGATGCTCGGCACCGTCGGCCGGCCGATCCAGGACCAGCTCGACTATCTCGACCGCCAGTTCAACCGCCATGCCGGGACCGGTCCGCTGCATTGGGCGGTCGCGCCGTTCGCGCCGCAGCGCTGCTCGCCGAAGATGTTGCAAGGCTGCGCGGAGCTGTCGCACAAGCACGATCTGCCGGTCTATACCCACGTCTACGAGACCCGCGGCCAAAGGCTGATTGCTCGCGAGCTGTTCGCGGAGCACGACGGCTCGTTGATCACCTATATGGAACGCAACGGCCTGCTCGGGCCGAAGCTCAACATCGTGCACAGTGTCTGGATCACGCGGCCGGAGATGGATCGCATGGCGGCCGCCGATGCCGGCATCGTTCTCAATCACCTCAGCAACCTGAAGCTCAAGAGCGGCATTGCGCCGGTGCTCGATCTGCGCGACGCCGGCGTACGGATCGGGCTGGGCTGTGACAATTGCAGCGGCAGCGACGTGCAGAGCATTTTCCAGGCCATGAAGACGTTCTGCCTGTTCGCCGCGGTCAGCGACCCGGAGCCGGGGGCGCCGCTGGCGCATGAAGTGCTGCGCCATGCCACGCTCGGGAACGCACGCACCGCAGGTTTGCAGGGCAAGGTCGGCGCGATCAAGGCCGGCCACAAGGCGGACCTGGTTCTGATCGACCTCAACGACACCGCCTACCTGCCCTACAACAGCGCCGCCAGGCAATTGGTCTATACCGAGACCGGCCGCGGCATCGACAGCGTGATGATCGATGGCCGCATGGTCATGCAGGGGCGCCGGGTGACCACCATCGACACCGATGCGTTGCGGCGCGAAGTCGAAAGCCTGATGCGCCACTTCATCGCGGACTATGATGCCGTGGTGAAATCGCGCGCACGCGCCCTGCCCTACATGCGGGAGGCACACCGGCGAATGTGGGAGCCGGATGTCGGAATGAACCGCTTCATCGCACGCACGCGGTGAATCACCGCCTGTCTGGGACGCTGATCTCGCCTGCGAGGTCGGTTCTCATGATGGACCTCACGTCTTCCCCTTGCCCCCCTTGCCCGAGGGCCCACATCAATTTCACCAACGCGCAGTCGCTGTTCTCGCCGGCGGGAATGACGTTGGGGATGGCGAGAATGTTGCGATCGACGTCATACGAACCCAGGCGTTCACCGCCATAGACCTCCGATTGCTGCCCCATGGGAACGTTTCCAAAAGCGCAACCTAGAATGGGCCGGAGCAGCTATTCCTTCGCAACAAATCGGATTGCAATTGGCTAGGACTGACCGGACGCTTCGACGGTCAGCCGCGAGAGCGACAGTGGTGCTGCCGACGCTCTCCATGCCCCTGCCAGCGAGCGGGTCGCGGGCGTCCCGCTCCGGCAAATATCGGACAGCGCCCCATTGAGAGCGGCGAACGCTCCCGCTACCGGGCGTAGGTTGACGGCGGTTTCTCCGGACCTCAAGGTTCCGATCCGAAAAAATCGGTGATGGAAGGGTTCACAATGGCCATGTCCGGCTTCGTCGTTCGGCAGGTGCAACATCTCAGCCGACGAACGATCGGTCCCGACTGGCGCCGTTCTCGGGTCTGGCTGGGGACGGCATTGGCGGCAGCCGCGCTCGCCTGCTCGCCCGGCGCGGCCCAGGCGCAAAACTGGCCGACCAAGCCGATCAAGTTCGTCGTCGCCTATCCGGCCGGCGGTGGCGCCGATTTCATTGCCCGGCTGTTCAGCGAGCGCATGTCCAAGCTGCTCGACCAGCCTGTCGTGGTCGAGAACCGCCCCGGCGCCGGCGGCACCCTTGGAGCCCTGTCCGTCGTCCGCGCCGACCCGGACGGCTACACCTTGCTGATCGCGGCGATCTCCGAGATTTCCATCGCGCCTGCCACCTACAAGGCGCTGCCCTACGACCCGGAGAAGGACCTCGTGCCGGTGATCCAGCTGGCGAGGTGGCCGCAGATCCTGGTCGCATCACCGAATTTCCCGCCGAACACACTGTCCGAATTCATCGCCTATGTGAAAGCCAATCCGGGAAAGGTCAGCTACTCCTCCTTCGGCAACAACACCCTCAACCACGTGAACGGCGAGCGCTTCAAGGTCGCCGCGGGCATCGACGCCCTGCACGTTCCCTACCGTGGAAGCGGGCCGTCGCTCACCGACCTCATGGGCGGGCAGATCCAGTACACCTTCGATGCGCCTTCGGTGACGCTCAATCTGATCAACGCCGGGAAGATCAAGGCGATCGCCGTGGCCGCGACTGAGCGGCTGCCCAATGCCGGCAACATTCCGACCTTCGCCGAGGCCGGCCTGCCGTTCATCGTCAGCAGTTGGATCGGCATGCTGGCACCCCCGAACACGCCGCAGGCCATCGTCGACAAGCTGAACAAGACCGCGATCGAGGTCATGAGCCAGCCGGAAACCCGTGCCGCCTTCGAGAAGAGCAGCCTGCTGCTCGGCGGCGGGAGCCCCGCCGACTTCGCCAAGATCATCCACGCGGAGATCGCCGACTACCGGGCGCTGGCGCCGAAGATCGGCATCGTCCCGCAGTGAACGGCGCGGCGGACGCCGAGCGCGGCAGCCCAGGTTCCGCGCGGCGGACCGCTTCGCGCACGTCCGATTAAACGATCATTCATTCCAGGCGGGGCGCCAGCCCGCGCTTCACGTGAACCGCATGAGCCTCTCCCTCGACAAGCTGATCAATCCGCGATCGGTCGCCATCGTCGGCGTCTCCGAACGGCCGGAAGCGATCGGCACGCGCGTCCTCAACAATCTCCGCCGCATCGGATTTCCTGGCCCGATCTATCCGGTGAACCCGCGCCATGCCTCGCTGCATGGGCTCACCTGCTACCCTTCGCTCTCGGCGCTGCCGGAAAAAGTGGATGCCGCCTTCCTTGCGGTTCCGTCGACGAGCGGCCCCGACCTGGTCGAAGAGGCGGGGCGCTGCGGCATCCCTGCCCTCTTTCTGAATGCGAACGGCTATGCCGACGGCGACGAAGCGGGGGCGGAGCTGCAGCGTCGCGTCGAGGAAATCGCCGGGCGCCACGGCATCGCCATCTGCGGTCCCAACAATCTCGGTCTGATCAACGTGCACGATCGCGTCGCGATGTGGGCGCCGCGGCACATGAAGGCGCTTGAGCCCGGCTCGCTCGGCGTCATCTCGCAGAGCGGATCCATTGCACTGATCCTGAGCGAGGACGAGCGCGACCTGGGTTTCGCCTACCTGGTCACCGCAGGTAACGAAGCCGTCGCCACCGTCGCCGACTATCTCTCCGCGATGGCGCGGGACGACCGCGTCAAGGTCATCCTCCTGTTCCTGGAGACGTTGCGCGATCCACAGGCGTTCGCCATTGCCGCGGCACAGGCGCGCCGCCGCGACAAGCGCATCGTCGCGCTGAAGCTCGGCGCCAGCGCGGAAGCGCGCGCGCTGGTGCAGGCCCATACCGGTGCGCTTGCCGGCGAGGACCGGCTCTACGATGCTTACCTCAAGGCGCTCGGTATCATCCGCGTGCACGACCTCGACGAGATGCTGGAGACGGCGACGCTGCTGTCGATGGACAGCAACCCGTTGCCGTGCGGACACCCGGCGATGGTGACGCTGTCCGGCGGCGAGGCCGCGCTGATCGCGGATATCGGCAGCGAATATGGATTGAAATTTCCCAAGCTGGCGGCACGGACGTTGGCGCGCCTGCGGCCGGCCTTCCCGCCCTATTCCACCATCAACAATCCCGTGGACGCATGGGGACTGGGCTTCAACGAGGAGCGCTTCAAGATCGTCCTGCACGCCCTGCTCGACGATCCCGATATCGACCTGATCGGCTTCTCCGTGGACGCGCCGGGTCGCGGCGGCGGCGACGTGAGCTATGCCTGCGTCATGGCGCAGGCCTGCGTCGATGCCAAGACCGACAAGCGGCTCGTCTTCCTCAACAACACCGCCGGCTCCGGCGTCAACGCCGATGTGCGCAAGATCACCGATACCGGAAGCATCGCCTATCTGTCGGGTATGCGGCCGGCGCTCGCCGCCATCAGCCATGCGGTGAAGCTGAAGCCACCGCCCGTGGTCGACCGCACGCAACCGCCCGTGCAACGCGCCACGGCTCCCCTGCCGACCGACGAAGCCGCCTGCTTCCGGCTGCTCAGCGACGCCGGCGTGCCGACGATTGGCGCCGAGACGATCGGCAGTCGGGATGCGGCGGTGAGTGCGGCGCAGCGCCTGGGCTATCCGGTGGTGATGAAGGGCGTCGCGGCGCATCTGCCGCACAAGAGCGATCTCGGCCTGGTGAAACTCGGCCTCAGCGACGCCGACGATGTCGGCGCCGCCTTCGACGCCCTGGCCGCGACCCTGGCGAAGCATTCGCGGCCGGGCGCCCCAGGCAAGATCGTGGTGCAGGCGACAGCGGAGGCCGGCGTCGAGTTGATCGTGGGCATCCGCAACCAGAAGGGTTTCGGCAGCTTCGTGATCGTCGGCCCCGGCGGCGTGCTGGTGGAGCTCGCCAACCAGGCCAGCGTCCGTCTCGGCCCGGTGACTCCAGACGAGGCGCGGGCAATGTTGGACGAGACCGCTGCCGGCAAGCTGCTGCGTGGCGCGCGCGGCAAGGCTGCCTGCGACCTCGATGCGGCCGCGGCGGCGATCGCCGCATTTTCCCGTTTCGGTGCGGCCCGCGTCGAGACGCTGGCCAGCCTCGAGATCAACCCGCTGATCGTCGGACCCCGTGGCGCCAAGGGCGTCGACGTGCTGTTCGAACCGTTCGGCGCGCCTGCCCCGGAGACACATCCATGAGCTACCAGAACCTGCTCTATGCGATGGACGACCGCGTCGCCACCATCACGCTCAACCGTCCCGACCGCCACAACGCGCTCAGCGTCGCCCTCGTCGACGAGATCGTGGCGGCGGTGGCGCAGGCCGACCGCGATCCCGAGGTGCGGATCGTCATCCTCGCCGGTGCCGGCGGCAAGGCGTTCTCCTCCGGCTACGACATCAAGGAGTCGGCCGAGAAGCCCAAGCGCACCGTCGCGGACTGGCGCGTCCGCATGCAAAAGGACATCCAGTTCACCTACTCGGTCTGGGACTGCTCCAAGCCCGTCATCGCCATGATCGACGGATTCTGCCTCGCCGGCGCGCTCGAACTCGCGATGTGCTGCGACATGCGCTACTGCTCCGACGTCTCCACCTTCGCGGCGCTGGAGGCGCGCTTCTCCAACGGCATCGCCACCCTGATCATGCCCTGGCTGATCGGACAGCGCTCGCGCGCCCTGATCTACAGCGGCGACACGATCACCGCGGACGAGGCGTTCCGCCTTGGCCTGGTCGACAAGGTATTTCCCAAGCAAGCCCTACAGGCGGAGGTGACCAAGATCGCGAAGCGGATGTCGCGCGTCTCGCTCGAATGTCTGCAGATGAACAAGAAAGCGCTCAACAACAGCTTCGAGACCATGGGCCTGCGGCAGGCGATCGCCTACGGCGCCGAGGTCTGCGCGCTGATGGATTCCATCGGCTCGCCAGAGGCGTCGCAATTCGACTCCATCCGCCGCGAGAAGGGCATGGCGGCCGCACTGAAATGGCGCGCGGAGCAGTTCGCACCTTACGAATAGCGAGCGAGTCCGGTCCCCTGGTCCCGTCGACCAGCTAACCTGTCAAAGACGTTACGAGAAGTTCCTTTAAGCAATCAGGGATTGCATCGGATCGTCCTGCGTGCGATTTTACCATCGCCGCAACCGCTCGTAGCAGGGAGGGGACGCTATGAAATATTGCGCGCTTGCCACGATGGGTTTTGCGTTGGCTTTCGGGGTTCGGTGCTGTCCTAATTCCGAAGCCCTTGTCCTAATTTGATTTCCGCAGTGTCCTAATTTCGGGCCTGTACGCGGGCTCATGCAGGAGCTTGACCCATGATGAAGAAGCTTTTGATTTTGGCCCCATTGTTGCTGATTGGGTTCGACGCCGAGGGCCAAACGACTCGGCCAGGGCAGTCGGGATGGGTCAATACGGGCGCCAGGCGCGGATATTGCTATACGTTTCGCATGAGCCAGTGCGGAGGTGGCCCGGTGGCTTGGAGTCGCCGAGAAGGAACGTGTGTGTGTGTCGGTGGTGGCCGCAGGCCAGGCTAACCGAGGGGCCCTTGTCGGCTGCCTCAGTTGGCGGCCTCGTCATTTTCCTGATCGGCCAAAATCTCCTTGTCGAGTTCTAGCTTCTTTCTCCACGGCGGCGCAGGCCGACATCGCCTGCTGGAAACTCGGGTGCCGAGAAACCGGAAGAACGCTTCGGCGAAATGGTTCGTATTACCGCGGGCTCGGTCTGCCCGGCCGGCTACCACCAAGCCAAGGGCACCTCGGTCACCATCGACAAGAAGCCGCTGCAGCCCCGCTGAATCCTCGAACTTCGAGTCCGCCCGACCGTCGCGCGCCGGCGAACATGCCTATTGTCTTGGAATCCCGGCACGCTCGATGACCGCCGCCCATTTGGCGATATCGTCCGTGAGCCTCTTCTTCAACGCCTCGGGCGTGCTGGCCTGGGCTTCGATACCGAGGTCGGCGTAGCGTTCCTTCACCTCGGGCGTCGCGACGATTTCGCGCACCGTCTTGTTCAAGAGGTCGATGATCTCCACCGGCGTCCCGACCGGAGCAAACAGTCCGTTCCACGACGTCACCTCGTATCCCGCCACACCGGCCTGGGCCGCGGTCGGCACGTCGGAGAAGAATGGGGAGCGCTCGGTGCCTGATGTAGCAACCGCGCGGATCTTGTTGTCGAGGAGCGTCGGCTTGATGGGAGCATAGAACTCGACCAGCATCTGCACGTCATTCCTGAGCAGGGCAACGATGACGTCGGGCGTCCCGCGATATGGGACGATCTGGAAGTTGAGCCCGGCCAGAGACTTGAACAATTCCGCGGCGAGGTTCTGAGTGCCGCCGACATTGATGGTGCCGACATTGAGCTTGCCCGGCTGCTCGCGTGCTGCCTTGATGAAATCCTGCAGCGTCTTGAACTCGGACTCCGCGTTGGTGGCGAAGACGAGGTCGAACGAACCGATGGTCGAGATCGTGGCGAATGATTTCACGGGATCGAAGGGCAGCGCTTTGTAGATGGCGGCGCTGATCGAGGTGCCGTTGGTGACGAGGCCAAGCGTATAGCCGTCTGGCGGCTGGGAAAGCACGGAGCGCGCCGCCGCGATGCCGCCGGGCCCCGGCTGATTTTCCACCACGAACCGCTGCCCGAGCTTGTCGCCGAGCTTCTCTGCCGCCAGCCGCGAGGTGATATCGGCGACGCCCGCGGCGCCGAAAGGCAGGATGAACCGAACCGGACGATTGGGATATCCTTGCTGGGCGCGAGCGAATGGCGGACATATGCCGGTGATTGCCGCCGACCCGGCGAGCCCCGTCGAAAACTGTCGCCGTGTGATTCCGGTCTTGATCATGGCCGCTATCCCTCGCGTTCCCGCCCCGCCCAAGCGAAGCGCCCGGTAGCCGTTTTTTGTTCGGGATGAAGCACGGGTCGGCGCTACGCGCAACACCGTCAGGGATTGGAGGGCCGGGTAGCGGGCAAACGGGGACGAAACGTCACACCTTCTCCTCGATCACGCTGGCGCGCACGTCGTCCTCGATCAGCCGCCAGATGTGATCCACGTAGCGCACAAATTCAGCGGTACGCTTGATCGCCAGCGCGCGCGGACGCAGCAGTTCGATCACGACGCTCTCCAGCAGCCGACCCGGCCGGCGCGCGAACACCAGCACGCGGTCGGACAGAAACACCGCCTCGTCGATCTGATGGGTGACGAACAGGACGGTTTTGCGCCCCTCTTCCCAGATGCGCATCAGCTCGGTCTGCATGATCTCGCGGGTTTGCGCATCGAGCGAGGAGAACGGCTCGTCCATCAGCCGGATTTCCGGATCGATGGCGAGCGCACGCGCGAGGTTGACGCGCTGGCGCATGCCGCCTGACAGC
>Ga0207648_10007840_pt1 | contig 10423 bp, 8 predicted proteins | sample KBSMisM32_FD_184310 | JGI IMG/M metagenome (GOLD analysis project Ga0207648, IMG submission 184310) | Miscanthus rhizosphere microbial communities from Kellogg Biological Station, Michigan, USA - KBS Miscanthus M3-2 (SPAdes) (version 2) | ecosystem: Host-associated > Plants > Roots > Rhizosphere... | reverse complement strand
GTAACTGGTAACTGGTAACTGGTAACTGGTAACTGGTAACTGGTAACTGGTAACTGGTAACCCGCCTTCGCCAAGGCTGCGGCGGGGCAAGCCGGCGTGGCCGATATAGACTAGCCGCCACCCATGCCATCGCCGACGCCCGATTGGACCGTCCTCGAGCGGACGCCCGAGTTCCGTGCGCTGGTGCGCGCCAAGCGCCGCTTCGTGATCCCGGCCAGCGTCTTCTTCGTCGCCTACTACTTCGCGCTGCCGATCCTGGTCGGCTACTGGCCCGAGGCGATGAGCCGGCCGATCGTCGGCCGCATCAACGCCGCCTATCTCTTCGCCCTCTCGCAGTTCGTGATGGCGTGGGGGCTGATGGCCGCCTACGTCCGGCGCGCCCGCGCCTACGACCGCCTGGCCGAGGCGGTGCGGCGACAGGCCGGAGGCCGCTCGTGAGCGCCTCGCTGGTGATGTTCCTCGCGTTCATCGCGATCACGCTCGGCATCACCGCGTGGGCCTCGCGGCGCACCGGCACCACCGCCGAGTTCTACAGCGCCGGCCGGCGCATCACCGGATTCCAGAACGGCTGGGCGGTGGCCGGCGACTACATGTCGGCCGCGTCGTTTCTCGGCATCGCCGGGCTGATCGCCTTCTACGGCTACGACGGCTTCATGTACTCGGTCGGCTGGCTCGTCGCCTACCTCACCGTGCTGCTGCTCGTCGCCGAGCCGCTGCGCAACACCGGCCGCTTCACCATGGCCGACGTGCTCGCCTTCCGGCTGCGGCGTCCCGTCGTGCGCGTCGTCGCCGCCGCTTCCACGCTGACCGTCAGCCTGTTCTACATGATCGCGCAGATGGTCGGCGCGGGATCGCTGGTCAGCCTGCTCGTGCCCGGCATCTCCTTCAACACCGCCATCGTGGGTGTCGGCGTGCTGATGCTGGTCTACGTGATCTTCGGGGGGATGCTGGCGACGACGTGGGTGCAGATCGTCAAGGCGGTGCTGCTGATGAGCGGCACCATCCTGCTCTCGATCCTCGTGCTGGCGCGGTTCGACTTCTCGATCTTCGCCTTCTTCGACGCGGTGTCGCGCGTGACCGGCAGCTTCTGCCCCGACGGCGCGATCGTCAACGGCGCCTGTCTCGACGGCTCGGCGCCGATCGTCCGCGACTTCACGCAGCCCGGCCTCTACTACCACGGCCGCTGGGGCGCGCTGTCGCTGATCTCGCTGGGCGTGGCGCTCATCTTCGGCACCGCCGGGCTGCCGCACATCCTGGTGCGGTTCTACACCGTCCCCTCGGCGCAGGCGGCGCGGACGTCGGTGGTGTGGGCGATGATCCTGATCGGATCCTTCTACATCATGACGACGTTCCTCGGCTTCGGGGCGGCGACGCTGGTCGGCAAGGCCAACATCGGGATCGCCAGCGCCGGGCGGATCGTCGCCAACCAGAACCTGGCGGCGCCGCTGCTCGCGCGTGAAGTCGGCGGCGAGGTGTTCCTGTCGTTCGTGGCGGCGATCGCCTTCGCGACGATTCTCGCGGTGGTCGCCGGCCTGACCATCGCCGGCAGCTCGGCCTTCGCCCACGACATCTGGTTCACGGTGGTGAAGCGGCAGCAGGAAGACGAGCGCGAGCAGGTGCTGGTGGCGCGGCTGACCGCGGTGGCGATCGGCGTGCTGTCGATCCTGCTGGCGATCGGCCTGCGCTCGCTGAACGTCGCCTTCCTGGTGGGGCTCGCGTTCGCGGTCGCGGCGAGCGCCAACGTGCCGGCGATCCTGCTCTCGCTCTACTGGCGGCGCTTCAACACGACCGGGATGATCGCGGGGATGCTGGTCGGCCTCTGTGCCGCGGTGCTGTTGATCGTGCTGAGCCCGGCGGTGATGGGCATCGATGCGCCGGGCGCTGCGGCGCGCCACCTGATCCAGCGCCCGCCGCTGTTCCCGCTCGACAATCCGGCGATCGTCTCGGTGCCGCTCGGATTCCTGGCGGCGGTGGCCGGAACCCTGCTGGGGCGCGATCCCGTCGCCGAGCAGGCCTACAGCGAACTGAACGTGCGCGCCAACACCGGCATCGGCGCGGTCTAGGCCGGCTTCGCCGGCGGCAGCGGCACGGTCTTCAGCGTGACGGTGCTGCCGTGCGCCCATTTCGAGGCGCAGCCGCCGCACAACACGCCGGTCAGCGCCTCCTGCGCCGCGACCTTGAGCGACAGCACGCGCGAGCCGGAGTCTTCGGCGGGAATGAAATCGGCGTCGCAGACACCGCAGCGCTGGCTCTGCTCGGACTTGGCGGGACGGAGCGACAGCATCACGTTGGGCATGGGCTCATCGTATCAAGGAAAGCCATGAGCTGACCTCATATGCTACGATCCGCGCCGTGGAGCTCGAAGTCCGCCACCTGCGGCTCGTCGCCGGCATCGCCGACGCCGGCAGCATGACCAAGGCGGCCGAGCGCCTGTTCGTCACCCAGTCCGCGCTCAGCCACCAGCTGCGCGACATCGAGTCGCGCTTCGAGACGCCGTTCTTCACCCGCGTCGGGCGCCGGATGATCCTCACCGCCGCGGGGCGCCGCGTGCTCGACGCCGCCCGCCGCGTCATCGGCGAGATGGAGCGCGCCGAAGAGGACGTGCGCCGCCTCGCCGGCAACACCGACGGCATCATCCGCGTGACGACGCAGTGCAACACCGGCTACCACTGGCTGGCGCCGCTCCTGGCCGTCTATCAGCGCCGCCATCCGCGGGTCTCGGTCAACATCGCCGCCGACGCCACCGATCGCCCGCTCGAGGCGCTGCTCGACGGCCGCGTCGATCTCGCCATCCTCATCGATGCGCGGGCGGATCCGCGGCTGCACCTCAGGCCGCTCTTCGCCGACGAAATGGCGGCCATCGTCGCCAAGGCGCACCCGCTGGCGCGGCGGCGCTGGGTCGCGGCCGAGGACCTGGCGGCGGAGCACCTGCTGCTCTATTCGAGCCGTCCCGAGGAGAGCTTCCTGCTGCGCCGCGTCATGGCGCCGGCGGGCCTCAAGCCGGCGCGCGTCTCGTTCATCATGCTGACCGAGGCGATGATCGAGCTGGCGCGGGCCGGCAACGGCGTCGGCATCATGCCGCGCTGGTCGGCGCAGAAGGCGATCGCCTCCGGCGCGGTCGCGGCGCTGTCGATCACGCGGCGGGGCATGCGGCGCCAGTGGATGGCGGCGACGCTCGCGGCGCAGCCCGAGCCGCCGTACCTGTCGGACTTCATCGACCTGATCGCCGAGCGGGCGCTGCCGGCGCGCGCCACCGCCGAGTCCGCATGAGCGGTACTCATCGAAAGCAGGAAATCGTTTCGCTGGAGTAATGGGCAGCGGGAGGCTACGCTCCCCCATGCTCTTCGAGGACCTCCGCTCCGCCTGGCGCGCGCTGCGAGCCCAGCTCCCCTTCGCCGCCACCATCGTCGTGATCCTCGGCGCCGCCATCGGCGCCAACAGCGCCGTCTTCGCACTCGTCAACACGGTCCTGCTCAGCCCGCTGCCGTTTCCCGAGCCCGATCGCCTGGTCACCGTCGACCAGACGCGCGCGGACTCGCCGCGCGAGCCGCTCTCCATTCCCGACTTCCGCGACCTGCGCGACGGCAACCACTCCTTCGAGGCGCTGGCGGCCGCGTTCCAGTGGAGCGCGAACCTGACCGGCGGCGAGGCCGAGCGCGTCCAGGGCATGAAGGCGTCGGCCGCGCTGTTCCCGCTGCTGCGCGCCAGGGCGGCGCTCGGCCGCACGCTCGTGGCCGACGACGAGCAGGGCAGCGGCGCCCGGGTGATCGTGCTGACCGACCAGTTCTGGCGGCGGCGGTTCGGCGCCGCGTCCGGCGTGCTCGGCACGCCGATGATCCTCAACGGCGACGCCTACGCCGTGGTCGGCGTACTGCCGCCCGGCTTCATCCTGCCGATCCGCGACGCCGATCTCATCGCGCCGTTTCCGATCGACAGCGATCCGCGGCGCGCGCTGCGCGACTCCGGCTTCCTGCGCGTGGTCGGGCGCCTGCGCCCAGGCGTGACCGCCGACGCGGCGCGCGTGGACCTCGACGCGATCATGTCGCGCCTGCGCACCGAGTATCCGAAGACCAACGCGACGCACCTGGGCACCGCGGTGACGGCATGGCGCGCGGCGCTGGCGCGGAACCAGCGGTCGGTCGTGCTGCTGCTGCAGGCGGCGGTGGCGCTCGTGCTGCTCGTCGCCTGCGCCAACGTGGCCAATCTTTTTCTCGCCGCGTCGACGCGACGCGAGCACGAGTTCGCCGTCCGCGCCGCGCTCGGCGCCTCGGGCGCGCGGCGCGTCCGGCAGGTCTTCCTCGAGACCCTGATCGTCGCCGCCGCCGCGGGCGGCTTCGGCCTGGCCGTCGCGGCCGTTGCGCAGCGCGGGCTGGCCGTGCTCGCTCCCGCGGATCTGCGCGCGCTCACGCCGCTCGACGCCGCCAACCCGCGTGTGCTGCTGGCAACGGCCGCGGCGACGCTGCTCGCGACGCTGCTCTTCGGCGTGGTGCCGGCGCTGCGGCTCGGCGGATCGCAGGCGTCGTTGCGCAGCACGCGCGGCGCCTCCGCGGCGACCCGGCGCCTGCGCTCGATGCTGGTCGCGGCCGAGGTCGCGATCGCGTCGATGCTGATCATCACCACCGTCTTCCTGTCGCAGAGCTTCGCGCGGCTGCAGGCGGTCGATCCCGGGTTCCGCACCGATCACCTGCTGACCGCGCGGCTGTCGCTGCCGCGCGCGCGCTATCCGCGCGCCGAGCCGATCGCGCGGTTCGTCGACGCGCTGCGTCCGCGCCTGCTGGCGCTGCCCGGCGTCGTCGACGCCGCCGCGGTCAACGTCGTGCCGCTGAACGGCTACCACGCGACGGCCGACGTGTGGCCGGCGGACCGCCCGCTGCCGGCGCCATCCGAGCGGCCGCAGGCCGAGTACCGCATGATCAGTCCATCGTTCGTGCGGACCTTTGGCCTGCCGCTGATTGCGGGAAGATCGCTCGATGAACATGACAGCGCGGCGGGCGAACCGGTCGTGCTCGTCAGCCGGACCCTGGCGCGGCGTTTCTGGACGGTCCCGGACGCGGTCGGGCAGACGCTGGTCATCGAAGACTCCCCGGTGCCGCGGCGCGCGCGCATCGTCGGCGTCGTGGGCGACGTGAAGCACTACGGTCTCGACGCGGAACTCACGCCCGATCTCTACACGGCCATCCCGCAGGTGCCCGACGTCACCAGCCAGTGGCTGGCGAACAACATGTACTGGGGCATCCGCACGAGCGGCGATCCCGCGGCCGTCGGCGACGCGTTCCGCCGCGCGCTGCGCGAGGTGGATCCCGACGTGCCGGCGTCGGCGCTGCGAACGATGGAGGAGACGCTCGAGCTGGCACTGGCGCCGCGACGGACGAACCTGTGGCTGGTGCGTGTCTTTGCCGCGCTCGCGCTCCTCCTCGCCGCGGCAGGGGTCTACGCGGTGACCTCCTTCAGCGTCGCGCTGCGGCGGCGCGAGCTCGCGATTCGGGGGGCGCTCGGCGCGACCGCGGATCGCAACCTGCGAACCGTGGTGGTGGACGCGACCAAACCGATCGCCGCGGGCCTGCTGATCGGCGCGGCCGGTGCGTGCGCCGCGTCGCCCGCGCTGCGCAGCGTGCTCTTCGAGGTCGAGCCGCTCGCGCCCGGACCGTTCGCCATCGTTTCGGCTACGCTGCTGGTGGCCGGCGTGGTCGCGGCGGCGGTCGCGGCGCTGCCGATCCGCCGCATCGATCCCATCGAGGCCTTGAAGGTGGAGTAACCGATGTCGCTCATCACCGATGTCCGTGGGTCGCTGGCGCAGACGCCGCGCATCGTCGAGGGGCTGGTCGCGGCCGCGCCGCGCGAGGCGCTCTACTGGCGCGAGGCCGACGACACCTGGAACAGCGTCGAAGTGCTGTGCCATCTCGCCGACGGCGAGATCACCGACTGGATGCCGCGGATCGAGAAGATTCTCTCGGGAGGAGGACGCTTCACGCCGTTCAACCGCGAAGGGGGATTCGCGCGCTACCGCGGGTGGACGGCCGAGGCGCTGGTCGGCGAGTTCGGGCAACTGCGGCGCGCCAACCTGGAAAAGCTCGACACCCTCAACCTGACGGCGCCGCACCTCGCGCTCACCGGGCAGCACCCGGAGTTCGGCACCGTGACGCTGTCGCAGCTGCTGGCGTGCTGGGCGACGCACGACATGGCCCACATCGCGCAACTGTCGCGGCTGCAGACGCGATCGTTCGGCCGCCACGTGGGCCCGTGGCGCAAGTACTTCAGCCTGCTGCAAGGAGACGCCGCGTGACCGAGACCTTCCAGGAATACTCCGCCCGCCTGCTGTCCTACTCGTCGGACAAGGATCCGCTCGCGGTGCTGGCCTCGACTCCGGCGCGCATCGGCGCGCTCATCGCGGGCCGCAGCGCGCAGGATCTACAGTGGTCGCCGGCGCCGGCGCGCTGGTCGGTCGCGCAGATCGTCGCGCACCTGTCGGACGCCGAGGTGGTCGGCGCCTACCGGTTCCGCATGGTCCTCGCGCAGTCGGGGACGCCGCTCCAGGCCTTCGACCAGAACGCGTGGGCGCGCGAGATGAAATACGAACGGCGCGACGCGCACGCGTCGCTGGCGCTGTTCGCCGCGGTGCGGCGGTCATTGCTGCCGCTGCTGGACGGTCTGAGCGACGCCGAGCTCGAACGATACGGCATGCACGCCGAGCGCGGAAAGGAGAGCGTTCGTCACCTGATCGCCCTGTACGCGGGGCACGACCTGAACCATCTCGGTCAGATCGAGCGGCTGCTGGGCGAGCGCGATCCCGCCGCCGGGCGCGCGTTCACACCGGCGCCGCCCAAGCCGCAGATCGACAGCGCGCAGCTCGAGGCGCTCGACGTGCGGGTCGGCACCATCCGCGCCGCGGCGCCGCTGCAGGGCGCCGATCGGCTCGCGGTGCTCACCGTCTCGTTCGCGGATCGCACGCGTTCGATCGTCGCCGGCATCCGCACCGAGCGGCCGTCGCTCGACGCGCTGGTCGGCGCGCAGGCGCTCTTCGTCGTCAACCTGCCGCCGAAGACGCTGCGCGGGCAGCTCTCCGAAGGGATGCTGTTCGACATCGGCTTCGCCGACGGGCTGCGGCCGGCGTTCGCGCAGCCGGAGTGGCCGGTGCCGGACGGCGTGCGGGCGGGATAATCGCGCGCCCGTGCTCTACGCCGCCACCATTCTCTGCGTCGCGGAAGTCCTGACCATGACGGGGTTCTCGACCTACGCGGCACTGCTGCCGGTCCTGCGCGCCGAGTGGCAGGCGAGCAACACGCTTGCCGGCGCGGTCAGCGGCGCGTTCTTCGCCGGCTACATGATCGCCGTCCCCGCGCTGGCCAGTCTCACGGACCGCATCGCGGCGCGTCGCGTCTACCTGGCCGGCTGCCTGGTGCTCACCGCGGGATCGATCGCGTTCGCGGCCGCGCCTGGTCCCGCCGCGGCCATGCTCGCGCATGCGCTCCTCGGCGCGGGGCTGGCCGGCACCTACATGCCGGGCCTGAAGGAACTGTCGGATCGGACCGCCGGCCATCCGCGGCAGGCGCGCGGCATCGCGTTCTACACCTCGACGTTCGGCATCGGCAGCAGCCTGTCGCTGTGGACGGCGGGGGCGATCCAGTCGCACTTCGACTGGCGCGCCGCGTTCGCCATCTCGGCGGCCGGTCCGATCGCGGCCGCCGCGCTGATCCTGATCGCGCTGCCGGCGGCGCCGTTCACGCCGAAGCCGGCGTCTCGGCGCAGCCTGTTCTCGCTGGTGCTGCGCGACCGCCGCATCGTCGGCTACATCACCGGCTACGCCGCGCACTGCTGGGAATTGTTCGCGGTGCGGTCGTGGATCGTCGCGTTCCTCGGCTTCGCCGCGCCCGGCGCGCGGCTGTCGGCGCCGACGATTGCCGCGATCATCAACCTGCTCGGGCCGCCGGCCAGTATTTCGGGCAACGAGATCGCCTCGGGGCGGCGCGTCCGCGTCGTGCGCGTGATCATGGCGGCCGGCGCGGCGCTGGCCTGCGCGACCGGCCTGGCCACCGGGATGGGCGCGGTGACCGTGATCGCGGTGACGAGCGTCTACGTGCTCGCCATCATGGCGGACTCGGCAGCGCTCACGGCGGGACTGATCGAAGCGTCGCCGCCGGAGGCGCGCGGCACCGCGATGGCGGTCTATTCGTTCTTCGGTTTCGGCGGAGCGCTGGTCGGGCCGATCACCTTCGGCGCGCTGCTCGATGCCGGCGGCGGCGCCGCACTGCGCCGCGCGTGGATCCTGGCGTTCGCCGGGCTCGCCGCCGTCAGCCTCGCCGGGGTTGCCGCGCTCACGAGTCGCGCAGCGCGACCATCGGATCGACCCGCATCGCGCGGCGTGCCGGGAGATAGCAGGCCAGCAGCGCCACCGCCGCCAGCACGCACGGCACGATCGTAAAGGTCGCCATGTCGCGCGTGCTGACGGCGAACAGGAACTTTCCGATCGATTCCGACGCGTAGTAGCCGGCGAAGAGGCCGAGCGCGAGGCCGATGGCGACCAGCCCCATGCCCTCGCGGACGATCAGCCCGAACACCCGATGCCGATTCGCCCCGAGCGCCATGCGGATGCCGATCTCGCGGGTGCGCCGCGCAATCGAGAAGGCGAGCACGCCGTAGACGCCGAGAGAGGCGAGGAGCAGCGCCAGGCTGCCGAAGATCGTCAACAGCATCGCGCCCATGCGCGGCGCGTACAACGACTGCGCCACCGTTTCGCTCATCGTCTGGATGTTCGGGACCGGCAGGTTCGGCTCGAGCGCCTGGATCTCGCGGCGCACGAGGGCGACGAGCGTGCCCGGCTGGACCGCTGCGCGCACGTAGAGCGTCACGCCGGTCTCGTGCTGCTGCGCGAGCGGCACATAGACGACGGGCGACGGCGCTTCGCTCAACGCCGCGTACTTGCTGTCGCGGGCGACGCCGATGATCTCGATCCACGGCCCGTTCGACGTGCCGCGGCCGGTCGAGAACCTTCGCCCGATCGCTTCCTCGCCCGGGAAGAACTGCTTCGCCATCGTCTCGCTCACGATCGCCACCAGCGGGCTGGCCGGCGTGTCCTGCGGGCCGAAGTCTCGGCCCTTCACGATCGGAATACCGAGCGTGGAGAAGAAGCCCGGCCCGATGACATTGGCGAGGGCCTCGCGCCCCGGCGCGCCGCCCAGGGAGCCGTTCTCGCTCTGCCCCCGCGTGCCGATGTCGGGCCGGCCTTCGACGGCAATCGAGGTGACACGGGAGCCGCCGGACAGGACCGCGACCCGCGCGACCGAGGCCGACGTGACGCCAGGCAGCGCCTGCATCCGCTCGACGGCGCGCTGATAGAACTCGCGCCCCTGCGACGTGGTGTAGCGCAGCAGGTTCACGTTCAGCGGCGCCGAGACGATTTCGTTCACCGCGAAGCCCGGATCGATCTGCCGGACGCTGTCGAGGCTGCGCAGAAACAGGCCGGCGGCGATCAGCAGGACCAGCGACAGCGCCACCTGCGCGACGACGAACACCTTCTTCAGATCGATTCGCCGCGATCGTCCCTCGGGCACCAGCCCCTCGTCCTTGAGCGCGGGCACCACCCCTGGCCGCGACGCCTGCAGCGCGGGCACGACGCCGAAGATCAGGCCGGTGAGCAGCGACAGTCCCAGCGAGAAGAACAGCACGCGCCGATCGACGCCGGCGTCGAGGGTGATCGGCACGAGGTTGGGCGGCGGCGCCGCCGCGCGCAGCGACCCCATCGCGAGCCAGGCGAGGCAGAGCCCCGCCGCGCCGCCAATCGAAGACAGCATGACGCTCTCGGTGAGCAGCTGCCGCACGAGCCGCCAGCGGCTGGCCCCGAGCGCCAGCCGGATCGCCACCTCGCGCCGGCGCGCTGCCGCTTTCGACAGCAGCAGGTTGGCGACGTTCGCGCAGGCAATGAGCAGCACCGCGCCGACGACGCAGCCGAGCAGCGTCGCCACCGATCGCATCTGCTCGCGAACGGTCCGATCGCCGGTGTCGATGGACACGAGCGAAAGGCCGGTCGGCCGCGCCGCCGGGTTGCGAGTGCGGGCGTAGGTCGTCGCGACCGCGTTGAGCTCGGCCTGGGCCTGTTCGCGCGTGACACCCGGTCGGCGCCGCACGACCTGGAAGAGCCAGCCGTTGTTGGGGTTCTTCAGCAGATCGGGGTTCTGCTCGCCGGCGTAGCCCGCGCGCGGGGGACGCATCAGCGCCTGCATCATCATCGGCACGTAGATGTCGCGCATCGTGCCCAACTGCGGGCCCGGGAAGTCGGGCGGCGCCACGCCCACGATGGTGAACAGCGCGCCGTTCAGGCGGATCCGGGCGCCGACGATGTCGGCACGGCCGCTGAATCGGGTCTGCCACAGGCGATGGCTGATGACGACGACCAGATGCCCGCCAGGCGTGACGTCGTCGGACGCCG